>JACLAD010012543.1_pt1 | contig 13640 bp, 4 predicted proteins | sample 8027901 | NCBI WGS metagenome assembly JACLAD01 (sample SAMN15725071, study PRJNA655200) | protist metagenome | isolation source: fluorescence activated cell sorting (FACS) single amplified genomes of... | place: Spain: Blaines Bay Microbial Observatory, Mediterranean Sea | collected 2016-07-05
AGACGCGGAAAAGGAGAAGGAGCCAAACAACTTTGATTTACAGTGCAGACTACGTTTTGGTGGGCAGGTGTTCAAAAGCAAAATATGCAGCAACACTGCAGGAGGCGTGGCGTATTGGGACGAAAGAGTCGAGTTTTCCATCGGCAAACGTAGCTCTCCTCTTTCCAAAATAGAGATAAAGGTTTACAGCAAAGCAGGGCTGTCAAAAGACCACGTTGGCGGGTGTGAGATCACAGAAGATATGGTCCGAGAGTGCCAGCTGGAATTACAACCGAAATCGTTTAATTTGTCGCTCAACAAGAAAAGCTCGGCGGGCGATACAAAGGTGGTCGGGAAAATTTTGCTGACGGTTGTGTGGTTACCGCATGAACAAGACCTTACTCCAACTCGTGTGCGAAAGCGAGACAGGTTTCGCGCCCGTCTTACGAAACTGGCCAATAAACCGGTTTCGGCTCTAGGGCTTCAAAAGTCAAAGTCTGGCGAAGCCATCGCAGTGATGGATGAAACTTCGAGACGTGCAAGTGTAGACTTTGCAGATTCTTCAAGGCCTACGTTCACAGGAGGTTTAGATGAAGGAGCTGCCGCAGAATTCAATGCGTATGATACAGTGGAATACGAGCCTTCATCTTCTTCTTCTAGTATAGTGGACCCAGAGCTAGCTTTACAGCAACGTGAGCAAGAGAGAAAAGAGTATCTGGAGCGCATCCAAAATGCCGCCAAGTTCCTTGGCCAACTCCGCAAGGGGTCTTGGCGCATAATTGTTCGTATCATCGAGGTCCGGGATTTGCAAGTCGACGGGACATCTTGGCCTGCATGTTCGGTGGCTCTCGATATTCCCACTCGAAAATCAGTCGTAGCTTCCACCAATGTCGTGATCGGGGTCAGATCATGCGTTTTTGACGAGACACTCTTTCTTGACGCACATGACGTAGACCCTGACCAAGTCGATATGGCGTTGGTGCATCTGCGGGTCTACAACTCGTTTCGTAAAAAGCGTCTTGTTGGTAGTTATACGTTCAATCTTTTGGATGTGTATTTCAAAGAAAAACACCAAATGGTTGGCCAATGGATCGGTATTGCTAATGTTGGCCGAACAAAGGGTATTCAAGGGTACGCCAAAGTATCCATTGCTGCTCAAGCGCCAGGCGACTCACTTGATCTGCAAAACGAGTCCCTTTTCGGATCCTCAATGTCGTCGCGAGATGGAGCCGACGACGAAGGTGGCTTCGTACACAATGATCAAAGCGATAATCAAGACCTCACCAGTTGCGCAGTTCTGATACCAAACAACATTCGTCTAGCATTGCATTTTTGCCGTGTGCGAATTCATTTTGCCCAGGAGATCCCTTCTGCGGAGAATCGCTTCAACAAAACAAACAAAATCATTGCAAAGACCGCTCAAAACATCTCTGCATATTGGAACCCCGGTAACGGACGTATTGTGGCACGGGTGAGTTTTTTTCTTTTTTTTTTTTCCTTTTTTTTTTAAATATCTTGAGAGTCTCACCACCGACCGTCCCTGTAAAAGTTTGGAACTCACATCGCTAAAACGAGAGTGGGCAAAGTGAGCAAGTCGGTCAAAGAACATGTTCACTGCGTATTCAATGAAGAGCTATGGATCCCAACTCTGAACCCGGCTTTGATGAAACACGTCCAACTGATGCTGACAATCAAACGTCCTGCGGCAGAAATTTTATTGGGTACGATATATCTCGATTACCAAAAGGCGCGACTATCGCCCTCACAAGCAACTTCCCCACGGTGGTACTACTTTTATGGCGCCCCTCTTATTTGCATTGACAGCCCGCTCGCGCTACGAGTTCCGTGGGACCAGCCGGTTGCCCGTATGAACCTAGACCCTTCTTGCGCGTCTACTTATCGTGGCCGAATCTTGATTGGTTTAAACGACTTTCAGGTCCCGGACAACGCCAATGTGAGCGAATCAACTCGAACTACATCGATCCGCCCGGTGACACGCGACGAGTTGCCCCCAGAAAAAAAGTATGTTTTGCGCATGTGGGTGCTTGCTGGGAGCGATCTCCCAGGGAAAATGGTTGGCCTCAACATGACTTCTTTTCGCAAGGCGGTTAAACTTCGTGTCGTTGCATCGATAGGGCCTTTGAGTGTCGCGACGGCCTTTGCAGAGCCGAGTAGTGGAAGCGAAAACAGGCGGGCCAAAAACGAATATAGGTGGGGCGAAGCGCTTGAACTTGGAGCCCCCTTTCCTTCCGAACTTGCGGACCGCTGGTCTACCTCGCAAGTGCAGCAGCTCGTTCAAGAGTATGACCAATGTATCGCCGAATACGAGGCGTTCAAGCAGCAAGTACCGGCTCTAACATTACAACTTCATTCGTTGGAGCTTGCGAAAATACTGGACGGCAACGGCGAACTAGATGCAGAAACGCTGCCAACTCGACAAGACGAACAGCACCGAACTGGAAAACGCCAACCTCACTTTGAGATACTGGCAAAACTGGCCCGCCAGCAAGCTGCTGCTCGCAAGCGCCTTTTGCTGGCTCTCCAAGACGCGCAGGTTCCGGACGTGTTTGTCTACTTGCAAGATGATGACGAGAATGTGCTTTGTTTTGCACGCTTTGCACCAGAGACGCTTCTTGTGCGCCGCTTTGCCCCAGTTCCCCAATGGCACGAACTGCGACGGGAAGACGCTCTTGGTCTTATCGGCTCTAATGCCTTTCCCGGCAGCCTGCAGATCGCCCTCGGCTTTGGACCGGAGGAGATGGACGAAGAAAGTAAAAGTGCATGGGACCCATCTACTTTAACCACTCGTTTTCCCCGCAAGCCAATCGAGAACGAGACGCATCAGCGATGTAGTGTGTTTGTCAACATCTACCAAGCGCACTGTCTGCCCGCGGCGGATAGAAACGGTTTTTCCGACCCAGTTGCTCACGTGAAATTGCAAGGTGTCGTCCAAAGCACGAAAACGCTCCACCGAACGTTAAATCCGGTATGGAATGAAAGACTTCGATTTGAAGATGTGCTGCTGCCCCGCGATCCTCAACTTTACCCAAGGCTGCTGATTGACATTTTCGATTTCGACGAGCTCACCGCGAATGATTTTCTGGGCTCTTGTCGCGTCGACTTGCCTACGCCGTCCTCAGACCCAGTCCCAAAGTGGTACGCCCTGGACCAGACACGGCTCCAGTTGAAAAACGGCGCCTCGCACCTCTTGACGTCATCATCGTCATCTCTGTTGCTAAGTGTGGAAGTCGCCCCGGAAGAGTCGGCACCCGCCGGCAACGCGGTGATGCAAAACGTCAGACCAGACTCGCAGGGCTCTTGCCTTTTGCAAGTTTTGGTTTTGGGCCTCCGAGGGCTCTCCGGAGTCGGGCCTTTTTCGACCAGCGCCACTTGTGTCAAGTTTGATCTCGGGCACCAATCCGGGGAGTCGTCTCATCGTTATTCTACGCAGAAAAGCAACCGCCCGTCTCCTCGCAATCCAAATTTCGGGGATCTTGTAGAAATTCCTTTCGAACTTCCCGTAGACTTGGTTTTCTTGCCACGGCTTCAAGTGCTCGTTGAAGACTCCCGTTTGGGCGGCTTGGCAACCGCAGTGCTGGGCTCTTCAAGCATTCCCATTCTCCCCGCCGTTCTGGAAATGATGGAACGCGAGCGCGATACCAACGCTTCGGCCTCGCAAACGCAAGATTGTGAAAAAGACAACGAAAGAGCGCCCGACTTGGTCAATGGACAAACTTCATCGTCGTCTTCGTCATCGCCACCTCTATTGGGGTCAAAGCCACCTACATTAGACCCTTGGCCGAATCATGATCCACTGCCTTTGCCCGAATTTATGAAAGGACGCGGCTCAGTTTCTGAGGAACTGGAGCTCTTGCCCGAGCTTCAACCTCCGCCCTTTCAGTCCTTTCCCATCTTTACTGGCTCAGCGGTTGGCTCTTCCTTTTTTGGCCTCAATAGCTCTATCAACAGAATGCGCAAAGTTGGTGAATTGAAAGCTGCTATTCGCGTCATTTGGACAAAGGATCGCAACAACGCATCCAAAACGGAGGCCGAGGAAGGAATCTTTCACCCGACGATGATAGAAAAGCTCGCGATTCCACGTCCTGTCCAGGTACGGCTGTACGTCTTGAAGTGTTTCGCACTCACACCCACAGACATCGGCCGCGATCATACGCAAAGCTGCGACCCGTACCTCCAAGTTGCGCTTGGTGACAAAACCATTTCTTGTCGGTCCAACTACAAGCCTAAGACCACAGAACCTGGCTTTTACCAACGATTTGAGTTTCACACAGCTTTCCCTGGTCCGTCGCAGTTAGAAATCAAAGTATACGACCATGACCTCTTCAGGTTTTCCGACGATCTTGTTGGAAGTACCACAATAGACCTCGAGGACCGATGGTTTAGTCGACACTGGTCGACATTATTTTCTCAATCGAGCATATCTGAAACACGTTCTTCTTTAGAGATTGGCCTTGATGATGATGATGATGATGATGATGATGATGGTGTTGAAACGTCTTCCTGCAGACCAACCTACTTGCGTAAACCTGTGGAGTATCGTTCTTTGAAAAAGGTGGCGTGCTCTGTGGACCAAGGCAAGCTTGAGTGCTGGGTCGATATCATGGACCACGAGACTGCGCAAAGGTACCCGCCGGTTGATATTGCGCCCCCTGAAGGCTCCAAATATGAGTTGCGAGTTGTCGTTTGGTCGGCCACGGTCTTCGCCGACAAACATCCAAGGCGTGATCTGTACGTTCGCGCCTCCTTTGGAAAGTCTTCTGAAAAACGTCCGCTTCTTCAAATGTTGAACGTTGAACACAAAGAGTGGAAATCGACGGACATTCACTGGCGAGCAAAAAACGGCAAGGCATGCTGGAATTACAGAATCAAGTTTCCGCACGTCTCCCTGCCGTGCGCGGAAAAGGACTCGCGCCTCATGATACAACTATGGGACAAAGACGTGGGCTTGGACCGTTGTCTCGGAGAACGTCAAGTAAACTTGAACCAATTTTTGAAAAGGGCATACATTGGGCGGGATGATGCGGTGCATCTTTTTGATGATCGCGAGCGAGAGCAAGGGCGTGGCCAGTCTCAGACGCAGCAAGCCATGGAGCTTGTGAGCACCTTGGTACCATGGGCAGGCCAAGTGCAGCAGCCTCCCAACTCTGGGGTCGTACGGATGCGAAGTTTGGGGTCTTCAGCCACCGAACCTCCGTCTTGTGACGTGCGCGTGTCTGTGGAGTTGGTGCGCCAAGATCTGGCGGATACATTTTTGAAAAATGCGAGTGGACGAAGAGAACCCAACCAGTACCCAACGCTCTCCAAACCCGTGGGAAGATTGCAATTGTCCCTACTGTACAACCCCTGTGCCCTCGCGCGCGAAATCATCGGGCCTGAAGCGTGCACTCGAATATACTGCTTCCTGGTCTTGATTTTAGTTGTGCTGTTGTTCATTTTGATTCTCCCCGACGTTGGAGGGATTACAGCATTCGTTGCAAACACGGGCTGGGTCGGTGCGGTGATCATTGCGATCGTGCTCTTTTTGCTTGTGTCCTTATGCTGTTACTACACGAGCGCAGCTCAGCTTTGCCTCGCTGATATGTGTGGTACTTGCTGCTGTTGCTGCCGCCGCCACAGCGACTCAGATGAGCTTGAGCCCTTTGCAGACATAGAAGCAAACCGCCAAGCCTTGTTGGACTGATAGGCCTAAGAAATATTGTAAGAAAAAAGGCCTTGCTTGCCTGCTTTTTCTTTTCTTTTTATATGAGTGAATGACTATGTTTTCTTTTTTTTCGAAGACGTACCCTTGTCCCCGCCCCCGCCTGCCTTACGCTTTTGCGAACCCGACGAGACAACACTCGCGCCATCTGCTCCGCCGCCGCCGCCGCCGGCCGCCACACTTATAGTTTCAGTTTTCAATTTTATCTTCACCGTCGACTTTTTCGAATCGCTGGTTTTCTTTTTCTTTTGCAGGGGTCCACTGCCCCCGCTGCTGCTTGATTGGGCGGCGGCGACAGTGCCTGGTGCTGCAACCAAAGCCACTGGGCGCTTCTTGTTGTTCTTCCGGACAGGCACTGGCAAGCCTTTAAGACCTTGAAGCTCCGCGTTGAGGTCAAAAAGTTTGGACTGCATTGCGCAGAGCTTTACCGTGTCTTGCACCAACTTTTCCCATGCATCACACACTTTGGGTGTGGGCACCGGACGAATGGGCAACCCGAGGATTTCCTTAAATACTTGGTCTAAAATCTTGCCCTTGAGCTGCTCCCCGATACCGTTTTGTGAAGCCTCAATCTTGAAGCGGTCACTGCGCTTTGAAACGGTGCCGGGTTTTACTTTGAGCGCCGCCCTAGCGTTTTCGTGCTCGCCACGTAGAATGCTGTCTACTACCGAACTGGGGAAAGGGTGCAACAAGGCAGGCATTTTGGAGGACATGGCGGACGCCTTTGTTTTTTTCTTTATCGCAGGCGCTTCTTTTTGAAGACCGCGCAAGTACGTGTCAATGCGCCTAATATCTTGCACCAATTTAGCTTCTGTGGCTTCATCTTTCAGTGAACGAGAGTAGAGTAGTTCCAGCTGCCTTTCGCGCTTGTCTTCATAGTCTTTACGATACGAAAAGTCATACAATTCATTTTGCATCGTAGTAATTCTTTTTGCGCTTACCGTTGCCTTGTCCGGGATACCGGCGGCGTCATAGGTTACATCAGCGCCACCTGGCGGACCGGACGCCTGGCGTTGAGCGGCAGAGACCTTTTTCTTGCGGCGGTTCTGCAACACTTTCTTGGACACGTCATAGTATCTCTTCTTTATTTCGGTTACAGTGGGCGGTGAATCGCCCGGCCACCGGTCCTGAATAATAAACCATCGAAGGTTTAACTCTTGACACAGGCGAAACAGCGTATCGGTCTCTTCTTGGGTCCATATTTTGTCGCTAGCCAAACCGTTAGAATCTCCACTAGCACTCTGGCCTTGTCGCTGTTGCTGCTGCTGCGCTGTATCTCCACCAGCAACACATGATAGATACTCTTCTGGGGTGTATTGGACAACCGCACTTTTCCTATTAAACATTGCAAACGCGTAGTCATCTTGTGCTCTCGCTTTTCGTTGCCAATGTTTGAGCTTTAATTCGTCCGTTCTCGCCGAGTTTGTAAACTCGCAGAGCACCCAAGGCGTGACAACCCTCGACTTATCGGCGATAATCTCCTGTATCCTCCCGCCGGTCGGCATTATGGATGGCAGTGACGCCCCAGAGCCCACTAGAGCGAACACCTCTCTGCTCATGCCCTCCGGCTTTTTCTCCGCCTGCTTCTTGCTCGCGCCCGCAGCAGCCTTGGCGGCCGCGAGACCGTCGCGCACCCCAAGAATATCGGCCACATCACCCATGCTTGCGACCTCACCAATACAGCACGGAATCCACGCTCGCAAACCCTCCAACCCGCGCACGCAGCGCGCCCTCCCTTTTTTCCTCTCTTATTTTTTTTCCCTCGTCAAAACTACACCCATCACGTTCCTTTCAAGTTCCTTACCTTTCAAACCTAAACCCTAACCTAACCTAACCTAATACTGAACTCGCACGTGCCCCGACGACGAAGCCGATCCAAAAGCGAGGTGCTGCCATTCCTTCCCGATCCCAGGGGATCGGGGCCGAGAAGCGCTCCATTCAGAGAGTTCAGTTCAGTTTGAAAATCACTTCAACAAGACTCCGGCCCTCCGGGTCAAAGGCCGCTCGAGCCTCGCGTTTGTCGCTCGGAGGTTTGCTTGCTCGTGAGCTGAGACTTGGAAACAACCTCGGGACTATTAACTCCGCTCAGTCTTTGAGGCCGACAAAAGAGGAAATTTGTCCTGTTATACTCCCTTTTAATGGGAAATATGGGGGCTTGTTGAAATGGTAGGGGTATTTGGTGGTCTCTTTCTTTTTTTCTCAGAAAAGGAAGAGAAAACGCTTTTAGTAAATTTAGTTAGCCAGTCAAGAAATAGGAGGTAAGGACGAAGGAAGGTAGAGGGCAGGCAGGGAAGGCAGGCAGGCAGGGAAGGCAAGATGCGCGGTGTTTCATTGTTGGTGGTGGCCGCGCTGGTGGTGGCGGTGATGGTGTGCCAGGCGGATGGCGCGGAGCTGCGGGCGCTGATCCAACAACAGATGGAGGGTCGGCTTCGGTCCAACGCGCAGCAGCTGCTGGGGGCGAGGAAGAAGAATAAGTGCAAGCCTGAGAGCAAGAAGACCGAGAGTCGCACGTGTGAGCCCCCGGATAGTGTTGAGAGTAATAAAAAGGTTCAGAACCGGTGTAACAATTGCCAGCAGCAATGCCACGCATTTGGCGACCCCCACTTGAAGACCTTTGATAACCAGTGCACCACCAAGGTTTTCACCACTCCTGGTACGTGGAAGTTTTTCGAGGCGCCTGATTTTACCTTTGAAGTAAGGTCGGGCAAGGCTTACTCCAAAAGGATCCACATTTTGGATGCTTACATTAATGGCGAACACGTCATGAACTACAAGGACTGCGGCCAGCCTCGGCCGCCAGAAAAGCAGACTCCGGTTACAATCAGTGATACAGTGCAGCTCTACAGCGACGCAGCCAAAAAGAATGGCGGGGATCCTGACGTCACGGTCGAGTATTATGTGGGCTGCAAGTACAAGGGGAAATACATGTCCCTCGAAGTTCTTGTTACTGTCACTGACCAAAACCAAGATAAATCACCGAACAAGTGGGATCGCTCCAGCACCTCATCCGACGCTATGACCTATTGGTCCACTGCAAGGGGGGCGTGCCTTGACTGGATCGGCGACGGCGGTGCGGATGCCATGAGTGTTGAGGACACCGAGTGGGACTGCAAGAAAACGAGCGCAATAGCTTCTATGGACGGTAGGCAATGCAGCTGCTCTGCCGAGTGCGCAGCCTACGGTGATCCCCATGTGACCGACTTTCAACGCGGGGCGTCCAATGAAGTAGGCAAAGCATTCCTAATGCCAAAATCAACTACTTGGAACGAATGGGAATCGATCATGTACACAGCAGAGGAACTGTTTGCAGTGAGCATCGCGGTCGATGAATGCGAATTTGTCGCCGAAGCAACAGTATACATGATGAAGAACGAGACGATGAAAAGGTTTACTGCCTGTGATAAAAACAGGCCCTCGGCAGACGATTTGACTCTGGATGATTACGACGTTGTACGAATCAAAGCAGATGAATATTGTGCTGGTAGTACAAAGGCCTCCAGTACGGGCGACCGTGAAACCATCACCATTCCAAGCATGACTGATGACGCGATGGGTGCTGCATACTTTGACCAGGACACTCAGGGATTCAACATGGGCCGCCAAGCAATGTACAACGGCGAAATTATTCTTTTGGACGGAAGCGCCAATGAGGAACCGACTGAGATGGCCCAATGTCTCAAACAATTGGGCTATGGCGATAGCGCTCAAAAAAATAGCGAGGAAGTATATCTGGGTGGCGGCTCGGTTATTCTCAAGTGCCACCAAAGGCCGGATTCAGCGTACTACTTTAACATTTGTGTCAACCGCAGGGGCTTGAGAGCCGAAATAACAGGAAGTGACGCTTGGGATCAAACCATCAATAATGATCTTTTTACGCATGTAGAAAAAGCGTCCAAGACAGGCGGATGGTGCGCGACGGGTGACTTGAAAAAGGGCTCAAGCTCCCAAGCATCGACCATGCAGATGTCCAGTTTTGAGAATCGTGGGGTAGAGGAGACCTCAGGTTTCACACTACTTGATGGTGGCACTTCAAGTTAACTTCATCATTATGATTTTTTTTCCAACTACCACTTAAGATAATAAAAATTGATTTCTTCTTATGCTGCACCCTGCCCTCGAATCTCTTCCGCCCACTGATCTGTACTTTTGGAACTGGACTGATCTAGAGCTTGCGTTTTCTTCCTCGAGCAATGACTGACTTTATTAACTTTTGAAACTTCCAGAACGATCTGCGAGTACAGTCAACATCGGAATGTGGATATTTCGGGAGGTAAAATGAGTGGTTTTGTCCTCAATTGACGGCCGACCGACCGATCGATCGATCGATCACCTTGCCCATTTTCTCTTTGGCTTTCTTGGAGGCCGTATTGCATCTCGAAGCTTTGAGTATAATCGGCGAGCGCCTTGATTAATTTTCAACCCCACTGTCATACATGACAACACGACGGCGGTTTTTGAGGCATGCTTGACTGCTGTTTTGTCTGTTATCTGGCGAAGCTTGAAATTGACAGACACCTTGTCTTGCTCGCTCTGGCAAAAGTACCATGCCAAAAACTCGACGTCAGATACGCGCTTGTCGCTTTTGCACGACTCTTTGATAAACGAGTGTATTTTGCCCATCGCAACGACCAGGCCAAGATCAAACGCTAGATTGCGCATTTGCCGTTTACCGAGTTCTCCTGCCCCCCGTGTATCAGCCTCGTCAAATTGGAGCAGTATTGCCCGCACTTCCTGGCCCGATGCGTTTGCAAGGTACGGCCGGTGGAAAACCGCGTATGCGTCTTCACCCATCATTTGTTGGCGTTCTCTGGCGAGTTGTTTAGCCCTTGCCAGCTCCTCCGCGCGTCTCGCACGGCGCCGCAAGGCCCTCCGACTTCCCTTGCCATGAATGAACGCTGTAATTGAATCCCCGCACGACCGCGCGGCCCTTTGTCGGAGCATTGCTCTCGTCTCCTTTTCACACGCCCGCAGATCAAGCAAGCGACCGTGATGCGACCATTCGATTTCACGCAGGGCAATGTCCACGCGCTCAGCCGAGCGCTTCGCCCCTGCTTCCAAGCGGTCCAACACGCTCCAACGGTGCATCGCACGGTCATACTGGTGATCAAACGGGCCAAACGCGGTTGTCCTTTGAGGCACTAGCATGTACTTTTGCAGATCTGAACCCTGTTTGACGCGAAGCCAGTAGTCTTCCTGCTCAAACATGTCACGGACCAGCGACTTTATTCTCTCGGCCTTCGTGCTGGCGAGGCCGAGTTCAGCTGCCACACTGGCAGTCACGCGCGCCAATTCCTCGCTCGATAAGTGTCTAGTCATGTGCAATAGGTATTTATACTGACGCTTGATCTTGAACATTCCCAAAAGACGGCCCCGTGACGCATGAAGCGGAGAAAACGTATTTCGCGCCTTCTCTGACGCTTGTATCGCAAACTCGGCTGCAATCAGATCGTCGATGTGCTTGATAGCCTCTTTGGCATTTTCCGTGCGCTGCAGTCGGACGAGCTGTTTTTGCAAAGCCAGAGCGAGGTCGTACAGAGCGCACTTGTAAAACACCGCCGAGTCCGGGATTTCGCTATGCTTTCCTTGAACGAATCGGAGCATCCCGCTGCGGCGCGATTTGGCCCACTGAGCCACCATCTTTCCAAATGCCGCTTGACGCATAAAGTCTTGACGCCGACGCCACCGCTGTATCCTCTTGGCGGCATAGATTTCACGCCGCCTTTGCGCCACTTGGATTTTTGCTAGAAACTGCCGGGCCTTGGTTTGGATCTTGCGAGAGCAGAAGCTTCGATGGACGAATTTCTTTGCCAGGAAAGCTCTGGCATACACTTGGATTCGTAGCGCACTGCGATTGCGCCGCCTTTCACGTACCCTGTCGACGGCTTGCACCCGGCGCACCGCCGTCTGGATTCGAATCGCCGACTCCCGCCTCAGCTTGGCCAAACGAAGTTGAGCCAGCAAAAAACGCGCCCAGTACGCGCGAAAGCACGTTTGGACAGAACGTGCGCTCCTGAACTGCAAATATTTGAATTTCACACTTTTGCAGCGATAAAATGCTGCTATCCGGGTAGAAGCTTGATATTCTCTGACAGACTGAACGTATCTCCGACTTGCTGTCTGTCGCCACTTGCACTGGATTATAATGGATGCATTTTCGGCCATGTAGAGCCATTCTTTGATCGGGAAGATCACAAGCGCGTCCTTTCTTTCTTTTGTTAGCGCAGCGCACATTTCCCTTTCGCGCCTGCCACGAACAATCGCTTGCAGCTGCGTGCAGAGTCGGATCTTTAGTACATTGCGGCGATTATGCTGGCGTTGAAGGAACCCTCGCGTAAGCGCTTGAATTTGTACCGCAGACATTTTTTCAAGCTCGCGACACTCTTTCGACGTCGCACGGAGCTCCTCCCGTATTTTTGCGATGCGCTTTTTCCATTCTTTTCGAGTGGTACGCACTAGAAACGGAGTAGCAAAGCTCCCCCTCATGCGTTCGTTGGCCTTGAAACCATGTGTGCCTGGCGCTACCAGCCTTGTTTTGGGAGGCAAGAGGGACAAAGCGCGCGCGTTTTTCCAACAACCTTGCTGTTGCGCTTCTCGTTTCTCGGCTTCATGAAGCATCAGCGCGAATAACTGCTCCGGGTTTTCACTGTACGCTAGCTTCTTCCGTCGTTCTTCTTCCTGGGGTATCGGGTCCAGTCGCTCTCGCTTCTTTTTATGGTAATACTGCTCTTCTCGCAGGATAATAAAAGCCGCCTGGTACTTTTCGATGCTCTTCACAGTCAAGTCGCTCGAGTAAAGTCTCCAAAGCTCGTTTTCGCGACAATGCAGGTCTTTGTCCTTCAGCTGCTCGGCTAATTCATCTAGCGTCTGGTCGAGTACCAGCGGATTTCTGCGAAGCGTGGAGACACGAGAAAATGTTTCAAGCGGGTTATTTCTTCTTCTCTCTTGTCTGTACGTGCCATGCGTGGGTTCTTGAACACCTTCATCTTCTTCCTTTTCTTTTTCTTCTTCTTCTTCTTCTTCTTCTTCTTCTCTTTCTTCTTTCTTGTCTTCTTCTTCCTTGCCATCATGTGATAATAGACCTTGTTCTTGTACTATTATTTTCAACATTTGAAAAGCATTTTCTGCACAATCAAGATCATCTGCCATCTTAAACAGGTAGTTTTGGCCTTGCCATTTGAAATCAAAGGGCTGAAATTCATGGTGGTAAGTAACTGTATGAACTTTGGAACATGTCTCTTTCGACATATCGCTGTGCTTCGTTCGCCTCGACGGCTGATGACTTGTCCCTCGGAGTCGCTGGATTCGGCGTTTTGCGCGCCGCCAGCGCAATAGATTTTCTATATACAACACCCCCACTTTTCTGAGCTCTTGGAGACAAGCGCCGAACGCGATCGCTGCTTTGGGCGAGGGATCCAAATCATGGCACATTGTATTCAAGTGCTTCAATATGTCTTCACGAACCAGAATACATTTGATTGCATTGTAATCGGCATTGGCAATGGTTTCATCTGCATCCCCGTGTTGATTGACAGACTTTAATGCCCCTTTCCTTTGCGTTTTTGATAACAGAGTCTCGCTTGGAAGCCCAAACCTGTTTTGACTTTGTTTAACTGTCGGCTCAACTACTGCATTATTATTGTCCAGGGTACGGCTGGCTTTTTTGCATTTCTTTTCACCAATATGAGGTATGGCTAAGAGGCGTTTTCGAAACACTTTCTTTGCGCCCAAATTATTATAGACTGTGTCATCCCATCCTTGGTTGTGCAGCTGCTTGGGTGGCGGCGAAGACTTCTTTTTCACAAAATTGCAAGCAAATTGAACGTGCGGACCTAACAATTTTCCCAGCGAGTTCACCGAGCCGCTAGTGCTATGCCAGTTGTGTGAAGCCATGGGAACGCCGAGAGTTTTTTTTCTTATTTCAAGTCCGGTGTCTCTCACAATC
>JACLAD010003332.1_pt1 | contig 13635 bp, 11 predicted proteins | sample 8027901 | NCBI WGS metagenome assembly JACLAD01 (sample SAMN15725071, study PRJNA655200) | protist metagenome | isolation source: fluorescence activated cell sorting (FACS) single amplified genomes of... | place: Spain: Blaines Bay Microbial Observatory, Mediterranean Sea | collected 2016-07-05
CGGCAAAGGATGACACCCCAGTTTGCACCTCTACCCAGCTTCGCAAGGCGCGCAGATCCAGAGGCTGCTGCTCGGCTTCTGCGTGATCATGCCCCCCGAGTAATTCGATGGCCGGGATCACCGGCCAATACCTCAGACAGGCCATGGCGGATCAAATCACCGGGGCGAAACCCGATATAGACCAATCCCACCCGTCCGCCTTGCCATTAAACCAACGCGTTCGTGGCCAATGTGGTTGATAGCGAGGTCATCGAAATCTCTTTCGGTTTAATCTACGAGGCAGCCAAAACCGCCGCGACAGCTTTGCTAATGCTCTCGGCCAGATCGGCGCGCGTGGTTAAGGATTTTGCGCTGGCTATCACCTCTGTTTCATCGCCCATCAACACTGCATCCGTAAAAGTTCTACCATATCAACGCCCAGTAAAACGACTATCTGATCCTCTTAATGATTGACTGTTGCAGCTACCACCGCTCTGCACCTAGTCGCAATTAAAGCCAAAGGAAAAATATATTACGACACAAAGCCGCGGATTAAAACCGGTTTCGACCAGTTAAAGCTTTTCAAGCTGCGCTCGCGCCCAAATCGCTGCCTCTGCAACCGTTGGATCAGGATCTGATTGCAGGCGAGCGGCCACCACTGCCAGCTCAACCTGCTGCGAATTTCCGATCGCATAAAGCAGATTGCGTATAAACCGATCACGGCCGATGCGTTTGATCGGGCTGCCCGCAAATTTCTGGCGAAATTCTGCATCCTCTAGCATCGCCAGCTTGGCCAATTTTGGCGCGGTCAAATCTTCGCGCGCGTGGAAGCGCAAATCTTGCGCGGTTTGTGCAAATTTATTCCACGGGCACGCCGCCAAACAATCGTCGCAACCATAAATACGATTTCCCATCTGCGCCCGTAAATCCAGATTCACCGGGCCCTTATGTTCAATCGTCAGATAAGAAATGCAGCGCCGCGCATCCAGCTGGTATGGCGCTGGAAAAGCCTGCGTCGGGCAAGCCTGCAAACAAGCCTGACAGGATCCACAATGATCCGACTCTTTTTCATCGAGCGGCAAATCGAGCGTTGTAAAAATCGCGCCCAAGAAAAACCAATTGCCCAGCGACCGGCTGACCAAATTCGTATGTTTGCCTTGCCAGCCAAGCCCAGCAGCCTGCGCCAAAGGCTTTTCTGGCACCGGCGCCGTATCCACAAACACTTTAACAGCGCAGCCCTGCTCAGCGATCAACCAACGAGCTAAGGCTTTTAAGCGCTTTTTGATAATATCATGATAATCTTTATTTCGGGCATAAACGGAAATTGTACCACAATCAGGCTGCGTCAAAACCGCCAGTGGATCTTCGCTGGGCGCATAGGATCGCGCCAGCATTATCACCGATTTCGCCTCTGGCCATAGGGCGCTGGGATCCGAACGCCATGCTTGGCGATCTTCCAGCCAAGCCATTTGTCCGTGATAATTTCTGGCCAAAAACGCTCGCAAATTGGCTTGCATCTGGGGTACGGCCGAGGGCTGGCAAATCGCCAGTTGATCAAAGCCTTCCTTCTTGGCCTGCGCCAAAAGCCGTTGTTTAAGTTCTTGCATCAGATCCCGCGCGCAATATAGAATGATATGCTTATGCTTGAGCCGCAAACCATGTTAAAAATCCAAATCATTATAATGTTTGGGTGGTGGAAACCCTGGCACTTGATCCGCCAGAATACTTCGGAACGCGGGGCGGGATTTTATCTTTGCGTACCAATCTTTCACGGTGGCCGAGCGATTCCAATCTACATCTGAAATATAATCCAGCACGGACAGATGCGCGGCAGCTGCGAAATCTGCCAGCGTCATCTGATCGCCCGCAAGCCAGCGGCGCTGATCCAACAGCTCAGACATATAATCAAGATGGAATTTAATCGCCTTCATACCTGCAATCACATGTTTACTTTCAGGAAAACCCTCACCGGTAATTTTCTTGATCACCCGCTCATTTAGCAATTTCACCGTCACGTCTTTGTGAAACTTATCATCGAACCACGCAATCAAACGGCGCATTTCGTATTTGCCCAAAGCGATTTTGGGCAGCAACGGTGGATCTGGGTATAAATCCTCAAGAAATTCGCAAATCGCGCCGCTTTGGGTGAGATAGCCGCTTTTGTGGCGCAAAATCGGGACTTGTCCAGCCGGGTTGCGGCGCAAAAAATCCGTGCTGCGCTCCCAGTATTTTTCATCGACCAACTCCACCTCAACGCGTTTTTCAGCAAGGGTAAGCCGAATTTTCCGGCAAAACGGCGAGAGGGGGGCATGATACAAGCGCAGCATTTAAGCCTTTCAAAACAAATATCGTCTCACTTTGAATGCCTTGTTAGATCGGATTTTTCAATCCTTCAAACGCCGATTTATCGTGCTTACCAAAATTATATCGCCTAAGCCGGTTTGCCAAAGGCAGCGCGCTTGGGTTCTTTCGATCAGGAGCCCAAGCGCTGCTTTGCTTATTCAGCCGGAATGCTTTTGGCTTCATCCCATAAAGGATACGGCAGATGCACCAACATCTCTTTAGAGCAAACTTGCAAAAAGTGGTCCTTTTCCACATCCCATTGTCGTAAAATATCATGCGCCTTAGGGCTTCCGGTTTCTTCAGCATGGCGTGAAATCAAAGATTTCAACTGCTCTTGCCAATGCGCAATCGTGACCGGACAGGTAACCAATGTTTCCATATTCATCTGGCTTTGAGCCAGCAAGTCTGGATCATAAATATAGGCCATACCACCCGTCATGCCGGCGCCAAAATTGGCCCCGACAGTGCCCAAAATCACCGCAATGCCGCCGGTCATATATTCGCACCCATTGCTACCACAACCTTCAAGCACAACCTTGGCACCTGAATTGCGCACGCCAAAGCGCTCACCGGCGCGCCCGCTTGCGAATAAATAGCCATCGGTGGCGCCATAGAGGACCGTGTTGCCAATAATCGTATTATCCGCTGCCACCAAGGGGCTGGTCATTGCAGGACGCACTACAATCATACCCCCTGACAGCCCTTTGCCGACATAATCATTGGCATCCCCCGACACTTGCAGCTTCAACCCGGACGCGGCAAAGGCGCCCAAAGATTGGCCCGCGCTGCCGGTTAGCTTGATCGTTAAATGATCCTCTTGCAGCCCATTGCGCATACCGAATTTAGTCACGATATGGCTGGATATGCGTGTGCCAACGGTGCGGTGGGTGTTCTGAACATAATAAGACAGCTGCATTTTTTCGCCGTCTTGTAAAAACCGCGCCGCGTCGCGTACAATTTCAGCATCCAGCGTATCAGGAACCGTATTGCGAGGACGGTCACGGTTATACGCAACCGTGTCAGCCCCATCAACACGGATCAAAAGTGGGTTCAAATCCAGATCATCCAAATGTTCGGCGCCCCGGCTGACTTGCCCGAGCAGATCAGCCCGACCAATGATCTCATCCAGTGAGCGTGCGCCAATACTCGCTAAAATTTCGCGCACCTCTTGCGCATAGAAGGTAATCAAATTCACGACTTTATCCGCAGAGCCGGTGAATTTTGAGCGCAGCTCTTCGTTTTGTGTGCACACGCCGACAGGGCATGTGTTGGATTGGCATTGCCGCACCATAATACAGCCCATCGCAATCAACGCTGCGGTACCGATGCCAAATTCTTCGGCTCCCATCATCGCGGCCATGATGATATCACGACCCGTGCGCAACCCGCCATCGGTGCGCAAGGTGATACGGTCGCGCAGATTGTTCATCGCCAACACTTGATGGGCCTCGGTCAATCCCATTTCCCATGGCAAGCCGGCAAATTTGATCGAGGTTGCCGGAGAGGCACCGGTGCCACCGTTATGACCAGAAATCAAAATCACATCTGCTTCGGCTTTTGCAACCCCGGCCGCGATCGTTCCCACGCCCGAAGAAGCGACCAATTTCACCGTCACTTTGCAGCGCGGGTTGATTTGTTTCAAATCATAGATCAGCTGCGCCAAATCCTCGATCGAGTAAATATCGTGATGTGGTGGCGGAGAAATTAAGGTAACACCCTTGGTAGAATGGCGCAAACGGGCAATCAAATCAGTGACCTTCATGCCCGGCAGCTGGCCGCCTTCGCCTGGCTTCGCTCCTTGCGCGACCTTGATCTCAAGCTCTTCACATTGGTTGAGATATTCCGCAGTCACGCCAAAGCGGCCCGAAGCAACTTGCTTGATTTTCGCAGATGGATTGTCGCCATTGGGTTCGGGATGAAAATGCGCTGGATCCTCGCCCCCTTCGCCGCTATCCGATTTGGCCCCGATGCGGTTCATCGCAACGTTTAGCGTTTTATGAGCTTCCGAGCTTAAGGCCCCCAAAGACATACCTGGCGTCACAAAGCGACGGCGGATCGCCGTAATGCTTTCCACTTCTTCTAATGGCACAGGATCACCGATCAGCTTCACAGCCAGCAAATCGCGCAGATGAATTGGCGGGTTTGATTGCATGCATGCAGAATATTGTTTCCATAGATCAAAACTGGCCCGATCACAGGCGGTTTGCATCATATGCATGGTTTGAGCTTCCCAAGCGTGGGTTTCGCCAGTTCTGCGCGATTTATAAAACCCGCCCACCGGCAAAACACCCGTTGCGCCCTGCCAAGCGGCCGCGTGAATTTCTTCTGCTTTTTTCTGCACACCACTGACGCCAATGCCCGAAATCCGGCTCATCAAACCCGGGAAATATTCGGCGCACATCGCACGGCTAAGCCCAACAGCTTCAAAATTCAACCCACCCCGATAAGAAGAAATCACCGAAATACCCATTTTCGACATGATTTTTAGTAAACCCTGATCGATCGCCTCGCGATAGCGCTGTACAACCTCAGTTAGGGTGCCGTTCAACAAGCCGCGCTCAATCCGATCGTTCAAACTATCCTCGGCCAAATAAGTATTCACCACCGTTGCCCCTGCGCCGATCAACACCGCAAAATAATGCGGATCAATACATTCTGCAGACCGCACATTCAGCGAACAGAACGTACGTAAGCCTTTGCGAGTGAGATGGCTGTGCACCGCTGAGGTGGCCAAAATCATCGGCATAGCGATTTTTTCCGCGTTAGAGGCATGATCGCTCAAAACCAAATGACCCGCCCCCGAACGTACAGCATCTTCTGCCTCTGCCCGGATACGCTCCAACCCTGTTTGCAGAGCTGTTGGCCCTGAGCCAACGGCAAAGCTACAGTCAATCTCAACCATCGGCGCGTTGAAATGCCGGGTCAATTCATCCCATTGCGCATTTCCAACAAAGGGGCTGTCAAGTACCAGAATTTCAGTTTGCGAGCTGCTTTCATCCAACACGTTTTTAAGATTTCCAAAACGCGTTTTCAGGCTCATCACGCGGTATTCGCGCAGGCTGTCAATCGGCGGGTTGGTCACTTGCGAGAAATTTTGCCGGAAATAATGCGACAAAGGGCGATATTTTTTCGACAAGACCGCGCTCGGCGTATCATCACCCATCGATGCAAGCGTCTCTTTGCCATCTTCGGCCATCGGCGCCAAAATTTGTTCGAGTTCTTCGATCGAATATCCCGCAGCAATCTGACGTTGACGCAAATCTGCGCCGGTAAACAACGGGGCTTCGGTAACGCTTGCCAAAGGAGCGTCTAATTCATTGATTCTCTCAACCCAACTGCCAAAGGGCTGCGCGGCCGCCAATTTATCTTTGATCGCTGTGTCATGGTATAATTTTCCATCGCCCATGTCGACCGCGAGCAATTGCCCCGGGCCCAAAGCGCCCTTTTCGCGCACCGTGGCCTCGTCAATCGGTACCATGCCGGTTTCGGATCCGGCGATCAGCAAGCCATCGCCCGTCACCACATAACGCATCGGGCGCAATCCATTGCGATCCAGCCCAGCGCAAACCCAGCGACCATCGGTCATCGCCAAAGCCGCAGGGCCATCCCATGGCTCCATAACCGAGTTGCAATAAGAATACATATCCCGCCAAGCATCGGGCAGGTCTTTGCCCTGCTTTGACCAGGTTTCAGGCACCAACATGGTTTTCGCCATTGGCGCATTACGCCCAGCGCGCACCAATACCTCGAACACCGCGTCAAGCGCTGCGGAATCAGAAGAGCCGCTTGGCACGATAGGTTTAATGTCTTCAGCCGTCTCGCCAAATGACGTGCTAGCCATACGAATTTCATGGCTTTTCATCCAGTTCACATTGCCTTTAAGCGTGTTGATTTCACCATTATGCGCCAGCATCCGAAACGGCTGCGCCAACCACCATTGCGGGAAAGTGTTTGTGGAATAGCGCTGATGATAGATGGCAAAGGCGCTGCTGAAGCGCTCATCCATCAAATCGGGATAGAACACCGCCACTTGTTCAGCTAGCATCATGCCCTTGTAAATGATGGAACGGCAAGACAGCGAGGCGATGTAAAGTTGCCCAACACCCGACGTGGCCGCAGATTTCTCAATCCGGCGACGGATCACGTAGAGATCGCGCTCAAACGTTTCTTCGTCTACCCCTTTGGAATTGCTGATCAGGATTTGTTCAATTTCGGGCCGCGTTGCGTTGGCCTTTTCGCCCAAACAACTGACCTCAACGGGCACATGCCGCCATCCATAGATATAATAGCCCATCCGCAACACTTCGCTTTCAACGATGCTTCTGCAGGTCTCTTGAGCGCCAAAATCTGCGCGGGGTAGAAACACCTGCCCCACAGCCACCAGCTCATCCTGACGCGGTTCGTGACCCGTCCGGCAGATTTGGTCATAGAAAAACCGCACGGGTATTTGCACGTGGATGCCCGCGCCGTCGCCGGTTTTACCATCTGCATCCACAGCACCGCGGTGCCAAACCGCCTTCAACGCGGCAATGCCATTTTCAACAACTTTGCGGCTAGCCTTACCATTGATCGACACTACCAAACCAACGCCGCATGAGGCATGCTCATTCTCTTCGCGATACAGGCTGTTCTGCGTCATCCATTGGCGCTTTTGTTCCTGTTGTGTCATCCAATCTGGCCCAAAGGCCGTGGTGTTTTCATGTGTCATGGATCATCTCCTTATGCGGCAGCGACCAGATTGCCCGAATCCATGTGATGGCGGGCGTCAGCGCGGCCTTTTATCTTGTTATTCTGCAGCGATGGCAGCCGAAGGTTGTAGCTCGGCAATGATCGCATTGGCAGTATTCTGCCCATCTTTGATGGCCCAAACCACCAATGAGGCCCCGCGCACGATATCGCCCACCGCGTAAACCCCTGGAAGCGCTGTTTTCCCGCTTCCAAACGCGGCTTTTACGGTGCCCCAGCGGGTCACGGGCAATTCGGGTTGGTCAAATAAATGCGGAAGATCTTCCGGTTCAAAGCCTAGCGCTTTGATCACCAGATCCGCCTTTTCGACATAGCGGCTGCCCTCGATTACTTCGGGCATGCGCCGTCCGGTGGTATCAGGCGCTCCAAGGCGCATTTTATGCCCCAGCACACCGCGCACAGGGCCGGTTTCTGCGGCAACCGCTTTCATATCCTGGATGTTCGTATCATCCACAAAAGCTTCTGGCGCAGACAGCCATTCAAAAACAACGCCTTCTTCCTCGGCATTTTCAACTTCCCGCTGCGATCCGGGCATATTAGCGCGGTCGCGGCGGTACATGCATTTGACCGAAGTGGCCCCTTGGCGTATCGCCGTGCGCACGCAATCCATCGCCGTATCACCGCCGCCAATCACCACCACGTTTTTATCAGCAGCATTCAATGTACCGCTGGTGAATTTCGGTACGTCATCGCCAAAATTTTCACGGTTTGATGTAGACAAAAAATCAAGCGCTTGCACAACACCAGACAAAGCGCCGCCCGGAACATCTAGATCACGTATTTTGTAAACGCCAGTTGCTACAATCACCGCATCATGCTGCGCGCGCAGATCTTCAAACGTGATGTCTTCACCGATATTACAATTCAACTTAAGCGTGACACCGCCATCGACCAATTGCTGATTGCGGCGCATGACAATATCTTTTTCCAGTTTGAAGCCGGGAATACCATAGGTAAGCAATCCACCTGCTCGATCATAGCGATCATAAATCGTAACCTGAAAACCGGCTCGGCGTAGCCGATCCGCAGCTGCCAACCCACCGGGCCCTGCGCCAATAATAGCAACCGATTTATCAAGTTCACGCGCAGGTGACAAAGGCTGCACCCAGCCTTCTTGCCATGCCGTATCAGTAATATACTTCTCGACAGCCCCAATCGTCACAGTTTCATGCCCCGATTGCTCGATCACGCAATTGCCTTCGCACAGACGATCTTGCGGACAAATCCGTCCGCAGATCTCAGGAAAACTATTGGTCGCCTGCGACATCTCATACGCTTCTTGCAGGCGACCCTTTGCGGTTAAATACAACCAATCGGGGATATTGTTGTGAAGCGGACAATGCGACTGGCAATAAGGCACCCCGCATTGACTACAGCGGCTCGACTGTTCTTTTGCCTTCTCAGCTACAAATTCAGCGTAAATCTCTTTGAAATCCTCTGCGCGCTCAGTCGCGCTGCGTTTCTTTGGCATATCGCGTTCGATTAACACGAATTTTAACATTGGCTGCTTGGCCATGAAAGCCTCCTAACTTTCAATTTTGGTTCATGTAGCGGAAGCTCATCAAAAAGAAAAGGCAGAAGTGCTGACGCTTATTTCCATTTACACTCTTAAAAAGCCAATAATTCTTAATTTACATCAAAAAGTAAGTCCGATTCGGACTTAAAAAGAGTGTTTCTATTATAAATCTGTTGGTTATATGATGGGTCTGCACCATTTCGAGGTTCTAAATGCCCCTGCTTCATTTGATTATCTTAGCTATTATTCAAGGGGTTACCGAATTTCTTCCCGTTTCTTCAAGCGCGCACTTGATCTTATTTCCGGCGCTCACCGGCACTACAGATCAAGGGCCTGTTATCGATGTCGCTGTCCACTTGGGCACGCTACTCGCCGTTATAATGTATTTTCATAGCGATGTGCGGAAGATCTTTTTTAGCGCCAGCCACCTAATGAAGGGCAGAACCACGCAACCCGAGGCCAGATTCGCGCTCTACCTGATCTATGCCACCCTACCCGCCATCGCTGTCGGCTCTATGCTCAAACTTTCTGGTGTGAGCGGCGCGATGCGCGGAAATGTTGCGCTGATCGGCTGGACAATGCTGGGATTCGGCCTGCTTCTCTGGTGGGCTGATCGACGCCCAAAAAACCTAAAAATAGTTTCAGATTTCAGCTCAGGCGATGCGCTGAAACTGGGCCTCTGGCAAGCTCTAGCGCTGCTTCCGGGTACCTCGCGGTCTGGTATCACCATCACCGGGGCGCTCTTGGCAGGCTATAGCCGGCACGAAGCCGCGCGCTTATCCATGCTGATGTCAATCCCGGTGATCCTGGCCGCGACAGTGTTAGCCAGCCTTGATCTGATTGCAGACGGAGCAAGTACACGGTTGCGTGATGCGGCATTGGCAGCCGTTTTTGCAGCCATTTCAGCGTTCATTACTTTGGGGCTGATGATGCGCCTGCTGCGCAGCATCAGCTTCACGCCCTATGTAATCTATCGGGTGCTTTTCGGGGCTGGCCTGATCCTTTGGGCTAGTCTTTAAACCACGCAGCCACTATGCTGATGATTTGCCAAGAGCATGTACTTTAAGTAAAAGGATAAAACGATGGCCCGCATGATTTTTATGCTGAACGGACCGAATTTGAATCTGTTGGGAGAACGACAACCTGAAGTTTATGGACATGACACATTAACCGATATTGCCCGCGATTGCGATTTAGCCGCTGAACAACTGGGACTGAAACTCATGCATGTGCAATCAAATCATGAAGGCCAGCTGATTGATTGGATTCAACAAGCGCGTGAGGAGGCCGAAGGTATTATCATGAACCCGGGGGCGCTCTCGCATAGTTCGATCGCCATTTTGGATGCTTTAAATTCGTTTGAAGGCCCGCTTTTAGAGGTTCACGTCTCTAATATCCATAAACGGGAAAGCTTCCGCCATCATTCTTACATGTCTCTGCGCGCCGAGGGCGTAATTGCTGGGTTCGGCATTGACGGATATCGGATATCGGTCCAGCATATGGCGAAATTGCTTGCAGCATAGAAAGCCCTTAGAATGAGAAACGTTTTATTCGACGCACTGTTTGCCGATCATATCGGATCTGATGCACCGGTCATGATCCTGCCGGATGGGGCAGTTTGGAGCTATCACTACTTTTTTAGAAACCGCCGCACAATACGCGCATGTATTAGAGGCGCTTAGGCCACAGGTCGGGGATCGATTGGCTGTGCAGGTCCAAAAATCTTCCGAAGCATTGGCCATCTACGCGGCCTGCTTGCAAGCAGGGGTAATCTTTTTGCCTTTAAACACGGCCATACAGCCCGTGAAATGATTTATTTATTGAAAATTCAGGGGCAAAACTGGTACTATGCAACGCCAAAGCAGAAACCGCTTTACATCCCGTGGCGCAAACAACTCAGGCGCAATTGCAGGTTTTGAATGGGGATGGCAGCGGCAGTGATCTGGCAGCCTTTCTCTGACACATCGAGTATCACCGAACGCTCAAAAGGGGCCATGCTTAACCATGATAACTTGTTATCAAACGCAAAAACCTTATGCGACGCATGGCACTTTATCGCCCACAATGTACTTTTGCACGCTTTGCCTATTTTTCACACTCACGGGCTTTTTGTAGCCACAAATATTTGCCTTCTTGCCGGATGCTCGATGCAGTTTTATCCCGCGTTTGACGCCAAACAGCTGATCCAAGATATGCTAATGGCCACCGCTTTAATGAGGATGCCAACTTTTTACTACCGTTTGTTAAATAACCCAAATTTCACCAAAAGCGTTACCGAAAACATGCGCCTCTTCGTGTCGGGCAGCGCGCTGCTTCTAACAAAAACGCATGAAGCCTTTGAAAGCCAAACCGGGTATCGCATTCTAGAGCGCTACGGCATGACCGAACCCGAGATGGACACGTCAAACCCCTATGACGCTAAGCGGCGCGCGGGCACTGTTGGCTTTCCTTTGCCCGGTGTAGAGCTGCGGATAATCGATGAAAAAACCAAAGAACTGCTTCCTCAAGGCGAAATCGGAATGATCGCAATACGCGGCCCCAACGTGTTTCAAGGCCATTGGAACATGCCAGAAAAAACCGCTGCCGAGTTGCAGGAAAACAGATTTTTCATTACTGGTGATTTGGGAATGGTCGATGAGCAAGGCCATATGCATATCGTCGAGCGCAGTAAAGATCTTATCATCTCTGATGATTGTAATATCTACCCCAAGGAAATCGAGCAAATCTTAGATGATGTGACCAGCGTTTTGGAAAGCGCCATGATCGGTATGCTGCATGCAGATTTTGGCGAAACCGCGCTGGCCATGGTGGTGCCCTGCAGTGGAATTGCTTTGCAGGAAAGCGATTTGGCTGCGGAGGTGGCGCAAAAATTGGCGCGCTTTAAACATCCAAAATCCTACCAAATCACCGCAGAATTGCCGCGCAATACGATGGGTAAAGTGCAAAAAAACCTGCTGCAAGAAACGTATAAGGGCTTTTTTGCGGTTCAATAGCATGCCTCAACACGCTGAAACGCCGTAAAAATCACCCAGCCGCGCTTGGCATTCAGGCCCTAAGGCGGTTTTCAGCCTTGTGGCAACCGCTGGCCTTTTCCTTTTGAATAAGTTTGGATACACTAAGGCTATGATCTGGACGGTTTCAAATATTTTAACCACAGGGCGCTTGCTTGCTGCGCCCGCATTGGCGCTAATGTTTTTGTATTTTAACCGGCCCTATGCGGATTGGTTCGCGCTGCTGCTGTTTATATTTGCCGCGCTTACCGATTGGGTTGATGGGTTCCTCGCGCGCACGTGGAAACAGGAAACCAAATTTGGCCAAATGCTCGATCCGATTGCGGATAAAGCAATGGTTATCATTGCGCTTTTGATCATTGTAGGATATTCGAGCATGTCGCCTTGGCTGGTGCTGCCCGCGACTGTGATTTTGTTTCGCGAAGTCTTTGTGTCTGGCCTGCGCGAGTTTTTGGGCGATAGCGCCATTACGCTCCATGTCACCAAACTGGCGAAATGGAAAACCACCGCGCAAATGGCGGCGATCGCAATTTTATTCTCACAAGGTGTTTTTGAGCATTATCTGAAGCTCTCAGCGCGAGAAATCGGCCCAGACGCGCTGAACAATATTCTAAATGGCGCCGCACAAGATACGCTGGACGTGATCTGGAAGCATCATGCGATGATCTGGTCGGGCAATGTCGGGCTGGTATTGCTTTGGGTTGCGGCCGCTTTAACCTTGATCACCGGCTTTGATTATTTCAAAAAAGCACTACCGTTTTTGAAAGATTGGGCATGATAAAGGTCTTATATTTTGCTTGGCTGCGCGAACGCATCGGCATCCCCCGCGAAACCATTGACAGCCAAGCCGCTACAGTGGCGGATCTTATAGCAGAGTTGCGCGCCAAAGATCCGCGCTATGCGCTGGCGTTTTCGAATCTATCCGCGCTGCGCGCCGCAGTGGATCAAGAGTTGGTTGAGTTTAACGCCCCGCTCAAAGGCGCCAAAGAAGTCGCATTTTTTCCGCTGATGACCGGGGGCTAACCATGCGCATCCTCATTCAGGAACACCCCTTTGATCTGGGTCAAGAAGCACAAAACTTTGTCGAGAGACAAGACAATGCCGGCGCAATAGTTACCTTCACCGGGATTGTGCGCAACACAGCTGTAGGGGATTTACAAACCCTCTCAATCGAACATTACCACGCCATGACAGAAAAGGCGATTTCTGACATTGCTCAAACGGCGATTGACAGATGGACATTGCAGGATGCGCTGGTGCTGCATCGCTATGGAAACCTTGCCCCGGGTGAGGGGATCATGATGGTGGCAACCGCCGCCGCGCATCGCAGTGACGCGTTTGCCGCCGCCGATTTTCTGATGGATTATCTCAAATCGCGCGCACCTTTTTGGAAAAAAGAAATAACCGCATCCGAAGTAAGCTGGGTAAAGGCAAAAGACAGCGACGAGCAGGCTTTAGGGCGCTGGTAGCTTGCCCATCACACCCGGAGCGGGCGTTATAAGCGGTCGGTTTCGCTTATACGTACCTGTCGCAATCCGTCCCATCGCCGCGTCACGTTCTGTCCGCCACTGGGCCAATAATAGGTTGGTCAGCTCAACCTCTTTTAGGGCAGCCTCTTCACGCGCCGCATCGCGCTGAGCTGTAGCGTTCAACAGCTCTTATGTAACGTCGGCCATCGCCTCGATACTGGACAAAGAGCCCTGCAAAAGCTGCATCCAAAGCCAATGTATGCACCAGCCCATATCAAAGGCCGCAAACAGCGCGAGCGCGCCTATTAACATACTTCATTGGCCTGTACAGCATCTATCCTTGCATCAGCCTGGCAGCGCTCCTGGATCACCCTGCGCCACAAAACTGCCGGTTAAAATACGCCGCCTTTGCAGCTCCACCAACACCGCTTACGCACGCATTTGGCTCAGCTGTAGGTTCATTTCCTCGCGCCCTGACTATCTGTATGGCCAACAATCTCAAGCGGAATTTCTCCACATTAGCGCAATATATCCGCGATTTTATCCAAGAGGTTCTGGCCTGCCAAATTCA
>JACLAD010001927.1_pt1 | contig 13631 bp, 7 predicted proteins | sample 8027901 | NCBI WGS metagenome assembly JACLAD01 (sample SAMN15725071, study PRJNA655200) | protist metagenome | isolation source: fluorescence activated cell sorting (FACS) single amplified genomes of... | place: Spain: Blaines Bay Microbial Observatory, Mediterranean Sea | collected 2016-07-05
CCGACTGTTCTATGCAGAATTTACATGTGCTCATACTCATATCAATATTCAGCATCAAATGCAATTCAAAATCGCTGTTACTGTTACTGTTACTGTTACTCTAACTCTTACACTTACACTGTTACTGTTACTTGTTACTGTTGCGTAGCGTTATATGTTATATGTTACATGTTACATGTTAAACGTAAAATGTAAAATGTAAATGTAAATGTAAACGTAAACATAAAACATCATAGATCATAATCATAGATATAGATCATAATCACTAAAACTAAAACTAAAACTCAAAGCTCAAACTCAAAGACTCAAACTCAAACTCAAAGCCTCAAAGGCATTTATTTTTTATTTTTTAAAAATTTTTTTTAAAAACTTAAAACAAATCAACAACACAACAACAACAACGTACGAGCTTGTAAAAAGAAAAAGGTGGCACAAAAAATATAGTTAATAGTTAATAGTATGTTAGGTACAGCCCCGTACATTGAGCACTGTAGCTGACACAAAACCAGCCACTATCAAAAGTGTGCGTCAACATCAAAAGTTTTCCAGAACTCCTTCAGCATGAACCTCCCCTTTCATTTCCACACTGTTTCGAAGTATGGCACAAAGACACTGGCTACCGAGCTGAACATTACAAAATTAATCCTTGATGTTGAAGTATGCCACTGCAATTGTGGTATCGTCCACAACCTGTTCTTCTTGCATCCACAGTTTATTGGACTCCTTGGCAAGAATTTCAACAGCCTTGGCTGGGTCATCACGTGGGCAGTTAGCGATGAGGTCCAGTGCTTCCTGATTAGAAATGAATTCCCAGAGTCCATCAGATGCAATGATTAGGGTTTTTGTCGTTGGTGTCAATTGAACTTTGTAGTTTTCGGGCTCAGAGATAACTCCTGCAGAATGAGCAACTGTGTCACCTAGCGACCTCGACATTGCCAGACCGGGAATGTCCATGTGCTTCAACCAGACCCGTGCAGGTCCGTCGACACCATCATCATATTCTACAGCGAAAACACGTCCACCGGATTTGATGATACGAGCCTTCTCCTTAGGATCGTCTGGCTTGTTATCGATAGAAACTTCCCTTGCTACAATTTTGCCGTCGCCGCCATCCTCTCCTAGAATAATGCGCGAGTCGCCAACGTTGGCACAGTAGAGCATCTTATCCATAGTAATGATTGTACACACTGCCGTGGTCCCACTGAACTCGGTGTCGATAGATCCATCACGCAAAACATTAGCTTCGATAGAGAGAAGATGTTTATTCATGGCTGTATTGGGACCATCACCTCCAGCTTTGTACTCATCACTTGAAAACACCGCCTCGGCAAAATTCTCACGAAACTGTGCGGAGACAAGATGTCCAGCTTCTCCATGACCATCAAAAACTGAGAGCATGAGGGCACCACTTTCGCCATCTTCTGCCATAATGAGAGCATCTTGATTTTTCTTGCGGGGATTGTAGGGTGCGTAGCCTTTCTTCGACTGGCCAGAATATGCACTGATGAATCCACCGGAACCAGACTGGGCTTTGCCATCATCTGTAGAGAGCTGCTCGAGACCTTCAATGAGAGCATTGTCACTGACAACTGAGAGGCGGCGGCGTACTTTTTTGATCCCACCACCCTGTTAATATTTGGCCACAAAGAAGCGATTGCAGGAACGCATGAAATCGTATGGTTAGAAAAGATATAAGACACATAGACGGCAGATCATCGAACTCCAAGGGCTTTGGGAAACCAGGAGTTTCAGCGTAAGCATATTTCGCAGACAGGACGCTCGTGACTTGCACGTAGGAAGAACTGCAGGACCATTGGAAACCACTCTGTGGTGCTTCGGGTGACGCGGGATAAACGGAATCACAACTTACAGATGATTTGCTTGCCCCTGCACTACCTTTTTTCTGTCCGACGCCTTTCGGCGAGTTGAGATAAGCCTGGGAGGCCTTGACACGGTCGGTTGCGGACATGTTTTTGTTGCGCGAGCGGTGAGAGGGGGGATGTGGGGACCTGGAGAAGTTGGTGTATATTTCCCGCAGTTTTGGATCCAAACCTGACCCCTCTCGGGATCCAAACCCTGTGCAACCAGAAGACTCCAAACCAGAAACAACCCAGAAACAATCCCCGGATGGCCGGGATACCAGAGTTTGGATCCAAACACCTCTCGGGATCCAAACTCTGTGAGTCTCTCCATCTCAAGAGGAACAATCCCCGATGGAGAGACGCTTCGTAGTGTTTAATTCTAGTGCCCGGAGAAACGAATGTACGAATGTGCGGCCAACAGAGTTGGCACGCACGTTTCTCCACAGCTTCTGAGCCTTCCCGCACACTCCTACGACAGATTAAGTATTAATAAACAAGAAGTTGCAACTAAATTTAACTTGGATGGAAAAAATTGCTTGAGAAAATCAATTTTGGTTCAGTATCAGTTTCTGTTCAAGTTCAATTTTAAGGACGATATTAAAATTTGCTGGAGTGGCGAGCTAAATGCGCGGAGTGGCGCTGTCGGCTCGACGAAAAATGCGACGTCTTCTTGTGGGGCAGCTCCGCTTACGACAGGGTGTGTCACTTACAACATGTCACGCCCGAAAACTCACGAAGGGGTGGAATTCTCTGCCACTGCGTGTGCTATCTCGTTATTGCTCAGGCAAAGCCTGGCTTCCGCCGTTGCACAAAACAGCAGAGCAGCAAGACGAAATCAGGTTTAAGAACGAAAGCCACTTGGACCAGAGTTTAGAAAACAAACCTAGATTATCAGGTCAAACAACTGATTCGAGAGTAGGTTCGCTAGGAGAAGGTGCACTTTCTATCAATCAAATCCGAGATATTATTTCAGAGAGAAATGCTCGAGACATCCAGGTGTTCCCGAGTAGGGAAGAGGGAGGTGAAACTTTTGTGCTTTGTACAGGCTTAAGCAACCGCCACTGTGCTAGTATACGCACTGCCCTTGTACATGCCGCAAAAGACTCGTGCGTACCCGGCCTGTCTAGCGGGGCAATTGCCGGCAAAAACCAAAAGGATTCAACAGATTGGGAAGTAGTAGATCTTAGCTCGGTTATTGTCCACATAATGACAGAGTCAGCAAGGCAATATTACGATCTGGAAAAACTGTGGTTGGGACTAGAAACAGAGAATTCTTTCGTGTATACAATTGGCGGTGATTAGAAGGCTTTTTTAGCAGAACAGTTTTTGTACATACATCCGTGAAAGATTATGTTAAAGTTTAAGTCTTTTTGTCTTAGCATTTAGTTTTAGTGAATTGCAGTTGCAGATGAATTGTGAAAAGTTTTGAAAAATTTACGTCAAAGTCAAAGTCAAAGTCAAAGTCAAAGTTTAACATTAACATCAAAATCAAAAGTCAAAGTTGTCCCAAAAAGAAATTAAAAAAAAATTAAAAAAGTAAAACTAGAAGCTAGAAGTAGAAGTAGAAGTAGAAGTAGAAGTAGAAGTCGACGCATAGGATATTAAACGTAACAGGAAAAGCATTTGCGTTCTCGAGACTTGCCATCCGCACAACTTGGTTGTGGGAAGTGTTCGTGTTATAGTTCTAGTTATAGCCATAGTTCTAGTTATAGTAGTTGTTCTCTATATCTATAGCTATAGCTATAGTTATGGTCTACATTCATTTCATGTGCCGTGCAGTGAAGACAGAATACTGCCGTAGTAAACTTATCAATTGTCATCAAAATTTATGACACCAAACAGCAACCTGCGGACGACGAAACTTTCTCCTTCGCAACAGTTGATCGTCGTTTTACTGAGTCAGACCAGCTCACCTTAATGCGTCCCTTCAGACTCCCATACTTTCCTTTTTTACCCTCGAAGAACACATCTTCATCAAAGTCGAAATAGATTTCCTCCTTATTCTTATCACCTGCAGGGAATCGAATAATTACTGTGCCCAGAATATCATCTCCAGTAAACATATCTTTGTCGCGTAAAAGCATAATTAATGAGCAACAGTCCAACTCTCTCTGCGACGAGACCATTGGGCGAAGCATTGGAATGTCGGACTCACTCCATTCAGGGTTTAAATTTGCGCTTATCACAGCTGTTTTCAACTCCCCGATTGCTGCTGATTTATTTTTCTTCATATCGGGATGGTAAAGCAGGCCATGGGGATTGGAGAAGAATGTGATGTAAGGATCAGATTTACCATTTACATCAGAAGCTTGCAGACCTTCTGCGCGAAGTCCTTCCAGGGTAACTACAGGCCAAACACCTGATAGCTTGCTCTGAAAATAATCTGTCGTAGAGGTGGACATTCGTCGTGTTTCCGTAATCGGATTACCACCGGGAGTCATGTAATTGTAAACAGATGGAGGTGGCGTCGATGGTGTGACAGAAAAATTGGCTACCACCGGCTTGTGGTCACTCGTAGAAAGAAAGTGACAGCTGTTATACATGGTGCACTGCACATTTCCAGCAACATGGGGCATAGAACGCCATAGCACCCGGTCACAATAAGCAGGTACGCGTTTTTTCATATAATGTCCTGCGCCCGGTTTGCCTTTCTCCACCTTGAACGTTGGGGCAAAACTTATCACATGCTCTTGGAAGTCTGCGAAGACCTCCCCGGTTGCCATTCCCGTCTTGAGCTGATCAAATTCTAGAATCTTGGACCATTTCTTGGCCTTCACAAGCCGATTGACTTCCTCCCAATTTTCTTCCTTACTTTTTTTCCCCTCTTTCTCTGTATTCTTGTTGAGGTCTACACGGAAGTTCAAGTCACCCATCCAGAAAAAATGATCAAAACATGAGGCTACATCCAGGTACTTTTCCCCAGTTTTTTTCGTCTCCCTGAGAATTTCTGAAAAATCAGAGACTCGGCGTTTATAGTGCTCCATGTGCGCAGCAAGATGAGAACTCATGAAAGCGAATGAAGTATTACGGTAATGAAACGAGATCACCAAACCTCCCTTATTGTTCCCAACTCCACCTACACCACACGCAGACCAGTTACTTTCTACACCTGTGTAGACGTTGTCGCCACCGTCACGTACAACGACCATAAGTTTCATTTGCCCAAGGTGGGTTTTCTTGAGAATAATCCACGACTTGCCTAAGTGGGTCATGATCTCTTGATCCCAAACATTCTTAATTGTAGTGATTTGCTTCAGATCGGCGACGGAGGATTTTTGATTTTCCAGAACGAGCTTGTTTTGGTGCGAGGCGTCTTTCTCTAGCTTTTCTTTGGTGACAGCTGACGTGTCTACTTTGTAAATCTCCATACCCTGCACCTTTTCACCCGAAAAATGATTTTCCTGCGTTCCAACGACAATGATATCGTATTCTTTTAGCTTCTCTTTCGGCAGCAGATGGTCCAACTCTTCACTTTTAGGCTTTGCATTTCCCACATTCCAGGTGATGCAACAAATGCGAATGCCTTCCTCCTCACTCATTTTAACAGCAACATCCCCGAGGGAAGCTGCCTTGCTTTCACCTTTTGACATGGTAAGGGACCGATGAGTAGCAGGAGCCCCCCTTTCGTTCGTACGGTGTGTGGACTTGTTTCCCCTGTGCCTGCCCTGTGTGCGTCTTTTGGGAATTAGATTGGGGCCCAGTAGTCTAAGTAGGCGGCTAGCTAGAGTCGTCTACTAGCTAGGGGATTTAGCATTAGGGGGCGTGTCAGAACTGGTGGTACAGTTCTGTGCGAAACCACGAATCACTTGCGTCTCTTCCATACAAACGTGTGATGATCATCTCGATGTCTCATCACCAAAGTATTTTGTGTGTGGCCAATTCCCACACTAATATCCCTATTTCCATGACTAAAGCGTATCCAACTACCATTTTGCGCTCACTCGTAATATCCCGTACGCTGGGTCGTCTACCCAATTCTGACAGGCGCAAAAAAATGGGGTAAGTACTTAAGCCTACTATCTAAAGGGAATGGACCAAATGTACATGGTCACCTGATGGTCACACCCCTTTTTGCTCCGAGACCTGACACACACACATTCCGCTTCCCCCCCTTGATCAGTCACGTGTACAGCCAGCGCCCCTTTTGTTGTCAGCATTATTAGACCTCACTTCGACCGCCCCCTTTTTGGTTTTCGGACGAGAAAAAAAAGAGAAAAAATGAGGGCGTTGCACCCCGCCCCCTAAATCCCCTAGTAGCCTTCCTAGGCCCCAGTTGGGGCCTGGAGGAAGGAGGGTGAATGGCTGGGCCGTTCTACAGTACTGTATGGACTTTTTCGGTATGCAGTCTCTTTTCTTCTAATGATCGGGGTGTGTATGTGCGTATGTTCTACGTTCTACTGCAGCTGAGGGCGGTTAGTGAAATATTCAATATTTGCACATACTGTACGAGGTACGAGGCGCGACGTACGATTAGACGACTAGTAGACACTACATCTACATTTACAACATTTAAACAATTTCATTTTACTACATTTTTACAAATTTCAATTTCAGTTTCAGTTTCAGTTTCAGTTTCAGTTTCAGTTTCAGTTTCAGTAAATCTTTAACTTTTACTTTTACTTTTTACTTTTCTCGTTTACGTAAAACTTTTACTTTTATTTAGAATTTAAATTTTAAAATGCGGAAGCAGTGGTGAGATTTTTCTGATTTTTCAGACTAGAGTCTAGAGTTTAATTTAACTCTCTCATTCTCATCTCTCATGCATTTCCACTGGCTTCTGACATGGGTGGGAAGCCAACGTCGGGCATTAAGAATTCCTTCCCACTATGCTGATCTTCTTCATCTAAGGCAGTCAAATCTCTGTCTGGGACGCCAGTTGGAGAGTTCCCCTTTTCATCTTCATCGAGCAGATCCGCGGCCTCTGCTTCCGCGATGGACTTTCTCCACTCCTCGTCTTCTTTTGCTTGCTTATCTTCAAGGAAGCTTGCAACAAGGCTTACTCGCTGTTTGATTGCTTCTCGTTCTTCGGAAGCGTAGTTCATGTCTTTCCGTACGTTCGAAATTGTGTCATTAAATGCATTCTTAGTACCTTCAATTTCAAGAGCAATCGACGAGGCTGACGATTGAATCGTAGCGAGAGAAATGGACTGAAGCATTTTTTCCATGGTGAAGTGTACTGCCATATCTGCGGCTTGGCATGCATTGGCTCTTTCCGCCACTTCTGCGTGCACATTCAGGCGATCTTCCAGTCTAGTAAGATATTTTTTGGTCGCAGAATGGCTTTGTTTCACACTCTGAGCTTCTAATGCCTGGGCATGTTCTGCAGCTTCAACTCGCGTATTCACTTCGCTGAAGCCCTTCTCCAGTGTGGCCTGCGTTGTCTTATTCACGTGACATTGAGTACTTCGGAAAGAATCAGATTCTAAGCGGGCAATCAAATCAGAGACGCAGTTTGCTACTTGTTCTGACTCAAATGCTGCACGTACTGTTGATCTGTATGAAGCTATGTCCTTCTGCTGATTTCGCTCTTGCACACGACGGGCGTGGGCATCACCATCAATCCTTTCCTTCAACGCCGACAGTCCTGCGTCGGTTCTTGCGAGGGAACCAGAGAATTCAGTTGAGTCTTTCGTGACAGATTTACGAAGATCGTCGAGACTTCCCGCAGTACTTTCCCGCAGTTGCTCAATTTCGCTCTGTACGTCTTGAGACCATTGGGTCAGGGCCTTTCTCATGACATCATTAGATGAGGTTAGCTCTCCACCAATCTTTGCCTGCAGCTTCGCCATCTCTTCCTCGTTCTCACGCTTGTGGTCAGCAACTACGGACTGAAGCGCTCCGACTGCGTCGCTATTAGCCCTGGCGAAAACGTCAATTTTCCGATTTAGCTCCTCTTTAATGGCGTCTGTCTCATTTTCGTCTGCCTGCTCTCGAGCTTCTAAGCCGTCGAGCCTTCCTGCCAACTCTGCATTAACAAGTGCCTGCGACTGCGCTGCCCTGGAAAGAGCGACTACTTGCTCCCTTTGGACCTTGTCGAGTGTATCTTCCAACTTCTTGGTTCGTGTGTTGAGATTTTTAAGACCAGAATCGACGAGTTTTCCAGATTCTCCCCTACATTCTGCTATAAGCTGCCGAAGCCGACTCACCTCTCTGCTCACGCGATCAGCCAGCTGAGAAGAGTCACGCATGCGACTTTTGACTTCAGCTCGCACAACTTTCTCTAGAGTCGCATTTTTTCCGCTGAGCTCTGCAGATATTTCCTCCATATTTGCACGCAAAGACTTTGCCGCCCTAAGCTGACCATCTTCCATTAATTTGTACGCGCGAGATTGTGATGTTTGATCCTTTTGCATTGCTTTGAGAACATCTTCCATTCGAGCATCGAGTTCGGAGGCTAGCTCTTTGCTTTGCTGTGCACGAATATTCTGTTCGTCTCGCAATGTCGTTTCTAAAGTGCTGAATCGCTGCGCAAGCCGCTCTCTTTCAACAGCATTGCGCTCTTCCATCGCCTGCTCTTGCATTGCTATGGTGCTCATAGCTTTCTGGAATTGTTTGTCAAATGCCTCCCTTTCCGACAGCATCCGATCTCCGATCTGCGAAAGTAGACCAGTCAGCCGTTCATTCAAGCTCGTGTCCGCACTTCCAAGCGACTTGCGTACCTCAGCCATAAGCTGCGCCTGCTCCTCACGTGCGCGTTTCTGTCGAGCAGTTTCTGCATCAAGATGTTGTCTTTGCCTCAAAGACATGTCACCAAGCTCCATTAAATATTTCTCCAGCTGCTCTGCACGCCGCGAAAGTCCATCAAACCTGTCTGCGTCGCGACCCTCCATTGCGATTATTCCACGCTCATCTGCTTTCAATCTGTTTTCGATTGCTTCGAAACGTTTTTGCACAAGGACTAGGGACTTTTCTTGCTTGGCTGCTGCTGTTTCTATGGACTTACCCAGACGAGCAACCTCACCAAAGAGAACGGCACCTTTTCGGTTCTCCCTCTCCTCAAATTCGCGATTGTCACTATCTCGCTTTTTGAAAAGCTGCTTCAGCCTTTGCACATCATCATCAACTTCTCGCACCTCACTAGTACCCTGATGAACAGTAGAAATAGCCGAGTTCATACGCTCTTGCATTCTTGGGACATTTGATATCTCATCAGCTAGCTGCCGATTTTTCTCCGCAAGTTGCACAATCTGGATCTGTTGACTTTCTACAAGGCGCTCAAGCTCGGCGAGTCGCGTAGAATTTGTTGACTCCACTACTTCCTTACTGACTTTTCCTGCCTTCACTTCCAGCTCTAGACTTACGCGTTGCTGGACCTCAGACATTAGTCGATTTTCAGATTGACCAATTTTTTCGGTCAGAACCTGCAGTTGATTGGAAAAGAGATCTTTCAAATTTTCATTTTCACCCTCTAAAAATCCAATACGTTGCTCCAGTGCCCTAATTCTTGCTCCTTGCGGTCGACCTACTTCAGGCAACTCAGTCACTTCACCATCAGAGCGAAGCGGCAAATCAAGGACCGCTTTGCCAGACTCTTTTCCAAGAAGAAATTTCATGGCTCTACCAACATTTGAAGGATTGGATGCTGAAGACCCATTCACTGCAGGAAGTTGAGCGGCATGACTTCTTCTTTGTTGCTCTATGCGGATGTCTTTGTCTAAGTTCACCCCAGTTGGTCCGCTAGGTCTCACTGGAGCGTGAAAAATTTTGGCAACACTCCCACTTTCATCAAGCATGTCCTGTCGAATACCCCTCCCTCGTGGTCTACCTTCTTGTTGCAATTGGTGCGCCTTTGCGCGTGCTTCTAGTTGTGCACCAGGAAGTACATAAGCTCCCCCACCACCGCCACCACCTGCTCTTTTTTGGTACGCCGCTCTTACCGCCTGCATGAAGCTGAGGAGCTCCCCCAAGGAACGCTGTGTATGGCGGAAAGTTTTCCGCGAAGAATCTAATTTTCTGAGGAGAAGCCCACCGCTGCAGCAAGTTTGCTTTCTTCGGGTCCACACGCGTGAAAAAGTTTCGGAATTTCAGCTGTCGAGCTCGGCTTGGCTGTCGGCCGTGCCGGTGTTTGTCCTCCACCTCTTCCGGTGAATTGACACAGAGGTCTCTCTCCTGAAACGGCTCGGAGAGACTGCGGAGAGGGCAAAAAAAAACAACCCGGCCGAGCTTGAAAGAAACGGCTCCTCTGTCTCTGTCTTGCGGATCATCGTAGCAACGATTACGGGGAAAAAGTTTTCTTCGTTTTCGGCAGGTTTTCCGAGAGGTTTTCGGTCTTTTTTCTTGTTTGGTTGCGCAACACGGCCCCAGAAGTCTCCGCCCTGGGGATCAGTCAATCACTGGGCAACCTTTTCGCGTTTGCCGAGATCTTGAAGCCTACTCCACTGTGGCAACAAGTGATTTCAGCTGTGGGGGGTGCCTGGAAAACTTTCTTTTTGGGACTGTTAACGCTTTATCTGAGGCACGATGCAGTATGCTGGAACCCAATATCAAGGCCCGCAAAGTAGTGGGAGATGTGAAGGTGAAGGAACATACATTTTCCCCAACGGGACAAAATACGTAGGGGGTTTTCGCAATGGCATGTTTCATGGAAAAGGTACTTTGCACTTTCCAAATTGTGGCGTGTACTCTGCGGTGTGGGAAGAGGGGAAAGAAGTTAATGGAGACTACACCTTTGCAGATGGTTTGCCATATGAGGAGTCAAACTGGGACTATTGCACTTTAGGAGATCGGAGATTCGCAACCGAGAGAAACGAGACTCTGCGACCAGCAGGACAAACACAGCTTACAAACAACCGTAACGGCGATCCATATATCGAGGAAGGTCAGGCTGACGTTGGAGATGGCTTCTGCCATACTGGAGGAGGCGATAATCAAGTATATGATTTTGTAACAGGTGACGCACTACGCTATCTTGAACCAGGAGAAAAGCCACTTATCTCGAAAAAATATCGGCAGGGCCCAAACGGAAGCTTGCGACGTGACACAGGCGCTGCTCTTGCGAGTCTTTTTAAAAGTGCAGATGTTGACGGTCTCGGACAACTGCCGGTTGAGGAACTATCGACACTTTTCACACATAAATCTGGCTTAAGAAGAATGGTCGACAATGATCCGCTGATGAAGTCGTCAGGTAGTGTTTTACGCGATCTCAAAGAGTCTGGAAAAGAAACACTTGCTCTTGATCAGTGGATTGCTGTATTTCGGCTGTAGAGGAGGAGCAGTGGATCAAAGAAGATCCATGCGCGTGAAAGCCTTCGTGCATTCATAAAATCATTGAAACTAGTGCACAAAATATCGATATTGAATACTGGAAGCTGCAAGCTGCAAGCTTGAGTTTAAGTTGAAGTTGAAGTTTAAGTTAAGTGAGTAGTCACACGTACATACGCACATACGTGCGAGTAAGTAAAAGCGGTGCCCCGTGCATTAAGACCAAACTTAATTTATTCCAATTTTTCGTTTTCTTTTCACCGCATTCACACGAATTTCTCAATCTGATTTTTACCAGTTAGAAAAGTTTACTAATTACTAATTTAACTAGTATTACGTATTACAGTCTCTCTAGCTAGTACTAGTGCTGGGCACAAGTACAGTTACAATTACAGTTACAGCTTGCACCGAGCCACAAGAAAAGGGGTTAACGCAGCAAATATCCAGGATTTTGGCAGCAGCACAAATTTAAAATTCGCGTTATGTGCTTCATATTCATACCCTCACACCTTATAAATGCAGCAATAGCCTAAGTTTTCGCATTGAGGCGCATGAGTAGATCTTCCGTTTGTGCCCGATACATTCGCTTCATTTCAGCTATATCATCAATGCGATCTTGAAGTTCTTCCTCCTTTGCTCCAAGCATCTCGAGAACTAAATCATGTTGTTGAGAAAGCGCAAGATGCCGCTTTTCCAGTGCCCTGTGCTCCGCAATAGTTCCTCGAAGTCTATCACATTCTGCTCCAACTTCAATTAATTTTTCTGAGAGCTGCAATCGATCAGCCTCACTTTTAGCGTAGCGAGCTTCCAACAACTCGCGAACCTGTTTTGATGCCGATGGTGCCGAAGCTTGCTCGCTTGCAAGAACCCGTGCTAAGAAGGTCTCACTAGATTCAGCTTTCTTTTCTTTATAAGACTCTACGGACGCTCCATCAGGTGCAGATGTCACAGACGAGTGCAAAGACGAACCATTACCATTCTCCAGGGCTGCAAGCCTCGCTTTTAACTTGCTCAGTAAATCTTTATCCTTTTGCTCTATCACGTGATGGCGTTCCTCAGTTTCCCGAAGCCTTTTCAGGGAACGCTCCTGCTCCACTTCTACTTCCATCTTTATTTGCAAAATAGCAGCATTCAGAGAATTAATTTCGATCTTTGCATCATTCACGTTTGATTGCAATTCTCTGTTTCTGTGCTCAAGTTCTTGAACACTATCTTCCAGGGATTTTCTTTTAATATTTGCAGCCAGTAATTGGGATTTATATTCTTCTGTCGCTTCCTTGGCGCTCTCAGCATCTCTCATGATGGCTTCCAGTGCCTCGGAATTTTTCTGAAATTTCTGCTCAGCTTTTGCACAGCTTATCTCCGCATTGCGAGCACGCTGGATTAAAGAATTTTCGAGTTCGACCCACGCTTCACGGCGATCCTCGAGTATCTTTTGCAGTGATGCAATCTGCCTAAGCAGAGGCTGTGTGGACGACAAAGCTTCTTCCATAAGCCTTGCATTGCGTTCATCTGAGGCCTTAACTTTTGCCTCCAGAATATTGATTTTCGACTGATATTCCTGTTCAACTGCCGCGCTCTGCTGGCGTTCTTGTTGAATAAGAGTTCGTGCCTCATGGAGCTCATTTGATACTGAGTCCAGTTTTACATCAGAGGATGCCGCATTTTCGAGGCTGGATTCAACATCCACAAATTTTAATTCTAGACGCGCTATTTTTTCGCCTCGCTCCTTTATCTTCTTATTTGCAGCTTTAAGCAGGTTTTCGAGCTCGAGTTTTCTTTCCTCAACTGTGGATAAAATTGCAGACGCCTTTGTTGACTCACTGCGATAGTTGCTGATTTCGTTTTCGCGCAACTTCACCATGCTCTGCAACTTGCTAACTGAATCTTGCTCTTCTTGAAGACGTGATTGCAAAGACTTCACATTCGCCTCCAGGGCTCTTAGTGAACCAATATTTTGCTCCACCTCAAGTTTCTTCGCGTTATACTTTTTTTTAAGTTGCCGTATTATTTTGTCACGCTTTGCTTGAGCCTCTGAAAGCTTGATACCTTCAGCATATAAACCGTCGTATTTCTTCTTAAGCTCCTCGGATTTCATACTTTCTACACGTAGATGGTCTTTGCATGATTCCAATTCTGCAGAACTCTCATTTTTAATCAGATCGCACTTTTCTTTGAGGTCCCTTACCAAATTCTGCAAATTAATCTCTTTTTCACTCGCAACGATATCTTCGAGCGTCTGAGTTGTCACAGAATTGTAGCTAATCGGATTCCCTCGCTTGGCATCTTGAAGGTCACTACTATCAGGAAAGCTGGTGGGATCGATGCTCGGTGCAAGTCTTGCGGTTTGTTGCCCGAGCTTCTCCCTCTCATCTACTGCTTCAAGCTTTTCTTTCAGCTCAGATATCATGTGATTTTTTTCCTTCAATTTTTTCATGCAGAGCTTTAGTTTTGCTACAGCAATCTGAAGCTTAGACTTGGAACGCTGTCGAGGAGATGACGATACACCAGGTTCTGGGCTGCTTGGTTCGGCGCTTGTAGTGTTATTGGACACGTTGGGACAAATGT
>JACLAD010002409.1_pt1 | contig 13628 bp, 11 predicted proteins | sample 8027901 | NCBI WGS metagenome assembly JACLAD01 (sample SAMN15725071, study PRJNA655200) | protist metagenome | isolation source: fluorescence activated cell sorting (FACS) single amplified genomes of... | place: Spain: Blaines Bay Microbial Observatory, Mediterranean Sea | collected 2016-07-05
ATTGATGAACGGCGACAAAATTTTAAAAATAGATGGGAAACCTGCCGTAAGAATGGAAAATTCTATGATTAATATGCTTCTTGCGAATGAAATCACAGTACTTAGAAACGGTAAAGAAGTTTCTTTCGCACCAAAAGAAGACGGAATTGCCCATATTTTAGGCTCAAAAACGGCTAAACTTTATATACAAAACAGATTTGCACCAGTAGTGGATTCTTTAATAGAAGGCCCTGCAAAACAAGCTGGATTACAAAAAGGAGATAAAATTGTAGCTCTTAATGGTAAAATGATTAGATTTTATGATGAATTTTCTGACGGATTAGCTGGAAAGAAAAACCAACCAATTACTGTAGATGTTTTTAGAAATAATGAATTAAAAAGATTTACTTTCAATACAAACAAAGAAGGAAAAATAGGTTTCAGACCAGATTTTAAAGAAGCTGAAGCTGCTTTCAACAACACAGTAACTAATCAAGAATACAGCTTTTTACCAGCAGTTGGTAGAGGTTTTGAGAGAACTGTAGAATCTCTTACGATGCAGATTAAGCAGTTTAAATTAATGTTCAACAAAAAAATCAAAGGCTACAAAAATGTAGGAGGCCCGATTGCAATTGTGAAAATGATGCCTAAAGAAATAGATTGGGTTGCTTTTTGGAGTTTTACGGCCATGTTTTCTGCTTGGTTAGCATTTTTAAACATACTTCCAATTCCAGGATTAGATGGTGGTCATGCCTTATTTACGACTTGGGAACTCATCACAGGCAAACCAGTTCCTCAAAAAGTTTTAGAAAATGCACAAATGATTGGAGTAATCTTTTTAATGGGATTAATGCTATTAATCTTTGGATCAGATATTTACAAATTTATCATTTCACCATTTTTAAAATAATGTAAATTTTTTCAAAAAATATTTTGCGCAAATAGAAAAAACGTATTATATTTGCACCACTCAAAACAACAAGAGTAGCCTTTTTAGCTCAGTCGGTTAGAGCATCTGACTGTTAATCAGAGGGTCGCTGGTTCGAGCCCAGCAAAAGGCGCCAAAACCATCACAGCAATGTGGTGGTTTTTTGTTTTAAATTAATTTTCAATATTTTATAAAAGTTATTCCACTAGAATTTCTCAAGTCAGTAGTCTTTTTGGTTAAAAAAGGCATAGTTTTCGGCAAACTCTATATAGTTTTTAAAAATCATATTCCTTTCTAAAATGTGATGAAATTAAAATGAGATATATCAAATATCATCTCCCGAACTTATTTTGAAATTTAAAAAACTCCAAAAAATCTCATACCTTTGTATTTATGAAACAATTCTCATCAAAACGCAGTATTCAGATTTTAGGACACGTTCTTCAGCAATATGGAATAGACAAAATGGTGATTTCACCAGGAAGCAGAAATGCTCCACTTGCTATTCATTTTTCAGAGCTGGATTCTTTTGAATGTTTCAGCATCATAGATGAAAGAAGCGCTGCTTTTGTAGCGATGGGAATGGCAAAATCGCTTAAACAACCCGTTGCGATTTCTTGTACTTCTGGTTCTGCTGCTACCAATTATTATCCAGCAGTTGTAGAAGCGTTTTATCAAAACGTTCCGCTTTTGGTACTTACCGCAGACAGACCTACAGATTTTGTAGATTTATTTGACGGACAAACCATTCGTCAAAAAGACTTGTTTCAACAGCATTCTTACGGAGATTTTCAGCTTTTGGAAGACGACAAAGAAAATGCAGAAGAAGAGAACTTAAAAATCGTAAAAACCGCGATAGAATTGTGTTTCGAGAAACAAGGGCCGGTCCATATCAATATTCCGCTTACAGAACCTTTATACCAATACGCTACAGAATTGCCAGTTTTCCCTAGCATTGAAAAAACCATTCAGAAAAGAGATTTCGAGATTTCTTCTACCCTAGTTTCTGAATTTAACGTTGCTAAAAGAATTTTGATTTTAGCAGGAACGCTCGACAAAAATCCCGAACTCCAAAGTTTATTGTCACAATTCGTGAAAAATCATTCTGTCGTTGTGCTTACAGAAGCGAATTCTAACCTCTATCATGACAAATTTTTCAATCATATTGACCGATATGTTTTTAATTTCACCGAACAAGATTTTAGAACTTACGCTCCAGATTTACTCATTACGATTGGGCAAAACGTAGTTTCTAAAAAAGTGAAAGAATTTTTGAGAAAAGCAAAACCTCAAAATCACTGGCATATTGATGAATTTTGGCAACCGAATACGTATTTTGCTTTGACTCAAGAAATCAAAACAAAACCAGAGATTTTCTTCAGTCAGTTGTTGAAATTTGCCAAATTAGAACCTTCAGCTTATTTCAATCTTTGGGATGTTCTTCGTGATAAAAAAGATGCAAAACACGATGAATATTGCAAAACAATAGATTTCTCAGATTTTAAAATTTTCCAGATTTTAGAACAAAAAATCCCGAGTAATTACAATATTCATATTTCTAATTCTTCGGCGATTCGCTATGCAGAATTGTTCCCGTATTCACAAAATCACAACATTTATTGCAACCGTGGAACCAGCGGAATAGACGGCTCTACTTCTACTGCGATGGGTTTTGCAATGATGAATGAAAATCCTACAATTTTGATTTCTGGGGAACTAGGTTTTTTCTATGATATTAATGGACTTTGGAACAATTACATTCCGCCTTACACTAGAATTATCGTGATGAATAACGGTGAAGGAAATATTTTTAGAATTATTCCTGGACCTACCACTTCTAATGCAATAGACGAATTTATCGCGACCAAACATCAGAAAGACTGCGAAAATCTAGCCAAACATTTCGGTTTTGGATATTTTAAAGTGGAAGACGAAGATACTTTGTTAAGAGTTTTAGACAATTTCTTCAAGCCAGAAGCTAAACCAAAAATTTTAGAAATCAACACGGCTGATATTCAAAACGCAGAAGTTTTGAAAGAATACTTTAAGTTTTTGAAGTAGATATTTTTCAAAAAATTTTCTCGCAGATTTTGCTGATTGAGCAGATTTTGTGACAATTTAAAATTTTACGCTCAGTTTGTCATTCTCTAATCTTTGATTTTCAAAAAAAACAAAGATTTTATAGCAACAAAAAACGCTTAAAAACATTGCGTTCCTACGGAACGCTGTTTTTAGATTACTTCAAATTCTACACACATGAAATCGCCCTGGAATAAAATTTACTATAAAAGGTTCCGTAGGAACCGAATATGTGTAGTAATGTTTCGTCATAAAAAAGGCGTTCCGTAGGAACGCTATCTAAAATTGTTTTTTTAATTATACTATTCTCTAAAATTTTGTGAATAGCCTATAATAACAAAAATTCCATAAAAAACAAATCCAATTCCAAGAATAATACTAACAATAGCTCTATAAAAAATACTTTTATTTAATCCATAATTAAAATATTTGGAACTATCATCTTTTAATTCTAGCTCTAATTCTTTTAATCTTCTTTTTGAATATTTAGTATTATTTATAGAGTACACAATAATACTTAAACCAAAAAATAAACAAAAAATTCCCCAAATCAGAGGATTATCTTTCATAAACAAATCAAATGCATTCATAAACTAAACACCCAAATAATCAGAACTTTCTGGTAAATTTACAATTCTCTCGATGGGATAAATAAACATATCATCAAAATCATTCATGGCATTAATTAACTGAAAATGAGAGAATTCCTTAATGTTTTGAAGTGTAATTTCGGTTTCCTTTATTTTCTTTTCGTGAAGCAAATGTTGGCGCATCACACCGTTTAACAGATAAGTAGTCGGCGTAAACCATTCTTTGCCTTTCAAGAATAGAATATTGGTATAAGAAGTATCCGTAATGTGATTGTTTTTCACTACAATGATTTCTTCTGTTTTGGCTTTGGTTTTCATGCGTTCAAATTCCTTTCTATCTTCAAATTTGAAAGAATAATCGTAAGAATTATTTTCCACCAACTGAAAATTTTCAATTTCGGGAATCGCATAAGGAATGAGTTGTGTAGTGAATTTTTTATCTAAATCATACACGATGCGCAGTTTGTAAAAACCATCTTCATCATGTTCTAAATTTTTAAAAATTTTAGCCAAATCTATAGAACCTTCTTTGCCAAAATGCGCAAAAGTTTGGTTCACTCGTTTTTGATGTAAGTCTAGCAAAAAGGCTTTTTGGTCTTCTATTTTAATGCTTTCAATGAATCGGGACATAAATTTTATTTTTCATTTCTTGGTATTCATCTGCTAATTTACTCAAATGTGTAATTCCACCGCCACTTCGGAATGTTAAATTTTCACCGTTTTGTTGAATAAACCGAATCATCACACAAGAATCTAAATTCTCCCCATCAAAATAACCGCAAACTCCTGTATAAAAGCCTCTTTCATAAGTTTCGGATTCTAAAATAATTTCTAAGGTTTTGGGTTTTGGAGCGCCCAAAATACTTCCTGCAGGAAGCAAAGTTTTCATCAAACTTCCTATTTTATTTTGAAATTTTGGCTTTACTTTCCCCGAAATTTCAGAACTCATCGCATAGAGATTTTTGTTTCTGGTTTTTAAGAAATCTATCCTTTGGAATTCATCTAACTGCACCCAATCTGCAACCATGCTCAAGTCGTTTCTGAGCAAATCTACTACAGTGTAATGTTCTGCTTTTTCCTTCACCGAATTTTTTAGTTCATTTACAGCATTTGGAACAGATGCTTCGATAGTTCCTTTCATAGGATACGTAAAAATTTCTTGATTTTTAATTTCTACAAAAGTTTCTGGCGAAAAAAAAGTAAAATTCTTTGGGAGTAAAACCTTGTACTTTGCTTCAGATTGATAAAAAATTTCTTCTAAAGAAAGATTAGTTTCTATGGGCGTTTCACAAGTGTAATTGATTAAATATGAATCTCCCAATTTCAAATGATTTTGCACGATTTCGAAGCCTTTTTGGTAATCTTCTTTGGATTGAGGGAAAGATTTCCAAGTTACTTCTTTCGTTTCAAACGTAAATGGTTGAACATTTTTAAAATTTGGGAAATCAACCAATATTTTTTGCGCGTCTAAATCTTCTTGACTGAAAATGAGCACATTTTCCATTAAAAAATCAATCACAAAAAAGAAAGGAACTTTCTGCAGAGAAAGCTCGTCCATTTCTAAAAATTTCTGTTCATTGATTTTTAACATCGCGCAAATTTACAAATTAGAACTTGAGATTTCAGAATTTTTAAAATTTAAACGGTTTATCGTTTTACTATTTTACGATTGCTCTACTTTACATCAAAAAACATTACTTTTGCAGCATGAATCAAGAAAATTTACCAAAGGCAAAAATTACTTTAGACGAGGTGATTAATCAGTCTTTTAAATATTGGAAAGCTACGCTTTCGTTTCAGTTTGTGGTGACCGTTTTATATTTTGGGATAATTTTTATTTCAGGATTTCAGTTGGTGCAGTATTATTTCGGAGATAAATTACACATTTTCACGCCAGAACTTTTACAAGATCCTATAAAATTCAATGTGAAAATAAGAGAACTCTTAGCCACTGAAAACGGAAGTTACTTCCAGATTATTTTATCATTATTAAAAGCATCACTTTTCCCATTATTTATTGGGCTTTTTAGAGTATATACTTTAATTGATGAAGGAAAAAAACCTAGTATATCAGAAGTTTTAGATGGTTATAAAGGAAGCAACTTCTTCAAACTTTGGGGTTATGCAATTTTCTGGAATGTTATTTTCAGTTTTGGAATGTCATTCTTTTTCATTCCAGGTGTTTTATGGGTATTTCTTACTGTTTTTGTAGGTCCGTTACTCTATTTCACCCCTATGAGAATGCTAGAATCCATCAATATCAGCGCAAAAGTAGCTTGGGCAAACTGGACCATCGTTTTACCTTGTGCCATCATCGCATTTTTATTCAGTTATAGCGGATTTATCTTATTTTTCGTAGGATTTTTATTCACTTATCCTTTTTGGAATGCTATTATTTATACTTTATTCAAAAGATTCTTCAGCATTAAATTTGTATAAAATGTAACGAAACTTTGAGAAAAATAACTAATTTTGGTAGAACTCAATTGAAAAAATTATGGAAAATTTTACCGAAGTAAACCAACCTATTACACCCAAAAAGGAAATAGGAAGTATTCTTTCTCATGCATTCGAAAATTTTACGGGAACTTTTTTATATGCATTAGTCTTTGTAGTCATTTACCTTTTAGCGTATTTTATTTTTAATGGTCTGTTGTCTTTCTTGATTCCAGGCGGTGGAGATTATCAAAATGAAGTCATGAGAGTCATGAATGATTTTGTAGAAGACAAAAAGTATGACCTTAATGCTATTACAGAATTACAAAACAGTTTAGAAGCGGCCAGAACTACTGCCGTAATGATTTCTGAAGTGATTTCTAAAAGTATTACTTCGGCGTTATTGGCTCCATTAGTAGTAGGAATTATTTACATTTCTTATCAGTTCAGTGCTAAGAAAGAGGTAGAATTTGGTGATTTATTCATTGGTTTCAGACAAAATACCGTACAAATCATTATTTACGGATTCATTACTACAGCGCTTATTCAAGCTGGCTTAGAAATCAATATGCTGATTGGCATGTATCTTTCTTTTGCTTTTTTTATAGGATTACCGATTGTATTTTTTGAAAATACCTCAGCAATAGAAGGTATTAGAAAATCATTTTCTCTGGTTCATGCTAATTTTATCACCGTATTAGTATTGTGGCTTTTAGCAGGAATTATCTCTTCTGCAGGAGTTTTATTTTGCTTAGTTGGAGTTTTATTTACCTTTCCGTTTTTCTTTACCGCAAGATATTCTATCTATTCGGCGATTTGCGGAGCTCCTTACGAAGTAAAATCTTAAAATTTTATAAACAATTTACAGAAAGCAACAGATTTTACTGTTGCTTTTTTTATTAAATTCGCATTAAAACAAAACAAATGCACCCAGACCAAATCAGCAATAACAAAATCCGTCAAGTTTTCATGTTGGCGGTCATTATCATTCTTTCAGCGATAATATTATACAATCTCAGTGATTTTTTGCCTTCCTTGTTGGGAGCCATCACGTTATATATTATTTCTAGAAGTTGGAATTTTAAACTCGTCGAAGAAAAAGGCTGGAAACCTTGGGTTGCTGCATTGGTCATTATTTTAATTTGTTTGGTCATTATCGTAATTCCCACCTATTTCACCATTGAAGTTTTAGTCAATAAAATAAGTGATGCAAAAGCTTATACAGAAAGTATTACTCAATTTTTTGAAAAAATAGAAACTTACATTCGTGCAAAAACAGGGTTTGAAATTTTAAGTAACGGAAATTTAGAAAAAATCACAGGATTTGCTACGCAAGCTTCCACTGCTATTCTGAATACTACGGTTAATATGATTAGTATAATTGTAGGAATGTTTTTCATTTTGTACTTTATGCTTACAAAAGGAAGATTATTCGAAAGAATTCTTACTTCAATTTCTCCTCTAAAGAAAGCGAATGACCAAAAAATTGGCGAAAAATTCACAAGAATGGTGATTGCTAATGCGGTAGGAATTCCAGTTGTAGCACTTGTTCAAGCCATAGTTTCCTTAATTAGTTATTATATTTTTGACGCTCCAAGTCCTTTGCTATTGTTTATCCTTACTTTTATTGGCAGTATGATTCCTATTGTAGGAGCAGCTATTATTTATGTTCCTGTTGGTCTATTTATGCTCGCAAGTGGTGATACTTTTGGTGGACTCGGCATTCTAGCTTATGGATTTTTAGTAGTGGGATTGGTAGATAATGTTTTCAGATTTACTTTCTTGAAAAAATTAGAAAACATCCATCCATTAAATACCGTTTTTGGAATTATTTTAGGGTTAAAGATTTTTGGATTCTTAGGTTTAATTTTCGGACCGATTTTAGTTTCTATCACTATTCTACTGATGCAAATTTATGGAGACGAATTTTCTGAAGAAACAGAAGATTCTCCGAATGACATTGTTCTTCCCGAAAGTGAAGTGCCTCTACAATCAAAAATAGACATTGATATTTAAAAAAATGCAAGGAATTAACCCCGAAATACTAAAAGAAATCTGCGAGGTAAAAATGCCTTTCGGAAAACATGCTGGAATAGTTTTAGCAGATTTGCCCATTTCTTATTTAGAATGGTTTCACCGAAAAGGAATGCCAAAAGGAAAACTCGGCATGCAACTTTCTACGATTTATGAAATAAAAATCAATGGTTTAATGGATTTACTCACTCCAATTCGGGGCGAAGTGAATTATGAAAAACCGAAGAAGAGGGTTTATAAGTTTTAGGACATGAAGCAAAAATTTTACAACATTTCAATAGCAATTATTGTTATTTCATTAGTAATTTTTAATTTAATCACTATACAAAATTTGCTTTTAGACCAACAATATATTGCAAAAGAAATTAGTGATGATTTCCAAAGCAAATACATTTACAAACAGTATAGTTTTCTTTATAAATATTTAGGAATAAATACTTTGGTAATATTAATTCTGTTTTTCATGAGAAAAAAATATTAGAAATTTAGACTCCTGCGGAATGACAAACTATGTGATTATTATTCATTCAGTATTTTTGTCATTCCGCAGGAATCTAAATACTTTATTCAAGTTCTAAATGTAAAATTCCTCTAAAAAAAATATTTTCATGTAAAATTTTAATCTTTGACAATTTTAAGCCTATAAAAATTTTTCCTTCTTCATCTTTGAATTTGTAGTTAACAATTGGCCAATAATCGCCTTCATTGTTATAATAAATTATTGCTTTCTCATTATTAAACTTCATAATATAAAAGTTTTTTAGAGAAAACATGAAATTCTCTTTTTCAAAAAATTCAATAATTGGTTTAACGAAATTTTTTAGAATTTTTGAATCTAGTTCTACAAATTTGTTCATAGGTAAATCTTTTAATTGTTCCATATAATAATAAATTTTAAAATAAGAAAACAAAGATAATCTATGACCTATACTTATTCCTTTTTGCTTAAAATCAACTTTTCAACGCTACAATCTCATCTCTCAATTTAGCAGCGGTGATGAAATCTAGATTTTTCGCAGCGGCTTCCATTGCTTTTTGTTTTTCGGCGATGAGTTTTTCTACGTCTACGCTTCCGTAAGTTTCGCGTTCTTCTGCAACTTGACGAATAATTTCTTTCTGCGTGTATTGAGAATCTGGGAAATCTTTGCTTCTTCCCACTAAATTTTCAGAAATTTTCTTATTGAGTGGAGTCGGAACTTATGAAAGAGGCTTTTATACAGGAGTTTGCGGTTATTTTGATGGGGAGAATTTAGATTCTTGTGTGATGATTCGGTTTATTCAACAAAACGGTGAAAATTTAACATTCCGAAGTGGCGGTGGAATTACACATTTGAGTAAATTAGCAGATGAATACCAAGAAATGAAAAATAAAATTTATGTCCCGATTCATTGAAAGCATTAAAATAGAAGACCAAAAAGCCTTTTTGCTAGACTTACATCAAAAACGAGTGAACCAAACTTTTGCGCATTTTGGCAAAGAAGGTTCTATAGATTTGGCTAAAATTTTTAAAAATTTAGAACATGATGAAGATGGTTTTTACAAACTGCGCATCGTGTATGATTTAGATAAAAAATTCACTACACAACTCATTCCTTATGCGATTCCCGAAATTGAAAATTTTCAGTTGGTGGAAAATAATTCTTACGATTATTCTTTCAAATTTGAAGATAGAAAGGAATTTGAACGCATGAAAACCAAAGCCAAAACAGAAGAAATCATTGTAGTGAAAAACAATCACATTACGGATACTTCTTATACCAATATTCTATTCTTGAAAGGCAAAGAATGGTTTACGCCGACTACTTATCTGTTAAACGGTGTGATGCGCCAACATTTGCTTCACGAAAAGAAAATAAAGGAAACCGAAATTACACTTCAAAACATTAAGGAATTCTCTCATTTTCAGTTAATTAATGCCATGAATGATTTTGATGATATGTTTATTTATCCCATCGAGAGAATTGTAAATTTACCAGAAAGTTCTGATTATTTGGGTGTTTAGTTTATGAATGCATTTGATTTGTTTATGAAAGATAATCCTCTGATTTGGGGAATTTTTTGTTTATTTTTTGGTTTAAGTATTATTGTGTACTCTATAAATAATACTAAATATTCAAAAAGAAGATTAAAAGAATTAGAGCTAGAATTAAAAGATGATAGTTCCAAATATTTTAATTATGGATTAAATAAAAGTATTTTTTATAGAGCTATTGTTAGTATTATTCTTGGAATTGGATTTGTTTTTTATGGAATTTTTGTTATTATAGGCTATTCACAAAATTTTAGAGAATAGTATAATTAAAAAAACAATTTTAGATAGCGTTCCTACGGAACGCCTTTTTTATGACGAAACATTACTACACATATTCGGTTCCTACGGAACCTTTTATAGTAAATTTTATTCCAGGGCGATTTCATGTGTGTAGAATTTGAAGTAATCTAAAAACAGCGTTCCGTAGGAACGCAATGTTTTTAAGCGTTTTTTGTTGCTATAAAATCTTTGTTTTTTTTGAAAATCAAAGATTAGAGAATGACAAACTGAGCGTAAAATTTTAAATTGTCACAAAATCTGCTCAATCAGCAAAATCTGCGAGAAAATTTTTTGAAAAATATCTACTTCAAAAACTTAAAGTATTCTTTCAAAACTTCTGCGTTTTGAATATCAGCCGTGTTGATTTCTAAAATTTTTGGTTTAGCTTCTGGCTTGAAGAAATTGTCTAAAACTCTTAACAAAGTATCTTCGTCTTCCACTTTAAAATATCCAAAACCGAAATGTTTGGCTAGATTTTCGCAGTCTTTCTGATGTTTGGTCGCGATAAATTCGTCTATTGCATTAGAAGTGGTAGGTCCAGGAATAATTCTAAAAATATTTCCTTCACCGTTATTCATCACGATAATTCTAGTGTAAGGCGGAATGTAATTGTTCCAAAGTCCATTAATATCATAGAAAAAACCTAGTTCCCCAGAAATCAAAATTGTAGGATTTTCATTCATCATTGCAAAACCCATCGCAGTAGAAGTAGAGCCGTCTATTCCGCTGGTTCCACGGTTGCAATAAATGTTGTGATTTTGTGAATACGGGAACAATTCTGCATAGCGAATCGCCGAAGAATTAGAAATATGAATATTGTAATTACTCGGGATTTTTTGTTCTAAAATCTGGAAAATTTTAAAATCTGAGAAATCTATTGTTTTGCAATATTCATCGTGTTTTGCATCTTTTTTATCACGAAGAACATCCCAAAGATTGAAATAAGCTGAAGGTTCTAATTTGGCAAATTTCAACAACTGACTGAAGAAAATCTCTGGTTTTGTTTTGATTTCTTGAGTCAAAGCAAAATACGTATTCGGTTGCCAAAATTCATCAATATGCCAGTGATTTTGAGGTTTTGCTTTTCTCAAAAATTCTTTCACTTTTTTAGAAACTACGTTTTGCCCAATCGTAATGAGTAAATCTGGAGCGTAAGTTCTAAAATCTTGTTCGGTGAAATTAAAAACATATCGGTCAATATGATTGAAAAATTTGTCATGATAGAGGTTAGAATTCGCTTCTGTAAGCACAACGACAGAATGATTTTTCACGAATTGTGACAATAAACTTTGGAGTTCGGGATTTTTGTCGAGCGTTCCTGCTAAAATCAAAATTCTTTTAGCAACGTTAAATTCAGAAACTAGGGTAGAAGAAATCTCGAAATCTCTTTTCTGAATGGTTTTTTCAATGCTAGGGAAAACTGGCAATTCTGTAGCGTATTGGTATAAAGGTTCTGTAAGCGGAATATTGATATGGACCGGCCCTTGTTTCTCGAAACACAATTCTATCGCGGTTTTTACGATTTTTAAGTTCTCTTCTTCTGCATTTTCTTTGTCGTCTTCCAAAAGCTGAAAATCTCCGTAAGAATGCTGTTGAAACAAGTCTTTTTGACGAATGGTTTGTCCGTCAAATAAATCTACAAAATCTGTAGGTCTGTCTGCGGTAAGTACCAAAAGCGGAACGTTTTGATAAAACGCTTCTACAACTGCTGGATAATAATTGGTAGCAGCAGAACCAGAAGTACAAGAAATCGCAACGGGTTGTTTAAGCGATTTTGCCATTCCCATCGCTACAAAAGCAGCGCTTCTTTCATCTATGATGCTGAAACATTCAAAAGAATCCAGCTCTGAAAAATGAATAGCAAGTGGAGCATTTCTGCTTCCTGGTGAAATCACCATTTTGTCTATTCCATATTGCTGAAGAACGTGTCCTAAAATCTGAATACTGCGTTTTGATGAGAATTGTTTCATAAATACAAAGGTATGAGATTTTTTGGAGTTTTTTAAATTTCAAAATAAGTTCGGGAGATGATATTTGATATATCTCATTTTAATTTCATCACATTTTAGAAAGGAATATGATTTTTAAAAACTATATAGAGTTTGCCGAAAACTATGCCTTTTTTAACCAAAAAGACTACTGACTTGAGAAATTCTAGTGGAATAACTTTTATAAAATATTGAAAATTAATTTAAAACAAAAAACCACCACATTGCTGTGATGGTTTTGGCGCCTTTTGCTGGGCTCGAACCAGCGACCCTCTGATTAACAGTCAGATGCTCTAACCGACTGAGCTAAAAAGGCTACTCTTGTTGTTTTGAGTGGTGCAAATATAATACGTTTTTTCTATTTGCGCAAAATATTTTTTGAAAAAATTTACATTATTTTAAAAATGGTGAAATGATAAATTTGTAAATATCTGATCCAAAGATTAATAGCATTAATCCCATTAAAAAGATTACTCCAATCATTTGTGCATTTTCTAAAACTTTTTGAGGAACTGGTTTGCCTGTGATGAGTTCCCAAGTCGTAAATAAGGCATGACCACCATCTAATCCTGGAATTGGAAGTATGTTTAAAAATGCTAACCAAGCAGAAAACATGGCCGTAAAACTCCAAAAAGCAACCCAATCTATTTCTTTAGGCATCATTTTCACAATTGCAATCGGGCCTCCTACATTTTTGTAGCCTTTGATTTTTTTGTTGAACATTAATTTAAACTGCTTAATCTGCATCGTAAGAGATTCTACAGTTCTCTCAAAACCTCTACCAACTGCTGGTAAAAAGCTGTATTCTTGATTAGTTACTGTGTTGTTGAAAGCAGCTTCAGCTTCTTTAAAATCTGGTCTGAAACCTATTTTTCCTTCTTTGTTTGTATTGAAAGTAAATCTTTTTAATTCATTATTTCTAAAAACATCTACAGTAATTGGTTGGTTTTTCTTTCCAGCTAATCCGTCAGAAAATTCATCATAAAATCTAATCATTTTACCATTAAGAGCTACAATTTTATCTCCTTTTTGTAATCCAGCTTGTTTTGCAGGGCCTTCTATTAAAGAATCCACTACTGGTGCAAATCTGTTTTGTATATAAAGTTTAGCCGTTTTTGAGCCTAAAATATGGGCAATTCCGTCTTCTTTTGGTGCGAAAGAAACTTCTTTACCGTTTCTAAGTACTGTGATTTCATTCGCAAGAAGCATATTAATCATAGAATTTTCCATTCTTACGGCAGGTTTCCCATCTATTTTTAAAATTTTGTCGCCGTTCATCAAT
>JACLAD010000397.1_pt1 | contig 13623 bp, 17 predicted proteins | sample 8027901 | NCBI WGS metagenome assembly JACLAD01 (sample SAMN15725071, study PRJNA655200) | protist metagenome | isolation source: fluorescence activated cell sorting (FACS) single amplified genomes of... | place: Spain: Blaines Bay Microbial Observatory, Mediterranean Sea | collected 2016-07-05
CCCGGCAGTCTGTGGACCTACAACAAGCTGAAGCTGCTGCTCGCCACATCTGGGAATTCCGCCAATGAACCGCCGGGCCGCGTCGCGCTGATGTTCAAAGACAAGCGCTTCATGCTGGGCAGTGTATGATACTGTGTGTGATGCTGTGTGATACTGTGTGTGATACTGTGTATGATACTGTGTGATACTGTATGATACTGTGTGATACACAGTATCATCATCTATGGTCGGGTATGACACTGTATGTTTTGGTTGTTATGTGCGGTGGACTATCGCAGTGTCGCGGACTATATACTTAACTCTCCCAGAGGGTGGGGGGGGTACTCGTACATATATATAGTATATAGTCTGCGGCTTCAGGAAAGGAATATTTTTATACATAAGATGTATGTCAGCTTACCTGTATGTATATACCTTGAGGGCATGCAATACCTTTTACAAATATGGATACTGTATGACCTCTGATTTCTGATTATAATGAAATATACTGTAGGCAGTATGTATTCGAATAGTAAGTACATGTAGTAGGTATTAAAAATCCGTTGGATTGTCCAATATATTATACAATACTGTATTATTATTCTGTCAAGTATTGGAATTAATTAATCCGAGTGTTGATTATTTTACGGAGAATAACACACGTTGTATTCAGGATTATATAGTCGTACTGTATAAGGCTACTATTCAACTATTAAATACATGTATGTAATATACTATTCAATTGAACAGTACTCCGTATCTAACCTATAGATCTAATCGAATATGTATACAGGAATTCCTAGTAGTTAGGCTTTGAAGAGCTATACATGTATGTATTCAATAGCCGAAACATTTTTTTTTTGTGGGTTTTTTTGGCAGCGTCGCAGACTAAACTCAAGAAAGCTTAAGTAGATTCTGGTTTATCTATTCGAATAGTCCTTAAAGTTAGGTCTCCACCCCTACAGTACCTCGAACCGACGACTCCCTTGAATGGAAGCTACATACTGCATGAATAGTCTGACACTGCTGTATGCAGGGTGTACGTCGGAAACTAACTCCCGGAGTATATATACTTCACATGTTGCTGCTTGTTTCAAGCAGTGGTTTGACACAGCATCCAACCACATCAACTGACAGCCAGCATTCCAAGGGTTGGTACATGCGTTGGTGTATGAAATTTACAGAGAGATGAAGCTTACAAATTGCTAGCTGCAAATCCATCCTCCGTCAATATCGATCACTGATCCGGTGACGAACTCATTTGTGGTAACAAACAATATGCCCTGCGCGATTTCGTCCGGAAAACCTGCTCTTGGAATAAGATGGCAAGCTGTGCCTTTTTCTAGTTTTTTTTGGCGCTCTTCATCACCGTCTGGACCGAACATTGGAGTATCAACCATTCCGGGAGAAACGACATTGATTCGTTTGGGAGCAATTTCTTTTGCAACTGTCTGTGCAAACTGTTCCACCGCGCCTCCTACAGAGGCTAGCGCAATTTGTCCTGGAAAAAACAAATAATTTTGTTTAATATGTCTTAGCTAGTCAACCATTTGTAATTCAACATCCTTTAAATTTCACGAGCCAGGTTTTGCTCTTTTTGCTGGTGAACCACTGACCAAAGTAATACTACCAGAGTCAGAAAGGTGCGGAGTACCATAGCGTACAACATTTGCGTATCCCCATCTACAAGTCAAACAAATGGAGTGCATACCTCGATTTGAAGATTGAATTAAAAAATTAACGTACAGTTTGTCAAAAGATGCTCTGTATCCTGTCATATCCATCTACCAAGTCATGATTTTTAAGTAAGCATCGAATTGGGAACCAAACACAAAAAACTATCCAACTTACTTCGAGAAAAGGCCCAATTGCTCTGGACCCTCCCGTTGCAGCGGTGATCAAGATGTCGTAGGGTGCTTCGGTCTGCAGCAACTTTTCTAAACGACCTTCATCAAGGACATCACAAGCAGCCAACTTGATGCCAGGAAGAAGATTCCCGCCTTTTTCTGGACTGCGACTAACAGCCACAACCTCGGCACCTGCGGCAATTCAAATACAGATCTGAATGTATGTTTTTCAATTCGTACCGAAAATTGTCTACATCCAGCACACTGAACGAAGTCGAGCAACTGAGCATGCATGACTACTCTCACCTAGATTTTTCAGACCAATTGTTGTCGCCAAACCAATGCCTGAAGTACCCCCGAATACGATTGCCTTTTTTCCTTCCAGTGATGTACTGAACGCCCTCCTTGCATGCACCATGCACTTGCCAAATGACCTGCCAAATGACCTGCCAAAAAACAGGCCCGCCATTACAAATCAAGGACGAGATAGAGTCGATCTTCTGGCACATTACAAGACATTGTTTGGGGCGAATAAGGTAAATTGTGTCGGAATAGTGGATAATATCTTTTGCATCGCAGAGACTGTGCAAATGGCTTGTTGTTGACGCATACAACACACTCATACAACACATTTTGCCTACACAATACCCACACATTAGCTGATGCAATACCCATACATTAGCTGATACAATACCCGTGTATTAGCTGATACAATACCCGTGCATTAGCTTACACAAACCAGTACCAGTACATTAACTTATACAACACCGATACAACAACCGATACACAAACTAATTAATTGGACTCCACTACCTGTCCTGCACACACATCCATCACACTCATCCACACTCACCTGACACCATCGTGATCGACTATGCTCAACAAACTCACCTGCCACTGACTTGAGCACGGAACATTCTTCCGATGCGGACTCAATTGGCTTTTGTACTCCAAGTCATATTGGCTTCATTGTTGGCAACTTTGTACTGCAAGGTCTGTCTGTCTATCTGTTGAGTGAGGGCCATTAAGGGGTGCCAGGGAGACTTTTTTTACGTCGGTGAGATATGCTTAGCTGATTATTTTTTAGGTAAAATATATTTGGATTTTGTGTCTAGTTCAGTGTGGGTGAACATATGAGAGTTGTTTAGTCCACCAACGTGTGTTGCTGCCTTATTTTAATGGTTTCGTATTTGCAACTCATAAGTTACATTTGCTTACCTCAATTGCTTAGACAGTGGCCGCAAGAAATGGAAGAGGACCCAATATAGACCAGATGATTAGTAATATCACTGCCCTTCGGACGTCTCGTTACTCGCAATGCTATCTGAATGTGAAAAATTATCGATTCGATGTGTCCCCAGGAAATTATGTTCCAAATGATCGACGTCATTTTGTGTATTTTGGTATTGAATATAAATATTGAATGACATACATTGTGTTGCAAAGCATAGTATATTTCGACCCGCACTCATAGAGGTCCCAAAGGCTGGCGCTGCAGAGATTAAATTTGAGTTGCTTAATCTTTTGCGAGGCACTAAACCAGTCCATAAGGTCAGGGCGAAGCAAGTTCTGAAAATGTGATGTTCTGAATTCGATTTTTTAATAGGGTCCATGGTTCATGAACGACAAAATCGATAGACGAAGTTAGTATAATTCCATCATTCTTTGTTGTTGTTATTGCTATTTTTAGTTTAATCTGACCAAATCGTTCAATAGTCTAACAGTTTGATTATTAAACGTAGAATATTTTCATTTTACAGCTGTTCGCGATCCAGTCCAGCGTTTTGGTTATTAAGCATTGAATGTATTTTTTGTCGAGAAGCAAAGTGCATGTTTGATTTTAGTATATACATAATTGTTTCTTCAGTTGCTGTTTTTAACATGTTGACTATCCTTGAGAAATCGTACTCCCGAGATCGGTATTTGTTCAATACAGATTTATATTTTGCTCTGTTGAATTACAATCGAATCAGAAATATTCCACATCGGTTTTGTTTTAGGAGTGGATCAATTTCGAGAGTTGCCAAAAATGTCGAAGGGTGGTTAGACCGCATTGAAAAAGACGGCAAGTGTTGATGTTGGCTATTTTGCGAAATACTATCAAAATTATAATTTTCAGATCTGAAATTATTTACACCCCCTCCCCCCCACAGGATACTTCAATTGGCTTTTATGGCCCCAAGCGCTGTAAGCATTTCGGATCGAACCATTTTGCTTCAACATCGCCACACCTTTCAAATCACTTACACGCAATAGATACCTTTCCAAAGCAGATGGCTTGCCTCGCAAACTCGATGCTGTGTTTGACTATGAGGACTTGCAGGTTTTTTGATCGGTGTATTTCTGGTCACAAACTTCTTGAAGCACATTGAACTTTCTGGTTGCTCGGCAACTTGTCCATATTGTATTGATCGCGAGAATAACAGCAACGACTTCTCGTTTGCTTTCCAGGACGTTTTTGATGTACTTGCAAAACTATCGGGTCGACCTGAAGACCACATCAATATATCTAAAAAGCAGATTTCTTTGTTGCTTAAGAGCGCTCATGCAAAAGTTGGTTGAATGAACTTAGGTGTACAAACCGTAAACCTAAGATCGAACACCATTATACAGGCTTTCTGGAGCCCACGTCTGGTAACCAAGGTAATATGATTTGAGGTATACAAAATACTATTGTCCTATTTGTTTTCACATGCAAGGAAGTCATAACTGTTGAGGATCTAAGTGAGAGTGCTATCGAAAAGGTATAGATATTATATTTACAGCACTGTTGGCAAAAAAGTTCTGATGGCTTGTAATGACCAGATATGTAGGATTTATGCAGTGGACTTTTGTTGTTTTGGGTTTGAAGTACCGGCTATATGTCTCAAACACAAAACGATGTCGCTATGGTGTATGACCGACAGTCGTGCTGGTATCTACTGGGCTGACAACGACGGCGACATGGCAGCCACCGCATCTAGATTGAGCAGGGCAGGTGATCGCAAGCGCAAATAGCCGCAGAATTGACATATCATATATCATGAATACTTGGTAGAGAACACACAAATTTCATCTAATTTTCGCTGTATGTGTGGGTGCTGTGCTGTAGGTGCTGCTCACTTATATCCTGATGCTAAACGCGTCGTCCGCCAATATTTGCTCCGTGTTGGCACGTGACCATTCATAAGAGTAACGACGCCACCCACCCCACCAACGGGAAATGGAGGATGGGAGGAATATTCCTGGCGCATCGTTCATGTCTTTTTCAGTATTTTTTGTTGGCCGGTACCCGGTACATGCTATATATAAGTATATATAAGTATATATATATATATATCGTCTTAGACGATTCGTCTACAAATGAATAATGAAAAAAGTCGCTTTTAAAATGAAATTGGTTGATTTGAACAAGTTCGTCGAGACAAGGGGCAACACAAAAGCACTCGCTACGTAGGAATTCCGATGTAGGAATTCTTCGAGGTCTTTGTGGAGTGGTGTTCCAAGAGAGTGACCACTTAAGGAATTCGTAACTGACTGACTGGTAACTGGTGGGGAAGAATAGTGCAGTAATTAATCTTCAAAGTGTAGTATAGTATAGTATAGTATAGTATAGTATAGTATAATAGTACAATAGTAGAGTAGAGCTGACTGATGCAATGGCTGACTTTACTCGCTGTACACAGTAATTGACACTGACTGCATTAGTACTTTCATTCATTCAGATTTATTTTTTATATACGATATCACTATCTACTTAGTACTATTATACTACAGTAGTACCACAGCACTAGTACTAGTAGTAGTGTATTTATCTATGTACAGTACTGTACTGTTCTACAAAGGCCATCGTATCCCTATTCGAATAGTTTGTGGCAACCGAACTACATCTACATCTTCGACTTGAACGGACCACCGTGACCATGGATCATGCGTTCGTGTCGGAGTACTAAAAGTAACTGAGAAACAGATATTCTATCCATATTTGAATGTATTCTTTCATGACTCGAATCTGCCGAAACTCGATGCGGATCAACTCTGAAAAATTCCTCTGGATCTGATAGTTCAGTCAAAATCTTCGCGGTAGAAGAGTGGAGCGCTATGTGGTCGTGGGAAACGCCGAGATCGTGCCATTCTAACAGCCGACATTTGCATTCGATCAATTCAGTGTCAGCAACTTCATCGGGTGTCAAATTTGTTTCTGCCTTTAATTTTTCAGTTCTGTTGTCTTGAAAGGCTTCTTCTAACATTCGTCGGTTGTTTGACTCTTTGTTGATATGCAGTTCACCACCCTTTACATTCGTCGAAAGGACAGGATTTCTCCACCATGAGAGCCCACTTTTGGTTGTGCGGAAACATTGTAACACACGCTCAGCACGTAAATCGATAGAATCCGGAGGAATAATTCGGAGACATAAAATTAAATGACCAAACTGGCCGTCTACGCTCCGCTGATTCACTATCGGCATCCCAGCTCCTGGAACTACATAGAGATGTCCATCTTTGAGGTCTCTATCAACCGGAAATTCTACTCGCTGTGAAATATGTTATTTGAATAAAAAATACTAGGGTGCATCGGATCCTAAAATATATATGGAAAAGGGCTGGCACAAAGCAAAAAAATAGATTTTGTTCTTGCCATCTTAGTCTTATCGAGCCTCGTGAGCGTTAGAGCATGAGACCTGTCATTAGAAGGTTATTTTGGAACATGTGACACTTTCAAAACTGGCGCCAAAACATAATCTGAATTTCCACGAACACTGAACGACGTCCAATCAACAGACTCTCGAGAAGCGGTACGAAGCATTGCAAAAATAACTAACAAAACACACTCGAACGATCAGTGAAAAAAAGACTGGGCTTTAGTCTTATGCAGACAGGACGCACATGTTGGCTAAACCGTCCTGGCATTCTTTTATAAACTGGATGTTCTAGCTGTTGTAACACGAAGACAAGATCTCCCTGTTTGCAATTATCAAAAATGCAAAACTCGTGTTGAACTTGTAGGTTCGATATAAAACTTGAGTATAGTGAATATTACTGACACTTTGTTTGTGCATGGAAAATTGTTGGATTAAAATAAAGTTGCTTATACCAACCTGAATCATGCCTGGCTGTTGGTTACCTTGTTCGGGTACACGAATCCGTGTTCCAAACAACGCTCCAGGATATACTAACACTTTTACCTCTACATTGCGTTCTGTCTGTATACAGGTCAAATTACTCTTGAAAACTAGAAAAACAAATATTAAATCGTATATTCGTCAATTCAAAAAGAATTGACCACCTTCATCTTGATTGCTGCAGTGTTCAATCCTGTACCTCCACACGCGCGACACATCATGCGTATGCTTTGTTTCTGCACGAACGACGAAATAGGTGACCTAACTGTCCTTGTAATCACGTTGACTCCACGACCCTGGCAAGTTGTACATATTGACGGTCGTTCGTCTTTTCTGTGTTGAACTTGCCTAAAAATTACCGATATTTTTCAAATATGATATCAAACTTTTTATATCATACGCTGCCTGAATATATCAAAATTTATCCAAGCTGACTTGCATACCGATCAATCTTAACAGAAAATGTCTTGCCGCAGTATATGTCTTCCAATTTTACACCAAGGCTCAAAACTACATCTCGCGTCTTCTTTGGCTTTGGCGGTGGACGGGTTCTTGATTGTCCACTTCCAAAAATATTGAAAAAAACTTTTGAAAACTCTTCTCTCGCATTTGTTTCCCAGTCCGACGAAGATCCAAAGCTGTCGCCATTGCTATTCAAAGTCCCGTTGTCGTATTGTTGGCGCTGGTCAGAATCGGACAAAATCTTGTACGCTTCTTGCGCACTCCGAAATTTTTCGATATCGCCTGAGATGATAAATATCATTTACTTTCATTAGCCATTCCCCCTACCATTAAAAGTAAAGCCCATATCTACTTTTACCAAAAATAAATCCCTACCATTTGGACGATCGGGGTGATATTTCAGAGCCTGAACAAGTAGTGTTGGGCAGTGTAATATAACAAGCCACCATTTCTTTTTTTTTGGCAATGCGCGTACCATCTTTCGAAATGCTTTCTTGATCTCAGTGGATGAGGCGCTGCGATCGACCTCGAGAACCTGAACGCCACAGATACAAAACCGAATTAATTTATTTCTAAAAAGTTGACGCATGTGTGTGTATATGTGTGTGCATGTATTTGTATATGCATTTGTATATGCATTTGTATATGTATTTGTATATGTACTTGCATATGCATTTGTATATGTATTTGTATATGTATTTGTGTATGTATTTGTGTATGTATTCGTGTAAGTAAGTACGCATGTCCATATTGCCTCGTAGAGATCCATTGTTTAATCATGGAATTCTTAAAAAACTTGAGTACGCGAGTTTTAAAATCCATGATTATGTAATTCTACTCCGGGAATTCTACATACTGTATGATGATGTCCTCCAAACGTGCAGCCTCTCCTCTCGCGCAGCCCACCGAAAAGCGCGAGCGGCAAACAAAAATGGCGCCGTTCCGCATCGACAACTACCATATCGATTGGAGTATGCGCACTGATGGTGAGGATTATCACGCTGGTGGCCGTGATTACAAACGCATGGTGATAACAGGGACGTTGAAGCTTAAGGGGGAGGAGGACGGGTGGGAGAAGGGGGAGAACGTTGGGTTCATCAAAGCCACCAAGATAAATATGGCATATCTCTTGAATTATTGTGGAGCTGACATGGTTTTTGACGTTTTTGATGAGACAAGCGAGCTCCACGAGTTTCACTCGCACGTCATGGATGGAAAGAACTTTTTGGACGATGTATTTGCAGACCTGGTAGATGGCGTAATCCTCGTGAACAAAGTGTACGTTCATGCTCGGTGCCGAGGACATCAGCTGGGTCTTTTTCTGATTGAGGCATGCATTGAGATGTTTGGCACGGCTCAAACTCTGTGCGCACTCAAGCCCTTCCCACTCCAATACGAGCCCACTCAATTTCGGCCTAACCCTAACATTCCGGAGCATTACGGCTTCGATGCACCGCCAAAGAAAAACCGACTTGCATCGTTAAACGGATGCACCGCCAAACTAGCAGCGCATTATGAAAAAATTGGCTTCAGCTGGCACTTCAAAACAAAAACCCGAGGCGAAGGAGGCGAAGACAAGTCACTTCCTGCGCGAACGGAGTTCATGACACGGTTAAGCACGTATCGCAATAAATTGGTTATGTTCTGAATGGCTGTGCGTGCGTTGTATGCGCTATGAAATAGCTGCGTGAAGACTCTTTGTCATGTTGCCATTTTAAAACAATAATAAATTAAAAGGATTTGAATTAATTACTAGTAAAAGGATTTTGCCATTAGTGCATAGTGACATCATCACCCAGGCACAGAGGTAGGGTTCTATTTATAGAGAGTTTACAATCACTTTAGTTTGCAGTTAAAGACTTTTCGGCGCATGACCAAAGTCAGACCATGGATATAACTTTAACAGTTCCATCTACAAGACAAGAAAGGCATACAAACGTGAGATGAAACTTCTGGTTTTGAATACATAATCACAAGCATGCACATATTGATTGATAGCAACACACCAGCACCACACGTTACTACATTGGAATCATTTGCCCAAATATCAGTGACACCAGCATATTTTAGGTTCGAACGGGTATCCATCATTTCACGTTTGGCACTATGCATTTTCTACAAATTATTTGCAAATTTGAAATTTCAAATGGAGCTACATGCGGTTCTTTTGTCCAAAATTGACGCATGACTTTGTAAGGAAATATACCTCCAACTCGAAAGCTTGGCACATGGATGGAAAGTGCCATACTCTAATATTTCCGGTGCTTGAACCACTTATTAGTAGGTCTTCGGTTGGGGTCAAAGACATGCAAACTATATCGCTTTCATGAGCACCCTAGTTTAATGAATGGCGTAACCTATTTTGAAATCTTAACAAAAAGAAGTACAACTTACTTCCACGACACGATAAACCACTCGCTCCCGGAGATCAAAAAGTGTGATGCTGCCATTGTCACATCCCACAACAGCCTGTTCGCATGGTTGCAAAATAATTTATTTTCTAAGCTGAATGAATCATACAATATAAATGTTCCAAAACTTTCACTTGACTCACTAGCGAATGAGATTTCGATATTTCAAGACATTGCCCAACAGCGCCAGAAGTGCTGGACGAAGCATTGGCAGAAACTATACATGCGCTTGCTGACGGCATTAGTGTGTCCCAGATCTTATAAAGCAACGGAATATGGAATATGTATATGCTGAATTCGGCCCCGTAACAAACAAAAAAAATATCAAAAATTGCTTACCCGGAGATTTCTTTTCGTTCGATCATCAAAGCCGACAGTCCCAATTACAGAGCTCGAATTCAAATATTTCTATCAACGGAAAAACTATCACCAATCTTCTCGTTCACTTGGATACAATGTATCTTACCATATCATCCACACGTTTTGGAAACGCACGGAAAGCTAAGTAAGGATGCCGATTTTCGACACCAGCCAAGCCACAAGACATATGCCACAAGCCAAGAGTACCGTCCGTGTGACACATACCAAAGCGCCTTCCATCGTCACTAAAGCGAATCTTGACGACAGGCTGAACAGCTATCCTTCCGGAACTTGTATCATAAGTGCCATAAGTCTATTAAACGAAGTAATATTAGCAAATTAAAGATTGGAGTCGGTATTTCATCAACCTCTACAATGGAGTGCTCCGAAAATCGCCATAAAGTTGAAGAGCCATCCACACTTCCAGCAAGATACATCGGAAGTCTAGGGTGCGATGCTAAACAATTTGATAATCCTTGGCGAGCTTTCTGCTTATCACTACTTTTCTACGAAGTAAAACAAGAAACATGTTTGCATAATTTCAGGATAACATTTCTAAATTTGGTCAGTCTGAAACCTTAAAGCGATTCTGTCGCAAAAGCCTCCGAAACATGTTTGTTTCAGTGCTTGGCAGTGTATATTTAGGTTGCCCTATTCGTAGTGGATTTCGAAAAAGAATATTGGTGATTGTAAAAAAAATTGAACGTAAAACATTCGCACCGAGAAAATGTGGAGGGCTGAGACAAAATCGATTCCCATAAAGATTGATACAAGAAGGTCCTTCCGCCAGGGTTCCGAGCCGCATTTCAACGAGCTGCTGATTGTATTGATGACTAACCATTTCCCAAGTGCCATGATCCTCATCGATAAGAAGACCTACAAATAAAAACAAATGAATCACAATCTCATGCTGCAATCTTCTATCGTTCCACGAAATACGACAAATCGCTGTACAATCTCGTGCGCAATCGCCTTACCTTTTGGAGTTCTGTCCCGAAAGTACAGAGATCCAAGCAAATTTACTTCCCTTATACCCCGTGAGGTCGTGAAAGCAATATGACTGCGATCTGTTGGATCTGTCGCCAATGATGAAATAACATCGCCACTGTAACGATACACCTGGAGCGGTGTCGGAATTGAAGTTTCATCATCCCAAATGCGCCCAGCGGCAGCTCTGCGAGCTGCAAGTCGAGGATTGAAGAGAATGCTTGTCTGCTCAGCATTTACCATTCGGTGAGTGACCTTATCGCCACAGACCAAAGACCAAAGGTTGTGTAAGGGAGAGCGGCGATCGTCTTTTGTATCGATCTTGAATGTGACCAAAGCATCTTTAGAAGAGCCAATTGCTACAGGGTGAAAATGAGGAGCCCATTGTAGTGGTGCAAGAGGAAGGCAACTTCTCACAACACAAGTAAACCCCCGTGCAACGAATCTCATAGCATCTACATTAGATACCATGTACAGAAGATGTCCAACTACCTGCACGTAACAAAGGAGATGATATGCCAGCCAACACTGAAAAGATAACTCATGTTTTGGAAACTTTTATCATGCGTGACAAACCTGATCTAACATTGAAGTAACAGCTTCAAACTCCATCAAACGTACTGCAAAAACAGTCGCCTTCCGAAACGCTGATGGATCACTAAGCATATATTTTTTTGAGCGGCGTCGTGCATTATCACCCTCTTCAATATCAAGAGACTTTGTTTGAATAAGCCATGCTCTGTCATCTGAAACTTCAAGAAGCTGCATCATCCACTTCCGTCCAGGTAATATTGAATCCGGTGTATCATTCTCGGGAGCGGGTGGGAACTCCTGCTTTTGAACATTGGCTGCATTGCTTTTTTTTGAAGATTTTAGTTGTTTTCGTGCTCGATTTCTCGGAGAATGCAAAGTAGCCACTGCAGAAATTTTGCTGTAGCCCTTACAAACTGCAGTCATAATCTGATGGTCACGACGACATAAAGCAAGAAGTAAAAGAAGAGCTCCCGCCACGATGCGGGCAGAAATAATCCGTTGCACAAGTGTTACATTTTTATCAAAGTGGCTAGATGGCGATGTGCATTCGTTGGCAGCTAAATCTTCAAGCGGAATTCGAAAGTAAACAGACGAGGTATCTGATATCAATTCTCTACTATCAATCATCATAGCGCCGCATAACACCACACACGCATCCATCACAGCCGAAAATCTTGCTAAAATCTCAAAACTTCCAATAGGAACAGCAAATTTCGACAAGCAGTAATTAACATCCTGTTTAACATTTTTAGAGGAAACCCCCCGTTCTTCAAGTACTGGTCGCGGTGCTTTCAGTGCCATATCCTCAAGCATAGTGCCAACTACTTTCGCTGCATCTGTAATCTGGTCTGTAAAAGCTGCAAGAATTTCTTCATTCTCGGGATCAGTATCTGTTTCTGCGTGTTTGGCATCAATAGATTTGATACAGTATGACCGTGCTTTTGCTACGATCAAACGACTTCGATAGAGTCCAAGACGATCACAAATATTCTCAACTTGCTTAAGTAATGATTGAGGTGCTGTCCCATCGGTCTCCCATAGGGATGCTAGGGTTCCGAACTGCCTGTCAACTGACTCCAACTTTCCGACAGGATCACAGAAGTATTGAACTATATTAATTACTTTGCTGAGGAGCTCGTTGATAGTCGCAACGCCGCGTTGGTTGTCTTCATTATTGTGATTTGTTGAAGAATTGTTTGTAGAAGAAGCCCCAATCTTTACAGTTTGGCCCCAGAATGCGTTAAGTAACTCGCGAGTGCTCGAAATCCTTGCTGCCGAAATCTGGGTTTGTAGATGCAAGGGATTACTGCTGCATGCCGCGATGAGCTTGAGCTCGTCCTGGTTTACAATAATACAGTTTGCAAGGGCAAACGGACCAAATAAAGTCATTATCATCAATTAAATTGCATATGAAATATATTTCAGAAAGCTTATTTACTTGCCTGCTCTAATATAGAAATAAGGATCAAAACAGCTATACGATACAGCTGTTGTGCTATCCAACGAACTGAATTTTCAAAGTCGCCTATATTTGACTTGTCTTCATTTCGACAGTTGTTTAAAAACATTCGTAACAACTCGAGCATATGCCACCAGCCTAAACAGAGCCATCATCCAGAAATCATTTGAGTCAAACAAATTTAGTTCAGTATTTGTAAACTAGCTCCTCGAGTAAACTCGAGGAGTTAGTTAGTCATCACAGTATGATTTGAAAAGTTATACATGTCGAACCGTAGAACGGCATTCCACTGGCAATACAAGAATTCGCCGCCTCGAGTCTTACTTTCAAGACGACTTGCCTCGGTGGTTTTGAAGTCCAAGCCCATTCTTCGTCTCCTTTGTAAGATTTGTCTCCAGTGGACAGTCGATTCGTCAAAAATACCATCACGTGCTCACTGAGCAGAGCAACCTGCGGGTTTTTTTCATCTACCTTTGAATCAT
>JACLAD010017040.1_pt1 | contig 13618 bp, 9 predicted proteins | sample 8027901 | NCBI WGS metagenome assembly JACLAD01 (sample SAMN15725071, study PRJNA655200) | protist metagenome | isolation source: fluorescence activated cell sorting (FACS) single amplified genomes of... | place: Spain: Blaines Bay Microbial Observatory, Mediterranean Sea | collected 2016-07-05
AACAACGTGATGTCACCGCTGCAGCTTGCCCTGTCCCGCGCGATCGCCGACACCGGCGCGCAGGCGAGGCGCATTTTCGAGAAGTTTCTCCGACCCGGCGCGGCGCAATGGTTGGTAATTTGACCTGTCTATCTACCTATCTGTTTCTCTTTCTTTCTGTCTATCCTTCTCTTCCTTCTCTTTTTGTTCCTTTCCACTAATCCTTTCTTCTTTCCTCCTGTCTGTCGGTCAATTTACTCTACTCTACTCTTCTCTACTCTACTCTACTCTACTCTACTCTTTTCTGCGCTTCAGGGTCGCCGTGCCGTCTGAACTCCTCGCCGCCGCCGCAGTCGAGATATACGGCGAGGACCACGCCGCCACGTTGAGCCGTAACCCCAAGTCGAGAATACGGAGTCTACCTGACTCGCCGTTCGCCGCTGCTGGTACTGCGGCAGCGGTACGCTCATCTTCTCGCTGGGCCCAACCGACGGCGACGACGACGACGATAACGACAACGACAACGACGATGACGCCAGGGCATGCGGGAGCACCTCTTCCTCCCCCTCGCGCTGGGCAGGATACCTGGAGGATGCCAGCGCCACAGCCACAGGCAATGAGAGACAACCCTCCGACAACGTTCGACTTCAAGTCAACTGCGTGGCAGTCGCGCATCATGAGTGCAGCGATTGGCAGTGGCGGGGATGGAGATCACCAGCGAAGGAAATCATCTGTGGGTCGCACTGGCCACGGGCGCATGGGTAGCATAGGTGCCGTTTCTGCTCCCCTCCGCTCTACTTCTACTTCTACTTCTTCTTCTACTTCTACTTCTACTTCTACTGCAGCTCCAGCTCTATCTTCGGCCACAACGGGACCAGGGCTTCGTGATCTCCGCGTGGAGACCGCGCGAATGACGAGGAAGCGGATGCGCAAAGGACGGGGAGTTTCGCTGGCGGTCGTGCCCGTGCCCCCTCCAACCTCCGCTTCTCTGCCAATGACTGCAGCAGCGGCTTCTGCTGCGGCGAGCGCTGCTGCTGCGGCGGCGGGAGTTGACGCGTTTGGCGATGGCTTGCGTTTGTCAAAGGATCCAACGCTACCGCCTCTTCCGTTTCCTGCAAAGGTGGCGTCCACTGTGTTTCTCGCGATCCAGGAGAGAGTGCTGCGAGACATACGGTTCGGCGAGTACAAGGCATTCAGGTCGAAGAAGGCCGTGTACGAGCGGACGTTGCTCAACGCTCCGATGGCGACGCGGCAGGCGCGGGCGCTGATGGTTGCGAAGGAGAGGGAGAGGTTAGGGCGGTGGTTACCTCTCATGTTTACCTTTGCAGACGATGGAGGGAGGAACGGGAAGGGAGGGCGAGGAGAAGGGGATGCGGATTCGTCGCCTCTTCAGTCTTCTTCATCTTCATCTTCATCTTCATCTTCATCATCGAGCAGCAGCAGTAGTTTCAGCTGGATGTTTGGCTCGGGGTCCTCAAAGGCCAAGAAGACCGGCAGCAGCAGCGGTGGAGAAGGGAGCAGCAGCAGCAGCAGCAGCAGCAGCGCCAAGAAGAAGCTGAAGGGTGCCGCATCGTTTGCGTCTGCTCTCTCCTTCTTCGGGGCGGCAACCGGATCCAACGTCAGCGCCAAAGAGCTACGGCAGCGGAGCTCCGATCGACCTTCTTCAAGGACCTCTTCCGAATCGTCTTCTTCATCATCTTCTTCGTCTTTCGCGTCATCTGCGTTCGGAGCCGGCAGCGGCAGCAGCAGCAGCAGCAGCAGCAGCAGCAGCAGCAGCAGCAGCGACGGGAGCGGCAAAAACTCGCGGCCGACGAGCTTCCCTCGCCTTGCAGTCCACATCGACACTGCGACGGAAGAAGTAGGTGCTGCTGCTGCTGCGGCAGCAGAGGTACGTAACGAGGTGTCGTGGATAGTTAGAGATCGCGTGGACCTAGGGCACTGGTCTCCAAGCAGAGAAGGAGGGGCATACATCGCCTACCCTTCAGCTGCTGCTGCCTCGAGGGCGTCGTCTCGGAAGTCAATGGGATTCCGAGAGGCGGCGAGGAGCAAGGCGCCGTCGGCGTTGGCATCTCCCACTGCGATCGATGCAAGATCAAGTGCCGCCGAGTCACGCGCGACCTTTGCCGTGGCCGTGGCCGCTTCGTCCTCCAACGATGCGCTGGCGATGGGCGCGCTCTTTGGCGACGCGTACTCCCTCTCCGCGGTCCAGCTCTTTGTTGAAGGCTTGCATGGCGGCGGAGGCGGCGGCGGCGGCGGCGGTGGAAGCGGTGTCGGGTTGGGCGGAGAGAGCAGCGTTGATGGGTGCGAGAGTAAGGGCGACGCTGGCGCCACTTCCGTCCCAAACTTTTCGCTTTCTTCTTCTGCCGCGGACATTGCCAGCAGGTCCTTCTCTGGTTCGATCACGACATCCCTCGGCACGACGCTGAGAGAGGAGGACGGTATGACGCCGGCTCTGGCTCGCCTCCTCCGCCGCCCCTGCGCTACGGGTGCGCTGTGTTACGGCGAGGCATTCGACCTTGGCCTGGTCAGCGGGTACCGAGGCAGGAGGTTGAAGACTGGGAGGAGGAAGAGGAGGAGGAGGAGGAAGAAGAAGAAGAAGAACAGCAAGATGAAGAAGGCGAGCGAGAAGGGAGTGAGCGCTGGGACGGACCAAGGCGCCGACATGGTTGACGATACTGGCGTTGGAGATGACAACAGCAGCAACGACGATGACGATAACGACGATGGCGATGATGACTACGATGATCTCGGAGAAGGAGAAGGAGAAGGAGAAGGACCTTACGGCGTCGATGACGAGCGGTTTGAAATGTACGAGAGCGACGGCGTCACCAGCGATACGGACTACAGCTCCGACGAAGACGATGATGACGAAGACGAAGAGAGTATCGAAGCCGCTGCAGCTGCCGGCGCCGCGGAAGCAATCGCTGCGGCAGTCGGCGGAGATCCAGGTTGGAGAGGAGGAGGAGGAGGAGGAGTGGAAGGAACCGGCGGTAACGGCCACGGTGCGGGTAGAAGCTATAGCTCCGAGATCGGCAGTCGAGGGAAGAGACGTTATAGCGCTGGCACCTCTGCTGTACCCAGGCGACCGCGGCACAGGCGGCAACGGACGAGCATCGACGAGATCGCGCTCCTACCCGCCGAGGAGAGGAGGGAGCGCCTCGCGCGTTACCAAAGCCACCTCCCCATCAGCGCGCTGCCCACGCCGAGCGCCACCTCTGCGGTGCAGCCTGCGGTGCGGTTGCCGGCATCGAGCGTGACCGCTGCAGACGCTGCTGCGATCGCGGCGCTGGCTGCCGGGGCGTCTCCACCTCCTGGCCGGCCTCCTCGCAAGAGCTCGGGCGGAGAGAACGAGAGGGCGAGGGTGAGCGGAGCAGACGCGGCGGGGCGGCAACTGCACAGCCGGCGACGCAGCAGCGGCACGGCTCTTCTCCTTCACGCTCTCTCTGGTGGTGAAGGCTCCAGTAGCATTAGCGGCGGCGGCGGCGGCGGGAGTGATGCGTTTGGCGGGACCCGGGCGCGCAGCACGACCGAAGAACAGGACGCTCTTATCGGGCACGTTGAGAGCCTCGCGCACAGAGTCGGAGGAGGAGGAGGAGGAGGCGGTGGCGTTAGCTCGAGCGCTGGCAAGGGTCTTGATGCCGTCGGCACTGGAAATGTCGGCGTGTCAGTCCTTATTGGAGGTTCTCGGAGCGCCAGCGGGGAGTCCTCCATCTTTGGTGGCGGCGACCCCGGCGCGCGAAGGAGAAGGAGCGAGCGCCTCTTCCCAGGGAGGGCCGTCCCTCGCCTTGCTTCCCTCGACGAGATCCAACTCGCGGCGATGCTCTCTCTCAACGCTACGAGCTCGATCAGTGGCTCCGCGTCGGACGGCGGCGGCGGCGGCAGCGCGGCGCGGCGGCAGCGGCAGGACCATTTGCAGCAGCAGGCGAGGGAGAGAGCGAAGCAGAGGGAGAGGAGGCAGCGAAAGAGGGACCGCAGGAGAAGGCGGCAAAGGCGCAAGCGCAAGGAGGCAGAAGAGCGCAAGGCCCGCGTAGCCGGTAGTGACGGCGTCGCTAGCGCGAACACTCCTACTACTTCGAACGGCATTGGCGCGATGGAAACGAGTTCTGGCATGCCGTCCCTGCCCACACGCCTTTCCGATCCCTCTCGAACGCATAGCAACAGCCTAACCAGTGCGGATGACGAAGATGACGACGCAGACGTAGACGCAGACGCAGATGACAACGGAGACGGCGATGCTGACTTGGTTAACGACGACGGCGACGGCAACGGCGGAGTCAACGGCAAGGTCCGAGGCGTGTCGAGCTTCAGCAGCTTCCGCTCTCGTGGCATGCCGAGCCCCGGCAGCGCGCGCACGGCGTCTCTCTCTTTCTCCGGCGCGGAGGACGCTCGCTCGCTGCGTACGGTGGATTCCGTCTCGGAGCTCTTCTCTGGCTTCTCCGACGCTGTGTCCACCGTCTCGTCGCTGGACGCGTCGTCCTTCGCCTCGCCAAGGAGCACGGTGACGGCAGCCACCGTGGCAGGATCGAAAGGTGGGAAGGGTAGCGGCTTGTTATCGCCCTGGTCGTCTGGTTCTTCGTCTGCATACTCTCGTGGCGTGCGCGTCGCGGCGGGAGGTAGCAGCGGAAGCGGCCTGCGACTGCCTCTTGAGGTTGGGAATCGTAGCGTTGGGGAGAAGGGCTCGGTCGGTGCTGAGGACGAAAGTGTTGAGTACGATGATGACAACGACGACGGCGACGACGACGATGGCGACGACGACCTCGATGGCGACGACCTCGATGGCGACCTCGATGGCGACCTTGATGGTCAGCATAGTGAATCAGACCGGGACGACGAGCGCAAGAGCGGGCCCGGTTTTTTTGCGGGCTACGGCTTTGGCAAGGAGGAGACGGATTTGGGAAAGGGCCGATCGTTGGCGAGGCCGAGAGCAGGCACTGGCGTTGCAACGGCATTTGCCAGGCAGCAGCGGAGCCCTGCCGCGCGCGCGAGGAGAGCAAAGGAGATGCAGGGAGCGCGAGCGCGCGGTGGCGGAGGTAGCAGCGGCGGCAGTGGCGGTAGCGGCGGAAGCGAGTCGACGAGTGCGCGTGCAGTTCATGGCGACAGCAACGGTGCAAGAGTGGCCAGCGTGTACGACTACTCTGTGGCTGCGACCTCGATGCAGAAGCTGTCAGCGGCAGAGCCGGCTGAGGCGGCTGCAGACGCAACGGTGGCGGCAAGAGTAACGCAAGAGGAGCGCCCCAGTGGGAGTGAGGCGGAGGCACGCACGGGAACAGGCGCCGATGGAAGAGGCATCTTTATCGAGGGATATCTTCAGAAGCGAGGCGTGTGGAACACACAGTGGAAGACGAGGTGGGGATCGCTGCACTTGAGCGGCCAACTGCGTTACTACGAACCTGCTGGTGGAAAGGGGGGCAACGATAAGACCAAAATGTCCCTAAAGGGAATCTGCGAAGTTGCCGACGCGACCGAGATCCGAATCAAGCCAGGGAACGGCGGCATTCGCATCTGCTGTCCTAGTAGAGAGTGGAGATTCAAGGTGACACCCGAAGAGCTCGCCATGTGGGCAAGAGCGCTGGGAAACTTTGCACGGGTGCTGGAGGTGTGACGAGAATAGACGAGAGAGCGAAAAAAAAAGTAATGATCTTTACAGTGTTTACAATGTCTTCATTAAGAAATGAGGGCCTACACCTTATGGCCTCGAAGCTCCGCGATCTCTTTTCTCAACTTCACAAGTTCAGCGTCCTTTTTTCGAGCCTGATCGGCTGCGTCCTTTACGCACTGTTGCAACTCGCCCTCCTTCTCGCGAAGCTTGCCCCGGAGCTTTGCCACGGTGTCGGCGAGGTCTGCTTCTCTCTTGTCGCTAGTCTTTTTTCTCATTTCGAGCAGTTTAATCTGAGGATAGGCTGCAGTCGTCGAAAGGGCGCTCTGCACACTCGCGGTCGGGACCAGGCCTCTAAAGTCAACATTCATCAACCAGGTGAGGCGAGTTGTCGCGCCCGCTCCGCCTCCGCCGCCGCCGCTGCTGTCGTTCTTCGGACCTCGGGGCACGCCGACGAGCCCTTGAAACTTGATGCTCATCTTCTGGAAGCCCTCTCGGTTTGAAAAGTACTCGTGCTCGACGTCGTGGTTGTAGCAGACGAACCACGAGCTACCGTTTTTCGATTGCAGCCGTTGGTACTCTTGGACGATGAAGAAGTACCTTGGCTCAAACGGCCAGGGCAACGGCAGCTCCTTGTAAAACAAGCCCAAAACATTGTCCTTGCTTTTGAGGACGAAGGGGTAGACCTCGAATCCACCAGCGACAGCTTTTCTCTCGGCGGCGGAGGCCGTTTGCCTCTGGAGCCTGCCAATACTGACGGTGATATATTGATCTCGGAAAAAGTCAAACACCTCGTCGCACGAAAACTCCGACGTCTGCACGACCGTGCGCATCTGCTTCACCGCCGACCACTCCACCTTCCGCTCGTACACGTCGAGCTGGTCCTCGACCTCGACGCCTCTCGCGTTGGTCTTTCCCTTGTACTTCCACCCGTCCTCCTCGTCGTGGCCCTCCCTTGCCATCTCTGTCAGCTTTTCGACGAAATAGCTGCGCTGCTCGTCGAGGGTCTTGCCGTCCTTGAACTCGGCGACGAGGCAGTCTCGTGGCGAGAGGTTTTGAGGCATGTTGAGGATGAAGGCGTCTTCTCCCTCTTGGTCCTGCTCTTGTTCGCTGCCTGTTGCAACAGATCCTGCACCTCTTCGGCGCGAGGAAGGATCAAAGCCGGGGAAGGCTTGCTCCATCAGATTCAACTTCGCCCTAGGATAGAACATCATATTCAAAAGCCCCTCTCGGACAAACGTTGTCGGTACCATGCCACCAAAGTCGATGTTCACAAGCCAGGTCAATCTCGCTGCCTCGCGGTTTAAAATCGCCTCCGTGTCCATTATCGGCTCGCCCACGAGTCCCTGAAATCTAATCTTGGCCCTGACGAAACCGTCCCTCGAGGAAAAGTAAGGGTGCTCGACGTCGTGATTGTATGTGAAGAAGGAACTTTTTCCGGCGTCATCGAAGAATCGGAGGTAGTCTTGAACGATAAAGAAGTACCTCGGAGTGAGAGGCCATGGAAATGGAAAGTCTTTGCAAAGCACGACGGTAACATTATTTTCTCCGATGGACAGGAAGGGGTAAAGACCGACTGCATTGGCAGACGCCGTTTGGTCCGCCGAGAGTCCCTTTTTGAAGTCTTTGTCTAAGGTGCTTCCAAAGTCTGCCGAGAGAAAGTCGAATACCTCGTCGCACGTAACCTCCGACGTCTCCACCACCGAGCGCAGCTGCTTGACATTGGACCACTTCACCTCCCTCTCGTACACGTCGAGTTGCCGCTCGGCCAGCAGGCCTTTCATCTGCGTCTTGGAAAGAAAAGTCCACCCGTCCTCCTCGTCGTGGCCGTGTCTCGCCATCGCCAGCATGCGCTCGCGAAAGTAGGCGCGCTGGGCATCGATCGTCGGGTATTTCTCCTTGTCGATGAGGCAGTGCTGGATCGTGAGGTTCTTTGGCATGTTGGCGATGAAGGGGTCGTCAACTCCACCTTTTCCCTCCTCCTCCACGGTTGACTTCTTTAAAGCTCCATATTTCCTCTCAGCACCTCTGACCTTGGCCAAGGGATACGTCATGGCATTCATGAAGAACGCTTGGCTGAAAGTTGAGATGAGCAGCAAGCCGGTATCCACGTTCAAGAGCCACGTGAGGCGAGTTCCATCCTTGCACGCTCTTGGCGTCCCTACAAATCCCTGGTATCTGGCTCGCATCCGCACGAAACCCGGTCTTGGTAGACAAAAAGGAGGGTCAAAGCTGTGTGAATACCAGCAGAACCACTGGTTCGCGGATCCTACTCCTTTCTCTTCGCGTAACGCGCAATCGATGACTGTGAAGGCGTCCCTGGTGCCCAGAGGCCACGGAAATGGGATCTCTCGGTATTGCAAGCCCGTGACGCAGTCCTTGCCCTTCTTGAGGAAGACAAAGTGATACTTCGAGAATGCTTTTCGCATATGGTGCGATTTTGCATCCGGATAAGCTTCGGCTTTAATTGCTGTGGCCTCCCGGCCAATGCCATCGTAGATGTAGCGGAACACCAACGCTAGATCCAGCGAGGTCTCGGCGACCGAGCGCATCTGTTTTGAAGGTGACCACTCCACGCTTCGTTCGTACACCTTTAGCGACTCCTTCAGCTTGGAGGTCGTTTTCGTCTCGCCGTAGAGCGTCCACCCATCCTCCTCATCGCGGTCGCTCCGCGCCATCTCCCGCATCTTCTCTGCGTAGAACAAGCGCTGCTCCTCGATCGTCTTGTGCTTTGTCTTGTCGATGATGCAGTCCTCGAGGGTCAGATCCTTGGGCATCGCCGCCACAAAGGGGTCGACCTCTTTTTCCACGTTCTCTTCGTCCTCCTCAATCATTTCCTTTTTGCCTGTAGCCAACCCGTCCGTTTCCCCTTTCCTAGCGACCCTCTCCTCTCCCAGCAGCCTCGCCGTTGAATCGCCGCTAGACTGCAGAATCTCGATGGAGGTTGCGCGAAAATGGCTGCTCAGCAGCAAAGGAGCGGCATTCGATTTGGCACTCAAGCTTCTCATGATGTTCTTCTCAACCTCGTCATCTCCAACCTCCTCGAGCTGGACCCGAAGCACCCACACCATCCGCTTTGGATTCTTGTCTTTCATAGACTCGTGCCCGCCCAAGATTGCGGCGACGCTCCAATTCGGCGCGATAGAAGTCAGAAACTCGACGTACTCAAGCATCGCCTCTTTTCGGCCTTTGCCCTTTTCGGAGCGCCACGCGTTGACCTTGAGTTCTTGCAGAGCCAGAAGACAGCCTTTGAGTCCACGGAGGTTTGTGATGTTGCTGGCAGCATTGGCACCGTCTTGAGCGGAAGCTTCGCCGTGCAGCGCTTGCATGCGCAGCCCGAAGAGCTTGAGCTTGGCGCTTGGGTGGATCTTTCCTGCCCCCATCCCTTGCACGTACTTTGCGGCTTTCATAAAGTTCTTCACTTCCTTGTTCTTCTTCCGACCAGGCTGAGCCTTGCGCTTCCTCTTTAAGCGCCGCCGCCGAGGCTTGGCGTCGGCCTTGCTCTCAACGACAGCTTTCTCGAGCGCCTCGCCCTCATCGGATTGCTGCAGCGCCTTCTCCATCTCGTCCAAGGCCAGTCCGAGAGCGTCAAACTCCTTCGTGTCTGCCACCCTCCACTGGTATCGCTTTGCCGGTGGCCTCACAGCAAAGTTGAAGGTGATTAGGCCGCTGAGCGTCCGCGCGTCACACACAATGTCCGCCTCGAGGAGCGGCTCGGGAACGATCTCGGCTCCATCTTCGAATCCGCCAAACATCATCCAACCGAGCGTCTTGATGCAGTCCAGGCCCTTCTCGGCGCTCAAGATCTCGCAGAGCGTCTTGTCCGTAGAGGTTACATTAATGCTGGCGTCGACGAGAGACAGCGCGTGCTGCTCGTTCCAGTTTGAAGACTGGAACAGCCAAAGGAGGTCGTGGAAAGATCGGAAGAACGCTCGCAACGTTTTGGCGCCCCGTTCCTTGAAACTGACGTCTCCATCTCTTTCTCTTCCACGCGCAAGTTTCTCAAGGCGCGCAACGATCACCGTAAAAGAAGGGCGCGCCGCGGGATCGTGTGCCCAGCACATCCGAACGCAAGCGGCTGCCTCGGCATCAATGTCATCTGGAAGCGTCGGTCTGAGCATTACATCGTCCTTGTGCGTCAACGCCACGACCTGATCCCAGGACAAAGGCTTTTCGTCTCCCTCTTTGCCAGCGCCTTTTCGGATGTCGGAATACGGCGCACGGAGCGTCAGCAGCTCGCACATGACGATGGCAAAGGAAAAGACGTCAGCTGGCGTGCCGTAGTGCTCTCCTTTGAGGATTTCCGGAGCGGTGTAGCCGTTGGTGCCGACCATTGTCATCGCGTGGTCCTCGGCCATGACGCGGGCCTCTCCCAGGTCGGCGATGCGAGGTTCAAACTCTTCCGTGAGCAGAATGTTCTCGCTCTTAATGTCGCGGTGGATGATGGGCAGGGGCTCGGTTGCGTGGAGGTACAGCAGACCTGCGGCCGAGCCAATCAGGATCTTCATCACCGTTTCCACGCTCGGCGGATCTGCAGGGTCCTGGTTCTTCACGTAATCGGTGAGCGTACCGCCGCTTACAAAGTCCATTACAATGAGAAGGAATGGGTCCATGCTGTACCCAACGAAGCCAACAATATTGATGTGGTCAAGTCGAGACAGCATCACGACCTCCTTACGGAATGCGTTGAACCCCTCTTCGTCAACGAGCCCGGATCGCATGCGCTTGATTGCGACAAGACGCCCTCCCTTGGTCCTGCATGAAGGCACGAGAGAACCGTTTTTGCATGAGTTTGGTAAAGGCTTCCAATGAAAAAATCTGAAGCAAATAACACAAAACCTACCTGCCCTTGAAGCAGTCGCCAAAGGACCCCGACCCCAGACGGCCTTCGAACAGGAGGACGCGCCAGTTGAGCTTGTACACTGCTGGGACCTGCTCGTCGAGATGAAGAGATTTGGCCTTCACGATGGCCACTTGCTTGGCATTGAGCTGCGTAAGCATAAGCTGGTTCTGGATCTTGAGGTTGGTTTCCCGAAGCTCTGCCGCGTGCTGCTCGGCCTTGGCCTTCTCGTCGTTGACCTTGGCCAGCTCCAGGATGATGCGGGCGACGAAAAAGACGACGACGACGAGGATGCCCACGCTAATGCTGACGATGATGAGCGCCGCGTCGACACCGAGAGCTTCGAAGATGCCTTTGTACTCGGTCCTGGCTTCGTTGGCGAGGCTGGCGATAGAGCTCTCGTTCACTGCGGAGGTTTCATTGGAATTTTCAACAGCCGTCGTGGCGTTGCAAAATATCTCAAAGATCTCAAAGCCACCTCCCTTGCACGAGCAAGGGTCTGTTGGGGACGTGCAAAATGCCACGGAGGGTACCTGCTTGAAGGCCCAGATCGATGCACTGATGGCGAGAAAGCTGTTCGTGACGGCCACGCCCCAAAACGCCACCGCGTTGCGCCTCCACATCCCCCAGAATAAGTCCAGGTCGACGCCGTTACGAGACTCCACGTCAAGGGCGAGCGCGTCGACGATTCCCTCAAAGAGGAGCTCAATGGCAGCTGAAGTTACAAGCACGGTCGAGCTTGTCATGCCGGCATCGAGCGAATCGAATCCGTATCCAAAATTGAGAACACTGTGATTCGATCATTGTAAAAGAATCAAAGTAAAATGTCAGTCTCGGAAGCTTTGCAAGATGCGCAGTTTTTTGCATAATGCCATACAGCCATAGCAAAACAAAGCAAAAGCTTACAAACGGTGCGGACGGAACATGATGTACATCGCTCTGCTCGTGATGATTGATGTTATCTCGGTGTACATGCTCATGGCAGACGCGGCCGACCAGATCTTCCGTTGTACGATGACCTCTGCAGCGGTAGGTTCGGGTTTGCCGAGAAGCTTGGCGAAGAAGGTGTCACGGTGCACCATTGTCGAACGAAAGAGCGCCTCCTCCAACGCCGTGAAGATGCAGGCTGCAACGGCCACGCTTGGGTTGCGTATCGCACCCAGCATGATCCGTCGATACATGACGAAAACCGATTCGAGTAGGAAAGCTGTACTAAGCCTACGTAGGAGTTGGTTGTGGAGCTTTGGATCTTTGAGTACCATCTCGCGCCCCTTGGCATCTAGAGGAGGGTCGATGCGTTGTACTGTTGAATGGGAAAGCGTGTGACTTCGTGTGAGTTCGACTATCGCGATTTCATCTCTGTAGGTTCACAGACAACGCACGGGCCATGATGAATTCCTGCACGAGTGGATGGAGGCCGCACGAGACAGCAAGTCGAGCAAAATCTGTTGTAGTTGAAGCCCTGTAGATGGGGAGGATGGCCAACGGGTCTGTGTGTGTGTGTGTGTGTGTGTGTGTGTGTGCGCAGAGTCGAGCGTCAGAGAGCAGTCACCATGTCGCAGCTGGATAAAGAATCGCACAAAAAAAAAACGAACATCCCAAGGCGACAGCACCGATCAAGATCATGTTCAGCTGTGCCACAGTCTCTTTAAAGCAGCCGAAGTCCTTTTCTTCTTCACCGTTGTGGTCCCTAACCTCGTTTTGCGGCTGCTCTGGCATGGTAGCACCACCACCTCGTTGTTGGTCGCGCCTGTAGAAGAACTTCATAACTTGGGCCGTGAAGACAACGCACACCGTCATCTGGAGGAGAAAGGGTACGGCATCTGCGAAATAGTAATGCACTTGTGCCCCCAGCGAGACCGGTAGGGTGTAAAAAAAGGCTGCAACGAAGAGCGTCGAGATCAACATGGAGATGAAGCAGTGTGGAGCATACTTCCATCCACACCACTCGTCACCCGGAAGGGGTTTTGGGTCATCTGCGGCGACTGCGAACGTTGTCCTCAAAGAAGCGAGAACGGAAGAGGTGACGGAGATGTACACCCCCATCGTCCACTTGTTGTACTTGGGCACGCCTTGGGGCTCAACTTCAGATGCTGTAGACGAGGCCGCACCATTGGTTGCCTCCACTCCGTCTCCTCCCCAATTTGTCCATTCGAGGGAAGAGAGCCCCGCGACGAGGGCCAAGTTGAACGCCGAGCCGATCACGGCGTACCCCCACACTCCCGAGAGCTGCTGCACGATCCTCCCGGTCCACGCCCCCGGGTCCTGCTGTTGGGGCTCTTCGTCTTCTACGAAGTTTTGTGCTGCCTCGCGCTCGCCGCCGCTCGCGTCGGTAGCGCCTCCCTCGACGTGAACCCTTGCCAGGTTGCGGTTTACACCGAGGTGCTCTTGCATCCTGTCGTTTCACTCGCAGGAGAGACGTCCTTTCTATCTCTTCTGTTCTCAAGCTCTACATATTCTGTGCTGCATGCAGCGCAAGAACAGTCTTTTATTCGCCTGGACGAAACAATTCGATGAAATTCTTTGGACAATGTTTATGCAGTCTTGGTGCGCAGAGCGTGCCGTGTGCGACGCTCGTCCGCACTCTATGTTGCGATACGCCGTTACGACAGCGGGCGTCTTGGCCCTTGGTCTCTGGCCTTGATCAGTGGGGCCAACGAGGCCTTCTGGCCAAGAAGCGTCCTGTGGCTGGGTGGGTGGGGGACGGATGTTTGACCCGCTCGCGCTGGGTTTGACCGGGCAGGGTCTTGGCTGGCGTACATAGGTCGGCCATCGGCCCAAATTTAACGTCACGAAAATTGCAGAGATTCCATCACAGAGCTTCCGCTGGGACGCAAGCAGCAACAATGAAACCGAACACCTGCTGTGTAGTGACGTGAACGGTGACAGTGGACACCGATTTCTCTCGTGTACTCTACTTCTTTCTCGGCAGATGGACTTCCACAGTATTACATACAGTACAGTATCTTGTTTCCGAGGGGGGATGGCGGAGGAGGAGAACCGGCACCTTTTGCTCTCTTCGCTGAATGGGCACCTGGCACACTGGGTGCATTCCTTTCTCCATCCCTGGTGCCCTGCCTCGCTCGCTCGCTCGCATGACCAAGGAAGGCACGCACCCACCCTCGCTCTCTCCTACTTATCCTGTGCCCTCCCTCCCGCATCCTCGTTTGGTCCGGCCCATTTCCCCCCCTTTCCTCCCTTCC
>JACLAD010003886.1_pt1 | contig 13614 bp, 14 predicted proteins | sample 8027901 | NCBI WGS metagenome assembly JACLAD01 (sample SAMN15725071, study PRJNA655200) | protist metagenome | isolation source: fluorescence activated cell sorting (FACS) single amplified genomes of... | place: Spain: Blaines Bay Microbial Observatory, Mediterranean Sea | collected 2016-07-05
TTTGGATGTGGAAACTGGTGAGCAGATTGCGAATCTACTTTTCGATTTGGTACGTGATACGCAGATGACTCTCTTAATGGTGACTCACAATAGGGATCTAGCGGAGCGTTGCCAACGGCAAGTCGTGCTTCAACAGGGGCAACTCGCTGAACTTTGAAACTACCTCATGCCTGAAATCGGGCATAGATTGAGGACAGAATGGAAATTCGACAGGATTTCGTTGACAGCATTGGCAAAACACCACTGATTCGACTGCGGAAGGCTTCAGAATTGACTGGGTGTACAATCCTGGGAAAAGCAGAGTTTCTAAATCCGGGAGGATCTGTAAAAGACCGAGCTGCCCGGGCAATTGTTTTGGATGCAGAGAAGCAAGGATTGCTTCAACCAGGTGGCTTGATTGTCGAAGGAACCGCTGGGAATACTGGAATTGGACTCGCCCTGGTTGGAAATGCCCGAGGCTACCGTACTCTTATCGTTATTCCTGAGACTCAGAGCGAGGAAAAAAAAGACATGCTGCGACTTTGTGGTGCTGTGATTAAAGAAGTTCCAGCAGTGCCCTACAAAGATCCAAACAACTACATCCATCAGTCGCGAAGAATTGCCGAAGAAACAGCCGCAACCGAATCTAATGGTGCCATTTGGGCCAATCAATTTGACAACACAGCAAATCGAATGGGGCACTATGAAACAACAGGGCCAGAAATCTGGGAGCAGACTGATGGGACTGTAGATGCCTTTATCTGCTCGGTTGGGACTGGAGGAACCTTGGCGGGAACAGCCATGGCTCTGCAGGAGCGAAATCCTGATATAGTGATAGGTTTGGTTGATCCAATGGGGGCAGCTCTTTATTCCTACTACACCACAGGTGAATTACAATCTGTTGGAAGCTCAATTACTGAGGGAATTGGCCAGGGCAGGATCACCGCTAATTTGGAAGGACTTAAAGTAGACGCTGCATTTCGGGTCACAGATGATGAAATGTTGCCCATCTGCTTTGAACTATTGAGAGATGAAGCACTTTGCTTGGGAGGCTCAGCGGCTCTGAATGTTGCCGGTGCAATCCGTTTGGCTAAGCAACTTGGACCAGGCAAGACCATTGTCACTGTGCTTTGTGACTCAGGCGTCCGCTACAAATCGAAGCTCTTCAATCCCGAGTTTCTGCGAAGCAAGGATTTGCCAGTGCCGATCTGGCTGGAGAATGGTGAATGAAGACTCGAGTTGCGATCCTCTGTGGTGGCTTGAGTGGGGAGCATCAGGTATCTTTGATCTCAGCTTTCAATATTGCCAGAGCCCTTCCAAGACACAACTACGAGGTTCAGCTAATCGGTATCCGCAAAGATGGGAGTTGGTGCTGGAGGCCTGAAGAGGACCTACTCTGCCAAACTCAGGATATCCGTGAGATCCATTTGCATCCTGCAGCGGAGACTCTTCTCCCAAGACAGTTGGGTCGGCTGCAAAATGAACAAGGAAAGTTACAGTGGCAGGCAGATATTTTCTTCCCAATCACCCATGGAAATTTTGGGGAAGACGGCTCCTTGCAAGGGATGCTGCGCCTACTTCGAGTTCCCTTTGTTGGCTGTGATGTCTGGGGATCTGCGATTAGTATGGACAAGGATGTCACGAAGCGACTGCTTGTTCAGGCAGGCCTTCCGGTCACACCTTTTATCACGTTACGCAGAAACGAAACCCTCCTCTATTCTGAAGCAGTCGCAAGACTAGGATCACCCTTCTTTGTGAAACCAACCCGTGAAGGCTCTTCTTTGGGAGTTGCCAAGGTTCGCAAAGAGGATGAATACCCACAAGCGTTGAAAGAGGTCTTCTCTCTGGACCACAAGATTTTGCTGGAACAGGCAATCATCGGTCGGGAAATTGAAGCTGCCGTCCTTGGAAATGATGCTCCTGAAGTGGCTGAGATTCTGGGTGAAATCATCCCCAATCATGAATTCTACTCTTACGATGCGAAGTACGTCGATCCGAATGGGGCGATCCTGAAAATTCCTGCTGAGATCGAAGCTAGTGTTGCGAGCCGGATTCGTGATCTGGCAGTGGAATCTTTTCGGGTTGTCGAGGGTCTGGGGATGGCACGAGTAGATTTCTTCCTAACTAAAGACAATCAAATTTACATTAACGAAATTAATACACTGCCTGGATTTACCAGCATTAGTATGTACCCAAAACTCTGGGAAGCATCGGGCTTGTCTTATTCAGAATTACTGCACCAATTGGTACAGTTGGGTCTTCAAAGAGCGGCTGTGTAACTGTGAGAATACACAACAATCCACTATTGCAGGTGGTGTTGGTAGAACCACAGATTCCGCCAAATACTGGGAATATTGCGAGATTGTGTGCGGCGACGAAGTGTCACCTCATTTTGGCTGGTGAACTTAGTTTTGAACTTTCTGATCGCACCTTGAAGCGGGCTGGGTTGGACTATTGGGATTGGGTCAGTTGGGAGCATATCCTGGATTGGGAAGACTGGGTCAAGGAGTTAGACTTTAAACGTTGTCACTTTCTCTCCACTCATGCGAAGACTCCTTACACCCAGATGCCGATTCAAGCGGGGGACTTTGTCTTTTTCGGCAAGGAAACAGCTGGTTTGCCAAAGTGGCTGTGGCAACCACATCCTGAAAGAAGCTTCACCATTCCTATGTGGGAATCTGAGGTGCGCAGTTTGAATCTTGCCTCTGCCGCCTCCATTGTGGTTTATGACGGACTCCGTCGCTTGGTTCCTTTCTAAACATTTGACATCCATAAATTCTTCCTTTCAGATTCACGACGCTGTGCTACAGTATGTCCTCCTTCATGGATGACTGAGAAACAAAAAACGACATACAGCATGGAACAACAAGCGAAACTTTGGGCTGTGGGTGGTGGCAAAGGAGGTGTGGGAAAGAGCTTCCTGACCACTAATATTGGGGTCTTGCTCGCCAAAGAAGGCAAGCGAGTGGTGCTTATGGATCTGGACCTAGGAGGGGCAAATCTTCACACCTGCCTCGGAGTCACCGATCTGGATCGAGGAGTGTCCGACTTCTTGATGAGGCGCTATGAAGAGTTGGAAGAAGCCTTGGTCCCGACCCAAGTACCAAATCTTTTCCTGCTAAGTGGAGCACAGGATAGCCTAAATATCGCGAATCCAAAGTATGCACAAAAAATTCGACTTCTACGGGAACTGAAAAAGATTGAAGCGGACTACATTCTGATGGATTTGGGAGCTGGAACTTCCTTCAATACTCTAGATTTTTTCATTGCCGCAGACACTCAGTTACTGGTAGCGATCCCTGAGCCAACCTCTATCGAAAATGCCTACCGGTTTATTAAAAGTTCATTCTATCGGCAGATCCGATTGTATAGTGAAACCCCAGAGTTGCGAGATTTAGTTGAAGAATCAATGGATCGTAACAATCGGCATGGTATCCGCACTCCGCGTGAATTATTGCTTCACCTGAAGGAACTAGGACCGGAGATGTCTGATTTTGCGGAACAACAAACAGAGAGATATCGTCCTAGTCTAATTCTGAATCAGGTTCGTTCCAACAACGACATCAAGGTCGGCCATGCGATGGAAACCGCCTGTCTGAAATACTTTGGATTATCTGTAGATTTTCGAGGATATGTGACGAACAACGATTTGGTGAGACGCTCAGTCTTACAGCGTAAACCCTTGATGACGCAGTCACCCGATTCAGAAATCGGGCAAGACCTGCAACGCCTGCTTGGTAACATTTTGCAACGTCAAAAGGTGCCACCGTCATGAATGCGGAGTCGGAGATAAGCCGGGTTCTGTTCTCATCTAAGAGTCGTGATCATTTATCTAGGATTGCTGTTACCAGCAACCTCCAGCATCCTACCCGATCGCCAGACGGGCCGCCTGATTACGATCCTATTTGGACTTGCAGCAAATGGGGTTTACCCTGCCAGGTCTGTCACCAGCCCCGCGGTGAGCTCTTACCTCCCCGTTTCACCCTTGCCTGTGCCGAAGCCATCGGCGGTCTATTTTCTGTGGCACTTTCCGTCGGCTCACGCCGCCTGGCCGTTAGCCAGCATCCTGCCCTGTGCTGCCCGGACTTTCCTCTCGTAACTCGAGAATCATGATCGATTCCCTCGCCACCAGCGATCACGTATCTAACTCCGCAAGCTCACTACGTTATCAAGAAGTCTTTGTAATCGCTAACTATTTTTTTCATCACTGGCCAGTCTGCCTTGAGGAGTATGTTCATTGGCGCTGCCTATGGTCCCTCATTGAGGAACCGTTCTCTCGAACTCTAGCTAACCGCACATGACCCTTCTAATCGTTTTTGTAGCAATGGCAATAGGAATCTCTTTTGTCTGCTCCATTGCCGAAGCCGTCTTACTCAGCATCACTCCGGCCTACGTTGCTCTTTTGCAGGAAAAAGGGAAGCGCTCCGGAGGGATGTTGTTTCAACTGAAGGAAAATGTGGATCGGCCGCTCACCGCCATCCTGACCCTGAACACCGTTGCCAACACGGTAGGAGCCGCTGGAGTTGGAGTTCAAGCCACTCAACTTTTTGGTGATGAGTACCTTGGTGTTGCCTCGGGAGCTTTGACGCTGATGATTTTGATCTTCTCAGAAATCATTCCCAAAACGATGGGTGCTGCTTTCTGGAGGACCTTGGCCCCGACAGTAGGTTACTTCATCAAATATCTAGTTTTGATTCTACTGCCCTTCGTCTGGCTCGCAGAGTTTCTGACGCGCGGTATGAAGCAGCATCGTGAGTTGACTGGTTTCAGCAGAGAAGAGTTCGCCTCGATGGCGGAACTTGGCATCAAGGAAGGCCAGCTCGAAGAAAGTGAATCAAGAATTCTTCGTAATCTCTTTCGTTTCCGCTCCTCCTATGCGGAAGATATCATGACTCCCCGAACCGTGGTGTTCTCCTTGGAAGAAAACCTGACAGTGGACGAATATTTCACACTGCATCCCCAAAATCCTTTCTCACGGATTCCGATTTACCAGAAGCACCCTGATCAAGTGACCGGATATGTTCTTAAAAACGATATCATCATGGCCCAGGCGCAAGATAGGCCTCAAACTAGGCTCAGTGATTTCCGGCGGCAAGTGGTAGTAACGCGTTACAATGCTACCATCGCTGAGGTTTTTGATCTGATGATCAGCAAGCGGGAACAACTCGCTTTAGTCGTTGATGACGACTGGGGAACAATGGTTGGAGTCGTGACGATGGAAGATGTCGTCGAGACCTTGCTAGGCTTGGAGATCGTTGATGAGGACGACAAAAACGAAGATATGCAGGTGCTTGCTCGACGTCTATGGGAAAGACGCGCCAGAGCTATGGGATTGCAATTGGATGACAAGGAAGATCAATCTTCTCGTCAAGAACCTCAGGGTGCTTCTTAGCATCGACGGACATCCTGTCTTCAGAGTGAACCAGCTGTTGCCCAACCCGCTCCCTCCGGTGTCATCCCCGAGGCAACATCAACCTTAACGGGCAATTACTAAATTTCAAGTAAGAAATATGTTAAAAGTTATTTTTTTTAGTTTTATAATTTAGATTATCCAAATCTAGTTATTTTTTGAAGTTGTTCTGTTGCTGCAATATCGTTGATGTTGCGACTTTGAACGTTTGAAGATGTGCATGACTGAAAGTAGACAAGACTAAAAATGAGTAAAGAAGCTAAAATCTATGTTGCAGGTCATCGAGAATTAGTCGGCTCTGCCATTCAGCGAACTCTGAGCCGCCATGGTTACAGCAATTTGATTGTGAGAACACGAGCAGAACTAGACCTGCTCGACGAAAATGCAGTAGAGGAATTTTTCTCACAGGAGAATCCTGAGTATGTGTTTTTAGCAGCAGCCCGGGTTGGTGGCATTCACGCCAATAACTCTTATCCGGCTGATTTTCTGTATGAAAACTTACAGATTAAGAATCACATTTTGCAGAACGCCTGGCGAGTTCAGGTGAAGAAGTTGTTGTTTCTAGGAAGTTCCTGCATCTATCCAAGAGACTGCCCACAACCAATTCAAGAGGATTATTTGTTGACAGGGCCGCTGGAGAGCACCAATCGAGCTTATGCCTTGGCTAAGATGGCTGGCATTGAACTTTGCCAGAGCTTCAATCGACAGCATGGAACCAAGTTTCTGAGCGTGATGCCCACGAATCTTTATGGTATTCACGACAACTTTCATCCGGAAAATTCCCATTTACTGCCTGCACTGATCCGAAGAATTCATGAAGCCAAAGTGAAGTCCTTGCCCGAAGTAGTTGTCTGGGGTACGGGGACTCCAAGAAGAGAGTTTCTTCTTTCGGATGAATTGGCAGAGGCATGCTTACACTTGATGTTACATTACGACGACGGAGAGTTGGTGAACATTGGCTGGGGTGAGGACCAGACCATCAAAGAATTAGCAGAGACTATCTGTGAGGTGGTCGGGTATCATGGAAAGCTACGTTTTGATCCAACACGGCCAGATGGTACTCCTCGCAAGGTTTTGGATGTAAGTCGACTCAAATCACTGGGATGGGAACCCGAGATTACACTGCGTGAGGGCTTACAGCAGGTCTATAGCTGGTACAGTGAGGAATATGCAGTTGCCTGATGAACACTGGATGCAGCAAGCGATTCAACTTGGGGAAACGGTTCGAGGCAAGACAGGAGATAATCCCCACGTGGGCTGCGTCTTGGTTGAGAAAAACCAGCTACTTGTCAAAGGCTGGACTCATCCCCCTGGGCAGCATCACGCTGAAGCCCATGCGATTCATCAAGCACAGGAGTTGGGTTTGGATTTTAGCAAGCTGACTCTCTACTGCACGTTGGAACCCTGTTCGTTCATAGGACGAACTCCTGCTTGTGCAGAAACGATCTCTGAGGTTGGCATCCGTCATGTGGTGGTCGGTATCAAAGATCCTCACCCAAGAGTCAACGGAGCAGGTATTTCGATCATGAAAAACGCTGGCGTTGAGGTAAAAGAGGGGCTTTGCGTTGATGAAATTCGCGAGAGTTTGCGAGATTGGCTGAGACGCTTTGAAGAATAAAATTGGCTTAAAAGGAGGGAGGGCCTAGCAGTCCGCTCAGATAACCCGCCACACCAGCTGCACAAATTCCACGGAAGGCAATGCATTTGGCTTTTCCAAGCTGTTTACCATTCGTGCTGTAAACATAGACCCAAAACGAAGTCCAATCGTAAAGAGCAACGAGTTCTCCTGCTTCATTGTACAATCTTCGATTCGTGGCTCGGCCAGTAATAGACTTCTCCTCATCCTCTTTGACCAGTAGCATTTCAAAAAAACCTTCTCGCATTGCGTAGGCGATCTTTCCCATTTTCCTTTTGCTGGGATCAAGCAGTTCTACGTAATCGATGTAGATTAGTGCGGTGCCAACTTCTTCTTCACTAGGGCTGAGAATCGCAGTTTGCAGTGGCAGCGCAAATGCCCCTAGCGGAACAAATAGCAACCAGCAACTGAACAACAAGCGTCGCATACGCTATCCATGAAAAGCAGTGAGGGAGAGCATTCCTGGAAAACAAGGATTGTTCCAAAGCTGATTAGAAACAAGGAAGCTTGAAGAAAAAGCTAAAGTTCTGAATCAATCTGCCGATAATAGCTAGAAAAATAATTGTCTTTTTTGGAGAAAGGGCACCTATGTCATTGCGCAAATTGATTAAGAAATCGCTGCTTGTTCTGGGGACCGGAGTTGTACTGACAACGGTGGTACCTGTTGGAGGAATTGCTCAGGACAACATCAACACGCCAGGAAACATCTTCTCTCAGTGGGTAAAACTCTCGCTGATGGGTTACAATCAGTCTGAGATTGAAGCTACCCTCAATGTCTACCAGTCTGAAGAGATTCAGCTTGTCAAGCGACGTTTGCGCAGGAACGTACTCAACAATTTGGTGGGGGGAAACCTGAAGCAAGATATCTCCTTGAGTACCACGGAGCAGGAACTGCGCTACATACGGGATAAGATTCGTACCGAAATTCGCTTTGCAGGTTTAGAAAACGATTTCCTGGTTCGTCAGATGATCCGCCACCAATTTGGAATTGCAGTCCAGGATATTTGATCAGATTTCTCTTGCTATTCCTTGTGGATACGATAGAAAGGTAAGTTTTGGTGGCGGGGTGTAGCGCAGTCTGGTAGCGCGCTTGTTTTGGGAACAAGAGGTCGCTGGTTCGAACCCAGTCACCCCGACCATGAAATAAACTGCACATTTTCCTCCCTAGTATTCCCCCTGCAACTTCACTAACTGGCAAATCCAAAACTTAGGCTGTTCAAAACTGAACATTCGCTCCAACTTCTGCTCATCCTGAAATCGGCCTAACAAAAATTTTGCTCTCCATAGCAAAGATCCTCCTCCTATTTTTTCGTGTCATGAAATTTCTATTTACTGGTTTGTTCTGGATACTGACCACTAATCCATTGTGGTCCGCTGAACCTTTTCTCATTGATTCATGGAAAATACTGGGTCCCTTCATGGCGGCTCCAAGAGATGGTGGAACCGATCACCTGCTCAAATATGGAGGTGAGGAAAATATTATTCCCCATGATTCTCAAGTGTTTTATTCGGAGTATGCGGATCAAGGAATCCTGAAGTGGGAGGAGATCTCAGTAGACTCTGATCGAGTTGAAATCAATTATGAGGAGATTGATTGGAATGCTTCTTACAGCCGCTTGGGTGGGGTGGGCCTTTTGAATATGGGCTATGCATATACGGAAATCCAAGCGGATTCAGACCAGGTTGCTCTAGTGAGTTCTCAGCAGGTTGGTGGATTTTATGTCAACGGCCGAGGATACCAAGGGGAACCTTACTTTGCGAACTATCAGCGGACAGCCGTATCTTTGCATAAGGGCATTAACCGAATCCTTGTGAAGTTTGCTGGAAAGCACAAAAGATCCTTTCGCTTTCAGATCGAACCTACCAAACTGAAGGCTCTCTTTCTGGAGGATATAACCCAACCCGATCTGTTGGATCCGGAGGAAAAGAGGATCTTGTTGGCTGTACCCATCTTGAATTCATCTAAGCGTTGGTTGCGAGACCTCACAATTGAACTGGATTCCAGCCCAGCTCTGAAAGAGAAAATCTATGACGTCCCACCAATTCCACCATTGGGTGTCCTTAAAATTCCTTTAGAAAATGAATTATCTGGATTACCTGAGTTTTTCATTACCGTTAAGCTAACCCTCAGAGACAGCAACCAAGAAGAGCTTTCACGAATTTCAATCAAATTGAATCGCAAGTCTCGTACTGAACCACTGAAACAAACGTTTCTTTCCAGCGTAGATGGTTCTGTTCAATACTACGGCATCCGTTATCCAGAACCCTATGATCCAAAGCAAGAATATGCGGTGATCTTTTCACTACACGGTGCGGGAGTGGAAGCAATCCATTTGGCGGCTCAATATTCCAGCAAGGATTGGGCGTTTGTGATCACTCCCACAAACCGCAGGCCCTATGGTTTTGATTGGCAGGACTGGGGACGTCTCGACTTTGAAGAAGTTTTTGAAGAAGTGATGAAAGAATATCCTATCGACCCAGATCGTGTTTATTTAGCAGGTAGTTCAATGGGGGGGCAGGGAGTCTGGCACATTGGCCTGCACGATCCTTCACGTTTTGCGGCATTGGCACCCCAGGCTGGGTGGACGGGCTTTCAGCACTACTCCCCATTCACGATGCAGAAAAGCCAGATGTTTGCTGCTCCAGGCTTGTTGAATGTTCGGAATCGCGTGATGCAGGATTCCAACAATTTGTACTTTCTGGAAAACCTCCAGCATCTGCCCGTGGTGATTACTCAAGGAGCAGAGGACCGTACAGTCCCCCCGATGCATCCAAGAATGTTCCAGAAGTTTCTGAAGGAGAGAGAATTCGCGGTTAATTATCGAGAACTGCCAGAGCAGGGTCATTGGTGGGATGAACCACGTTCTTCGGGAGGAGGATCTGACGCCGTTGATAACGAGGAAATGCTGGACTTTCTGAAACAACAGGTTCGTAATCGATATCCTCAGCAATTCAATATTCGTCTTTTCAACCTCTCGATCAACGATACCTTTTACTGGATTCGTGTTCTTTCACAAAAAGAGGCACTGCAGCAGACCAAAATTTCTGTGGAAGTGATTGGAGAAGAGATTTTGTTGAATACTGAGAATGTATCAGCAATAGAGGTTGACTGGGGTGCTCTCAATCTGCCGATTCAGCGGATTATTTGGAATCAGCAGCAATATCCGATTTCGGATGATTCCCCCATGCTATTGGGTCCGGAACTAGATTCAGCAGCGCAATTAGCCACAAAGTATCCTGCATTGAAGTCTGTTTTCTTCCGACCCTTTGTGTTGGTCTACGGAACACAGGGAGGAACGCTTCAGCAGGAAATGTTGCTGCACCGAGCGAATCAGATTGCGATTCGATTCTGGCGCAGAGCCAATGGCTACGTGCAAGTGATGGCAGATACTGAAGTGACGGAGTCCATCGAATCAGAGTTCAACTTAGTAATGTTGGGCAATCCAAAATCCAATTTAATGATCAAGAAGTTATTGCCTCACACTTCCCTTGAGTTCACGGAAAACGGACTACGCCTAGCGGGTAAAGAGTATGTTGGGGAATTGGCAGCTTCCATCATGTACCCTCATCCTCAATTCCCAGAGCGGATGCTGGCATTCTTTACAGGTACCACTACTGAAGCGGAGAAATTGAGCCGACATTTCCTGCCAATCTACTCAGGCTCAGGGACTCCACACTACATCGTTTTTGATAAAACAGTTCGTCAATACGGTTGGGGTGGTGTGCACAGCGCTGGTTTTTTTAATTTCAAGAACCGACTTCCTTGAAGTTTAGTTCTCCGTCTTTACTTTTCTGAGCTCCACCACTTGTTCACACAATCAACATCAGTGAATCCGCTAGTTCCCCGTAAAGTAGCCACTTGGTTGCTGGTTATCACCATGGGTTGTGGCACAGCTGGAATCACGATCATTTCACCAGCACTCAGCTCAATCACCAAATACTTCAGTGTTGATGAAGCTGCTGCGCAGTCTCTGCTCTCGGGCTATTTCATTGCGATGGCAGTCTCTCAATTGATCTACGGACCACTCTCCGAGCGTTATGGGCGTCGTCGCCCACTGCTGGTTGGCCTAGTTGGATTTGCCCTTGGGGGGCTGTTAGCCGCATCGGCAGAGTCTTTTGAGGTACTCGTGCTTGCCCGCGTGTTGCAGGGCCTTGGTGCTGCTTCGATTGCCTCGATCATACGAGCGATCATCAACGATTCATATGGTCGATTGGAAGCAGCCGGAGCCTTCGCAACAATCAGTGGGATCATGGTGATTGTGCCAATCTTCAGTTTTGCCTTTGGCGGGCTGATCAGTGATCTGATCGGTTGGAAAGGGATCATGTTTGGGATCTTCTTCGCAGGCTTAATCCCGCTGGCATTGAATTTCATCTTTTTACCAGAAACCAACCTGCGGCCGATTTCCCAAATTCGATTGGGCAGCCTGGCGCATGACCACCTTTCTTTAATGACCAATCGAGTATTTCTGACCTTCATGATTGCGTCTTCTTGCAGCGCTGGGATCTTCTTCTCCATGATTGGCTTTGTGCCATTCGAGTATGTGCGTATTGGCGTGGATACTTCTGAAGTTGGCTTATGGTTCATGCTGATCCCGTTTGGCTACACCTTTGGAAATTTCCTTACCAAACGCTTTGTTCACCGCATTGGCATTGAAAGGATGTCTCAGATTGGCGGGCTGATCTCAATGCTGGCAATGAGCGCTTTGTTACTACCTAGCCTACTGGGCTGGAAACATCCCATCATGATTGCAGTTCCTTGCTTCTTCTTTGGGTTCTCATCCGGCTTTGTGATTGCTAATGCCACGATGGGTGCCATTGCGTCAGCAGGCAAACTGGGAGGTAGTGCCTCTGGAATCGTGGGGGCAGTACAGATGGGTTTTGGAATGCTTGGTGGTTCGTTAGTTGTCAGTGTGGGAGGCTATGAGCATTTCGAGAGTGGAGTGCTAGTCCTCATTGGATTGGCGGCCCTTTCCACGCTATCGTCAACGTTGGCCCAGCACTTTAGCAAAACTCTGCCGCTGGTAGAACCTTCGGAACAGGAAGCATCCTGAAATACGCAACAGAAGAATCCGCAAGGAGGTCATCAGTAAGGATCTGAGAGTGTGGAGAGATCCCCTCAAGCAGAAAACCATTTCCTGGAAGGACACACTCCAAATCCAAGGCTGGCGTGGATCAAATGGAATCTGGATGCGATGCGACCGATTCAGTTCCGGAGCAGCCATTTTGAAGTATCACCTGGTTCTCACTGAAATCAACAAAATCGTTTAGTTGTCAGCTAAAATTTGTTTTTCCAACTTAGGATAGCACAATCCCAAGGTTACACCACGGGCGATCAGTGATATCAGCAAGGCTGTCCACAGTCCGAACAAGTCGAAGATCGGTACCAAGGAGATTAAAGCGATTCCATAGATTACTAGGCTGATAGCCATCATATTGCGCATGTCTCTGGTTTGCGTGGCCCCAATGAAGATTCCATCCAACATCCAGGATCCTACCCCGAAAATCGGCATTAGGCAGAGAAACGGAAGATACTTGACTGCCGTCTGCCTTACTTCCTCTGATTTGCTGAGCAACTCGATTGTCCAAGTCCCAAACAAGGCAATCACAAGTGTCAGTAATAATGCGATTCCTACGGCCCAGTAACTTGACATCAAAACACTCTGACGTAACCCCACCCGACTGCGCGCACCAATCGCTTGACCAACCAAGGTCTCGGCAGCAAAGGCGAACCCGTCCAAGGCAAAAGCAGTAACCATCAGGAACTGCTCCAGCACATGTGTAGCAGCCAACTCAACCTCGCCAAAATTAGCAGCAACAAACAGGAAAGAAACAAAAATGCACTGCAGCATCAAGGTGCGTAGTAGGATATCCCGATTGACATTCATCATGCGCAGCACTAGGTGTCGATCAAACACTCTTGACCAATTGCACCAGTCCCTTCCCCGCCAGATGTCTCGACAAAGCAGCAACCCTAGTAGTAACCCACTGATCTCGGAGAGAAAACTGGCCCAGGCAACCCCTTGCACTCCCCAGCCTAGGCCCATCACAAACCAAAGATCCAACAAGATGTTGAGTCCATTCATCCAGAGTTGAAGCAACAACACTGAGCGCGTACGTTCCTGGGCAATCAACCAACCGTTAAGTCCATAGAGAGCTATTGACGCAGGAGCACTGAGCACGCGAATCTGCATGTATAATCGTGCCTGGGACTCCACTGCCTCTGTTGCAGGAGAGACCTGGAAAGCAAGCCAGAACAGAGGACTCTGCAAAGCAATGATCACTAACCCACCAGCTCCACCAAGCAACAGTACTCTGGTCAGAATCGCAGTCACCTCGGCACTGTCCCGGGCGCCAAAGGCTTGTGAAGCCAGGCCGGTGGTACCCATTCTCAAAAAACCAAAAAACCAGTAGGTTGTGCTCAGAATCAAGCCTCCCATCCCCACCGCTGCAATTGGGATGGGAGAGTCGATTTGTCCGACTACTCCCGTATCTACCAAGCTCAGTAAAGGTACGGTGATATTGGCTAGAACGATTGGGATGGCGATGTTGAGAATCCGCCGATGAGTAATTTGCATTCGTACTTACTGAA
>JACLAD010002467.1_pt1 | contig 13613 bp, 20 predicted proteins | sample 8027901 | NCBI WGS metagenome assembly JACLAD01 (sample SAMN15725071, study PRJNA655200) | protist metagenome | isolation source: fluorescence activated cell sorting (FACS) single amplified genomes of... | place: Spain: Blaines Bay Microbial Observatory, Mediterranean Sea | collected 2016-07-05
GGAAGCGGCCGCGCTCCTCGGCACGGCGCGCCCGCCGGCGCTGACCATCAGCCGCGCACTCGAGGCATACTGGACGCTCGCCCGTGACAAGACCCTGGGCAAGTCGGCCGACCAGCTGCGGCGCTGGCGCAATCCGCACATCAAGGCGATCCGCAACCTGATCGGCGTCGTCGGCGATGTCGAGCTCGAGCGCCTGACGCCCGACGACATGCAGGACTTCCGGGACTGGTGGATCGACAAGGTTGAGGAGGGCGACGTGATCCCCGCCTCGGCGAACAAGGATTTCACCTATGTCGGCGCCGTGCTGCGCCTGGTGGCCGCCCGCAAGCGCCTGGGCTTCGTGCCGCCGACGCCGGAGCCGATCAAGGCGGGGCGTCAGAACACGCGGCTGCCCTTCTCGGTGGACTGGATCCGCGACAAGATCATCCCCGGCCTCGGCGGGCTCAATCCTGAAGCGCGCGCGATCGTCCTAGTGATGGTCAACACCGGCATGCGGCCCAGCGAGATCGCAAACCTCGGCGGTGATCGGATCCAGCTCGAGGGGAACATCCCGCATGTCCAGGTGCGACCCGAAGGGCGGCAGCTGAAGAACGATGTCTCGGAGCGCGATGTGCCGCTCGTGGGGGTCTCGCTCGAAGCCATGCGCGGCTGTCCGGAGGGGTTCCCGCGGTATCTCGACAAGGCTGGCCTGTCGGCGACGGTGAACAAGTACCTGCGGGAGAACGGGCTGGTGGAAACGCCACGCCACACGCTCTACGGCCTGAGGCATTCGGTCGAGGACCGGCTGCTGATCGCCGGGGTGGATGAGCGGGTGCGCCGCGACATTCTCGGCCACAGCCTCAACCGGCAGCGCTACGGTGACGGGGGCGGGCTACCGATGAAGTTGGAGGCGCTGCAGCGGATCGCGCTCTAGTCGGGGTTCATGCTGCGCAGGAGTTCGAGCACAGCCTGTCGCTTGTTTTTCGGTACCGCCAGCATGGCGCGCAGCAGCTCCGCGGTTTCGCGGTCGATGACCGGCTCGGCCTGAGAGGTTGCCGGTCTTTCATCGTCGTAGAAGTAGGTCACCGGCAGGTTCAGCGCTCGGGCGATGTCCCATAGTCGCGAGGCGGACACCCGGTTCGCGCCGGTCTCGTACTTCTGGATCTGCTGGAACTTGCAACCAGATGCGTCGCCAAGCTGCTGCTGCGTGACGCCCCGGAGCCAACGGCCCTGGCGAATTCGTTTGCCGACGAGAATATCGATGGGATGGGGCATACATGGTCTCCGGATTGGCGGGGAAGGGCACTCTTATTGCGTGCCTGTAGGGCTCACCAGCGCGCCCGAAGGGCGATTTCGTATAGATATGCATGCCTGCCGCGACCTCCCATGCCGGGTTGGAGATCCGAACGACATCGTGAAGCCTGCGATAGGGGGCGCTGGTACAGGCCGCTTCAGCGGATCGCGCGCTGAGCTGCCTCAAGCTCGTCGCGCAGCCGGTTGATGAGGGGGATGTAGGCTTCGCCGCCCGGCGCCGTGGCGATGCGCTCGACCTTATGCAGCGCGGCTTCAATGCGCGCCGCGCGGGCTTCGATCGGTGAGGGGCGACGAATGGCGGGCATCTATTGCTTATCCGGATCCGCTGGCGCCAGGCCAAGCCCACCCCATTGAAGTCGCAGAGTTTCGACCTCCTCACGAAGCTCTATGCGCAGATCCGCTAGAATGTCAGCAGCACTTTGGGTGATGAAGGTGGCAACTTCGATCTCGGCTTCCCCGACCAGATCTGGACCGCTGATCCTGATTCCGGCCTGTAGCCATTCGGGGTCGATCTTCTCCAGCTGCCCTATGGCCTTTGCGAGCGTCTGCAGGCGGCTCGCGGCTTTTTTCATGCGATACGCGGCTGCGTGAATATCATTGTCCTCGATCATCATGCGGCTCCGCGGCGCGTATGCGCCCACTCGAGAAAAGGCTGGCGCGGGCCGTAGATGCTCAGCCATTGCAGGATGAGCATCTGACGCTGTGCCTCCCATATGGCAGCGACCTCGGGGTCAGTGCCGTCCACGAGGTCGGCCAGCACGGCCTTGGCCTCGGCCGTGCGGCCCGAATGCAGCGTCTCGAGCGCCAGCTCGATACCGCTTTCGAGGCGGTCCACCTCGCTGAAGCAGAGGCAGGGTGTGCAGGGGCAGGGGGTAGTCATGCTGGCGCCCCGGTAAAGGGGGCAAGTGCACTGGCATCGGCGTCATAGATGCGGGTGATGGCATTGCAGGCGATGCGGCGCTCACCGTGATGATCGAGTTCTGCCTTGCCTGGGGTGGCGTCAAAAGTGTCCGTTCGAACGGCGTAATGGATCTGGCACCCGGCCACGATCATATCGCCGATCGCCACATACCAGTTCGAAGAGTTGCGATTGGCCTTGATGCCGAGAACATCCTCGCTATCGACGATGCCGCGGACGGTCCCGTGAACCGCGCGATAACACTCGCCGTCGGACGCGAAGAACCAGTCATTGGTGGTCAGAAGATATTTTTCGCCTGTCTTCATGATTTTCTCCGAGTGAATTGATTTGGCTGGTTCCGTAGGTGGCTGATGGCCCCATTCGGTGTCCCCGAGGTCCACTAACGCATGGGGTGTCGGCCTTGGCGTGGGTACGCCGGAAGCTTCATCTGCGGCTGCCAGAAGCCTCTTCTTCCAGCCGCGTGTCAGCGGCCACGGTACGCCCCATGAGGTGAGCAATTCGCGCGTCGCCCCCTTGCCATTGGGGCCAATTTTTTCCTCGATCTCTGCGCGGCTGATCACGGGGCGATCCCCCGCGTCAGCAGGCCGGGGAGATCCGCTAGAAGCGAGATAGCGAAGATTGTGATCGTGATGATCGCGGCGGCGCCCATAAAGGCGGCGAGACCAGACATGATCCGGTACTCGAGGCTGTCGTTTTCGGGTTCTGTCGTTTCAATAGGGGTAGGGAGCGCGATCATGCCGGCACCTCTGCACTTTCGAGGACCTGTCGGGCCGCATGCTGGACGTTGCGGCTCTCGGACCAATGCAGCGCAATGCGCGCGGCTTGGGCGCGCAGTTCGACGGAGAACGCGTCGAGGTAGACCATCATCTCCGCCCACTCGAGCTGGGCTGCCCGGAGATCGGGATCGTCATCCGGCCAGGGCCAGCCACCGATCACTGCGCGCGCCTGGATGTGCCAGTGGCGCGCGGCGCTGTCGGCATCGGCACCGGGGGCCTCGATGCCGTGAAGGGCGATGGTGAAGCAGGAACGGACGCCGGGCGCTGGCATCTGCCAGATACCGCTGGTCTCGATCACCTCATTGGTAATGGCTTCGGTCCGCTCCTCGGGTGTCATGCGATCTAGCGCATGGACCAGGCGGGATACGCGGTCGTTCAAGTCGAGGGGCATGTGGGTCTCCCATGGCCGCAGGGTGCGGGATAGGAGAGATAATACGTATCAGGAATATACAGGTCAAGTATTACTATACTACACAGGTATTAAGTTGCTGGTGCGATTCGTCGGCTATCACTACAGTGGTCGTGTCAGTGCTGGACGGCGGCGCATGAAAAGCTCGGTACGGGGCCGGGCGAGGAGGGGTGATGGAGGTCACGGACATGCTTCGACTAGCCGGGGGCCTACTCTTCGGGGTCAGCGCATTCGCCTGGATTTGTGCAAAGGTCGCTGCGGCGTTGTGGCGAAGCTGGCGCGGCCGCCAGTAAGAAGATGCCGGTGATGATGGCCCAGTGGTAGGATCGAGAAGATTTTCAGGTGGGGGCCTTCTAGGAACGATCAGCTGATTGTGCTGCCGTATATCTGGTGTCGGCGAGGTAGGTCATAAGGGTTGGCATGGGGTGCACGGGCGGGCGGCTTGGCCCCGCTACATTCGCCTACCGGTTCAGGTGGGGCTACTCTGGGTACCAGCGGACAAGGGGGGTTGAGCGGGTGAAGCTGGTCAGGGCTCGATCTGTTGGTTGGGCGGGGAAGCCATTGCACGAACTTTCTCAGCTTCGAGCATGTGATCAAGAACGATGAGGTTAGGTTTCTTCTTCTCCTCAAACGCCACGAACTGGCCGTCCGTGAAGCGGATCAGATAGCTGCTATTGCGGCGACGTCTTCCCCCGATAGCAGCACCTGCGAGAAAGCCGATGCCGCCGGTCAGTACGCCTCCGACGATAGCACCCATGGCCGCGCCCCCGGCCGACCGGTACTTTTCCTCGTCAATCGGGAGTATTTGAGCGATATCCTCTTGCTTGTAGGCATAGGACTTCCATCCGTATGGGAGCTTAATGCGCAGCTTGCCGCCCCAGCTCAGGGAGATTTCGCAACTGACAACCTTCGGAATGGAGCAGTCGATCAGTCTTGCCATGCGGATTACTCCTTCTGAGGATTATCTACGCGGAACTGGTTGAAAATGGAGACTGTCGATCCCGCAGAGAAAATGACGCTGCGTGACTGGACACTGGCGGACGTTCTCATATTGTTCCAACTCATGAAGGCGAGAGGTGGAAGGATGAAAACCCCTGAAGGCGAGTTCGCTGACCTTGTTCGGCAGATGACGGATCAGCAGCGCCGCCATCTCATTGATCTTCTGTCTGGGGCTGCGCTGCTGCCACCCGCGCCATCTCGATCCAACTCCTCTGGATTTGGGGCGGAACCTGGCGAAACGCTTCAAGGAGTAGTGCCTCGGCGTCGTTCATCTCATCGGTGAAGAGCTCGTACAGTTCAACGCGCAAGGCGCTTGCGATGTCCTTGTAGAGCCGGAGCGAGACGCCATCGTCCCCCTTCTCGATGCGTGAGATGTGCGGCTGCTTCACGCCAACCATCTCCGCGAGATCCGTCTGCGTGAGGCCCCGCATCTTCCGATAGTGGGCGATGTTCGTCATGGGCCAATGATGGCCAAGAAGTTCTGCCGCTGGCAAATACGCGTCACGCATCTTCATACTTGACCCGCATATTCCTGTCTCGTATATAGGGGGCATGCAAACCCTCTCCCAATACCTCGCCGAAACCGGAATTCGCCAAGGGGACTTCGCTAAGCGTGTAGGGGCCACTCAAGCCACTATTTCGCGCCTGAAAGACGGATCGATGACTCCCAGTCTCAGGCTTGCTGCAAGCATCGAGCGAGAGACGGGAGGGGCAGTTCCAGCGATCTCTTGGATCCCCGTAGATGATGCGCCTCGGCGGCCCCCGACGGGCGCCGCTGCCTGACGTGCCCCCATCCATCTCATATCCCCACGTCCAGCTCATGCACCCAACCTGGCCCGCGCACCGAGCCAGGTCGAGTCAACACCCACCCGAGGTTTTCGCAGTGACGACATCTCCCACAGATCCTCACGATGTCCGGTCAATGACTTCAATGAAGCGAGGCAAGCAATTCCTCGGCAAATGCGACCTCGCCGGCCGCAATACGGCCGTCGGCAAGGATGACTTCCCGAAGTGCGCGCTCGAAATTCACTCCGGCCGGGCCCGTCAGCTGACAGGCGATCTCGTAGTGTCTCTTTATCGACGATCGCTGTGGTGCCATTCGTACCAGCAACCGGGCGAACTGATCCAGGGACTCGATGGTGATCTCTCCGCCGAGTTCGCCCTGCGCCGCGAGCCGCAGTGCTTCGGTTTCGGCATAACGCAGGATAGCGTCGAGCTCTTCGGGGTGCAGCTGTCCGTCCGAACGGGCCGCCGCCACCAAGACCGACAGCATCGGGCGAAGACGATCTCTGGTGCGTTGGGCCATGTCCAGGGCTTCGGAACTACCAGCGGAGGCAAAGGTGCCCAGGTCAATGCCCATGGTCTCCTGAAAGAAGCCGTAGCATTCCGTCACGACGCCGTCGTCGTCCACGAAGCATTCGATCCTGTCGCACCGAAAGGCGCGGATGGCGCGACGCTCGTGACAAACGGCCTTGAGGATCGGAGCGTTCGGCCCGCGACTGATGCTTCGCATCGTGATGCGTCGCCGTGTCTTCGAGCCGCCCGCATCACAGTAGTCAATCACGGCAAAAACCGGTTCGAGTTCGATCGCCTCTTCGAGGAGATCGTGCATGTCGTCGCTGTCCGTCGCCGTCAGCTGATGCGCCTGCAGAATGTCGAGGGGGAAGGCCGGCGGGGTATCGACATCAGGGCTTCGACCCTCAAGCCATTCCAAGATCGTGTTCATTTTCATCTCCTGAGCTATCGATTGATTCCCTTTCAACTTCAGCGTGAGTGTAGGGCAGTTACGGCGGATCGCGGAAATAGTTTCCGCCATTCGGGGGTGGCGGCATGAGAAAGAACCGCCCCGACAGCATCCAGTCGGCCGTCGCCGCGGCGTATCGCGCTAATGGCGGGCTTGAGAACACCGCCTCGGATCTCGGCGTGTCCATCTCGGCGCTGAGCTACGGAACTGCTGTAAATGAGGATCGCCCCGGCGGGCTCGGGGTGAACTACCTCGATCGCCTTGGCCGGATGAGCTCGGCCGCTGCCGAACCGATCGCGCGGCACTTCTCCGCGCTCGCCGGCGGTGTGTTCCAGCCGATCGACGCGAGCGGGGAGGGCTGCCTGACGACGCTCAGCGGCGATGCAGCGAAGGAGTTCGGTGACGTCGTCGCTGCCGCACTCAAGGCCACTCTGAGCAAGAGCGCGGCCGACTGCGACGACACCATTCTGCAGATCGACGAGGTGATGGAGGTGCTGGTGCGCCTGCGCGCCGAGGCCGTGAGACAGCGCGGCCGCTGAGGCCGCTACGAACAAAAAACGACGAGGAGAGCAGATCATGAAGGCATCGACGGCCCCTCGGGTCCGGTTTCCGCTCGCGCATCTCGCTGTCGAGGTTGTGCACGAGCCGGGCAATACACCCTTCTTCGCGCTGGTCGCATGCGAGGCTGCCCGGCCCGCTGATCGCAAGCCGATCTTCTCCGGTCCCGTGACTTCCGACATGCCCGTCCAGCTGCGCGCTCTTGCCGATCACCTCGATGGGGTCGGCACATGAGGAAGATCTACACGGACGATATCGTGCTGAGCTGGCTCGAGCGCCGCCGCACCGGACAGACCTGCCTCGCCATTGCCCGGACCGACGGCGTCGACAAGCGCGCCGTCTTGGTCACGACGAACCGCGTGCGGGCAGCGGACGTGGTGGAGTCCGGCGAAGGCCCGGCAAAGGTGCTGGAGGGCTATTGGTGATGAGCATCTACCGCCCGATCGACATCGCTGGCCAGCCAATGCCCGACGAGATCCCGATCGAGGATCGCCCCGAGGTGACATGGATCCCGATCGAACGGCTGGTGATCGACGACCGCTACCAGCGTCCGCTCCTCGAGGCGAACTGGGAGATCATCCATAGGATCGCCCGTAGCTTCACCTGGAAGCGTTTCTCGCCGGTCATGGCCGCGCCGGTCGAGGGTGGCCTCCTCGCCCTGATCGACGGGCAGCACCGCACCCATGCCGCAGCGCTCGTCGGGCACATGGCCGTGCCTGGCGCGATCAACCATCACCTCGACCCCGCCGCGCAAGCCGCTGCCTTCGCCGGGATCAACGGCGACATGACGCGCGTCCATCCGATCCAAGTGTTCAAGGCCGCACTGGCGGCAGGCGAGGCTTGGGCCGTCGAGTGTCAGCAGGTGGTGGCCGCCGCCGGGTGCCATCTGATGACAGTGCAGGCCAGCAGCGAAAAGCGGCAGGTGCGACAGGTCTACGCCGTCTCGGCCATCCGGCAGATGGTCGAGGCCGGGCATGGCAAAGCGGTGACCATCGCGCTGACTGCGCTCTCGCGCAGCACCTTCGGCAGCAATTTCGTCGAGGCCTGGACCAATGAAACGCTGAAGCCGATCCTCGCGGCCGTGATCGCGACGCCGAGGATCCGGCTCGGCACGCTGATCCCCTTCATCGATCACCTCGACCTCGCACGGATCAATACCGATGTCGCGCGGCTGCGGACGCAGCCCGGCTATTCGCAGCGCAGCCAGATGGCGCTGCTCACCGAAACGCTGACCGCCATGCTGCAGCGCTGGCATCGCGAAGGAGGCATTCCGACATGACCATCGACATTCTTGCTGCCCTGCGCGCTGTTGCCGCGGCTCCGGTTCCCGCCTCGGTGGGGCCCTCCGACATTTTGGCCGATCTCGCTGCGTTGAACGACAAGCGACGTCAGCCCGGTCCACAAGCTGCGCCGAAAGCCGAAGAGAGCACCCGGCCGTCCCTTCAGGCCCAGATCGAGGCTCAGGTAAAGGCTGCGAACCGTGAAGCGACCTGCGAAGCCGAGCGACGTATGCCCTGGCCCGAACACTGGTGGGTCGGCACGGATAGCGCCGATGTCGTGCGCTGCCGGAGGCTCTGGCAGGAGGTGCTGCGCCAGTGCCTAATGTCCGCAATCGACGTGCAGCTGGGCGCGCGGATCAGCGCAAATGGCGCCACCCCGGCGTGGATTGGCTCCCCCGACTTCGCCATCGTCTGCGATCTGGCCGGTTTTGAGCCTTCCGCCGTCGCCGACCGCCTCCTTGCGCGGCTGCGCGAGCCCAATGGCGCGGTCGCGCTGCGGCGCGAGTTGGTGATCGCTCCGCGCAGCTCGGGGGAACAGGAATGACGAATACCCTCGTGGCATTCGGTCTTGCGGCCATGACCGCCGCCTTCAAGGCCAAGCAGCGTCCGCTGCAGGAGGCTGAGGTCACCGTCTTCACTGCGCGGGCGGTGGAACTCGTGCCGGATGATGAACTGGTGCAGGCTGCCGTCGCCGCCTTTCTGAAGGATCTGCCGGACGATCATGTGGCGGCCGGTCAGGCGCTGCTCGATTTTATCTGTGACTGGTCGCGGATCCCGACACCCGAAGAGATCCGCCGCGCCGAAACATTGCTGACGGAAGATCTGCCGCGCGGCTTCGATGCTTGGCAGCGCGAGGCTGGCCATGGCTGAGCGCGCGCGCCATCCGATCGACCGCGCGGCACTGGCGGCGATGATCGAGACCTCGGTGACCTATGCCCTGACGCCTGCCCGCGCGGATGACGTGCGTAGCAGCCTGCGGGCGCGGTTGCGCGAGGTGCTGCCGCGCCTTGGCGATCCGAGGGATGAACCACTGGCAGAGCCGATCGAGCTCGTGCGGGTGCAGGCGGGGCGGGTGGCCCACGGGGCGCCCGGAATCAAGCCGCATCAGGCGGACGAAATGCTGCGCAGCGCGCTGCTGATGCTCTACGCCGGGCGATCCGATGCGGCGCAAGAGCGCCTGACCGGGGGGCTGTGACGATGGATGATCCCCGTCTGGATGAAGCGCGGTTGATCCCGATCGCGGAGGTCGCGCACCGGCTCGATATTCGGGGCTTGAAGCCTGCCGCGCGCGAGCAGATCGGGCCGTGCCCCCTCTGTGGTGGCAAGGATCGGTTCTCGATCAACCCGGATCTCGGTGTCTTCAACTGCCGGCATTGCGGCGGTGGCGATGGCGTGCGCCTGGTCGAGCTGGTGCTGGCCTGCGACTTCAAGGCGGCGCTCTCCTGGCTTGTGGGCGAGGCGGAGCGGGAGATCGATCCGGAGGTCCGCCGGCAGCGCGAAGAGGCGCGGGAGCGTGATCGGGCCGAAGCTGAGCGGGTGGCAGAACGCAAGCGCGCCGAAGCCGTCTCGGCCGCGCGCGCCATTTGGGATGCGGCCCTGCCGGCTGCCGGTTCGCCCGTGGTCGATTACCTGCGTCTGCGCGGTCTGCCAGACACGGTCGCGGCGGCCCCGGCGCCATGCCTGCGCTATGCGCCGGCGCTGCCCTACATGATCCCGGCCGAGGGGCGCGGCTGGCAGGAGGTCCATCGCGGGCCCGCCATGCTCGCCGCGATCCAACTGCCCGGCGGCGGCTTCTCGGCGGTGCACCGTACCTGGTTCGACCTCGATCGACCGCAGGGTAAGGCGCGGATTGAGCATGAGGGCGAGATCCTCGATCGCAAGAAGAGCCTCGGCTCAAAGAAGGGCTGCGCGATCCGGCTGACGCATCACCGCCCTCGGCCGGGAGACTTCGACACGCTGGTGATGGGCGAGGGGATCGAGACCACGTTGACCGCGCTCGCGGCCGATGCGCTGCCCGGCGCGGCATACTGGGCCGGGATCGATCTCGGCAACATGGCGGGCAAGCGCGTGCTGCGCGGCAAGGGGATGAAATACGCCGGCATCCCCGATCTCGAGGACGACACCGCCTTTCTGCCGCCGCCGTGGATCCGCCGCTTGGTCTTCATCCAGGACGGCGACAGCGACCCGCGCGTGACCCGCGCCCAGCTTCTTTCCGGCCTGCGCCGCGCCCGTGCGCGCATCCGCGGGCTCGACAGCATCTCCATCGTCCATGCGGGCGAGGGACAGGACTTGAACGACATTCTGACGAGGGACCCACAATGACGGATGATCTCGATCCGCTGCGCGAAGTGCACGACCGCATCGCCTCGGCCGAGGAGGTCGACATGGGTGATGTGCCGATTGCGGCCGAAACCCCGGACCCCGATGACGATCCCGACGATCCTCGTGATCAGGAGCCCGGCGGACCGAATGAACCTGGTGATCCGGACGCCGCCCCGGCTCCGGAGATCGAGGGGTCGGGCTTTCCACTTAACGATGTCGGCAACGGTCGGCGCTTCGTGCTCTATCATGGCCGCGATGTGGTCCAAGTGCCCCGGGTCGGCTGGTTCGGCTGGGACGGGACCCGCTGGGCACAAGATAGCAATGGCCTCGCCGTGCGGCGCCTAGCGCAGTCAGTCAGCGACCGGATGCTCGAGGAGGTCCGGTTTCTCGCGCTCGACGACTGGGAGCGCCAACGGCTCGACGCGCTGCCCGCAGCCGAGGCCGAGGTGCGTCGCCTGCGGGCGATCGATGAGCGGACCGATGAGGACGAGGCGGCGCTCGCTGCGGCGCATCAGAAGGTCAACGCCGCGGTGGCGGTGAAGAAGGCGCTCGGGAAGCGGAAGACCGATCACCGCACCTTCGCCAAGTCGACCGGCAACACTGGTAAGATCGATGCCATGCTAACCGAGGCGGGCGTGACCTTGTCCAAGACGCTCGATGAGCTCGACGCGGATCCGCTGGCGATCAACACCGCCTCCGGCACGCTGCACTTCGTGGTGCACGAGGCGAAGGGCCAGCCGAAGCGCGCGACTTGGGAAATGCGACCGCACGATCGGGAGGACTACCTGACCAAGTGCATGCCGGTCGAGCATGATCCGGAGGCAAAGGCGCCCCTCTTCGAGGCCTTCCTGCGCCGTATCCAGCCCGATCCGCAGATCCGCGGCTTCCTGCAGCGCTGGTTCGCGCTCTCGATGACCGGCGTCGTGGTGCAGAACCTCGTGTTCTTCTACGGCCACGGGGCCAACGGCAAATCCGTCCTGGTCGATCTCATGGCCCGGATGATGGGCGACTATTCGGCCACGGCGAAGATCGAGTCCCTGACCGGCCAATCGAAGCGCGGAGGCGCGGACGCCACGCCCGACCTGATCCCGCTGATGGGCGCTCGCATGGTCCGAGCCTCTGAGCCTGAACAGGGTGAGCGTCTGAAGGAAGGCACGATCAAGGAGCTCACTGGCGGCGAGCCGATCTTGGTGCGCGCTCTGCGCGAGGACTTCGTCGAGGTGAACCCCAAGTTCAAGCTGGTGATCTCGGGCAATCACAAACTCGAAATCCGCGGTACCGATGATGGCATCTGGCGACGTGTGCTGATGGTTCTCTTCGGGGTGCAGATCCCCGAGGAAGAGCGCGATCCGCACCTTGGAAAGAAGCTCTGGGAGGAGCGGGCCGGCATCCTGAACTGGCTGATCGAGGGGCTGGAGGACTACCTTGAGCTCGGCCTGCAGGTGCCCGAGAGCGTTGCCGAGGCAACCCGCGCCTATCGTGAGGAGAGCGACCCGGTCGGCAGCTTCCTCGACCGGTGCTGCGAAGTTACGGGCAACCCCGAAGCCTTCACTCGGACCAAGGATCTGGTCACAGCCTTCAACTTCTGGATGGATGAGCGAGGCGATAGCCAGTGGACGCCGCGCACGGTGCAGCTGCGGCTCAAGTCCAAAGCAGATCACTTCCGTGACCGGCGCTCCGGGCTGACTTTCACGGATGGCAAACGCAGCATTGCAGGTTATCGCGGTCTGTTGCTTTCCGAAGAGTTTAAGGGCCGTATGGCGGAAGCAGCTGGAAACGGCAGCAGCTATGCGGGCCAATCTTCTTCCTCATCCTCGGCCGGCTCTCTCTCTGACTGGGCCCCGGACCCCTATTGATGGAAACGGCCGGGAGGATGGGGAGGATAGCAACCCCGGCGGGAGGATGGCGCGGCAAAGGGGGTGCGGGGGAAAGATAGTCGGATCAATCGTTTGCATCCTATCAAGGGAGCCAAGGGAGGATAGGGAGGATGATTTCGGCATACGCGTACGCGCGTATCTTTGACTGCTACAGAGCCAGATAAAAGGCTCTCATGCGTATACCGGAATTATCCTCCCTATCCTCCCTATCCTCTACTCCTTCCCTTTTTATCCAACGAATACAGCGATCTGAAAGGAGAGGGAGAGCGGGAGGATAGCTTGTTGAACCTTATTTATCCTCCCGTTCCTCCCTGATCCCGACCGGCCTGTCACAAAACCTAGTATTTAATCCGCCAGAACCACCAGATATTGAGAAAGCTTCGCCCATGTCCCAGCATTTCAGCCTCCTCGGCCTCACCGCGCGCCCCGTCACCGGCAAGGATCGCCTCTCGGAGGAGGTGGACCGGGTGCAAGCGCTGCTCGGGCAGGCGCAGCCGCCCGCCGATTGCAGCCCGGAGATCCCCGTCGCGCCCGGTCGGGGTCCGATGCGGGTGCTGCGCCAGTACGAGACCGTGATGACGCCCTCGGGGCTGCGCACGCGCCGCGCCACGGCCGAGGGCTTCCACCCGGCCGCGACCGTCGATGCCTTCGACCGGATGGAGCTGCAGGCGCGCCGCCGTGATCCCGAAGGCCCCGCGCTCTTTACCGTCGCCCAGGTCGAGGCGGGCCGCGTCTATGCGGCGCTGGCCGAGCGGGTTGAGGCTGCGGGCGTCAAGTGCTCTTCGATCGAGGGCCAGTCGAAAGTCGGTGACGGCTCGTCGTCCTGGATTGATGCGGTGATCCACGACATCCAGCGCTACCGCCGAATGCTGCGCGCGATCGGCGATGAGGTGGTGCTCGCACCCCAGCGCCGCCGGGCGGATGACCCCCGCCGTACCATCCGCGCTCGCCAACTGGTCGACGCGGTGTGCATGCAGGGCATGACGATTAACGAGCTTCGCAGGCAGTACGGATGGGCTGACACACAAAGGACGCGTGGCCCTCTTAGAGAGGCGCTGTGCGGGGCGCTGGATCGCCTTTATGCCCTCTGACAGCAAAAAGGGGCTTTTCGATTAAGCCGACCGGATGTAGCCCTTAGGGCATCATCACCAAGTGCGCCCGGCGGGACCCGAGACCCAGCCGGGCGTTTCCTTTTCCGAACATCGCGAGGTGGGCCGATGGGTCGACTGAAGCAGCTGGGGCAGCCGCTCCGGTCGCTGTCGCCTCGGCTGTCCTACGTCGAGCGACCCAGCGAAAGCCGGGAGCGCGATGCGCGCTATGCCTGGCGCAGCTGGTACAAGACGGCGCGCTGGCAGGCGCTGCGATGGGAGGTGCTGGTCGAGGCCGCGTTCACCTGCATCCGGTGCAAGCGGGTCGAGAGCGACACCTCGCTGCTG
>JACLAD010011646.1_pt1 | contig 13613 bp, 6 predicted proteins | sample 8027901 | NCBI WGS metagenome assembly JACLAD01 (sample SAMN15725071, study PRJNA655200) | protist metagenome | isolation source: fluorescence activated cell sorting (FACS) single amplified genomes of... | place: Spain: Blaines Bay Microbial Observatory, Mediterranean Sea | collected 2016-07-05
ATTGCTGACATTTATATCTTTTCGTTTAGTAGCGGAAATTGTATTTTTTTCAAATTTCCCTGGAATGTTTTTTGGCATAAGCAAATGCATATTTTCATCACTTGTATAAATTAAAATGTGTGGATCACTTATTGTTACATGAGTAATTTCACATGGTTGCTTCTTACTAGGAGACAAATTAATTTCTGAACTTTTCATTGCTTTTCCAGGTTCATCACTACCATCCATCCAATATAAAAGGACGCGATTTCTTAATACTTGAACGGCAACGGTACCATTTAAGAGTGTTCCAGACATTATAGTATCTTCATCTAATACAAATGTGGTGGTTTTTTCAGTCAATGGCTTCATCGACCCATTTGCAAATGAAATTACTTTCGTTTGTTTACCTACAGACAATAGCAATAAATTATCGTACCCTTCATCATCGTCTTCATCGTCGTCATTGTTTTCTCCAAGTTGAACTTTTAACGCCCACGATCCTTTGCATTTACCACCTTTCAATACAAATGCCATTTGCTCAAACAATTCCATGCTTGCATGCAATGTAGTCAGCCCACTATTTGTACTATATCCTGAACTGCAAATAATTTCTTCACCACGATTCCTTAATTCATCATATGCCATATTATTTTCACGCTTTGTTTTCTCATCTATTGCAATAGACGTAATAGGCCCTAAATTAACTAGAACATCACATGGAAGGAATTGATATACTTTATTTTGCTGTTTACCACTTTTACCCGATTTTAATGCTCCTGTGCTATTGCTTTTAGCAGCATCATCATCGTCATCATCATCATTGTTATTATTATTTCCCTCTCCATATAAAAAATCATCATCATCGTCGTCGTCATCGCTATCATCATCACTATCTTCATTCATTTCATTGTCGTTCATTGTCCCACCGGTTTTAGATTTTTTACTTGAATTGTTTGTACTATTATCATCAGTAGTTCTTGGACGTTTTCGAGATGATTGTGATAATTTGGGAGATAAAAATACGTCATTTTCCCCTTTTAAATTTGCATCTAAAATTTCTTTATACTTTAATAACAGTGAATCACCCAACCATGATCCTAAAAATAATATACCACTATTCAGATTTTTTCCATTTGCCTCCCCCGTAGTGACTTCGTCTTTACTATCTTTAGTTTCTAACAATAAGCGTTCTGAAGAATTGTACGACCATGATGCAATTGAAGATGCAATATTTGCATTTGCACCAGTTCGTACTAAATTTAATTTTGTTACAGCATCCGCAATTACAATTAAATGTAATAAATATAAATCACCATTATCAGCAGTAATCAATGCACATGTATTGTCTAGAAATATGCATTGCGTTTCTGCATTCAATACTAAGCGATATCGTTTATTATTTGGTTCAATGTTGCACAACGTTTTGTCAACTGTAGTTACTGCAAAGCCATTTGTTGCTATGCCACAACGATTGTTTTGACTAAAATATATAACTGCATTGGATGATAAAATCAATGCACCGCCTAATGGTCTTGGTACAGCAAGTACATGATGCGAATCGTAAGGTAAATTTTTTATATTCCATATGCATGGACTTTGTTCGTGTTGCAAATTTAAAGACAATGCAAATAAATTACAAGTATTTGTTAGGTTTGATAATGAACCAGTCCATGTTCTTAAAACATTTTCCTGCAATAGTAGTAAAGTTGGTTCAAAATAGCCATGCAAAAACGTCATACTTTTAACAACACTGCCATTATTACTACTCGCCCTACCTTTCCCTATTTGGACAATATATGGCTTCAATACTAGTGGCGATCGGACAGTTTTTACATTGTTATAGATAATATTATTGTCATTCTTGTTGTTATTATTTGTATTATTATTATTCTCACTTCCAGTATTGATACCGCCTTTAGCTTTCGGGGAACTTTTCCTTGATGTAGTAGTAGTAGTTTTTGTTGTTGTTGATGATGATGACGACGATGCAGGTGATTTGCCTTTTGATCTTTTTGGCGAGCGAATTCCTTGTGATGGTGCAATACCACCTTGTAAAAATGGAATGATAACAAGTTGATCATCATTTCCAAGTATAGCAATACATCGATTTAATGGGTCAACACTAGCAATGGATATGCCACTACGATCTGCACGATCGTTATTTTCTGTATATGCTAATTTTACATCAGCTCCATATCCCTCTGCATCTTCTGCTAGATGGTGTAGCGCCAATGTTCTTAAATTATGTTTGATAGGATCATATGCGACTAACGAACTTTTTGAATTTGGGAATGTCAAAAATAAACCATCAAAACCATGTGGTTCGCCTATGGCATTAGCTTCTAAATCTGCAAATCTTATAGTATTAATGGTTTGAACATTTCCAAAAAGTTTAAATGAATGTCGTAAACGAAAGCGTGGAGCTGGCATATCTTCTTCATCTTCCATAGAATTCAATTCTGTTTCATATAAACGCCTACTAACTTTATAATCATCTTCTTGATCAACAATTGCATATATATCCAATACAGTATTTTTCACAACACATAAATTAATTCTATCATAACCTGTAAATCTAGCAAAAACAGAGTGTGTGACACTTGTTGGTGGTTTAATTTCCTGGCATAATATTTTATCCATTTTCTCGTTTTATATATATATATTCTTTTTAATAATTACTTTATATAAAAATGTATTGGTTGTATTATTAAAATGATGCGTAACTAATGTATGAAATATTGAACGACGAGATATGAATATGAATTTCTATTTCCGTGTGGGATCTCTTACATACTTATTCACACTAGTGTTATATATTTCAAACTTGTAATTATTCATCAATTCATCAATTCATCTTTTTGTGCTCTTATTATTTTTTATTATTATTATTTTTTGGTCAAGAATGAAAAATGTACCTCTTATAGGGAAATATCATATATATATAAGTATAATAATTAGTAGTCTAAATAACACCATAGAAATTCGAAATTCATCATAAATCATAAATCATTCAATTTTTTGCTGCTAATAGCCAATACTGAATGAAGTACTATACGTACTAATGTACTAATACTGAAATTACTTTCCCGTGTTATATATAGCAGATTATTCTTCATCTTACTGTAATTTTATACGTACTTGTAATACATATACGAGCATAAATCTTTTCCCCTTAAATGAATATTGGCTCCTCCATCCCTGGTATCCGCCTTGCAGATTTCCGCAGTCCTCATGGATTAGTTCATCAATGATCAATGATGGCAGTTGCAACAGTTATAACTAAATCCATATCTAATCCATAATTTGTACACGAAGACATATGTATTGTGCACATGTATACATCAAATGATAGCTCTACCTCTTTCTCTCTAGCTATCGCTCTCTCTCTCCCCCTCTCTTTACATATATCATTGTCGTGTATTGTTGATTTCAAAAGAATAAAGCAACCATGAATGCGCCACAACGTAAATCATGTTATTTAAGAGGTTTTGAATTTTCTATATTATATTATGAAGAGACGAAAATATTTTATCAAAAATTAGGGTTTATTGTACATCGAGAAGTCGAAGAGAAAACAACCAAATCCATTTGGTTTCGAGATCAACGATTTGAACCAGATGTAGTTGATGATCGCACGTCCTTTTTTGTCTTCACATGGAATAAAGATGACTCTGTCCTTCAAGTAATGGATAAAGCGTTGCCACGAGATGAAGGATTTATGCTTACAATACATACACGAAATATATTATCAGATTTTGATGATATAAATTCCATGCAAGACGAATTGGGTTGCCATGTTGAAACTCAACCAATGGCAATTGTTGACAAAGATATTTTAATTGGCACCGTAATTGACCCAAATGGGATGTCATTGCAATTTGTACAATTTGCAAATAACAGATTTTATGTTGAAGAGGATGAATCAGTAAATAATAAAGGTAGTAATTTAGCTTTTAATATTAAATTTGGGGATGTGTACATCGTAGTTGAGTTCCCAGAAAGAAGTGCTAAATTTATTGAAAAAATATTTTCATCTAGAGAAGAGCAACAACACCCTGTTACAACAACAACAAAGAATAATAATGTTTACAATGGGAATAGCGATCGTGACGCATTGGATAAGCTTGTATCATCAACAACAACAAATGATGTGAACAAAAGGAAGACTGGAATTTATATCGTAGACCGCGAGGAATTTCCGACTGCCTCGACAGAATTAATATGGCTTGGGAGCCACGGCAGATCCATTTCAAGTTCATTATGTTTATATTCTCATACAAGACGAAGTGCAGATATAACATCATTAGGTAAAGCATCTACTATCACGAGCAAAGAGGAGAAAAATCACTTGTTGATTGGTTGTTTAATATCGGTAAATGATTTACATACTTTTACGAAAATGATTGATGTTCACAGTATGAAAGGCAGTGATGTTTCACGTTTATTAGAAGAGAAACAAATTGTAACTAGTATCGACATGTCTAATGACAATAAAATATTTACATATTTCCCACTTGGCAAAATTCCATTGAAATTAAAATTGTATATACCAACCGTAGATGAATTAATATTACCACAAGCAAAAGATGATGATGATGAGGAGGAGGAGGAGATTGAAAACCTTGCTGTTGTTGAAAAAGAAAAAGTAGATAAAGAAGTAAAGATTGTTCCTGGGCATAAAAAATCCCTTACAACAATTTCAGAGTAATACAAATAAATTACAACAAAAGTATAGTAGTAATAATAATAATTTTAATTCGTATTTAATTTAAATTATTATTATTATTATTTATTATTTATACCTCTCTGTAATTTATAATTATTAAAATTTTTTAAAAGATAAAAATACAAACAACAAAATTAAATATATTTAAAAATAGAAAACACGATATCTAGATATTTTTGTAAAGATAGATTGAAGAAATTTGTACAACTTCGTAGCTGTATGTTTTAATTGAAAACATGGCATCGATCGCTACTTCTAATAATAATAAGTCGTCTACAATAATATCTTCTTCCAATAATAATAGTAATTATGAGAGTTATAATAATAAATTAACAATACCACGTGGTTTAATTGAAAAAGAATGTATTACAAAAAGCAAATACAATGGTTTGCCGGCACATGTATCATCGGAAGGTCTACCACCACCATCAATTAGTTATCAAAAGAAAGGTGGTTTGTATATATGGGGTAGGATGGCAGATGATTCTGAAGTATCTGCTTTGAATACTAATGATATTGAAGATGGTACAAAAAAAGGGGGTGCTACTGGTAAATTTGGATTTAGAAAACTAGCATTTTTATGTGGTGCTATGTCAAGTAGTGATAAAAAAGGCGAATCGCAACTAGCTGAAAGCGCACAATTCGTATTGTCGTTTGACAATGTGAATGATTTGAAAGCAGAAAATATTGAAAAAGTATGTGGAGGGGAATCTCAAATTATTATATTTACTAAAGATGATAAATTATATTCTTGTGGATATGGGACGTCTGCATTATATAAAAGTGTTGACGATGCAAAGGGTGAAATAATACCAATAGTACCAAGTATGGAAGAAAATTTAAAAAGAAAAATATCTGTTCACGATATTGAGTGTGGGGCAGAGCATACCGTAATTTCATGTACAAATATTGATAATAACGAAATAAAAAACAATAATAGCAATAATATGACAAATCGGAAAACAAGATATAAGTTATATAATTTTGGTGGTAGCCAATATTTTCATCCTATCCCATTGTTAAATGTGTTAGACAAAGATTTATTTTGTTGTCAAGGACAGGGAAATATGGCAATTGCACATGAATCAAAAAGTTCGAAGGACAACGGAAAATTGGGTGTCTACTTATGGAAAAATGATGCAGAGGGCGAAGTACATGATGTTGAGCTTAGTGCCAAAATGAAACAAGAATTAGCTTTTAAAAAAAAAGACGAGGATAGTGTGATGAATCACCGTGGTGTACGCGATGGTATTGCCGAACCTGTTTCTGCCTTGAAACGTAGAGGAAGTATGTATACAATATTGTCAGCAAACAATGCTGACAACAACATAAGCAATGATGGGGACGATACTGTAGAAAGAAGCTCGTACAATAAATTAATAAACAACATGAAACAAGTAGCATGTGGCGAACGATCCATACTGGCTTTGACTAACGATGGTAGAATTTATTCAAGCGGGAATGATGATGGAACAACGCAAATTACGTTCAGTGATGATGGAGCATCAAAGTCAATTTTCAAGCGGGTAAAATTTCCAGAAAGTGCAAAAAGGGTAAAGGCAAAGTGCATTAAAGTTGCTAATGGAGGAAGACATTTTGCTGCATTGTTTGATGATGGAAAATTATTCATGTGGGGTCGTAATCAATATGGCCAGGTAACGCCCAATAGTTTAAATAATGGCATCGATGAAAACAGTAACAATGTGGATGTTGATGAAAATTTATCAAAAATATTTTTCAGTTTATCTTCCTCCCGTGCGTTTATCGCTGAACCAGTTGAAGTGGTTTTGAGGGATGATTTCCTTATTGGGAGTACAAATAGTAAGGAAAACAATAAATATTTAGAAAATGTACAATTGTATATCAAAGATGTGGTGTGTGGTAAAATGCATACAACTGCGTTGACTAGTAGTGGGCAAGTATTTTCATGGGGTAGAATACCAGGCGCAACTGACCATAACCCTGCATATCCATATCCAGACTTAGCTGGTCAATATGTTTTGAAGATAGGAAGTGCGCCAATGTTTTCCATTGCCGTTGTACAAAGACCTCGTTTAAAAATTGAGGGTAGGATTATTGATGAAAAATTAAACGTAGAACAAAGTTGTAACATGATGGATTGTAAACGAGCAAAGTTTGGAAAGCAGTCTAATTATTCATCAATGCATTTGCCAGTTATATGTGTAACTGATATAAACGGCGTACCAAAAATTGACTCATCAACGAGCATGGGGAAAGCACTTTTGGTAAGCAGGCCGGCAGCTGGGTTTCCAGAATCAACTAGTTTCGGCACAATTGCATATGAGGCTTGCCAAGCTGGAGCTAAGATGTTAATATTTTGTTGTCAAAAAAAAGATGGAAAAGCAGACTTACCGGTGCGTGCAAAGATGAATGTTGGCGATCCACTAGAAAAAGAAATTCATATTCCAGTAATTAGTGTTAATCAAGAATCAGGGGAATACCTTGGTTGTCCAAATAATATTAGCACAATTCAAGATGGCAATAATCAAATAATTGTACGATTGTGTTGGTTCGGTGATGGACAGTAACACACATGTTTTATGTTTTTGGTGTGGGTATGTTATCTTATTTTTGAAAAAAAAAATATTTCACACACACGCACCTCTGTATATTTGTTTTTTTTAAATTAAAATAATTAATTTTATATATAAATGATGTAAAATATTTTGTACGAGTTCGTACTTCGTATTTTTTCTGGAGAGTAAGGAATTATCATGAGTAAATTAAAGATTAAAGAATAAGTTATATAGCGTTAATTATACTATATATTTTACGACTCGTATATTAATATTTGATATATGATACATGGGAGATATAAGTGACGGAATTAAGAAATTACTTTTAGAACGAAAAATCGTACGAGCTTTTGTATGATACGCGTATATAATATCATATCTATGTCAATTATTTTTACAGATCATATTCGTACTTTTTAATATTTTGAAATCTTTTGCATTAGCCCACACATTACACACTCGTATATTTTTCTCTCTCATACAACACTACTTTTAATATTTTTCAATGGAATTGTACTCTTCGTATTGTTTTTATCATCATTTTTTTTTTTATCATCATCTGTTTTAGCAGATGGTAATTTAGACAAGCCATACAATAAACCTGCAAGTATACCTACAACTATAAATATCCAAGTTTTTTGCGTAATCTTGCTGTGGAAAAATACAACACCAAGTATAGCTAATACAACTTTATTTGCCGCTCCTACAACACAATATGTCGTTGCAGATGTTGATTCAATACACCACATTGCTGATATAGAAAGTGTAACACCTAATGCGCCAGTGCAAAGAAGCATGAAGCAAAATGAAAAATTTGAAAATGCATCATGCAAAAAGGGCTTAATTGGGTTACCATTATTGACACATGAAAATATGAAAAGTATTGGAATCGATAGCACATTGTTATAATATGCCGCACCAAAACGCGTAAATTTAGTTTTCTTAATGGCGTATCTTAAATACAAAACATATCCTGCGGTTGTTAAGCAATTCAAAGTCATGTAAATGTAACCTTGGATTCGTTGATGATGTTCAAAATCTTCTTTCGCAGTATATAACGTAGCTAGAAGGGTTAATACAAAACTAAAGATACCCATAGACGAAGTTTCGTTATTGAAAAGAAAATAATCGCCAAAGGCGATAATAACATTTGTTGTGTTTTTGAATACGGTAACAAGTTGAACAGGCAATCCATGCAAACTCCCTGAACCCGTATACAACATGAACACAAAGAATAAATTAGCAGGAATCCACATTTTTACCAAGTTCAAATCTAAATTTATAGGAAACTTTATAAAATCTATGTAATTTCGTAGTAATAATAAGCAAGTTAATCCTATTGTATTTTGTATCATAATTAACGTCGTAAAATGCGTATATTGAAATGTTGATACCAGGGCTTTGTTAAACAATATCATAGCTATAGAGCAACAAGCATACGCTAAACTTGATAATAATGGCTAGTATTTTGATTCAAATCAGTATTGTTAGCATTGGATCTATATTAAGGGGTAATATCGTCGACAGAAAATACTTACCAACGCCGACGTCACTTTATTTTTTTTCAAGTTACTCATGTTATCCTTCTGTATTGAATTAATTAATTTAGTATTCTAACTTATTAGAAGCGCAACTCTAATCTATATATATATATATATATATATATATATATATATATATATATGATTAAATGAATAAAATCTGAAATAATGAGAACACAACAGCGATTCGTTTATAACTTCAATGTATATTTTACTCGATGGTATCTAATCTATCTATGGATATCTTTATAGTTTTATATATTGTGTTACATTCATTATTCCTGGTATTCGCATTATCATTCCATTTTGCCACGATTGCCCGCTTTCCCATCTTTTTAAGGTTGCAACAACAACAGACTTTTTTTTTTTTCTGTTGCAACTTTAACTTTTAAAAATAGTATTACAGTATCCTTTTTGTACAGTCCAGCAGTACTGTTGTGGTACTGTATAATACTTTTACGACTAGATACCACTAAGAACTGAGAAGATACAAGACATGAGTAAGCTGGTATACCAATTAGTATAATAACAGTATACCTATCCTCTCTCTGATACCAGATACCAGGTAAGAACAAAGCAGAAAACAGATCAATAGGATGAAAATACCGTTAGTCGTGTTGTTGCGTATTAGTATTATTATTATTTATTTCACATAAAAAAGCACTTAACAACAACAACTGTGCAACTGTAATAATAATAATAAATACCATACTAGACAATTAATACGTAATATACACTTATACAACAACATCACAAACATCAATTATATATAGATATAGATATAGAAGTTTGTATTTGTATTCCCCACATTATTTATATTTTTCAATAGAAAATCAGTTTTGTTGCAATATTTGCATATATAAATACATACCAATATACTAGGACATAAAAGATGGCTGATGAAGACGATGTTTCAGACGTAAAGCCTTTAACCATATGGCAACAAAAAGCTGTACGTGAAGCACATGGTCTAGAGTTAGAAAAAGTGGATATAGAGAATGACATCGTACAAATTCAAACACAAATAGATGCTTTGGAACCTCAAGTCAATGTGATTAAAGACAAGCTTTGGGGTACAAGAAAAAAAATGGGCAGTTATGCTACTTGGGTCACTCGCGGAGATGATATTAGGCAACTTAGTGAACGGCCACTTGGTGCATCTGATGCACCGGCTGTGAGTCAAAGGCGTATACGCCAAGAATGTGAACTATTAACTAAACGAAAACAATTCGTCTTAAGTAAAAATGACAAGGCAGTTGGTTTTAACAATGAAATTAAACGTGAGATCGACTTAGCACGCAGGGAGAAAATCGTATTTGAACGTGTCTCTCAACGCATGATCGATGACCTTGCAGATACAGCGCATGAATTAAAGCAGCTGAACTATGAAATTGAAAATTTATATGCGGATAGAGATGCTGCACAACTCCGTATGCAAGACTTAAAGAAAATGTATGACCAAGACAAACATCAATTTTTAAAAGATTATGAAGATTTGACCGTTGTCATTGATCGCACAGATATTGCAATACAAAAATTGCAGCGTCAAAAGCTTCATCGCAGATCTAGCACAACAAGGATGCACGGAAAAGCATTATCGCCAGTGAATAAAGGTAGAAAAAATTCATCTTCATCATTGGCAAGTTTAAGCGATATGGCATATGAACGGAAATCGAAAGAATTGGAACATGTAAAAAAGCAATTCGCTGCATTAAGTGCTGCCGTCGGTTTAGAATTTAATGGAAATGGCAAAGAAATATATCAAGCTGTAACCACTTCGTTTGATACAATGTCAAAGGATGAATTCAATTTAATCAATAAAGTAAATGAGGTTACGCTAGAATATGAGGAAGCATTAAAGACTGTACAAATATTAAATAATGAATTTAAATCAATCATGGAGGAAAACGAATCTCGTAATGCTGAAAGGGCAGAAGTTTTATCTCAAAGTCAGAAAGAAAATATAAAATCTGAACAGTCCTATTTAAATGGAAAACACATGCATGAAGAGGCGTTGCAAAATTTAGAGACTTTGTTTGAGCCATTACATACCACTTTCTTTAAAATTGGTTGTGATAAATTCATAACGGGAAAAGATGCCAGTCAAATAGAATTTTTACAATCAAACCCGGAAGCTATTACAGTTAGCGATCCAACCACGGAAGTTAAAAGCGATAATTACATGTTGTTTTTAGGTATTTTAGAATCAAGAGCGAAAAATTTGGTACATCAATATTCTGCTTTGATTTCTGATAGGAAACGGCAAAATAAAGCTGCGCATCGTCGTTCTGTTTTACCAAAAATGCCAGATATGGGTCCAGCTAAAGCCCATGGCTCATTATCTAAATTTACAAATATTGTCGCACCATCATTAAAGGACAACGATAACTTAAATGATGATGATATTTTAGCAGCAACAAATGGTAATCTGTCATTAACACAAAGTATTCGTAGTTATCAAATGAAATTAGCTGAAACATTAAATGCTAGTAAACAAAGTTTAAATTAAATATACACGATATGCACAATACTATCATATCATTTGATAAAATGGAATTAAGTTGATACACCTATATATATATATGTGTAATATATACGTATGGAGTCAGCGTTCCATTCACACACATCAGAGTATATTTAGAGAATATGATTAAAAAGATTTTGATATTATGTTTGACATTATTTTATTTATTTTATGGACTATTCAACTTTGGTAATTGTAACATTGATTTCCGTTCAATTTTCTTCATTTCCATGGTCTCGGAGACACCTTTACCATGTTTACGTGGAATTTTTTTCCTATTTAATGCTCTTGAACCACGTTTATTCAATATATCAAGTCGTTTTTGTTTTGCTAATGATGGTAAGATTTCTTCCTCTGGAGTTTCAGCTGCTCTTTTAGCTTCCTCCTCTTTTTTCTTTCTATCTTCTTCTATTTTTAATAAACGCTGCTTTTCTTGTTCCTCTGCCATTATGCGTTCATTTGCTTCACTAATATCTTCCATATCATCATTATCATCCCCCCAATTGGACAATTTTGACATAGCTTTTGCTTTTGCATCTGCTCGTCGTTTCAATGCAGCATCCCGTCTTCGCATTTGTTCTGCTATGGCATTTTTCTTTAATTCCCTGCGTTTTCTTTCTTTTTCTTCTAATTTCAAACGTTCTTCCCTTTCACCATTGCTCTCTAAATATTCCCCATTTTTAAAATAACCATCACAAACCACCTTACGTTTTACTAAGACACCTTTTCCATGATATTTCCCATCCAAAAAATCACCCTTGTAAAAGTGACCATTGCTCAATTGAACTTCGCCACTACCAGTACGTTTCCCAAGAACAAATGTGCCTTTGTACCACGTGCCATATAAATCTTGCCATTCCCCCTCACCATGCCATGTATCGTGTACATACGTGCCTTTGTATAAGACCGTGCCATCTTTATACGTTAATATGCCATCACCTTCTTTCTTTCCATTAATAAATGTACCTTTGAAGTCACTCCCTCTCATCATTACACTAGTATAATAGTGATGCCCTTCGCCATTTACAATATTATTGACAAATTCACCGTCGTACACTAGTGCACCATGTTGGTCATACAATTTTCCTTTACCGTGCCTTTTATCATTAACCCATTCGCCGGAGTAAACCCACCCATGTTCATCTCGGAATTCACCAGTTTTAAATTTATCTCCATCGTCTTCTTCTTCCCCTTCCTCTTCCTCCTCCTCAACTGTTATTAATTCACTATTTCCAGTATGCCGCAGTCCATCTTTCCAGTAGCCGTAGTAATAACCATTATTTGCCATGTAGCAATTTCCATAACCATCGTATTTTCCATTTTTAAATGTTCCAGAGTACACAAGTATTCCGTCTCCTCGGAATATTTCACCTAGCCCATGAAATTTGCTTTTTTTAAACTCACCTTCATATGCTATTGCTTTATTTGGATAATACAATATACCATAATTTTCTAAATAGCCATTTACAAAGGTACCTTTTAAATTATAACCATCCTTATCAATGTCTTCCCCATCTCCATTTTTCTCATCACCTTTCCATTGACCGACATATTTACTGCCATCTCTATTTACAGATTTGCCATACCCTTCACGAGTACCCATATTCCAAGATCCTTCATAGGAATTACCATGCGAATCGACATATTTCGCTTGACCATGCAATATTCCATCAATATGATTTCCATCAAATACTTCTCCATTGTATTCATCTAGGAAATAACATTCACCAACTCGAATACCGTATTTGTGGGTTCCTTTGAAAATTAGAGTTCCTTCTTTATTATGCAATTCACCTTTGCCGTGGTATTTACCTTTTTTCCAATTGCCCATGTATTTCTCTCCATCTTGTTTTACATATGTACCAGGACCATCTTTCAATCCGTCTACCCATTCACCTTCATAATATTCTCCATTATCTCCATATAAAGTACCTCTACCATGATACAAATCGTTGTAAAAATATCCTTCATAAATTAAGCGTCCATCAGCAGCAAATCGTTTCCCATAACCATCCCATCTACCATATTTATAAGAACCCTCATATGCTATAGTTTCCCTATCTTTGTAATATCTGGTTCCTTCTCCATGCCTTTGTGGTCCATACCCAATATCGATAAGACCGCCAACATACAATCCACCAGTGCTTAAAGCTAAGTCAAGAGTATGGAATTTACGTGCAATTTGTTTCACTGGCATAATTGTTAATAAATAAACTTGTTTATCTTTATTTACATTCAAGTTCAACTAATTTGTTCATTGTTTTACATGTATGTATGAAATGTGATTATTTTATACCCAAGGT
>JACLAD010003492.1_pt1 | contig 13612 bp, 2 predicted proteins | sample 8027901 | NCBI WGS metagenome assembly JACLAD01 (sample SAMN15725071, study PRJNA655200) | protist metagenome | isolation source: fluorescence activated cell sorting (FACS) single amplified genomes of... | place: Spain: Blaines Bay Microbial Observatory, Mediterranean Sea | collected 2016-07-05
CGGAGCGGCGCACCATGCTTGCACGACCGTCCGAAATAGCGGCAGCAGTGCCCAAGGCCGCCCTTTCACCAGGAGGTCACAAAGGTGTTGTTGCCGCAGGACCTTCACCTTCAAAACGCAAATCCACTGGTAAAGTTGTTTCGGCCCGAACCGTCACTACCAGTAAGCGGCGAGCTCGTGTGCCCGGTAAACCGTCCTCAGCCGCTGCAGCAGTAGCAGCAGCAGTAGCAGCAACAACAACAACATTGGTCGACTTGCCCCTTGTAATTTCTCACAGAGGCAAGAACACAGAGGCATGCCCTTTGTCGTACTCCTCCTCTGCTCTACCAGCTGCGGGGTCAGCGGCGGCGGCAGATGCGGGTTCTTCAGGCGGTAGAACAAGCTCAAACGTGGCTACTAACAACCAAGTAGGAATTTTAAATACTGTTTCTTCGCCATTATTGATTTCTTCAAATTCTTCTTCTTCTTCTTCAATTATTAGTTCGACGGCCTCCTCAATTGTGGTTGTAGAGGCGCCAACTCATCCTACACCACGATCGCCAGCAAAGACGATGACCAAAAGTATGGTGCAGGCGACATTACTTGGACCGCTTTATCGCCAACGACCCACTTCTGGTCCTTTGGCATTTGAGCCAATAAAAGGCATGCTACTGGAGGCATCGGAACCACGGTGTTTGGGCCAGTGGTACCCGGCTCGAATCATACGCATTGGCACGGGGAAAGCGCGTCGCCAGGATCAACTCTTGGTGCATTTTCAGGGCTGGAAGTCGTCGCGTGACCTGTGGTACCCGTTGGATAGCGCCCTGCTGAGACCCGAAGGTGCTGAAGAGGCCGTGCGACTGGCAGCGGAGCGTGCGGCCGAGGAGGCAGAAAAGGAGGCCAGGCGGAAGAAACGAGAACAAGCCAAGGCCAAGCGAGAGGCCAGACGTGCGCAGAAGGAGGCCGCCGCTGCTGCTGCCGCCGCCGCCGCTGTTAAGCTGGCGCCGACAGTAGTATCTAATCCCAAAGTACCTCCGCCACCACTAATTTGCGATGCAGTTACTGCTGCAGAGATGTTAGAGGCTCTACGTGAGCACGTTGAGCCCATCTCGGGTCGACCTCGTTGTCCGCCCTTTGAGGAGCTGCCAACACGTGAGGAGCTGCCCGACTACTATCGCATGATTCGCAACCCCGTTGACATTACCACAATTGAGCAAAAGGTTGCGGAGGCGAGCTATGCCGACTATGCAGCCTTTGTCAAGGACTGTGAACGCGTTTTTACAAATGCAAAACGCTACAACATGCCCGACTCACTCTTACACGCAGACGCATCCGCCATGATAGATGTTGTGCGCGCAGTAGCCAAAAATCGCCGCGCTCTGCACCGCCGCGGCGTAGCAAAGTCTACTGCTGGCAGTAAACGTAAAGGAGGCGGCGGCGGTGAAGGCAACAGTGGCAAGAGGGCTCGTGGTGGTGGTGGTGGTGGTGACGCCAGCGGCGGTAATGGTCCACGCGCACTAACCAAGGAACGCCAATTGGCCTTTTTGGAGCAGATTGAGTTGGGCTATGAGGCAGCTGGCCCGCAACCTGCCACTATTGGCATCGAATGTGAGCAGATATCACTCACACTTCGTGAGGCATTTTTGGCCGGTGTGCTTCGCACGGGCACACGGCTCGTGTTTGCAGGCATTTGTGCCACTATGGACGACCAGGGCCAATTTCGGCTTGTCACCGATCAGATTTTTCCCACACCAGCCGTAATGAAGGCCATTATTGCCAAAGGCGGGTTTGGAACGAATGGCTGGAGTCCCGTTAGTGTGGGTAACGAGTCCATCTTAGACTTGCGCAAGATCCTGGCCTCACAAGAAGCCATTGAGGCACGCAAACTAGCCAATTTTGCGGCAAGCGCCCCTCCGTTTCCCTCAGCCGGTCGTGCTAGCGTTAAGCGGTACCTTAACTGGCTCGGACACCAGAAACAAGTTTGGTCTTCTCAGCGCGACACACGCTCCGCGCAGCACGAAAAGAACGCCCTCTTGGGCAAAACAAAGAAAGTAGCAGCGGTAGAAGAAGGTGCGGCAAACGGCAATGAATGTGGCGGCGAAGATGGAGAAGAAGGTGCGGGCACAAATGCAGCGGCAGTAGCGGCGGCTACGGCGTTGGTACCGAGTGCAATAGATGCGACTACAGCGTCCCAGAGCACACCGAATTCATCTCTCGAAGCCATTGATGGCCTCAAAACAGTGGCCGGCCACGCCGAGCTTGTGCATCAGCAACAAGCAAGTGATCGTGTGTCGGAGCGTATGGGCGCTTATGTTTTGGGGACTACGCCTGCGCCATATCTGGACAGTTTGGAATTGTGTGTCATGTGCGCCAGTAGAGGCGTGCGTGACAATGCATGTCCCCAAGCTACTGCATCACTTGCCACTGCTGAAAACTTGCCAATTGATACGGACAATGTAGCCACCATGACTTATCCTCCTATACCTTCTTCTGCCGCTACTACCGTGGGCCCGCATCTCAAGTCTTTTTTGCGTTGTGCGTCGTGCGCCGAGCCTTACCACTATTTTTGCGCTGGAATCGCCGAGAAGGACGCGGTGGATGTGAGCGCAAGCTGGACTTGCAAATACTGCCGTGTTTGCTCTACGTGTCACACACTCGGCAATCGAGAGGAGCTGCTGAACTGTGCAAAGTGCGCAAAGATTACGCATGCTTCATGTCTATCCACGCCTTTGCCGCATCTGAGGGCGTCGTCGCGCTGGGTGTGTGAGGACTGTGTGACTTGCGAGAGCTGTGGTGCTACCGAACCTGGCCCAGCCGCCGATGGAACTACTTCCTCTTGGATGTATGACTTTCGCATGTGCCAGGACTGTGGCCAGAATCGAATGAAGGGCAACTATTGCCCAATCTGCAGCAAAGTATATCGTGATGATGACTGGGAGACGCGAATGATGTGCTGCGACAAGTGTGAGCGATGGCTGCACGCATCTTGTGATGGAATCGACGACACGACATATGAGTTGCTCAGCACCTTACCTGACCTTCCTTACCGCTGCCCCGACTGCCGACTGGGTACCGGTGCCTCTGACCTGTCTGCACGTGTGGCTCAGTTGGAAGAGACACGCCTCTACGCGGGCATATCGCGTCTACACGATCAGCTCAAGCGAAACGCCAACAGCTGGCCATTTCGGGTCAATCCCACTGAGACATATGGCGCAGAATACGAGGCCACAGTGGGCGAGCCCGAGCTTGTTTTGGCCCACATTGAGGGCCGCATAGCCATGCATTATTACAATAGTCTCGCTGATTTTGTTATCGATGTCGAGAAGATGGTCGCTCAATGTCACCGCTTCTTTGGCGGTATTCCCAACAGTAGCACGCGTGCCGGCGACAAGCTTGAGGAGTTTTTCTGGCGTCGAATGTTTGTTAACTTTCCAAACCACAAGCCCCCCAAACGCTTCCAATATCTGGCTGAAGAGAGGGCACGGGCTGCCGAGGAAAAGGCAAGGGCAGCCGAAGCCACCGAGCGAAAGGCCCAAGAAGAGGCGGCGGCGGCGGCGGCGGCGGCGGCAAAATCGGCTGCAGCTGCAAAAGCTACGACCGAATCTGCCACTACTACTAAACTTGCCACACCTATGAGTACCTTGGCAGTTAATCAAGGTTGCGCAGCTGGCGGGGAAGATATTACGTACGTGCATGGTGATGGTGGTGGTGGTTTAAGCAGCAACAGCAGTAGCAGCACTGGCACTGCTGCTTCTGATGTGACGAGGTGTTCTGATGGCAACGCTGCAAAAACTTTGGACTCTTGTCCCACTAAAGCGGTGACAGATGCTGGTGCCAACGAATCTTTTATGTTGCACGCAAGTGGTGCCGAAACGGATCCGTCTGCGACGACTTTATCAGCTACAGCTGATGATACGACACCCAGTGCTGGTGAAGTTTCTTTGGGGATTTTGCCCACTGACATAGCTACGGTTGAAACGCCGCTGCCAAAATTATCATCACCATCGAAAATGCTTCAACAGCAGCAGCAGCAGCCCGACCCCGAGTGTCCGGTTGCTTTGCCTGAGATTGTGATCTATGCTGACGATTTTGTGAGTGGCGCAAATGCAGATACGGCTTCGTCGCCTGGTTTGTCCTCTGAGCCTGTGGCTGCTTTCACCGAGGCCGTCACGACAGCCACAAGCAGTGCTGGAACGACACGCAATGCTGCCAGTGAGTTTGTGCCGCGCATTGAGGCTGCCGATGGGCGCAAGTGTGTGTTGTGTCACCAAAGGGGCGACCTGACAAGTGCTGAGGGTGGTCGTTTGCTGCCGCTCGAAAATGGCAGCTGGGCTCATTGTAATTGCCTGCTATGGTCTGCTGAGGTGTTCGAAGCTGACGATGGCAGTCTTCAAAATGCCGTTGGGGCCATCAAACGCGGCCGGCACATGAAGTGTAGCCGCTGTAAGCAATCTGGGGCCACCGTGGGTTGCTGTCAGCGCAATTGCCCTAGAAATTTTCACTTTGCCTGTGGCCTGAAGGAAGAGGCGCGATTTATGGAGAAGGCCATTTTCTGCCCTCTCCACTCGGGTGGAGAGCCAAGCCTAACCGAGAACTTTGATGTGGCACGCGGTATTTTTGTGCCCTCGCCCGTCTTCAATCGGCTACTGGTGACAAGAGACGACAAGAAATCCTTTTGGCAGTCTGGCTTTCGGCCCGATACAAGTTCTGTCTCGATTGAAGGCAAGGCTCTTGTGCGCTCTGGCGCATTTTGTTTGCTAAATGCGGGAACGATCGACTGGCGTAACGAGGCATTTCACTCGCGCACGGAACTCTATCCTGTGGGCTACCGTGCATTACGCACATATTGGAGCACTACCAAATCAAGTACCACCAATGCTTCTCCTCCTCTTTCTTCCGCTACGACCACGTCGGCAGCAGCAGCTGCAGCAACAAATATTTTGGGTGAAGCTACCCCTTATCTCACCTCCCCCATCGCAAATAATGATGCCCCCACATCCTTAAGTACTACCGTCGCGCAAATAACCTCCTCGGCTCAGCCCACACTCTCCCAGTACGTGTGCGAGATTGTGTCGGCAGTGGGTCCAGACGGACGAACTGTGCCTTTGTTTATCATTTCGTCTGACAGTGGTCTCCGCGTGGTGGCCCCGTCGCCGGATGCTGCCTGGCGTGCAGTGTACAGTACAGTGCAACAGTCATGGTCAACTCTAGGTGCTCTGGGAACCCCACCCAAGGGACGCTACATGTTCGGGCTTTCGCTGGCGCCCGTAATTAGCGTACTGGAACGCCTTCCTGGGGCCGGGCGCTGTCGTGGCTACCTCTTCAAGTACGAACGTCCTCTACCTGAGGATTTTCGCTTCCGTGTTCTTCCGCTCAACAAAACTGGTAGTGCACGCTCGGAAGGGTTTAGCAAGCAGCGCACCCATTCGCTGGGCACGGCCGCATCTGTCATGGAGGCCGGTGCAGCGCAACATATGCAAGAGCAGGAGGAGCAGGCGCAACAGCGGCGCCTGCATCAGCAGCAGCAGCAGCAGCAGCAGCAGCAAACAAAGGTCTCATCCCGCACCGACTTGGCGTTGGCCATGCAGTACCGACGCAGCAAGCAGATGCTGGAGAGCACAATAAGTGTGCGACAAAGTGCAATTCACGGCACGGGTCTCTTTGCCAAGCGCGTCATTGCGCCAGGTGAGTTTATAATTGAGTATGCGGGCGAGCTCATCCGCCCCGCGCTGACGGACAAGCGTGAAGCCTATTATGATAGTCGCAACATTGGATGCTACATGTTTCGCATTGACGAGTTGGAGGTGGTCGATGCCACTTTGACCGGCAATTCGGCGCGCTTTGTAAACCACTCTTGTGATCCCAACTGCTCCTCACGCATTGTTAGCATTGAAGGAAAGAAAAAGATTATGATTACTGCTGAGCGCGAAATCGAGCTGGACGAAGAGCTGACCTACGACTATAAGTTTCCAATTGAGGAGGTAAAGATCCCTTGCTACTGCGGAGCTGCAAACTGCCGCGGCACAATGAACTGAGTGAGTGGGCCGCCGGCTACGCGCACTCTACGAGTCTTTAAACAGTACAAATAAAATTGGTCGTTTTTTTTTGGTTTTTTTTTTTTTTTGTCTTTGCAGGTTGCTGATGTTGTTTGCTCGCTGCTGCTGTTGTTTTTGTGATGGTGGTGGTGGTTCTTGTTGTTGTTATTATGTGTCTCCATTTATTACACAAACTTTTTCTTGATACTCCACTATTTTTGACTTCATTTTTTATTGGCGAAACATAAGAAGAGCGTGATAACCAGAGAGAGTCAGGTTGTTGTTGTTGTAGCGTAGCCACTTGTTGCCCGTCTTTGGTTCGTCCCATGCTGCTCTTCGCACCATTCCTAGGACGGAAATGCCAGAGCTCTGGCGCACATCAATCATGGGCAAAGAAGTATTAAGCATTTTATAGTTCCCGCTGCCACCAAATAGGGTCACATTCTGCGAGTGTTCTATGCGCACCAGGGAACCAGAACTTAAATTCATGGAGTCGTGCAAGGATGATTCGTACTTCCACGCGTGAAAGTGGATGGATGTTGCCCCGGTAACAAGAACCTGCTTGTCGTTGAGAAGATGCTCGGTGCTGGGATTGTAAAAGTGGACCGCACCTTCACCTGTACCATTGACTAATATTAGAACATGGAGAGGCCCGCCATTATCAGCATCTGTACCACCAAAAATAGCGTCTAGTGGAAGACCATAGAAGCGACCAGTGGCTTCTCCTCTGACAATGAAATAAGGTGTTGTAGGTTTGGATTGTAGAGCGGCAGTATGTGATGGAAAAGGTGATGACGAAACAGAGCCATGCGAAACAATGTCACCACTCCCAGCAGTGACTTCTCTTGATCGAAAGTGAGATTCAGCACGCTTGGCAAGAACAATTCCAAGGTCACGAACCAAAAATTGGCCACTTGCAAGATCAACAAATGTGCACTCAGTGTCACCGGCTAATGCCAGATCGCCCACAAGCTTTGCTTGCGGGTCTTGGGCTGCTACTACTTCTTCTGTTGCTCGTTTCTCTTTGGCATTGCCAGCCCGAGGTGTGGCGCGTAGCATGCCCTGCCAAAGCCCACTACACAAGGGCCCTTTGGCGATCTGCAGTGATGACATTGGCGCAAATATGGTTGAATGCGTGCCGGCACCAATAAGATGGGTACATCCGTGGGTATCGATAGGCCTGGCCAAGTTGTAGATACCATGGGGCACAAACACAGGCTGGCCAAAACGATCGGAGGTTTCGTTACAGGAGTCATTAAGGGCGCTTTGAATTGCCCTACTGTCGTCATCAGTGCTATTTACCCATTGCGGAGTAGCGCCGTACTCCGTGACAGCATTAATTGTTCCTGATTGCCACCAGTACGGAAGCTGACGTGCACTCCATGAGTGTTCAGTTGGCACGATGTCGGTACCAATTGCTGGCGGAGCACTTTGATTATAGTGGAGGGGTGCTCCAAGATGCTGCGTGACGTTGCGACCGCGGCTAATGTTGGCGTTGCGGTCATAGACAGTGGCCCCCGAACCGGTCAGTACGTACAGAGGCACATTGACCAAGGATGTGGGGGGGAAACTGGAGGCGTTGAGCTGTAGTCTAGGGGTGCCTGGAAAGCACCCTGCTGTCACGGCAATCTGTGGACCTGACGCCAAAAACGAAACATTGCGCAAGACAAGATCGGCTCCGTGAGTCTCAATAGCAGCGATTGTATCAGCCGCCACTGATGTCGACGCTGCTGCGGCCGCCGCCGCTTCCGCTGCCGTATTATTATCGCCGACGCGCCTACGGCTGCCACTATTCACGCCAGCATCATTAGACCGAGAATGCACGATAATAAACCCGTCTTCGCCGTTGAACGCATTGTCCTTGCCGACAGTTTTGTTGGCTAGTAGTACAGCGCGATAACCGGCGGCTGGCGGGTCCAAGCTTGCGATACGAAATCCACTCACGACCACGGGACCGCGAGATATGTCCACAACAAGACCGGCACGTCTTTGTTTCGAGAGCACTAGCCCTGATATGGAAGGGTTTGGTCGATACTGGGCCTGAATAATTCCGTAGTCGCCACCAATTACAGCCAAATTCGCCGAAAACCCACCACTCCCAGGTAGGCCGCTAATGCCTGCGTAAAAGTTTACGCCCCTAATAGTTGTGTCAGCAATGCTACACATTTGTGCGCCAGACATAGAGAGACCAATAGCGCCCGGATTATCGCCTAGATCAATGTCAATACCACGAAAGCGGCTCTGGTAGTGTTCCGACTCGTCATGGGATGCTAAAGGCCCGCTTTGGTCCAGTTCAAATAAAACAAAAATATTTTTGGGTAGGCCGCCGCTCTTCCCGCTGGCACCATCCTGCAGCCGAAGCACTGGGCGCTCTGCTGTGACCGCGGTACGTCCAATCATTTGAAAGCCATAATCTCTTGATCGATTAACCTGCCGAAGAAGCAGCTGACGAGATAACAGAAATGTCCTATTTGCAGGCAAAAGAACCGTCATGCGCGCTGCATAGGCATCCGCTATGGCCGCCTGGAGTGCTTGCCAGTCGTCGCTCTTTCCGTCACCTTTTGCCTTATATGGTGCGAGAGTGGGGTCGACATAGCCTGCAAGCAGCGGCTGTACGCTTGCGTGTGCCAGCAATCGCGCTGGTGTGGCCGGATCAGGAGGATAAGAGGTATGGCCAAACCACCCCTTAAAACGACTGTTCTCACCGCTATTGTCCTTTCTGCCGTTTTTAAAGTTTTCGCCGCCAGTGAATGCACTTGCATTTGAAATGGCCAAAACTTGTTGTATGGCTGCAGACTTGGTCGCTACCTTGGCTTGCATGCGGCGCAATTGGTCTCTGTCATCGGTATAGTGGTTTGTATGCGCGCTATTCTGCACATTGATAGTCACATTATCCTTGCGAACAAATTGCTTTAGAGAAAAATTTCCCTTACTGTCTTCGAATTCCAGGACATCCCAATACAATAGGTTGTTGTCATTGCGTGTCCCCGTCACCCACTGGTTGCCGAGCCAGAGGTACTGTCCGGAATCAAGCGCAACGACATCGCTCGCCTGGGCTTCCGTGACGTAGGCATGTGGATCATGTGGGTCAACTGGCTTATGCGGATTACGCGAGCCCACATCCCCGTGACACTCCCACGGTCCCAGAGGGGATGGGGCTGAGAAGACGATAATATTGCTGCCGCCGCGACAGGCGCAGCAAGTGCTACCGGCCAAAATGTAGTATCGAGACGATGAAGAGGAAGAAGAAACCACCAATTGTGGTAAAGGAGAAGAAGATGATGAATTCATTGTCATTTTTGAATTGGCCGGCAGAGTACGTCGAAATAGCACTGGTCCCTCGGCCGGTACGGGTGCGGTAATATTGGCGGAGCCAGCCATTTTCCCCGTTGCCGGCCCGGTATACGAGGAATTTAGCCGCGTAATGACAAAGCCTCGCAACCTCGTTGGGTCATTGGTTGTCGTTTGCACGTGATATGCCAATCCATCAGTGTCAACGAGCAAGCTAAAGTCTCCGGGTGTATCCGCTACCTTCACTGGCCCTGGTAACGCCTCAAAAGGTCCCGTGGGCGACGTGCTAAGAGCAATAAAATAGCCTTTGCTGGTAATGGCGTGTTGACGATCCTCGAACCACATGACGTACTTGCTGTCTGCTTCATTGAATATTACATGGGGTCTAAATTCAATGCCAGGAGAGCGGGCACTGGGCCGTAGCACCGCGCCCATGAACTCAAACTGTGCAAAATCACGTGTTCGGTACGCCACTACTGTGTGGTTTTTCGTAAACACGCAAGTGTCTGGGTACGATTCCGTAGGTGGTACATAACAGCAGCTTGCACACCCTCCCGGAGAGGGACAGCAGTCTACTGGAGGGCATCCACCCCAGATGTTAACATACATGTAGTAATCCTTCCCTTGTCGTAAGACGCTCGTTTCGCCTGTGAAAAGTGGCACGCCCCTTGTGTCTAGCGGCAATGCCCTGTTACTCAGTACCACTGTCCTGTGCCTCGCAGTAGCCGTGGTGCTTACGGACAGCATACTTGCGCGCGTTTCCAGGGCATCCGCGTTGGCTGATGCCACCAGACTGACAAATGGCTCATGCTCTGTGCCGTTAAAGTTGACGAGACCCATTTTCAGACCCAGTTCGGGCTGTGCCACGGCGCGATCAATGTACTGACACTTTTGAAAGCCGACAATATAGGGCGTCTTGGCAGCCCCGAGGACCCAGCTACGATAGGCTGCGGCTGCCTCCGTCTGGTTGGTATACAGCCCCCACTCGTAGGTGCGGTAAGGTGGGCGCGGAAAGGCAAAGCCCAAGTCAGCCACCAATATGGGCCTACCTCCAATGAGATTGTGAATACGATCCCACTCCGTCCTGTTAAACTGCACGTGACGCCATGGCGCGCTTGGCATAATCATTCCACCTGCAGGCTGCACCGACTGCCCATGGAATCGCTTGGCGGCCCTTTGAAGCACGCCATCGGGGGCCCAACTTAGTACAACTGTGTCACCAAATATAACAGCATCCGGGCCGTGCCAGTGGTGGAGAGCCGTCTCGGCCGTTTGGTAGATCTGATCGGCAATCTCGGGCAAGAATTCATAGTCGTCGCGCAGGCAGGCCGCTGTGTTCAGACTTTTAACGCCGCACAAGTCAAGCCTATCGTAACCGTTGCTGCAATTGGCGGCGTCAACGCCATAGGCTCGACAAACTGCTGTTGGGTCGTTTCCGTACTTTGTACGCAAAAAATCGGCGTAACGCTGGTACCCTGGTGACGTCGACAATTCAACCGTCGCACCGCTTGCGTCACTGTGACTACTCTTGTTCCCACTACTACCACTACCACAACTAGCACAGCAGCGTAGGGTGGATACCCAATCGTAACCGAATGATTGCTGCGATTTCACAATATCATAGGCAGGGAAATCAATAAGGAGATAACCTAGATTGTTATGACGGTAGGGTGCATTCTCTCTACAACGTTCTTGCACGCTGGCTCGAATGGAGCTGATTGTGTCGCGGGACCAGGGATCAGGAAAAGATACACGTGCCGGGGCAACATGCCAAGGCTGGGGTCCACCACTGGAATTTGAGAGCAAAAAAAGCGCCGTATAGAAAGGCATTTTCGCCATCATCTCCGGCGGTGCGTTGTACCCGGCACCAGTAAAGCTCCACCTTTTGAATTGCGACTCAACCGCCGTCGCTGCCAGTGTTATATTACCGTCATACTTGTCATGGAAGAGATTGGCCTCAAGACATTCATGATCATAGGGTTTGCATCTACGAATCGCATTAAAGTGGTTCACGCCCAAGTAGAATGGCATGCTTGTCCTCATGTCCACTGGCGTCGAGGCGCTGCTGTCCCTCACAGTAGCACCATGCGCAATGTAAACAGCGGCAGCGCCACTATTATTAGCAGTGTCATCGCCGCTGTGTGTTACGCGGCCATTGCTGCTACTGCTGTTCATGTTGACACGAGTGTATGCCCAAACCCCAGAACTTGATTCCACAAGTGTGGGCGTGGCTGCACTGATAGCGTCGTCAGCGCTTTGTGTTAGTTGACTGTGTGACAGATGTCGATAAACATCACGATGTGACTTCGCACCAATAACAGCAGTAGTGGTGACAGTCTCCTGATAATTTCCATTACGACTACTACTTCCCACTGCTGCTGCTCCCGAAACAATGGCAAATAAGATTAAAGACATTATAGCAAAAGCACGTGGAACAACTACGCGCAAATGCCGCAATCTCAACAGTAAAGGCATTTGTGACTTTTTTTTTTTTCTTTTTATTTCAACCATTTGTGTGTTACTCAAACTACATACGTTCCCGCTTGATACCACTTTTAGTCTTGTTGTTTTTGCCTCAATTCCATGGTGCAGAAAATGACACCACAATATAGACGCACATACAACTTTTTCCTGTCTGATCTGTGTCAGTGGTGATGACAGGCGATGGCGCTTCCCCGTAGAATGTTAAATCATACAGTGAATTTTGTATTCGCGACCGATTTCAGGTCTGTTCCCTGCCAGAGCGCTGCGGCCGTACGTAAGTAAAAACGGTCATGCGCACGGCCACTCTAGTTTCGCGGGACAAATGTAGTCCCTCACTGTTAAGCTATCTACACATGCAGCGCATCCTATTCTCTCTCTATTTACTGCTTGTAAGTAGGGTTTGTGACCTTATCTCGCACAGGCGCTGTTTCCAATCTCTGACTGCCGCTACCATTGGAAGTGGCTGCATCATAGATGGGTGGTGCAGCAACCGGACATGCCTCTTGGTACTGTACCGTGCCTTGAACAGCAATAGGGTCATCTGCTGCATCATATAATACGTTTTGCAACTGAGAAGTGATATCCTCCATAGCTTCGTATGATGATTCTTGTCTTAAAGTCGTATTTTTGGCGGAATCGTACACGGGTCGTGTTTGACATGATTCATCAGTGGCGGCGTCTACTGCGGCATATCCATCCTCTTCTACCATGGCTGATGGCACCTCATACAAGTTACAACTCAGTGTGCTGTCATCTGCAACAGAAGCAGAAGCAGCACAATATAGTGCATCACTATCGACCTGCAGCTGCTGCTCGTGAGACAAGTCAAGATGAGGTTCGGCAGGGTATGTAACGGAGGATATTGGCATTGCACCCTCTCGAAGTGATGTTGGAATCCCCGGCGATTCAGGTGCGACCTCATAGACGTGATCAGTGTCTGGTTTGCTTGCTTTTTCGTAGAATACTACTGCCTCGGGAGCGGTATGCGTAGCACCACCACCTGGCAACAACGCAGGTGCACCTATACTCTGTGTATATTCATACTCTGGTGGAGAGCGATGATATCCAGTGGTAGGAAGATTTCCATAGAGATTTTTTGACGCCGACAGTACTGGTTTGCGAAAGGATGACGCCTTCACCTTAATCTCGTCAAGGTCTTCATACATGTGCGGTAAATGGTGTGTGATTTCGCTCTGGGTTCCGCTACCACGATCGTTTTCCCCAATCACAATTGGTTCTTCATAGTCGCAATGTAAAGATTTGTAGGTGGCCGAACTTCGCCGACGACGGCTCTTTCTCCCGGATGGGCGTAAAGTAACTGGTGGTGGAGGCGGGGATGCTGATAGTAAATTTGGGTGCGAGTCCACGGTCGTAGTCGTATGGTCATTATTTTGCAATGACGGAAATGAGTCGGAGGTGATTGTATCTGTGCGTTGAAGCTCTACGTGCATAGTAGTTGTGTTACGACGCCGAATAATGCCAAGCGTTATCATAAGCAAGCAGAGGCCGCCAATGGCCACGCCCACGATCACATACACACTGCTGCCATCTTTTCCTCCATTTTCAGCCGCACTGTCGTTGTCGCCGCCACCTATTGATTCATCCAGTGAGGTATCGAAATTGACTGACTCTTGCTCCTCCTCAACTTCATTTGAGTCCACAATCCCTGGTATAACAATGATAGTTGGGCGAGGACGAGCAAGGGTGCTACTCGATGTGCTATGGGCTGTGGTCGAGCCGACTGTACTACTTGTGATAATTGTGGTTGCCGCGGTTGGTGTAGTCGCGTCTGTAGTCGCAGTAGACAGGCTTGTGGTAGAAGC
>JACLAD010001304.1_pt1 | contig 13606 bp, 10 predicted proteins | sample 8027901 | NCBI WGS metagenome assembly JACLAD01 (sample SAMN15725071, study PRJNA655200) | protist metagenome | isolation source: fluorescence activated cell sorting (FACS) single amplified genomes of... | place: Spain: Blaines Bay Microbial Observatory, Mediterranean Sea | collected 2016-07-05
ATCGTCTTGGAAAAAAAGCAGAGTACGTTGCCATAATTCAGTCTTGTCGATGGAAGAAATTCCTAAGTAGAGGAATACTCCCGTGAGTACTGCGTTGGGAATCTGGCGTAATCCGCTTCTTCCAAAGACAAGCGCCAGGCCAATCAAAGAATGTATCATTAATGCAGAAAATCTTTGCTCTAAGACACCTGTGGTGACAAGTTCACTTTTGTCATCGCCTGTTTTGACTGTTTCATACTGCTTCAAGGCACGTACATGCGCTAATGATCTCACTGTAGCAGCAACCATCCAAGGCATGCCTGTCATGCTAAAAAAAGCTGTAATCACCGCAGTTACGAACATATCAAGATGAATACCATTTCCCTTCTTCAACTTGTTTTCTTTTGACATCACTAAGCGAACAGTAATATTTTGATCCATAAAGAGCAAAATATATGCCATTATTGCTGGTAGTAAACACAATAATTTTACTTTGTTAGATACGCTCATGATATCCACAAGCCATGGTCTGCCAATGGTAGTTCCCAAAACTTCTGGTACGTTTAAAGTAGGCAAGGCCAACCCGTATGAAGCAGTAGCTTTGGCGGCGGCGAACAACCCGACGATTACTCCAGTGACTGGGGCGAAATCGGCTACGAAATTACGAACCTTTCTAGCCAAGAAAGGGGTTGACCTTATATTCACTAGCACATTGGCAGTCAAAAACGTAATGAGGGATATAGATGTGGAAACAAACGCTTGAAGACCACTGACAGCTGGATTTGAGAAGTTCCTCACGATATCTCTTACTGCTTCCGAAATGAAAATCACAGAAATTAAAGAACTGAAAATGTCATCAGTAAACCTAGTGAAGTACTATATACAAATAAGAGTAAATGCTACGTGAGAAAATAGTGCACTAATTTTTTCCCCTGATATAAATTCATGATTCATTTTTGTCTGGGGACTTACCTCAACAACATTAGATAACGAGAAAAAAGAGGACAAAAACAGCAACAATGAAGACCAAAGCCCAGTCCAAGCATATACTGGAAGAAATGGTACATTTGCTTTATTACATGCGTCAAAGAGGACCTTTAAAAATGCTAACAAGGGTCCAGTGGTTCCAATGATGGTCAGCGGCTGGCCTGTTGTTCCAAGAATTGTATGATAACCATTCATGCATGTCTAGAAAGGTACATCTAAGTATATCAAATCAATAGTATTGAATGAATTTACCCGAAAATAAGGCATACACAATGCCTCCAATGGCCGTAGCACCAACTGCTTCTACAGTTCCCATCAAACCGTTAGTTGCACGAGCAAGTAGCCCACCGAAGGCCACAGCAGGTGCTGTGCATGCAAAGAAGAGAAAGAATACTGCAGAAAGACTTTTCAAATTGAGTCCATCTACACAATTAAATGAACAAATATTACAAATGTAATGTGTAATTCGTTGCGTTCAGATTTATATTCGATGAGTTGGGAAGGAAGTGCAGGTGTACATTCAATCAGTTGACATATATTCTAATGATGATACTTGCCTGTGAACTCTGATTTGTAAACAGGAGCTTTTCTTTTCAGATCATCCTTAAGACCTTTACCAAAAGGTTCAGACAGTGGAACAGTTGTTGCTGACATAGACAACGATTGAGAGGATGTGCTTCGCTTTGCAGGAAGCTGAACAACTGTCCTGGTAGGAAGAGCCCTTGGACCAACATACGCATCTGACGAAATCAATAGAGATACGGATGCCACGACAGAAAGGAAAAAATGGCGCGAGACGATCATCTGTGCTTTCCTATTTGAAGTGCGATAATCACTTGAACAAGTATCTTGGATTTTCGATGAAAACGAATATGTTATGAGCAACTGCAACTGAAGTACCGAGTAGTATGGAGTTCCCGTTCGAGAGTAGTATGTATGATGAAGTAGTGTGGGAATTGCTACTATCGATCCAACAAAAATGGACAGCAGACAACACCTCACTGCTGACTATTTGTCATCTTTCATCTCTGCTGCTGAAGGGAAAAAATCGTTGCTTTACGAGTAAAAAATCAAGTGCAAAATCCAAAATCATTTTTACAACTCACTCACTACCCCAAAAGAAATCAAAAATCCATCTGTTGATCTCTGGCAATCGTTATCCTAGTCATACAATTTATTCTGTGTCCAGGGGTGTTTAGTGCGGCATCAGACTGCAAATCTCACGTGTGGTATCTTGTCTCTGTTTTCATTAGTCTGCCTCTAAACCTCTCGACATTTGTGAAGACTTTAACATAAGAGAAGAAAAAATGGATGGGACTAAAAGTTTTGTCATATGGTGTCTTTTAGTAGTACCATTTTCTGCAGCCTTCCACGCGTCGAATGCGATGTATTCTTCGAGATTGTTTAAAGCTCTATATGCAGGTGGTGTAGTGGATTTGGAGATACTAAACATTCAATTTCCTCGTCCAACGCAGAAAGTAGAGCCCATTTTTGATATCGTGGCTCAGAGAGATAAGTGGATGCAAAGTTTATATGCCGAGGAGGAAGAAACAACGAAAGTATTATCCAAATCATTTGGAGAAAAAGTTGTTCCTGTTATCAAGGATGTTGAGAAAATTATTCCAAAACCATCGGGTGGGGCCTCTTTTCAACTACCTAGATATGACCTCAAAGAATCTTTGCAGCCGTTCTCTGCGAAAATATCGCAGAGTACTACGGAAGGAATTTCAAAAGGTTCGGAGGAGGTCACCAATTTTCTAGTTCAAATTTGGAAAGTCGACCCAGTAGTTGTCAATAGTGTAAAAGCGTATGTAGCAGAGAATCCCAACGTCGTGGCTGGTGCAGCCCTTTTTCTTATTCTTCTTGGTGTATTGCAGCCTACTGAGTATAGAGATGATTCTGAACCATCAATGATAGTGGAGGCATTGAAAAATAAAAGTGTGGATCCGATTGAACCAATGATGTCAGTTACTAGTAAAGAAGAAGCTCCTGTCGAAACCCTATCCGAGGAGCCTATAGAATCTACAGCTGAACTAATCTCCAGTGAGGTAAGTAGCTTAAAGGAAGAACTCAGGAAAAGAGACGAAGAGATCAGCGAATTAAAGAAGGCAATGGATGAAAGTATGAGTAACAAGGCTGATACTACGAATACTTTGGATAAAGCAAAAATAGTGGAGGAAATAACAGCACAGGTAACACAGGCTGCGGATAGGAAGTACAAACTTCAGGAGGAGCAGCTGAAAAAGTCACTCGAGGATTTGAAGAAAAGGGAAGAGTCTTTAACACGCAGTGAAGCTACTACATTACATGCAGTCAAACAATTTTTAGTGGAAACGAACGAAATGCCACAAGGAACCGCTAATTTAGTATTAACTAGCACCATTCCGCAGGTGTTGAGGGATGTTGTCAGGAAGACAACGAAATCCAAATCAGACGATGAATTGTCAAAAATGTCGTCCAAATTAGCAGAAATGGAGTTGTATCTGAAAGAAAAGACTGCCGAGAATGAACAGTTGAAGCTAAATCTGTTGGGATCTGATGAAACATTGGGAGCTTCGAAGAAAGATAGCTTGCTGAGGAAGAAATCGCCGGCTGTTGTCGAGTCAGGAGTTGTGTCCGACTTGAAACTGGACGTCGAGGTCGCTAAGGAGAGAATTGTAATCAGTAACCCGTCAGACAGCGAAATAAAACTATCGGAAGGGTACACAATTGCTGATTCGTATCCATCTACAAAAGTTAACTTGGTTCTCCCGAGTATAACAGTACCTGCTGGAAAGTCGTTGACGGTTTTTACGTGTCCAGGCAAAGAAGCGTATGCCAGACCAAAGAGTTTCAGAGGCAAGTACATTGAATGGAAGACTGCAAGTGGCGATCTCAAAAAGTCCAGACTGTTCACAAAAGATAAAGCTGTGCCAGTATTTCTTTACTCAGCTGATGGATCGAAGATATAGATAGGTATTGCCTGCTTTGGTCCTACGCATAGAAGATGTCGCTCGATGTATCCCAACTGGATGCTGTGATCAACACGGTAGCGGAAACGATATTGCAATATTGACTGAACTTCTAGGGATCACCGTCCCAAAGTCTACGAGAAGCGCTTTCGATTTCACTACCATGTCGATGCATCCCAACTGGATTATCAATTACAGTAAGTGTAGCTAGCTCAAAAATTTATTTAATAAGATTTTATGATGATAATGCAATGCAACTACTGTATCAACTATCAACAACGTACACATAGAACATAGAACATGTACAGATCTAACTACTTCGACAATTCCAAATTTATGTACTAAGGTTAGTTTACCATCAAATTCCTGGCTGTTGGTAAACTAATATTAGTCCATAAATTTTAAATTGTCAAAGTAGTTAGGAATGTACTTAATACTAATAAATTTGACAGATCACTTTGATTAATCACAGCACCCCTCAAGAATCTAATGTCATAAGATGATATCGCCTGATTACACATAGTACGGATACATATAAGCAATCTATCAAGCTTTTCATTAACTATTAGCAAATCCAGAAAAATTCTGTCTATACAATATGTAAATTTAACTTCACTTTCTTCTGACATCCATGTCATTCATAGCCAGCTTTTTCCAGATGTGACATCGTATACGAGTATTCTTCACTATCTTCTGCACTAATACATCGACTTTGTTCTCCTGACTGTCATTTACCCCGATAAAAACAATCTAAAGAAATCTTCCGCATACTTGCACTTCTCAGAGGAAACATTAAACATTACTAGGGTAAAGCATCACTCTTACTGATGATCCCATAGATGTAGTTGGAAGATTGGTCTTAAATTTAGCTCTAACAACTCCATTTGATCCATGACTACGTGTTACCTTGCCCCATACTACGCGAAATTTACTACCAGACTTGGCTGTTGATGCCTTATAGATGTATGCAACACGTTTACCGCAATAGAACTTTGCTGCATCCATGTCGTTGACGTTATCAAGTCGAAGAAGACTCGTATGTTCATATGAGTTTCTTCGGCCTCTCTTGTAACCAAGGATAGTTCCCTTTACGTACAATCTCACAGGCTGTAAATAAAATGGATAAGCAGACACGGCGGTGAGTCAAAGAAATGAAAAGAAAGCACAGATAACAAATATACATATATTGTAACTGTAGGAAATTGATATACAACGATAATACAAAATATTGGGAGTATCACAGAAGGAACACCAATGACTGGAAAATACAGAGAATATAAATCCGTCGTGTCGTATGATCATACGCCAACTCCATATACAATAGAAATAAAAAAGCAACGAGAGACGCATGAAACAAGAAAGAAGAAATCATGGCACTCACCTGGCTGGACATGCTTTAGTTCCCTCCTATATAAATATACGCACAGCAGTCGAAAACTAATGTGACTTTGCAGTTGTGTCTCCCACAATATTCTTGTGTGATCCCTTTGCTTCATGGAGTCCATTGATTTTCCAAAAAATCATAATTTTGAGTTCATATTTTGGGATTTTTAGGGGAAAAAATAAATAGAAAATCCAAAAAAAAATATAGGTACATTGCTTAGATTTGTATTCTCTTGGCTCCCCAGATATTCTCAGATGTCTCATGGAGATTATTATCGGTAAGTGGCGGCAACCACTAGTTATTAACTAAGTATTGAAGTAAATGCATTAACAATAGTAATAGTAGCAGGAATGACGGTGCACTTTTTAACATTCTAAATATCTCTAAAACTATGACTCTTTAAGGTCTTGCATCATTCCCCCCCCCCAGGCCACCCAACACCCCCTTTTATACCGCCGTGCTTCGCGCTATAAATAGCCCTAACCGGCGAACCTGGCCATAACAGCTAACAGATGCATATAAATACTAGTACTAATACTAGATACTGGCGCCTACGCAGGCAATTTCCATTTTTATGCCGCCTATCGCTATCGCTCATTTTTTTCTTCAATCTTCAAACTTCAAGTTTATACTCGCCACTTGCTTCTATTTCTGCTTCTAGCTTCCAGCAACTAATAACTAGAATTAGAAGCGACTAAAGTCTGAAGTAGAGTGTGTATGCACATGAATATGACTGCATGCGCGCGACGATCAAACGCTATACATATGAATGTGCGCGTCGTATGTATGTATGTATGGATGGATGGATGGATGTACGTATATAGGCGCTTGACATGTTCTTCATTCGGACACGGCCCTATTTCCGCCGGCCGAACGAAGAGCATGTGTAGGTGGAACGCTAACTAGTGGGGGTAACGCTGGACGCTATGTCGCGAAGCGTTATGCGCAAACGCTCGTCGTAATTTAGGTATACAAATAGAAGTAGGAAACAAATATAGCGATGAGTGGAGAAAAGGAGCAAATCATAGATTGCTAAACGTATAGTGTACTTTCTACATAGTAGATAGATGCCATAACAAATACCTACCTACCTACCTACCTACCTACCTAGCGCCTACTGAAGTAGAAGCGGCGCGTAGTAGTAGTAGTAGTAGTAGTAGTAGCGGTAGTAGTAGGTATGTAGTAGTAGTAGTAGGCAGTAGCAGCGATACTACTTAAGTAGTATATAAATTTAGTAGTAGATAGCGATACCTACGTACGTAAAACTTAGTTGATACGTGATGTTACTACATATTCAGATTTTAGTTAGACGTAATAAAATTAGAAGAGAAAATTATTATATAATTGTTGTTGCTCTAAACACCCTGTTTAGAGTTTAGAGGTTGGCGCTCCCTCGACTCTCGACTTTGATCTTTGATGTGGTTGTTGGTAGACTTTTCATGGATACTATGTGATTAGCACTAGTTAGCTAGAGTCATATATAATAATATAATTGTTATAGTAATCTACTGGAACGACGATTTTAGCATCATCATGTTGATTGGGTACCTCATTCAGCGCATCATCTCCATGCACAACAGTACATTGCATACAAACTCACTGCTTTGCAAAAAAAAGAAGCACGTAATATACATTGATGATACTACAATCTTGTTTGATAGATACCATGAGTGGCGATGACATGTGCCCAAAAAAGAGGAAAACATTGGTCGCCTATATAGTATTACACGCACATAGACTTAATTGCTCATTCATGTCACCTTCAAGTTTTCATTTATAGCTCAGCCTCAACAATCGAGTAGGGCGGCTTCCATTTGACTTCGTAAGTCTGCTGTAACTTTCTCCAGAGGACAAACATTTTTTTGTAATGTTTGTCCATCAAATTTTTGATCATCATAGGATCACCCTCTAACTTTTCCGGGGCATTCTTTTCGTAAAAGTCTCTTAACCATGCCTCATCCTTCCGATAATTATAAGCGCTTATGATATCACTGGAATAATACAACAGCAAGATGGCGATTATGATGAGTGCGACAACACACCCTACTTGAAATAGTAGCCAATACCAACTACGAGCATTCGAAACACTGTCTTTGCTTCGCTCAGAAATGTTTGCCGTTCCTGAATTCGTATCTATAGAGAGAAACAGAGTGCACTCTGTTATCGCCACCTCCTTACCATCATCAAGCTTGGAACATAACGGAGTTATTTTCTTGATAACTTCCTCTGATTTCCCCTCTTTTGATTCAACCAGTGTAAGCTTTGGCCATCCTAAAGCGTAGTGATTGGGCGGGACAGCACCTTTCTTCCGAAAAATATCGAGAACAGGACCCCATGTATACACACGTTCTATCTTCGGAAGGGTTTTCCGGCCCTTCCTTGGAGGACCTGTATCAGTCTTCCATACACGGGACTCAGGCTCCATAAATTCAATATCTTTCACTTCACCACCTTCGTACAGTTGTTCTCTTAGAAAAATTTTCGACGTAATATATTCTTCTCCAATTGGAAGGCAATGTAAGATTTGGTCACAATTACCATCCTCCTGCCCAATGTACTGTTTGGAAGATTCCAGTTCAGCTGCCGCTAAAAGACACCCTCCTGAAGCGATGTCTCCTACACGAACATTCACATTTGGTACACCTAAAGAACTTGACAAATTCTTACTTTCGTCGACATCTAAACCTGCACAAAGAATTGCTGAAATCATTCCCACTTCAAATTTTTCCAGGATGATTTTAGCATCAGTCAAAACTTTTTCCAAAGGCATCCTTGATTTCTTTCCATTTTGTGTCCTTAACTCGATGCTTTCCTTATCATTTGCGGCAATTACTAATTCATTAGTTTTACATATTCCAGTACTAGTGCATAATACTATACGTTCGAAGCCAAACATACTCCCTGCTTTCTCTGCCCTCTCAGCTCCTTCACAACTCACTAGTCCAATCTCGGTACTGTAATCATCCATATGAACAAACATAACCAATGGCTCTTTTCCTTCATTCTTTTTGGCTTTGGCTAATGTAAGTTGCAATAGTCTACTTTCATCTCCTTTCTGCATCGGACGCAATGCTCCCATTACTGCAGCTAAAGCTCTTGGGAAGGCATATTTTGGTGTGTGCCCCGCCTCCTTAACAGTACACAATGCAGCCTTGCGCTCTCTTTGTGAAAAATAAGATGGAACAACAATATTTACACCTAAACGCTTTGATTTTTTACTTCTTTTCTCTCCATCTATCCCTACAGTTTTCTTTTTAAAGGCATCCACCCATAAAGTCACAATTAATGACGACAGCTCTTGGGGTGTATACTCGGAAGACAAAGTGATACCAACGTCTCCCCAGGAGTTCCTCTTCGTGGTAGTGAACGTGACAAGTTCATTGTTGTTGTTCATGACGCTCACATCAGTTTTGTTTTTCCCCAAGAGTGGTACAGGATACAATGCAAAGTCTGATGTCGTCGTGTCGGAGGCACCGAAAACTATTCCATCAGGAATACGCGATGGGGGCTGTTTCATCGCGTTGGTAAGATGTGATTTAAGAACTTTGTACTCCTTATTACTGCTTATCGATATCGAGGACGACATCTTGCTTACTTCTTTCATGTCTTTATCAACTGCTGTGAGAGTCACAATGGAAAAGCCTTCTTCATCCCATGCCGCAGCAGACGAAGTTTGCTCTGATAACTCGATTGTTAAACAAGAGTCTCCTGAGAGAGCACCTCTCTGTTCTTCCATTGACGCAACCTGACCTGCAACGCCTCTGAGTTGCGAAGCAGAACCGATATTTATGTTCGTTCGAGCTTCAAATTGGGGAGATGTCATCCCAATTGCCCTTGCTCCTTGTGTAGCAGGCAGAGGTTGTAGACCGGTCGCCCCTGCAGTTCCTCCGATATTTGCTGATAACATCTTGAAAGTCACCCACGTTAAACGAGACGAGTAAGTTACCACCAACGAAAGATTTGGGATTGTGGTATCAACTCGAGAACATGTGTCACATCCATCCATCGTGATGAAATCATTTGTTGGTCCAAGATCAATCGATACTAGTACTTATAATAATTGTAGATAGTAATAAGTAAAGTCCATTCCACACATTTTTTACTTATTTATTTATTATCTGCCCTATGTTGTGGGTGTCGTGGTGATATATGATTGCAAGTTTTTCAGTTCAGTGGCCTACTTACTTATTATTGCTGATAGGTAGTAAGATAGTACGTAGTATGTAGTAGATGATCAGTGGAGTAGAAATCATAATAGGATGGTCAATGTTATATGATGATGACGAATGTTGCAGAACAGTACCCCTCGTCACTAACCATCCCATCGCAGGGGGAAAGGTGCAAGTTGAAGAAAAACGACCACTGATGAAGAATTTCTATCTCATAGTTATGCTTCTCATTTATAAGGTTGGCAAATCAGTTTTGGCCTTCAAGCCCATCTCGGACAGAAAGAGCAGTCACCTGATAAGGAGACATTTGGACAGGATTGCATCTGGCAGCTCTTTCGTATCGTCGCCAAAACAAAGAGCTTTCCGTACCTTTTTGCACAGTAAGCCTACAATCGATGCTGATAGCAAGTACTTTGAATTCGATAGAATGGAGAAAGAATTGTATTCCTGGTGGGAAGATTCTGGTTACTTCAAGCCCTCTGAAGATAAGAACAAGAAAACTTTCACTATACCAATGCCTCCTCCCAATGTCACTGGATCTTTGCATATTGGGCATGCATTGTTTGTTGCATTGCAAGATATCATGGCGAGATTTCATAGAATGAGGGGAGATGCTACTTTGTGGCTTCCTGGAACAGATCATGCTGGTATCGCTACTCAACTTCTAGTAGAGCGTGCACTTATCGAAGAAGGTACTACGAGGCGCGAAATTGGACGTGATGCATTCCTAGAAAGGGTCTGGACGTGGAAAAAAGAAAAAGGTGGATATATTACGAAACAAATGCGAAGATTAGGCGCTTCAGCAGATTGGTCGAGGGAAAAATTCACTCTTGACCCAGATATGTGCGAAGCTGTCACTGAATCTTTCATAACTCTATATAACAAAGGACTGATTTACAAAGGTAATTACATGGTTAACTGGAGTCCAAATTTACAAACAGCTGTTAGCGACTTGGAAGTAGATTACGAAGAAGAGGATGGTTTCCTGTATCATTTCAAGTATACGCTATCTGATAACGGAGAAGAGTTTATTCCTGTAGCTACAACACGACCAGAAACAATCGTAGGTGATACCGCTGTATGTGTTCACCCTGAAGACAATAGGTACAAGCACTTCATTGGTCGTACTGTCCGGGTACCTTTCATGGATCGCGATATTCCTGTTATTGCAGATGAATACGTAGAAAGAGAGTTTGGCACTGGTGCCTTGAAGGTCACACCTGCACATGACACCAATGACTATGAATTAGGGAAGAAACACAGCCTTGAGATGATTAACATCATGAATAAGGACGCTAGTATGAATGAAAACAGTGGCAAGTACAAAGATCTCGATCGTTTCGAGTGCAGGAAGCAGATATGGGATGACATGGATGCAGCTGGCATTACCTTGAAGAAAGAACCTCATAAACAGCGTGTCCCTCGCAGTCAAAGGGGTGGTGAAATCATTGAACCAATGATCTCGAGTCAGTGGTTCTTGAATGTAGATAATATGGCTAAAAAAGCCATTGATGCTGTTCGATCCAAAGAAACTCAAATAATACCTGACCGGTTCGAGAAAGTTTGGTATAATTGGCTGGAAAACATTCATGATTGGTGCATTTCCAGACAACTATGGTGGGGACATCAAATTCCCGTGTATTATATTAATGGCGATACTAACAACTTCGTCGTTGCAAAGGATGAAGCAAGCGCCTACGAGATGGCCAAAAAGGATCATGGAGATTCGGTGAGTTTAACGCGCGATGAGGATGTGCTGGACACTTGGTTCAGGTGAGAGAACAAACTTGTTGTGTGTATGAAAATTAATGCCTCTTTCCGTTTCATATGTATGTATATGTTGTTGTGCATTACGGTTAATACTCGAGGGAACATATTCTAGTTTGTCTCTCCTTGAATCTGTTCTGCGACATTAGAGGGTGATCATCTTAACAGAGAATTCTAGCTCTCAATTACACTTCGGTGTGATTGTGAACCTGGGTCTTCGGAGACCAGATCTTAGCTTTTAGAGATTGAGAGAAATCCTTTTCTTTATATATTCCTATTGTTTAATTTGTGATCCGCATCGAAACTAATGCATCATTTCAAGATGTAAATGATTGCAACAAATGCGATGTACATATGTTTTTGTTCGTTGATCGATATATATATATATGGCTATTCATATTGTTTATACACAACTCCTATGTAATCAATATGAGGTTGAACTATTATGATCTCTCACATTCTTTAATGCTATTATGTATGCTTTCTTCGTAGCTCTGGACTGTGGCCCTTCGCAACTCTCGGTTGGCCAAAAGCTGATCCTGGTGAGAACACTGATCTGAGCAAATTTTACCCAACTAGTGTTCTAGAAACAGGCTATGATATACTTTTCTTTTGGGTAGCAAGAATGGTAATGATGGGAATTGAATTTACTGGCAAGTCCCCATTTCATACTGTATATATGCATGGACTAGTCAGAGATGGTCAAGGACGAAAGATGTCGAAAACAACCGGTAACGTTATTGATCCTATTGACACTATAGAAAGTGTTGGATGTGATGCCTTGAGGTTTTCATTGGTGACTGGATGCACTCCAGGTCAAGACATTTCTTTGTCGTTGGAAAAAATTGAATCGAACAGAAATTTTGTGAACAAGATGTGGAATGTGGGTAAATATATTAATGGACAGGTGCTCAGTAAGTTAGAAGGAATTGACAAGAATTCGTTGGCCGTGTCAACACCAATGACTGCAGAAGATCTCAGCCGAATGCAATTGGCTGAAAAATATATCATTTCGAAATGTCATGATGTTTGCAGCCTAGTGACCAAAGATTTGGATAATTATGATTTCGGACCAGCAGGCAGCAAAATGTATGAGTTTGTGTGGGATGAATTCGCTGATTGGTACATAGAGGCCAGTAAAACTCGTGGAAAAGACACTGCTTCCATGGAAAAGACAGCGCGTGTCTTGAATTACATTTGGGATCGTAGCTTGAGGTTAATGCATCCATTTATGCCTTTCATTACAGAAACTCTTTGGCAATCCATCCCTCACAATGATGAAAGTTTGATGATTTCACACTGGCCTCAAATGGAAGATGAAGTTCTTCCAATAGATCAATCTGCAATTTCAAAATTCAATGATATCCAGGAGTTGATTCGCTCCATTCGTAATGCCAGAGCAGAATATGATGTTCAGCCAGGAAAAAAAATTGGTGCCTATATCTCCTGTAGATCTCCAGAGCTTTTGGAAGCTATTGAGGAAGAGAAGGCTCTTCTTCCTCTCTTGGCAAAGGTAGACCCTTCTGCTTTGACCCTGACATCTAATAGCGACGGCATTTCGGCAGACAGTAATTATGTTCGTCTTGTGGTCACAGAGAGTATAGACGTATATTTGCCCATGTCCGATATGGTCGACAAGGAAAAAGAAATCAAACGCTTGACAAAACAAGCAGACAAACTACAAAAAGATATCATCGGTTTAGAGACAAGGCTGAACAGCCCAGGATTCAAGGATAAGGCCCCTGAACATGTTGTCGCTGAAGCCACTGGAAAGCTAACTGATCAACAAGCTCAACTTGAGACGATTAAGAAAGAGTTGGAATTACTCACCACAGCAATTTGATAAACGGCGTGATAGTTTTATGATTTACTATTTTTGCAATGCAGTCATTTGGGCTCCTTTTATTTGCTCCGGCATGGGAGAGACTGGAGACTGAAACAGGTTTAGCGCAGCCACGGGCGGCTGTTAGCGATATTCGTAGAAATCTACCCTAATGGTACATGGTATAAGTATTTATAACTAGAAGTTGTAGCTAGGTAGCTCATTATCTTCTAACTTCTAATTGGACTAGGACTAGCTGTTCGCTAGCTACTTAGGCAGCTAGAAGCTAGAAGCTAAAAGTAGAACGTATCTAGTATGTAGAACTAGCAACTAGCTATGCAGCTATGCATACTTCAGCGTTACCTGCACCATGACCTTCGGCTCATGAGACCGACGCTCTAACCAACTGAGTTTCACGGCTCATTACCACTACTGCATGTTCACACTTTTACAACTACAACTGGAGGCTCTTATGTAATTAATAAAGTTGTCGAAAGTATAATAAAACAATAAATCTACTGACGGCAAACCTTTCACCACTGTCTTC
>JACLAD010001928.1_pt1 | contig 13601 bp, 2 predicted proteins | sample 8027901 | NCBI WGS metagenome assembly JACLAD01 (sample SAMN15725071, study PRJNA655200) | protist metagenome | isolation source: fluorescence activated cell sorting (FACS) single amplified genomes of... | place: Spain: Blaines Bay Microbial Observatory, Mediterranean Sea | collected 2016-07-05
GTGTAATTGTAGAATCGAATATGACAGGTTTTGAAGATGTATGGATGTGAAACATAATATGCAAACTGAATTATAAAACCAGAGGTTCCCGTCTGCGTTAGCAGACCTTATGAAAACCGGTGACTGTAGCGGTAGGCTAGCCTAACGTTGACCTTGACACACTAACACGGCGTTTTTATGAGACACACAGAGACCCGTCCTGCCCGAGAAACAGTCCAAATCAATCTTAAAATTTAAATCTAAATCTAAATCTGAAGTTCGACAGACCTCAGGCCTAAGACCCAGTACGGTACGCACGTACTGTTGTAGGGTCAAGGGTACTTTTTCCGGCCGGGTTTCCCATACTAGCCCTACTGGGAAATGGAGCGACAATAGTTTAAGAACGCACGTACACGAGTCGTGCGTTCGCACGTACTGCAAGAAACCCACCCCCCAAAATATTATGTACAAATCCTTGCTACGCACTATGCTCAGCCATGTGTCGCAAGCCCTTCATTTCGATGCGCAGGGGCCAATCAGGGAGCCCAGCAGGGAACCTAGCAGCGCATCAAGCGCAGATGATGCTTGCGAAGCCCTCCGCTCCATCTTGCAGGCCTCAAATGCTTACCAGCGAGCCATCAGCATCTGTGAGGTTTTCTTAGAGAACCTTTCTGATCGACGGATTGCGGACGTACTCAGGTGCCAGCGTGCTTTAGAGGAAAGATGCGCACAACTTGAATTTATCATGGCTAGAAAAAGAGCTCCTCCACCATCGATGACTGCTTTTAAGTGGGAGCCGGGAAAAGAGGAATGCAGACAGCTGTTTGGTTGTGAAAGTTCTCAGATTGTTCTTGAGGATAGCATTCTTATCCCGGTTCTTTTTCCGGCAACCTGCGAAGGAATTCGTAGTCCCTGCAAGTCTATTCTTTTATATGGACCCCCCGGCACCGGCAAGACATCAATGGTGCGGAACTTATCATCCAAGTACCATCTACCGCTCCTTGTTATCCATCCTTCACACGTTGTTTCCAAGTGGAGTGGCGACTCAGAACGGAACCTCAAGCAAGTCTTTTTGGCTGCAAGATCTAGGAAGGGGCGTTGTATTATATTTTTTGATGAAATCGATGGTTTGTGCATGCAACGGAGAAACTCTGAACATGATGAGCGTGGTTCCAGGCTTTTCCTCTCCGAGTTTTTGCAGCAGTTCAACAATTTGCTTTCCAACAGACAGAGCAATGAAATCTTAGTAATTGGTGCTACAAATCGGATACAAGATGTTGACGAAGCCATGCTGCGCCGTTTCGAACAGAAGATAAACATCGGCTACGCTAACAGTGATGCTCGAAAACGCCAGATCGAGCACCATCTGAAAACTGTCTCGAAATTATCAGGGTCGGAACTGGATGATCTGTCTCAAAAATTAGTTGGCTGGAGTGGTGCTGACATCGAGATACTCTGCCGGCAGGCTGCACTACTTCCGCTTCAGGAAGTTGTATCCACATTACGAATTGCAGGCCATTTTGAAGAAAAATCATCAATTGAGGAATTGAAGGCTGTATCAGATGCAGAGATTCGTCAAGTCTCGTATGCAGATATTTGCGAGTGCATTCAGTTAGCAAAAAAATGATCTGGGGTAGAGGTATTTCGACTCTGAAATCTGAAATGGCTTGGGTACGGGAGATTACATATTACATATCACATATCACATATCACCGTCCTCATCTATATCTAGTCTAATTACATTGTAGACGTACAGTTGTCAGGCGCGAGTGCAATAGGAATTTTTCAGTTTTTTAAAAATATTGAAATGAATCAACATCAACACCGACATCAAGTGAGATGAATTCCACACCGCAGAAGCACAGCGATAAGGATATTCTCACACGCAATATATTTTGCTAGCTAGCAGTCCTCCTCGACCCACAAGATTCAATTTAAGACTTCACCAACCTGCTCGTCTAATGTATGAATAAGATCCACAAATTGTTCAAAAGTCAATACATCATTCTCCTCATTGCATGTGTACTTGCCAGAATTCGCACGCAGTATTCTCCAGATGAGACGATCAGGAGCTGCGAGGCCAATCGTGTGGATCGCCGATGCAATATCCGAGAATAATATTCCACGATTTCCGCCAGCAGTGACAAACAAGTCAAAAACAGCCTTCACCTCAAAATTCTGCTCGATACAAAAGAGCAAGGTTGACCAGCCACAAACAATGAAACTCTTGCGAGTTGCATTTTCTATTTTTAGGAGTTGCAACTCCAGCACAGTCGCCTCGAGGAGATTGCTGCAGTAAACACAATCTTTCATGATCTCGAGAACCTCTAGTTGCAACATTTCTATGAGAAAATCATCACCGTGCATGCGACTTCTGGCAACTTCCTGAGCTTCTGTGCGCATAGCCGTGAAACGCTCACTCAGTAGGCGTTGAAGATCTGAAACGTTGCATAAATATTCACACAGGGGAGCAGGACAGAACACAGCTACTTCAGTCACAAGCGTTCTGGGTAAATTTTCCATGGCTCTGCAAAAATGTTCATGAATTTGCCGCAAAGTTTCATCCCCAGTTGCCATTGCTCGATCTAACTTTTCTCGAGCTTCATCCATGGTCATAGTAGCTCCTCCGTACAAGGCTTCATCAACAGCCAGGGTGTTTGATGACTGAATTCTGGATAGCCGTCTTTGTTGGTGACTTGAGCGAAAAGATTGGGTCCTGCGTACCTGTAGGAACAAGGCATTCTTTTCCTCGGAAAAGCGAGCTTCGTCATCGTCCGATGCGTCAGACTGCTCTACTGAACCAACGTCTTCAAAGGCATCATTCGAAGAAACATGATACTGGTAACGCGAATCTCGAACACGATTACGGGCCTCTGGAGATGACGTCAGTGCTCTTACCATTTCTGATAGAGCAGGAAGATCCTCTTCGTCGACAGATTGTGAGAGAGCTTGCAAGGAATGAAGCATTTTATCCGGTGACTTCGATTCCAGGGCAATCGTCGACACTTCCAGTCCCAAGCGGTTGGCGCTAGATCGTGATAGCAATTCATGTTGCGTTGAGGACTTTTTTAGTGTCCTAGCAAGGCCCAGGCGCACACTTGAACGCCGACGAGACAGTTTTGTTCTTCGTTTCTTACTTCGGTGCGATCTTTCTATATCTCTGAGAAGCTCCTTGAAATCTTGCTGGTGTTCTTCGCTGAAAGGTAACGACTGATGGAGCCACGATCTCACGCGGGCAGATAGCGTTTTGTGCTGCCAAGCAGTGGGTTTACGCATTTTTAGACCCCGTAGCTGCACACTACCAAAATTACCATTATCGCATTCAGCAATATCTGTCCGAAGCCGCGTACCTTGGAGAGCTGTCGACGAGAAAATCAACCAGGAAGCAAAAGGACTTCGCCCCTTTGCGTTTGCGGACATAAAATTGACGATTTGCTGTTTCTCATCTTCACTAAGAGTGTTCCAGACGCGGTACGCGAGCGTCGATTTAGCAAGCGACTTTATTTGCGCTTTGGTCGATTGCAGAGATTGCTCAACATACTCTACGAGCTCCTGTCCCGTGCTTACATTACCAAAACGGGTGAGCAAATCTTTAAGTTCAGTCCATGTACAAGAATATCGGTAACGCCCTGCGATGAATGTGGGAAGAATCGCGTTCAAGAATAGAATTTTGATTGGGGCGACCAGAACAACCTGAAATGCGATGGAAGTTAGGACGCCATTCAACCATCCAACTCCTATACTCGGGTCTTGAGTTCCTTTCGACATTTCGAAGTACCAAAACAGAACAAACGCGATTGTAACGCAAGCATAGATTAAGGCGAAGCCCCATACCAGACCCAAAACAAAGTGGGGTAGAATGGAGGGTAACTGAGTGCCCTTGCGCCATAGCATATCATAGAAAATCGCATGGAGCCAACACATGCCCCTCCTTTTCTTCAAATGCTCCAGTTCAATTTGAAAAAGCTTCGGCGACGCAGCTACTTTCAGGAGACCAAGAAAATTCTTCATCCGCCAGCCAAGCCAAAAGGAATCGCAGGACTTGAAGCATCCAAAGCAATCGCAGAGACAGCAGCAGAACCTTCCTTTCGTTCTGCAGAAAATTCTAGAGAAAAGGGTTCTGTTGAGGTGGCCCTTACCTGTATACGACGCATTTTCACTAACGCGCTCCGCGATACGCATCGCTTGCGAGCGCTGAACTTTCCACGCAAAACGCGCGGTGCGGCTCTGTTCTTTGGTCCAGTTTGCAAGCATTTTCGCGGTGGTATACTTGTCGTTCCAAAGATCTCCAAATTTCGCCTTGGCGCGGTCTCGCTTGATATCACGATAGTAGCCCTCAGCAACAGCTGCGACCTGTGCGGCTTCAATCGTATTAGTGGGCAACGCACGAATATTATCATTCCTACTCCTAACGTACTCGTCGTCGATGATGACAAGTTGAATACTATCTCGAAGTGCAATCGCATCTTCCTCGCTGTGCATGGGTCCAACTTCCACGGGAATACCAGAAGAAGGTGAATCTACAAGTAACACCCACGTGTATTCCTCAGCCCCTACGTTATGATTTACGAGAAGCTGTGGAGGCGAGCAAGATGACCAATGAGTAAGAACGAGAGATCTGACCGGGTTCTTTTGCTCTTCAACAGCATACCAATTAAGAAGTGCACAATCTCGAAAACGAAGCACCTTGACAACTTGTCTGCCTCCATGTATTGTAATTTCCTCAATCGTCTCCGCTCCCGTATCAGCCGTTAGATGTCCTTCTACCTCGTAGTTGTACCTCGTCCTTTCCGAGCGCGCTATTTTTTCAAAGAGTTTTAAAAATAGCAACGAAATCGGTACTGAGATAGCGACTCCGACCAAAGAAAGACCAATGAAATTCATAAACTCTTGCTTTCTCTGCGTCTCCCGGCGCTCTAAATACAGTGCTGCTTCCACGAACATGAAAGTTGTGACAATGTTGAAAAGAACCATGATTCTCTGAGGCCGAGTGAAGTATTTATCATGGGTCGCAAAGAGAACATACCATTCGTGTTCCGTCTTCATACTTTCAACCCACCGGTTCCATACCTCATGAAAAGATCTCTTCCTACACGAACAACCACAACAAAAAAACCATGACACCAAGTCGCATGTCGATAAAGCCCTGTGTGGTTCTTCTTTTTCTCGTTTTCCTTTTTTGCCTGTCGTTTTTTTCCCAACCAGGTCAGCACGGGATTCCTTCTTGGCTTCAAACTCATGTATTTTGTCCGAAGGAAAACGCAATCCGACGAAAGAACTCTTCGGACCTTTATGGATTGGAGCCAGCTCGAATGCAACACCTGGTTGCATTGAAACTCTTTCCTTTGTTGTAGCGAAGGACTCCCTAAAAACCCCAACCTCATCTTCCTCATTAGCATCGGAATTCGAGAATCTACTCGCATGTGACAGCTGGGGCGCAAGCCCGGGGCCGAATGTCGGTTGTAGAAGTAATGTAGTCGCTGGGTAGGAAATCCTAGGGTCTGTGACATTTCCGTCGGCAGGCTTTTCTACGGTAGGCTTTTCTACGGCAGGCTCTTCTTCGACAGGCTTTTCTATAAATGGCTTTGTAAAATCCACCACCTGAACAGAATCTTCCGAATCAAACAAATCTTCCACCTGCGCAAGCCGCATTTTACCAAACCTGGTCTCGACAAACTTCAGACCACCACCTGTATTTATGTCTACCCCGCTCGCTTCCATCCATTCGTAGTCAAGCTCATCGATATACGTGAAAAGAACTCGGTACAATCCTATGTCTCTCATGAGGCCTCCGTTGCTGGACTCGCGCCTTTCCCTCAAAATAGGCTGCTTCGGCGTTCCCGGGCTCGTTCTTAGTCCCGAGCTCATTCTTCTTACCAGGGCATGAAGACGGGCGCGTACGTCAAAAATTTTCCCCAGGCAGCATCCGACTAGCGCCAAGAACATTAAGAGACCTAGAGTGACGAGAATTACGAAGTTTGCCTCCATCGGATCAATTGTGTATTGGCATTTTATGTCCCGATTCCTTTCCAAAAAGTTGGTCATACTTGCATGATGCGGATGCAACCATGAGAAGTGCTTCACGAGGGCAGACGAATTTTCACCTCTATCGAAAGAGTAACCTAGCGCGCGCGTATAGTCGACCCGATTTGATTGGGACACCGAGTTGAACGACGAATCCTGAGTGAATACCAGTACTGCGTAGACAGTGTCGACAAACAAGTCGGACGATCTATTCTTCTCAGACACGATTTTCGTCACGAAAGTGTAGTCATTTTCGCTGGTCATGCCTAGTGATTTTCCCAAGCTCGATTTTACACTGAAGACTTGCGAGGAAACGTTTTCCCATGCAACTGTGTGTTTTAGAATCAGAGAAACTTCAAAAGCAATGTCACATTTGCGTTCCTTTTGCAAACTTTCTGGGAACGACTGCCAGGTATTAAGAAACCGAGAACCTACGTTTTGGAGTCGGGAAGAAAATTGGGTCAAATGATTACAGTAGCAGATTGTTTGGCCAGTTGTCGCATCCTTCGACGACGAGCATCCCTTGGTCGACCAGGCGCCTTCTACATTGTCATAGTACACGCATCTCCTGTCGAATAGCGTTTGGGGACAAATCACCTCCCCGATTTCCCTACTTTGTCCGTCACATTCTCGTTTTATTATCTTCTCGATGCCTGGACACTTTGCAGTCAAATTATATGCGTATCCGGTTTCTTCACAAGCAAGCACATAATTATACCTTTCCGGGTCTATACTGTGTTCAATAAGCCGACGCCTTTTTGCCGCTGGTGCCAGTTTGATCGTTATCGGTTTGCTCAAATTACGAACGATAATCAAATCACTCCGACTCTCGTCCTCTTTCAGACCATAAAATGCGATTTCAATAGAATCATTCGAAAGTGTTCCCAAACTCTGGTTACCGGGATGCGTTTGCATCCCGATATTAATTGCGACTAGCTGCACTCCGTTCGTAGAGTTCGCAGAAGATGCAAGTTCACGCATTGCATCAGAACCAATTGAAACGCTCGTGTCGTTGTGTCCCTCGCTCACACTAATTTTCTGGGAAGAAATCTTCACCGCTCCTGACGTAGAGTAGGCAGTAGTAGATTTGTCCCCCACGTCGCCCGTATCTCCTTGAATTTGTCCCGCCTCCACTAGTAAGTGGATCACTAAAGACATCGTATCATTTGTGAATGTCGCTTTGCCCCGCAAAAAGTTATCACCTAGTCGCAAACAATTGTCGGAATTATCGGAAATCATACTACGAGTCAAACCACGCTCCGCCCCACGATCAATGAAAGTTGCCAATTTACAGATTTTTTCCGCGTGTTTAATCGCCTTCGCGAAGGCTACTTTTTCTCTCAGAACACACGGTAGTGATGAGACAGTAGATGCTGCAGCATATCCCGCAACGCGCATCGCTGAGAATGTCGCTTCATGTTTAACTCTCTCAAATGCATCACTTTGATGCTCAATAAGAAACGTGGCAAGATGCTCGCAATTTTGCACATCTGCGGTTGGCTCCAAATATTTTGGCCCAAACACCTCGGCACTGGCAGTCGCAAGCTGAAACAGTGAGTCCACGTTGCTTTCATTGGAAGCCTGCTCAAGCAAATTGGTAATGCTTTTTTCAAGATTATCCACCGATTCACTCGTCTCCCTCAACAAAATTGTGCAATTGTCGCCATTCTTCCTCCGGAAAGACATCGATGTTGCTCCGTAGGGATCCTTCGCAATGACCGCGACGCCAATCACTGATGTGGCTGCGTTGGAATATCCGCTGATACGGAGGTCGCGTAGTGTAGTTGCGGTGGAAAACTCACGAGCATGTGGAATCATTTTACCCTCCGCGGGAGCATGTGTGTGGAACATGTAGCGCAATGGCAAATCTCTACACCCATCATCTGCCCAATTACCGGTACTCAATGTGAATGGAGTTAGAAGTGGCTCGCCGGAAAGTGGCAAAACTTCCACAAATCCTCCTGTGGGGGGTGAGTTCACGATAATACTGAGTGTGGTGCTGGATGACATTTCAAAATTATTTGCGTCAAAACCAACAAGATTAAACTTATACTCCCCGCTCTGGAAACTTCCGGGAGGAAAAACAATTCTCGTCATCAGCAGCGAAGATCCATCATTCATGAAAGATCTAACATCGTGTTGCAAATACTGCTGATTCTGCATCTCGTCGCTTTTCAAAATTTCCCACCTCGCTGCAGTATTTTTCCAGAGAGCATCGGGTGGCCTTTCGACCTTTCCCAATATCGACAAGCGAAGTCCTGGATCAATGACATATGCATTTCCGCTTTCACAGCCGCGCTCCGCACTGCGAAAACCAGAGACTACCTTATCGAGTGCAGCAATTGGCCTCACGCCCTCGACAATTCGAAGTGATAACGAGGCTGATGCGCTATCACTCACAGCAAGCGCCTGAAACGCAGAGCATTTTCCATTGTAAGCTAATTTACTATTTCTTTTTGCCGTCAGGGTTAGGAGAAAATCCCCAACGCCAAAATCTTGTCCCCTAATCGTCAATAGACTGTCAGATACCAGCTGTAAGTCAGGGCATGCGCATGAAAACCCCGTTGCACATTGCAACTTGTTGCAAGTCCAACGAAAAACAAGCGACTCGCCCGGAAAATCTGGATCTCGAGAACGTCGGCCATCGAGATTAATAGTATTACTAACTCCAGCGATCATCGTTGACGCGCCACCCTGAAGTTGAACCTCGGGGGAGCGACCAAATACACGCACAACTGTTCTGACTTGGGCCTCGAGAGAACCCGAAGATGCTGTTAGTGTGTAATCATGATTCACGCAGGCGGGCAAACTGAAAGATGGTAAATAGAGATTCGGTGTGCCTCGACAATTAGGACACGGCGAATTGGTATTGGATAACCAGGAGTACTGCAATTTATCCGCCTGAAGTGAATCACAGCTTTTCAAAGTACCACGGCCACGCACAATTATCGGCTCATCCCTGAAAATGTTCGTCACGTCATTTTCGATTTGCAGTGAAATCATTGCTATACGGCTTTTCCTGAACTGTGCATCAGCCGTACTCACGCCGAGAAGATTTCGAACAGTCAATCGCATTGTAAATTCATATTCCGCCTGCACATCAGGAATGTCGGCTGCGTGTAGTATCATCAGGGCATTTTCCTTTTGCTTTTCCACGGCTGCATCTAGCGTCGTCCTCAGGTTCACCTCGAGTGTCTCGGCAGCACCTCCCATCCCTTTCTCCAATACCTTTACGCTGACGAGCTTCCAGCTGAAAGAAATGTCAGGACCAAGAAAACGTTTTGATCTACCTCCACCCAAGTACAGCGTTTGGCACACCCCAATGACATTTGACGGCTCAGCAAATATGACAGCCTCAGGCGGCTTGCTGGAGCATTCCCCTAGTCCCGCATTACCCGGATAAGCTCCGTTCTCGAAGGTGCGTCCATCCAAATTAAAAGTTCTCAAGCTGTTCAACGATCCATCCAATAGTTTAAAATTCAGCGCTCCTTCTCTGCATGTGCAATTTGCTCTTGTCGCTGGAGCCGGGCTGTTTCGACACAGTGAAAACTTTGGGTCCCCACAGCCCCCATTTTCTATAGAAGTACACTCTGGTGTGTCGCTGCAAGCTTCACCGGAAAACGTCCTAGAGAATCCTTTCTTACACGAACAGAATGCAGAGCCTGGCGGCGCCTCTTCGGTGTCCGGGCACGCCTGGCATGCCATGGAGCCAATGGTCGCTTTGTAGTAATTTGCTGGACACGGAATAACCCGCGGGGAATCTGCCGCGCCGGTTGTGCCATCCCACTGATAGCCAGGATTCGGCATGCACGATATCGCGTTTGTCTGCCCCAGTAAGCCACCGGTGCCGGTGTGGGATGGGCAAGGTATGCAAAAAGTGATATCATCTGCATTATTACTTGGCTTATATGTGTCTGCAGGACATGCGGTGCAAGCGTCCCCGGAAATTCTGCGATATTCACCTGCTGGACAAGCACTCCACGAGCTTTTGGTGCAGCGACTCAAAATATTTTGAGCAGCACTACTCTCATACTCTGCATCGTAGCTATCCTCGCAGGTACACTGCGTCGCGTCGAATGAAGAAACTGCATTTGCGGGGCAAGGCAAGCAACGTGTGTTTAAACTCGGGACAGGAGAAAAACTTCCCGCTTCACATTTCTTACATTCTTGCGAGGTGTAGAAATACCCAGCTGCACATGCGCAGCGACTATCCGCACTTGTCTGGACGAGGGGATATACACAAGATTCGCACTGTATTTGCTCAAAGCGATATCGGACCTCAGCCCTACCACAGGGAGAGCAAGTGTTATCACCACTAGAACCAAGCGAATTCTGCTGGGAAAAACCAAGTGGGCAAATGCATGAATTAGCAGTGTAGCCAGGTACAGCGGAATCTGTGGTCTTTCCTTGCGGGCATAATTTACAGGGTTGGACAGAAAGGGGATCCTCTCCATATCTTCCAGCTGGACATACAACGCAATTACCAGTCACGGGGTCGAATGCTGTTCCATGAGCAGGACACAAAAGAAAGCAGCTGGTAGCACTGGCAGCGCTGGACCACCCCGATGGGCACCCCTCACACACGCCAGTTTCTGAGGCGTACCGACCAGGAGAGCAAGCGGTACAGCTTCGCCTATCTAGTGTCTTGACAAATCCAGGCGAACAGACACAAGTAAGGCCATCCTTGGCACATTTTTTTGAGCCTAGAGCATTTACGCAGCCTGTGCCCGAGCGCCTTATGAATTCTGGCGCAGGGTTCTGCCCACCATCGGTAGCAAAAAACTCCTTAAAAGAAAATTCCCCTGAAGATTTTCTGGGACACTTGGAAATAGCATTTTGCCCTATAGCGGCTGAACTCGCGAGCCGTCGTGTGGCTAAAATTGGTCTTAGGTTGCTGTAAGCTTTGACGAAGGAATTCTCCTCGTCATCTCCAATAACGACGTGAGGGCATATGGGATTTGTCAAATCGAGCAACGCGTAGAAAACAATTGACTGCCCGTCCTTGTCCTTGATGAATGCTTGTTCACTTTTCTTTATGAGGTCTGTCCGCATCTCGAGAGGCCTCGTGGGGAGCGAATGCTCATGATAAGAGAACTTCACAACATTTTCACGGAAGTTGATCACGTTCATTCCCAGTGATGAACCTGGTGGTGGAAAAAGCAGATATCCGTCGCCGCGCGTAGACACAGAGCTTTTCAGTGGATACCAGTCGAGAGCCTCCACTTTTAGTTCTGACGTACTTTGTGGACGTTCCTGAGTTCGTGAGATCATGTCGCTGGCCGTGTATTCAAGCGAAAATCCAAGTAATGACGGCTCCTCATACAAGCCCCAATGTTTGCAAGGCAGGGTTCTCCGAGAACAGGATGACACTTCGCTGCAGGAACACTTTCTTCTTCCTTGAAAAGGTGGTTGCATAATTAAGCCAGAAAAATCGCTTTTAACACGTGGGTGGGTCCCACAGTCCGCACTTCGTGATACCGATACATGAAGCACATAAGCAACTTCGTCTTTCAAATACTCGAAACCAAATGTTTCTCCCGCAGTTGCCGAGCCTAGTGGGTCGACCTTCGTCGAAAGCAGCAAAGTGAAGCACAGGTACAACTCTCTCTCTGCCTGACGCTGCGCAAGCGTGTCATTCAAGCTCTCGGCAACTTGCGAATGCGATGCGATCGCCGCGCTAACTTCTAAACGAACATTTGCAGAAGCTAGAAGAGTTCTCTCGCTGCTGCGAGGAGTACTGTTAAATTCAACAAGCCTCGGCTCTCCTCGAAAAACCACTTGCATGCGGCAGCTGTCGCAATTTGCATTGAATGCAAACTTCTTCCCCCCAAAATCAATTTTACTTTTCTCCACAAGCTCTTCAATACACGTCACATCAGCTCCAGCAATACTAGTTGGCCGAAAACCAGCTGAGCGACAACGGCCAGGCATTTTTATGTATGAATGATTCGCGAAAGAGATGGACGGACGTCCACCTGCAGTGTACTCGAGGCGAAAATAGCTCGCCGCAGGCCACCGCTGAAAAAACTTGTTATGATTACTTTTGGTGCAGCGCTCTTCCGAATTCTTGGCAGCAATATCAGCATAACATAGAGCACTTCTAGACGCGCTCATGCCAGGGCTGTCGAGAATTACTGATGTGTTTCCGTCAGTCGCTGCGGTTTGGCGTTTGGCAGCCATCGAGCAATTCTGATGGAAAGATATGTGAATATTTTCTCCGTTACATTCTGAAGTGGAATAACCATCAGAAGGCGCAGGACTTGGAGTCGACGTTGCGGATGACATCCTGCGTTTCTTGCCTGGTGTCTTCCAATCATCTTGCACGGAAGCCCAATCTCGAAGTCCCACAGTTAAGTAGTTTGCATCCGCCGCACTAATAATATCCGCACTGTGTCCCAAGTTCGCAATGTGCGCAGCTAGGTCAAGGAGAGCATCGGCATGGGCGACATGCACCCACGCGTACGTGCCTCCGAAATTCTGGCACGAAGCACAAGCTGCGCAGGCAGTTCCTTGCGAGGAAAATTTCATTTTCCCGGAACTTACGCACCGTTCTTCGAACATGACGAACGGCTCGACTTGACTGTTACTACATGGTGTACAATCCCGTGCTCTCTCATCTTGAGCTGGTAAAAGGCTCTTCTGAATGTCGCCGTCTGAATATAGTGTTTCAAACGAGGCTTTCACGATCTTATCTATCCCTTCGCATGTCGTCTTTGGTATGTGATGCATGAGTTTACCCCAGGGATTTTCACGATCGTTAGAACAGTGACATTTTGTGAAGTCAAAGGTACCATCGACCTCAGCACGGGTCATGTATCCTGCTGGACACACTTTGCACGTTTGGGAGCCTCCCACGTCTTGAAATTTTCCCTGGGGACAATACTTGCAATATGAGTCGCCATCACCAAACAGACCTGGGCGGCAATCCGAGCAGGGTTCTGTGAATTTCTTTGGACACCTGGACCTGGACTCTCCATCTCGGCCTTTCCCTGCGGGGCAGGAAGGTGGCCATGTTTCGCATGCTGTTATCGAAGGAAGTGATTTTGAGTCATAATTAGTGTAATTGGCACACAACTGTAGTTTTTCGGGAGAACAAATTTGCCCGACGCCTCCACATTTGCACACAGTCTGGACATACTCATGAGGATGAACTCTACATGTAGGTAACACGCACTTATTTGTGGATGAGTCACACCCTTGCTTTGTGCACGCAGAATGTCCACACATGCACTCAGCTTTGCTATTTAAGGCGACCGCACAAGGAGAATAAGAAGAGCACACAACTGCTTGAGTTGTGTCTGGATAGCAGTACTGCTTATCCTTACACACACTGAAACTTTTCATCGAGGCTCGTGGTGCAACACATGTGCAAAGGCCAGTATTATGGGCACGAGATCCGTCACAGCGGGGTTGTCCGTGGCAACCAGCATACTGAATGCAAAAATTACCTCTCCCGCAGTCCTGGGAAGAATTAGAAAATACACCATGGTCATTTTTGGTGAACTCGCAGGTGCATTGCGTGTTGACAGGAGCTGTATCGTTCAGGGGGCATTTAGGCTGTTGTCGACACTCTAGCACCACTCCTCCCCCTTTCCTGT
>JACLAD010005115.1_pt1 | contig 13592 bp, 7 predicted proteins | sample 8027901 | NCBI WGS metagenome assembly JACLAD01 (sample SAMN15725071, study PRJNA655200) | protist metagenome | isolation source: fluorescence activated cell sorting (FACS) single amplified genomes of... | place: Spain: Blaines Bay Microbial Observatory, Mediterranean Sea | collected 2016-07-05
CACTATATCGACTCCAGCTAGTTAAAGTAGGTTTAAGCTCGGGTGTCTAGAGCTACAGCGATGAAAGTAGCCGTTGGTAGCCAAAAAATCGAAATTTTTCCAACGGATTTTTTAAATTTTCAACGGAAAAAAAGTTTTTTTTTTGAAGACGTCACTAACTAATGTTGTTGTTATCAGTATGGTGGATCTATTCATGGGGTTAATTTGAGCTAACTCTCTTTTTCAAAAATTGGCCCAGAATGCCTACTAATACCTAATTCATCCTAAAGATGTGTATTCTGAGATGGACATAATGTATGCATCCAAATGGCTACGCATGCTGAATCATTCTCTTAACCTTCTACGCGCCATCTAGTAGCTAGTAGTAGTAGTAGTAGCTAGTAGGTAGGTAGCTAGTAGCTAGTAGCTAGTAGACATCTACATAGAAGCTAGAAGTACAAGGATGATAGTTATGATAGGTACTACTACCTATTACTATTACTATGGATAAGGGTAGCAATCCAGGCATGCACCTTGTACAGCCTATCTTCGCTCTTCAAATTTTCTGCTTCGACTCCTCATTTTCCACGTCTCTGTGAACATGAAGATTTGTATTCATAGTTTCTTCAACACTAACACTCAAACCAATATCAGCACTATTGACACTATTTACATTGGTGCTATTGTTAACGCTCATTGAATTAGCCACTGCTATCTCTTCCTGGAATGCCAATAGCCAGCTGTCTAGAGCGTCGTTAGATTCACATGAAAAGTTGTAGCTTCTACCTGGACAAACAAGCTGAAATCCGAATGATTTTGAATCCTTACCATCTTTTGTCTCCTCTATAAAGGAACCTTGAAGAGGAATTACTTTCGATGCCTTGTTACTTTCACTAATTTCTAGAGAATCAAAATACAATGCGAAACCAGAGCCATTACTAATACACAAAAGTTTTTCTTTCCACTTGGTGTTCGCGAAAAATCCCACACCTGACCCTTGCTTCCATACATTATGCATTCGTCTTGGAGGAGGGTCGTTGTTTTGCATATAGAAACTTGTCATCGAACTTAAGGCATCGTCATTGGCAAGAGCATCTTCCCCATTGGCTGGGGTAGCTGTGTACCGCCTTACTTCATTGCTTAGTTTATCTTGCACTCCTTCCTCTTCAGCCCTCCACTGAATATACTCATGGAAGTCAAACTCCATTTCACCTCCCCATTGCTTCAGCATATTCTCTTTCTTTATGTACTTTGGTAAATGCGAATAGTCCGGTTTGAGCATCATGTTGTCGTAAGCCTCTTTATCCATGAAAGGTTTGCACAAGGCAAACGCCCACGTAATCATTTTTGGAATTCCGCAAAAATGAGTTGTAGATGACAAAGTTCCAGGGTAATGTTGCTTCTGTAGCTCCATAAGGCCTTTTGTTTCCTTATCTGGAAATCTAAAAGTGACATTAGCTCCTTTTCTTGGAGCAACCTCTATTACTGTGCATGTAGAATGAAGCATATCAGGCTTGGTAAATTCCCGCGCCCGATTGAGAGCATAAATCATTTGACGCTGCATTTCTAACTCGTTTCCATGCAACATTCCTATGGAGACAAGAATTGGACGACCAAGAAGATCTCTACAACAGTCTGGATTTCCATTCTCATCCACTATCCCTTTCTTTTCAAGTAAAAATACGCATCCATCAGGACCATCGCAGTCTGGCGCAGGTCGTAAGAAAGCTTGAACTTCAGAAATATTGGGTTCAGGGTTTTGTTTCCGCCAATTCAACGTTGATTGATACTGATTTTTTGCAGCCATTTTGTCAAACTGACGAATTTTGAGCACTCCGAGAAGTTCTTCTGCATTTGATCCATGGAAATGTTTCTGTAGCTCTTCTAGAACCACTCTTTGAGTAGCGTTAAGGTCAGAAATGCCCCGAATGACCGAAATACTATCAGTCTTGAAAATCGAGGATAACATCCTTTGGTTTTCTCTATCTTCGCGGAGGTCTTGTGTAACTACTGCATTCTTGAAATGAGGTACAACATGACAAATACAAACAGAACGCAGGGGGAGGGTACATGATGCATGAGACGAGGTATTGGTATGACATCATCAGAGGTCAAAAGGTAGTAGGAGTTGTAGAAGTAGGTACTACTATGGCATACTAGGTAGGTAGGTACTTACCTAGTTAAGGTCTAGGAAGGCACTTTTTTACAAAAGGTAAACTTATTCAGCAGCAGCAGCAGCAGCTTTGCTTTTTCTGTCATTTTTCCTGGAGCACACTCCTCAATTCCTCCATTCCTCCATTCCTATCCTCAATTGCTTGACGATACGATATCCGGAAACGAAAGGTAGTCGTATGTTCGTGCATTATTCCTCAGGTCTCGTAGACCTCCAAGGAAGGAAAAGAATAAATTTAAATTGCCACTATGGCTTTGTCCTCTACACTTATTGTTTTATCTCTTCTTGTGCCCATCCTTGCTTCTCTTGTGTATGTGGTCTCTACTCATTTCGATGGGATCATCAGTGCTATTAAAGGGAATCAGATCCTGCAAACTTTTGTATTCGGTTCTGCTTCAGGGTCTCTGGTGTACTGTTTGAAACTGATTTGGGACCAAGTTTGGGGTAAATATATACATGTTTATGCATGCATGTATGTATGTATGTATGTATGAATGTATAAATGTACGTGTATCGTAATCATTATACACTTTCATCACATAGGTAGAGTGTATTCGAAGTTTCGAACAGATATAACAATCCAAAACACTGATCCTGCGTATGAAGCTGTTGTTGACTTCATAAATGAGAACCACTTGACTAGCGCACAGAGTTCAATGCAAGTCAATACAAGAAAGTATGATAAAACGTGGAAACAGGAGATAAGGGAACATATGTATGGTGCGTCGAAGGAGGCGCCACAGCTAGATCTAAAGCCAAACGATGATGGTCAAATACACAGTTTCATTTATAAGTCTGTCACGATACAATTTTACAGAAAAAAGGGAGAAACTCTTATCACTGGATATTCACGTCAACCGTCGAAGATGGAACACTTAAATTTGTCTTGTTGGGGAACCGATAGTTCATTAATTATGCAACTAATTGAAGATGCTATAGCAGCAAAGGTAGAAAAAGAGTCAAATGGGGTGTCAGTATACGTATCGTCCTGTGATTGGTTATCTGGATTTGAGCTTGCATGCACTCGTAAACCTCGTGATAGCGAAAGCGTCATTCTTGACGCTGAATATGCTGAATTATTGCTGGCAGATGCACGCAAATTTTTGTCTAATTCTTCATGGTATCATGATATGGGTATACCTTACAGGCGTGGATATCTACTACATGGACCGCCTGGATGTGGGAAAACCAGTTTTGCTCTTGTGCTTGCCTCTGAACTGAAACTGAACATTTGTATTTTAAACTTATCTGACCAAAATATGGACGATAACGCTATTGCAGAGACACTTCGTAGCGCACCTAGTAAAGCGATCATTCTATTGGAAGATGTTGATAGCGTGTTCCTTCAAAGGTCGAATAGCGACGCTGGTTGTAGGTCTTCATCGATTTCATTTTCAGGTTTGTTAAATGCAATCGATGGCGTTGCTGCACAAGAAGGTCGCATTTTCCTTATGACCACCAACCATCTTGAGCGTCTTGATCCTGCATTAATCCGTCCTGGGCGATGTGATATTCAAGTTGAAGTGAAGAAGGCGTCGAAGCATCAACTCGAGAAAATGTTTCTTCGATTTTTTCCTAACGACGCCGAAAAAGCCATCCTTTTCAAAAGTAAACTCCCTGCTGATGAATTTTCAATGGCTGAAATTCAAGGCCATATGCTTGAGTATGGACATAGCGCTGATAGTTGTGTGGAATATTGCTCGAAGCTTCTCGATCGGAAAAAGACCTTGAGTCAAACAGAATCAATTTATGATTACCTTCGTCGCGCAGGGTTAGAAAATTATGCCTCTGTTTTCGAATTTTTAGGTATATACGATGAAAATGGATTCAAAAACGCTGAAATTGATTTGATATTGAAAGTATGTCCGGAGTTACGACTTGACTTGAAATCCACTGCAAGGCTTAAAATGCTGAAAGAAGACAAAAATGTGAAGTTGCCAACTAGTCATTTTAGCACTGTCGAGCTTTGCACTCTTCGAGAAGAATTTTTGGCCACATATCCACTACATAGACCTATGGATTGCAGTAAAGCTGCCCCAGACAAGGATGAGGATGTTGCTAATTCTGAACGCTTTGAAAAGGGCCGCGTCGATTCTATTAATAGAGTAGAAAGCAAGAATTCTGTTGCCGATTATTTGGATGAATGGGAGAAAGAGCACGATGTGGACAGCTTTCTGAAGGAGTTCTTGAATGGTAAATCTCGATATCGTCAGACTCAGAAGACAAATGACGTCAGCGCCGCGTGTTTGGACTATTTGAGTCGCGTTTTCATTAAGAATCTATGCGATAGCGATGGAAAACCAACTTTGTCGAGATATCAACTCAATCAACTTTTCCAGGCATATCCAGATAGACCTATTCAATGCGTCTTAGCGTCTAAAACTGTAAATGCGAAAAGATCTAACGAAAGCTATAAGCTGCCAGAGATGAGTCTACTTGAAGTTTTGAAACGCTTCGAGTGTGTTGCTGACTATCACAAGCTCAAGGATAAAGTAGATACTCTTCGCTCTCTGTTAGATCTCTATGAAACTGATAAGTCGGTATTAGAAAAGGCTAATATTGATAAATCCATTTTGTCTGCGCTAGATGCGGTGTCGAAAAGTCCTTCCATGAGTATGCTAGGATATCAGATTCTTGACAGAAAGAATTTAATGTGGGAATTTCAATCCTTTTTTCCTGAGCATTTTTCCGAACATAAATCTACCCTGGAGGAGCATGCCTTCATTTTTGCGTCGAAATTAAGTGATTCTTCTGGCCGAGGCGTTATTAGCAAGTCTCAAGTAGATCGATATTTGTTTACTTTGTCTGAAAAATCTATGGAAACTGCTGCTGAGAACGCACACATACTCATGAGTCCTACCATTATTCCTGAGCTTCCATCAGAGCCCCAGCCAGAGCCTGAAGAGGAATATGTATATGAATGGTTGAATAATATTTTCTCTGCTGTTGGCGATGAAGATAAAGGGAAAGAAGTGGCGTCAAAGTATGGTAAGAAATTTATAGAGCAGGGCCTAGCGACTTTAGATGACTTGAAGGTTGGCCCACCACTTGATAATGCGACTTTGGCTGATGCACTCGAAATCCCTAAGCTTGGCCATAGATTAAGAATTATAGCTGCCCATAAATTGATGTTTGCATTGTAAAATGTAAAATAATAGAAGTACTTCTAATTCTAGCTACAAACTACAAATACATACTTCTAGTTGTAAAATAATTAATAATACATAATACATAATACTGAGCTAGCTATAGCTAAGTAGTTGTAAAGTAATAATAATACATAATACTTAGTTGTAATTCTAGGTAGTATCTAGTATTAGTATTAATATGCATACAATCTAGCTAGCTAATCGTAAGACAACGAAAGTTGTAAAATGTAAAATAATACTATCGTAGCTACCGTAAACGCAAAACAACGACAACGACACAACGACTAGAAGCTAGAAGTAGCTTGAAGTAGAAGTAGAAGTACAACTACAATTACAATATTAGCTAGATCTATATCAATTAGTATTACTACTACTACAATTACAATAAATATCTGTGTTTTCGTTGTCTTACGATTACCAGCTAGATCATTATTATTCATATATGATAATAAATATCTGTGGGTACTTCTAGAAGTACTTCTACTTCTACTTCTACGTTCTACTTTCTATTTCTACAGTCTTCATACCTATACCTATACCTAGAGGCTAGAAGAACATAGGTACCTTACCGCCGGCTACAATTGTAATTATAGCATGTAGAAATAGCTTGTCGAGCAATGACTGTTACAGGTATCACCTTTATTCTTGATGTACATCTGCTCTTCAAACAATACCAGAGAATCGTTGCTCATCCTCAGTAAGCGTAATAACATCTCTGTCACCAGTGCTTGAGTCCAAATCCCCTGAAGTTTTGTCTTCAGTTTTGTCTCCTTTTACTTCATTTTCAACTACATTATCTTTATTTTCATCTATATTAATTAACTCAATCGAGTCATAAATTTCATCTTCATCGACACTGGTGTACTGATTGGTAGGCAACTCCTTCTTGATGTTAGGATCCAAGCTGTTTTGCACATTGATAGTTTTGCTCTGTTCCTCTAATTTGCCCTCTACCCCCCCCACCTCTTTCACACCTGCTACTTCAGCAGCTTTTGCTTCCTTTTGCATCAATTTTGATGTGTCCCATCTATTTTTTCTCGCTTGTCTAGCTCTCCAAGCATCTTGAAGGACAAGGGCCGCCTCATATCTTAATTCTTCATCTTCTGAGTTCAAAAAAGGTAATAGATCTACGAGTCGACGGTAAAGTCTTTGATACCATGACTGACTTTTATGTTTTTTCGCTATTCTTTGTTGCCTTATATAGTTGTCTCTATTTATTTCCGCGCTTTGCTTGTATTTGGGAGTTGACAACATAAACTCCATAAACTGTACAACGTCAAGACCTACCTTTGGGTCATCTTTGACTTTAGGGTTCACTTCAGCCATCAAATCTCTGATTTCCTGCTTTGTCATGACAAGGTTAATACACTCTAGCCCCAAGTCCAATTCTTCGACATTTATAGCACCACCACCATCTAGATCTAACATCTCGAAAACATCTTGAAAAGCCTTGGTTCTATTTTCATCGCCCTCTAGCCATTGGTCTCTGTAAACTGCAATCCTAGCTTCCGTTTCCATTTCTTTGTCTTTACTAGCGCGAGCTTCTTCCATACTAGTCGAGATCACACCAATGAATAAAGTCAAGAGCACTTGAGCTGCCAAGACAACAAATACTATGAAGTAAATTACGGTAAATACCATTGTTCTTTGCGGCTTTGTACATTGTTCAGGAAAAGGTTCATATACATCACCTAATCCACCAAGATCACAACCGTACATACCGATAGTCATCACGGCCGAAACATTGTCTAGTGTGGCAATTCTGAATAATGATATTAGAGCAAGATGAAGAAGCCCAAAATGCCATGGATCATTATCTTTAAAAAGAATAATGCCAATGATCGAAAAGAAATAGAAGACAAGAAACAAAATCACACCAACGTAGCCGATAGATGCCAATCCATTGATCAGGGCTTGAATAACGACATATAATCCTGGCAAACGTCTCACTAGTTTAAGAATACGAAGAAGACGCAAGAGACGAAGCACAGTGACAACTGAGCCGACACCTGGTACAAAAGATCCAACTACAATCAAAAAATCAAATTTGTTCCAACTATCCTCGAAATATCGCATGGGAGACCATTTTTCAGCTATAATCTTCAGTACAACTTCAGCAGCGAAGAAAACTGAAATCAAAATATCAATTATATCCAAAACCTCTACGATTTTATCTATACGCATCAATCTCAGATCACTCTGAGCTCCAACATTTAATCCGGCAAGAATGATGACACACGTCATAGTATGTTGGAATACATAGTGATCGGCGATAAATTTACATATATCGGCCAGTTGATTGTACCATTCAAGATACCAGGGAAGAACAATGTCATCTTTTCCTATGCCCAGCAATTCGTCTTCTAGCTCCTCCTGTGACTTTATTTCACCCAGCGCAAGTTGTAGTGTACTCATGATTTTGTTACTAGGATCATTATCATCTTCGTCCTTGTATGTGAACCATTGCTTTAATCGACCCCACAAAGTCTCCTCTTCAACCAAATTAGTGGCATGTTTAGCTAACAAAATGTTCATGATAGACCCGCGACGATTTTTGACCTGACCCCCAACAATTTTTTCTGCTTCCTTTTGAGCGAGTATAGACTGCCTTCTTGCCCCGTTATCATTCGCATCACCTGTCGAATGACTATCGTTATCATCACTACTGCCGATACTCATTGGACTTGCCCTACCTTGGCTGTCATTCTCTTTATTGTCATTCCCTCTTTTTACACTTACTACTACTTCAGAATCATTTATTTTGCTAGGATTCAGATCTTTAAGCTTATGTTGGGTCGTTTTCACCTTTTCTTTAATTGCTTGCATCTTCAACATTTTTCTCTCTGAGGCAGCAGCCTGTTGTAATGCACGAGTATTTGCTTTTACTTCTTCCATACTTTCACCCATACTCATCGTGATAGCACCAATAAATAACGAAAGCATCACAAATGAGGATGCGAAAATAAATGATATAAAATATAAAGGTGCAAAGTAGTAATCCTTCGTTGGATAATCACACCAGTAGATCTGGTTCCGCGGAGTTTTTCCCTCAGGACCTACGTAGACATCTGTATAATAGTCACAGCCAAATATATTTACATACATAATATCTGACCAATTTTCAAGCAAAGAGATACGGAACAAATTCAACAAAGCAATCGGAAGACTGCCGAAATGAAATGGATCTCCTGTCTTGTATAACATCATTCCCACTATAGCATATAGATAAAACACTAGAAATAGCAATAGCAAAATGTAACTGATACTAGAGAGACCACCAATGAGACCTGACATGATCATTTGTAATGGTGGTATCTTCTTGATCAATTTTCCTAAACGGGCCAATCTTACCAATCGCAGTAAGGCCACAGAGCTTCCAGAATTATCAGAGCTTCCCTCAGATTCTTCATCACTACTTGTTGAGAAGAAACTACCATCCTGCATTTCCGGGGCAGAAAAATAAAGGGAGAAAAATATAACCAGAAAGTCAAATGTATTCCATGCCCATTCAGGACCAAAAAAGTACTGTTGTGGCCTGATGCCCTCTGCTGCAATTTTCAAGACACATTCCACTATGAAGGCAATTAAAATGAGCAAATCAAGAATTTTAAAGAACAACAATTGATCCATAGCAGGATAAGTCTGTATTCCCACGTTTATACCAGCAATAATAATCACCATAATGATTCCATTGTTGAAATCTTCACGATCCAGTATTGCTACAGCTGGTACAGAACAATTCTCAAGGTATATTTTCAGAGGCCCAGGCAGCGTGGGATGATATTTCGAATTATAGAAATAGTCCTCTGGACGTCCATCATCTTCTCTTAAATTCTTTTTAGATAATCCTAAAGATGACATCATACTGGTTTTTAAGTTCTTATAATACAATTCATTTCGCTTCCTCTTTTCACGAGCTAAGTTTTCTTGTTCATCATCTGTTTCAGAATCCGAATCAATTCCTATATCTTCACGCTCATATTCCGATTTCTCAAACTCCTTCCTCTCTTCCCCCACCCTTTTTCGGAACGTATCTATCAGATGTCTATACATCTTTAGACAATGTGCTAATGTACGAGATCTCTTTCACTGTTGCTCTTGTCGATCTAATTTTCTTTACAATCTATATATACACCACGGAGGCGCCGATTCCTCCCCTCCTAGAGATAAGTGAAACACCTAATAATATTCTCTTCGCTCAATAGTGAAGTTCACGCACACTACCTCCCGGCGTAGTCTACGAATATATGAGTGTAGTTAACGCATGCAACAATTTTTCCGCATCGCTGATGATTGGGATTGAAACTCCTTTTTCCTCAACCACCATCATACCTAATGATAGTTATAGGTATAAGTAGGTAGGTAAGTAGTACCTAGTAGCGGTATGTAGGGAGGAGAGGTACCTAGGTCAGCAGGTTAGGTACCTACTTACCTAGTTTTTTTGGTCCCATTTTTTTGCCTGAACAACTTGCTTCTATTTTAGTAGGTAGGCTGAAACTACCTAGGTGCCTAACGGAAGAAAGTGCAACAACACTGTAGCAGTGGACATTTTCCATGATATCGAACAGACGACAGCGACTGTGAATATTATGATAGGTTATCTGATTTTGGCATGAATACAGTGGGCGATTGGACTATGTCAATCTATTTTTTGATGCTTGATTAATTCAAAATATGATTTCAAGTTTTTTGTGTTTGATTTTAGCTAGTGGGATGTCATAATGATAATGGTTATTACTGTCATTATCATTATTGCTCCGTGCACTGTATATGCCCCCAATTCATTCATATTATACATACTAATTTACTCGCGATTCGATATCAATATAGAGTAAATTGTAAGTAATTACTATATACCTATGATATAATTATCACAATCATGATAATTATGATATATGTGACTCATCTATGATAGAAGAGCTTCCTCCGTTTGCTATCAATTTACCTTCCACCAAAAAGCGTAGGAAGGTAGATAACCTCACTACTTCTACTAGCTACTAGGTACTTCTAGTTCTAGCTAGGTCTACCTGCTTCCTATTTCTGTTGTAGACTAGGTAATTGTAGATTGTGATTGTAGACTATGTCCACAAGAGTCTCCTAGACTAGCTCTTTGCTTTGTCGCAGGTGCACAGTTGCGACCTGCAGTATTTGGTTGCAGGTGGTAAGACGTAAGACGACTGTGTAGCAGTCACAGCTTATGAAAACGAAAAGAATGTACTGTATCGTGTATCGTATCATAATCAAAAATGTATGAGTGACATATCATATTGATTTTAATAAGTAATTGGGGACACTATTTAACGAGAAATAAATCCACGGAGCGCTCTTAGCGCTTAGCTCTTAGCTATTACTATTGCTAGTATTAGTATTGTTACTTCTCTAGAAGCTAGAAGTAGAAGTAGAAGTAGAAGTAGTTCTTAATCTTAAGCAGAAGCAGACATACATACTTTTTGTACTAGGTACTACTAGTGCTAGTGCTAGTGCTAGTGCTAGTGTGCTAGTGCTAGTGAAGAAACCTTCGTCAAAATATGTTGAACAGAGGATGTACGAAGTACCTATAAGTTTTGGACAACGTCAAATGATGAAGTTGTAGGACGCTTAACTAGCTAGAAGTTAGAAGTAGCTCATAATTAGTTTACCTATAAGTAAAAGTATGTACATGTGTACATATGTGGAAGTGCTTCCTAGTAACTAGTAAGTACTTCAGGTAAATGTAAGTATAGATAGATATTTTCTACGAATCTCTGACTACATGATATATGATGTTTCCACTCGCACGTGTAGTATAGAGTACTTGACACGTGATTAGATTCTTACTTCCAGGGGCGTTTTATAATTATACCTACTCTACAGATTTTGAAACTCTCAAAGAATGGATGCAATGTCTAGCACACCAATTGCAATTGTCTTGTCCCAAGAGCATGTTATCAATTGAGATGTTTGCTGGAGATATAGGAGATCAGTAACATAATCTTTATGTCTGTCAACAATGCTTTTAACCATCTCATACTCGCCTATTCCCCCCCTTCTCAACACAGCCACTGACGAATCCTGCAAATTAATTGAGACAAAAGGATATGGTTGGTAACTGTGGCATAAATAAGTAAAACAATCTAGGAAAATGTTGTTGAATGTACCTCCAATCCACATAATAACGCATTGGGTGTGCTTTCGACTGTAATAACCTTCCGTATTCGACCATTTGTTACTGATACGGTGCTCAATACTTCTCCGCAATTTCTGAGATCGTATAATTTCAAGTTACCGTCTTCTAAACCCACTATCATTTCATTACAATGAGTACTATTACCATTCCAACATACAGACGATCCAATTTGATTAAGGTTTATAATATGAGACACCCCCTCGTCCACACTTCTCATATCCCAAAGACGAGCGAATCCATCGTGACCAGTAGTTGCTAGTAAGTTCAAAGCACAACTATGTGCTAATCCATGAACTATACCCGTATGAGCTTCAATGCTATGATGTTTAATTATCCTATCACCGTCTCCCATAGTAAAGGATGATAAAACACCGTCCCAACCAGCAGAAAAGAAATTAATTTCATTTGCCTCATCACGTGCTGCATTTACGAAAAGGAGTAGTATCAGAAATATGAACGAAATTACAAATTTAATGGATAGTCAAATAGCATAGATGGATGAAGTGTAAGAGGAGTCGAAGAATGGATCGAAAGTGCAAATGTGCAAGTTGGTTAGTATGGCGGCTTGAAATATGAAAGACATTGAATACCAAGACATGAGACAATATCATCATGACCCTCTAATTTGTACAGTTCCTTGAGATCAGCTGACGAATAGACTGCAATATTCCCATCGTCCAAAGCAGCTACGATCTAGTATGATATGGTGATAAGGTGCAGTGCATTGTGGTGATAGTCAATGACAGATGTAGTAATTTTATGAGGAAGGGATGTGATATTTTTAAAGAGTTCTCACATTCTCATGGTTTGATCCAACAAATTTGGCTGAGGAGCATCCTGCTTTGCTATTGACTGTGAGTTCTGGATTTTCCGTCTCGCTAGCCATGTTGATAATGTTTATTGATCCATCCCATATGTCTCCTTCCAAGTTTGAGTTTGAGCATACTAACTGTCCTCTCTTAGAAGAGTAATCCAATGAATCAAGTTGGCTTGTAAAGTTGATTGATCTAAAAAGGTCTTCATCCACTAACGCAGCCATTATTGTCCGTTGATAACCTTAACGATAGCACTACTCTTCGTTGATCTTCGCAAGTGCTACTGCTGTTGTGATCATTTCATCATTTTTGCATCCATCGCCAGCATTGCATAGCAGCGCGTACACACATACATACATACACAATAAGCGAAAAAACTTGAGAGTAGATAGACTAACTACCTGCTGCAACAATAATATCTACCTACCTATAGAGAGAGCGTAGTAGGAAGTATCTACAATCTACCTACTCTCAGCACAGCCAATAATTCTATTTCGATCCGGACACCGAGTAGCGATAAAACAGTAGCAGAAGAGATTTTTCTCTTGATGCCCCCCACCCGTCAAAACTTGAGGTGATCATTGACGCTACTGAAGTCACTCTGGTGGTGTGATACAACGTCACAATCACACATAGGATCTGAACTTCTTACTATGGGTAAATCGAAGACACCTATGTCATCGACGCCCTCATCGGGGAGAGGCAACAAGCAGCAGCTATCATCTCTGGCAAGACATGGGAAGAAGATATATGAGCAGGTTTCCGACCATGATAATGAGAATAGTACTGACGAGAGCGATGGAGATGATGATAGTGTCAATGCTTCTGGCTTCATGGCTCTAGACAAAAGGAAAAAGAAGGGATCCAAATATTCACCAGAAGATGAAGATGACGATCAAGAGGAGGAAGTATTTGACCTTGGAATGAGCGATAGCGAAGAAGAGGATGAAGATGACGACGAGAATGAGTATGAAGAGGGTTCTGAAGAAGATAATGAAGCAGACTCCCTTGAGGATAAGGAAGGAAATGATGATAATGATGATGATGATGATGATGATGGCAATGATTATTACGATGACGATGACTACAATGATTATGCTGACGACAATATGAAGAATCTCTTAGAAAATCTACCTATGGAAGCAAGAAATAAAATTCTAAGTGGTAAGAAAATTACTCAAGAGGATGATAGTGATGATATTGGCGATGGTAGTGATAGTGATAGTGAAGATGAAGGATGGGGTAGAAAAAAATCGAATTACTATTCTGGAGACACTGCAGACCTTGAAATAGGTCAAGACGTGGCAGAT
>JACLAD010003261.1_pt1 | contig 13580 bp, 10 predicted proteins | sample 8027901 | NCBI WGS metagenome assembly JACLAD01 (sample SAMN15725071, study PRJNA655200) | protist metagenome | isolation source: fluorescence activated cell sorting (FACS) single amplified genomes of... | place: Spain: Blaines Bay Microbial Observatory, Mediterranean Sea | collected 2016-07-05
GCGCGTCGAGAAGGCGCTGAACGCCGTCCCGGGCGTGCATCGGGCGACGGTCAACCTGGCGACCGAACGGGCCACGGTCGAGTTCGACGCCTCCGAGACGACGCCGCTCGCGCTGGCCGAGGCCGTCCGCCAGTCGGGCTACGACGTGCGGACCGAGGAGGTGAGCTTCGCCGTCGGCGGGATGACGTGCGCGGCCTGCGTCGGGCGCGTCGAGAAGGCGTTGCAGGGCGCCGACGGCGTGGTCGAGGCGAGCGTCAACCTGGCGACCGAGCGGGCGCGCGTGCGCTACGCGACTGGGACGGACGTCGAGGCGCTCTACGAGGCCGTCCGCAAGACGGGCTACGACGTGGTCGAGGCCGTGGGTGGCGCGAGCACGGAGGACGCCGAACGTACAGCGCGCGAGCTCGACCGCCAGAGGCTGCGGCGGCGTCTGCTGTGGGCGGCCGGGCTGTCGCTGCCGCTCTTCCTGATGGAGATGGTGCCGATGGCGATCCCCGGCGGGATGGCCTTCGTGGATGGGCTCGTCCCGATGCACACGCGCTGGCTCGTGGCGTTCGTGCTGGCGACGGCCGTCCAGTTCGGGCCGGGCTGGCGGTTCTACCGCGCCGGGTGGGCCGCGGCGCGCCACGGCGCGCCCGACATGAACACCCTCGTCGCGCTCGGCACGTCGGCCGCCTACGGGTACTCCGTCGTGGCGACGTTCCTGCCGGGCGTGCTCCCCGCCGGCGCGGTCCACGTGTACTACGAGGCGTCGGCGACGATCATCACGCTGATCCTGCTTGGCAAGTGGTTCGAGGCGCGGGCGAAGGGCCAGACCTCGGACGCGGTCCGGGCGCTCCTGGGCTTGAAGGCGGAGACCGCTCGCGTCGTCAAGGACGGCCAGGAAACGGAGGTGCCCATCGACGACGTGGCCGTGGGCGACGTCGTCCGCGTGCGGCCGGGCGAGAAGGTGCCCGTCGACGGCGTCGTCGTGGAGGGCACGAGCTACGTCGACGAGTCGATGGTGACGGGCGAGCCGGTCCCGGTCGAGAAGACCGACGGCGACGAGGTCGTGGGCGGGACGGTGAACCAGGCCGGGTCGCTCTTGGTCGAGACGACGCGCGTCGGGGCCGACACGGTCCTCGCCCAGATCGTCCAGCTCGTCGAGGAGGCGCAGGCGTCGCGGCCCGCGATCCAGGCCCTCGCCGACCGCGTGGTCGCCGTGTTCGTGCCCGTCGTGCTCGTGATCGCCGCGCTCGTGTTCGCCGTGTGGCTCTGGGTCGGCCCGAGCCCGGCGCTGACGTACGCGCTCGTCGCCGCCGTCTCGGTCCTCATCATCGCGTGCCCGTGCGCGATGGGCCTCGCCACGCCCGTCTCGGTCATGGTCGGGACCGGCAAAGCGGCCGAGTTGGGCGTCCTGTTCCGCAAGGGCGAGGCACTCCAGACGCTGAGCGAGGCCGACGTCGTCGCCCTCGACAAGACGGGGACGCTCACCGAGGGACGGCCGACGCTGACCGACGTCGCGCTGGCAGACGGGGCCAACCCGGACGAGGCCGCCCTGATTCGTCTCGTCGCCTCCGTCGAGGTGCCCAGCGAGCACCCCGTCGGCGCGGCCATCGTGCGCGCCGCCGCCGAGCGAGGCCTCGACGTGCCCGCGGCGTCCGAGTTCGAGGCCGTGCCCGGCTTCGGCGTGCGCGGCACGGTGGAGGGCCGCCGCGTCGAGGTCGGGGCCGACCGGTTCATGGCCCGCCTCGGCGTCGAGGTGGGGCCGCTGGCGGAGGCGGCGCGACGGCTCGCCGAGGAGGGGAAGACCCCGCTCTACGCCGCCATCGATGGACGGCTGGCGGCGGCGATCGCGGTCTCCGACCCCGTCAAGGCGACGACGCCCGCGGCCATCGACGCGCTGCACCGGGCTGGGCTCCGCGTGGCGATGGTGACGGGCGACAACCGTGCCACCGCCCAGGCCGTGGCGCGGCGGCTCGGGATCGACGAGGTCCTCGCCGAGGTGCTCCCGGCCGACAAGGCCGAGGCCGTCCGCCGGCTCCAGGCCGAGGGCGGCCGGGACGGCGGGGCCGCCCACGTCGCCTTCGTGGGCGACGGGATCAACGACGCGCCGGCGCTGGCGCAGGCCGACGTCGGCGTCGCCATCGGGACCGGGACCGACGTCGCCATCGAGGCGGCCGACGTGGTCTTGATGCGCGGGGACCTCACCGCGCTCGTCGACGCCCGCGCGCTCTCGGCGGCGACGCTCCGGAACGTCAAGCAAAACCTGTTCTGGGCCTTCGCCTACAACGTCGTCCTCATCCCGGTCGCGGCGGGCGTGCTCTACCCGGCGCTCGGCGTGATGCTCTCCCCCGTCCTCGGGGCGGCGGCGATGGGACTCTCGTCGGTCTTCGTCCTGACCAACGCGCTCCGGCTGCGCCGCTTCACGGCGCCAGAGATCGGCGCGTCCTCGGCCGCTCGGTAACGCTTGGCCGCCGACTGCGTTTGTAGCGGCGAACGCCCTCCGTACCATGTCCCTCTCCCCCACCCTGCTCGAAGCCGCGCTCGCCGCCCATGGCGAGCCGCTCCTCGCCTACGTCCGCCAGAGGCTCGGCCCCGACGTGGCCGAGGACGTGGTCCAGGACGCGCTCTTGAAGGCGGTCGAGGGCGCGCCCGCGATGGACGACGAGTCCGACCTCACCCGGTGGCTGTGGCGCGTCGTCCGGAACGCGACCGTCGACGCCCACCGCCGACGCGACGCCGCAGGCCGACGCGAGGCGGCGTGGTCGGGCAAACAACCGGACGCCGAGATGCCGCCCGAGGAGGCGCCCCGGCTATGCGCGTGCTACCGCCCGCTCCTGGCCGACCTCGCGCCGGACGCCGCCTACCTGATCCGGGCCGAGCTCAACGGCGAGCCGTCGGCCGCGCTGGCGGGGCGGCTCGGCGTCTCGCCCGGCGCCCTCCGCGTCCGCCGTCATCGGGCGCGGGGCGCGCTCCGCGAGCGGCTCGAAGACGCCTGCCGGGCCTGCGCCGGCTGCCTCGACTGCACGTGCGACACGCCCGGCTCCCCCGTTTCACACGCTTCCCTTTCACCACCCTCCCCCAGTCCCATGAACACGAACACCCAGAACGACGAGACCCTCCGCTTCGGCATCGAGGGCATGACCTGCGGCGGCTGCGTCGCCTCGGCCACGCGCGCGCTGGAGCGCACGCCCGGCGTGACCGTCGAGCAGCTCACGCTCGACGGCCCGGCGGTCGTCCGCCTCTCGGACGGCGCCGACCGCCACGCCGTACGCGGCGCCGTCGAGAGCGCGGGCTTCCGGCCCGTCTTCGACGCCGCGTAGGCCCCCGTTGCCCTGGTGTGATACCAGGTCCGGTTGATCTGTGGGGGTAGTCGTCGGGGCCGTCGACCCGGCACGGTGCTACCGGACTCGGGTTGACGCGGCTCCTCGTACGAGGGCCGCGTCAACCCAGGGCGGGTCAGGCTACGTTGCCAGACGGCGTCGCGTCAGGCGCCGGGGTCCCCCTCCCACGTGAGGATGTCGGCTTCCGAGCGGGGGCGGTCGGCGCATGAGAGGTCCGTCGCGGGGGGCGACCCGGGCCGCTTCTCGACGAGGTTGTGGCCGAGGGCCTGCCAGCGGGGCGCGAGGTACGCGTTCCACTCGGCGTAGTGCGCCCACTTCTCGGGCAGCTCGTCCTCCGGGTAGATGGCCTCGACGGGGCAGACCGGGACGCAGGCGTTGCAGTCGATGCACTCGTCGGGGTGGATGGCGATGAAGTTCGGCCCGACGTAGAAGCAGTCGACGGGGCAGACCTCGACGCAGTCGGTGAACGTGCAGCCCACGCAGGGCTCGGCGACGACGTAGGCCATAGGTCTTCGAGCGAGTTGAGAGAACGAACAGGGCGCGGCCGCCGCGCCCCTGACAGCGACTACGCGGCGACCGGTTCGGGCACCAGCCGCCCGGTGATGCCGAGGGCCTCGTTGGTCTTCTCGATGGACGTGGCCCCGTCCGCCTCGATCTCCGTCAGCGCCCGGATGGCGTCGATAGTCTCGGGGATGACGATGGCCTGGTTGTCGACCATGTAGGCGTAGAACGCCTCGTCGCCCTGCACCGTCAGCATGTCCTCCCAGACGGCGACCTCGTAGAGGTTGTCGTGCGGGCGGCCGAGGTCGGCCATGAGCTCCTTCACCGAGTTGAGCGCGACGAGGCCGTCGGCCATGCGGATGAACGCGATGCGAGACGAGGCGCGGAGGGCACCCAGCACCTCGTCCTTCGAGGCCTCGCGCGTGAGCTGGACCGTCCAGTAGTGGAGGTGGCTGAGGGTTTCGGGCGCCTTCACGGCCATCGTCACCACGTCGAGCTCGGGGTCCACGGTCTGCGCGTCCGGCCCCTGGTGGCTGGGGATGTCGGCCTCGGGGACGAGAGTGTTCATGATGCCGCCGAGGTGGCTCTCCCACGGGTCGGTGGCGCGACGGATGAGCACGCCGCGAGCCTTCTTCAACAGCCCGGCCTGTTTGAGCGCGGAGAGCGTCCGTACCGTCGAGGTCGTGTTGCACGAGACGACGCGCGTGCTCTGGCGGCCGAGCGCGGTGTCGTAGTTGTTCTCGGCGGTGAACGAGTGCCCGGTGACGGCGTGCTTCTCGCCGCCCTGCACGATGAACTTGATCCCGCGCTCGCGGTAGCGCTCGACGTTGCCGGCGGCCACCTTTTTCGGCGTGCAGTCCACGACGACGTCGGCGGCGCCGAGGAGGTCGTCGAGGGAGCCGGCCGGGTCGAGACCGGCCTCGGTCATGGCGCGGACGTGCTCGAGCGTCGCCCCGAAGAGCGGGTAGCCCTTCGCGCGGGCCACGGCCACGCGCCAGTCCGTCGCCACGTCGGCGACGCCGGCGAGGGTCATGTCGTCCTGCGCCGCCACGGCGGCGGCGACGCGCTTGCCGATGACGCCGTAGCCGTTGACGGCGACGCGGGTGTTTTCAGTGTGGGTCATGATGGGGTCTCCAGTGGATGGGTTTATGAGAGGGAACGAGCGTCACAGCCGGCCGCGACGCCAGAGCGCCGCGACGAGGCCGAGGACGAAAAGGACGGCGAGGACCGCGACGGCCACGAGGGCCGGGTGGCCCCCCGTCGGGTGGTAAGCGAGGGCGAGCAGGCTGCCCCCGACGACGAAGGCGGCCGTGAGCACGCTGACGGCGACGCGGTTGGCCGCCCGGTCGATCCGCTGCAGCGTCTCCGGAGAGGGGTCGGCGGCAACAGTGAGCGGCAGCGCGCCCTGTTCGAGCCGGTGGGTCAGGCGGCGGAGCTGGCGTGGGAGCGCCTCTCCGAGGTCGGCGAGGTCGGCGAGCGACCCGCTCAGGCGCCGGGCCTGTGCGCGCGGCGAGAGCGTGCGGAGCCAGAACCGCCGGACGTAGGGGAGCGAGAAGGCGAGGATCTCGAAGTCGGGGTCGAGTTGGAGGGCGGTCCCCTCGGCCATCGCCGTCACCTTCGCCAGCTGGACCAGCTCGGCCGGCAGGCGGAGGCGGTGGCGGCGGGCCACGTCCATGATGTCCTGGAAGGCCTCGGCGGCGGCGATCTCCTTGAGCGGGCGCGTGGCGTAGCGGCGGCGGAGCCGCTCGAGGTCCTGCTTGAGCGGACCGCGCGCGACCGCCTCGCCGGTCACGCCGAGCGCCGTCAGCTCGTCGACGAGGCGGTCGGTGTCCTCGGCGGCCAGGGCGAGGACGATGCGGAGGAGGGCCTGGCGCGTGGCTGCGTCGAGCGCGCCGACCATCCCGAAGTCGAGCAGCCCGATCCGGCCGCCGGGCAGAACTAGCACGTTGCCCGGATGGGGGTCGGCGTGGTAGAACCCGTTGCGCAGCACCATCCGGAGCATGACGCGGGTGGCCGTGCGCGCGAGCTCCTGGCGGTCCACGCCGGCGGCGGCGAGGGCCGCCGCGTCGTCCACCTTGACCCCGTCGAGCCGCTCCATCGTGAGCACGCGCCGGGCGGAGCGCTCGGGGAACACCGCCGGGACGTGGAGCGCCGGCTCGTCGGCGAAGTCGCGTCGGACCTGCTCGGCGTGCCGGGCCTCGGCGGCGTAGTCGAGCTCGTCGCGGAGGGTGAAGGCGAACTCCCTCACCCACCCCACGATGTCGTAGTCCTGTCCCCACGACGTGCGCGCAGCGGCGGTACGGGCGAGGGCGTCGAGGAGGGCGAGGTCGGCCTCGGCCTGGGCCTCGACGCCGGGCCGCCGCACCTTCACCACGACGGCCGTGCCGTCGGGGAGCGTCGCCGCGTGGACCTGCCCGATAGAGGCCGCCGCGAGCGGTTCGGGGTCGAACGCCGCGAAGAGCGCCTCGAGCGGCTGCCCCAGCTCCGCTTCGACGACGGCGCGGACGGCCTCGAAGGGCACGGGCGGCACGCGGTCCTGGAGCCGGGCCAGCTCCGCCGCGAGGTCCGCCGGGACGAGGTCGGGGCGCGTGCTGAGCACCTGCCCCAGCTTGACGGCCGTGACGCCGAGGTCTTCGAGCGCGAGGCGGAGGTGCTCGGGCTTGGTGTACGGGTCCTCCTGCGCGGCGTGCCGGAGGACCCCGCGGTGGAACGGGACGAGGCGGCCGAGACCGAGGTCGAGCACGAGCCAGCCCAGGCCGTGCCGGGCGAGGGCGCGGGCGACCTGGCGGAGGCGCTTCTGCCGCGACGGCGGGTACGCAGGGGCGATGGCCGTTGCCACGGCTCAGGCTCCCTGGACGCCCGACGGCGAGGCGGGCTCGTGCGGCCAGACCCAGTCGCGGACCTCCGGCATGTCCTGCCCGTGCCGGGTGATGTACTCCCGGTGCTCGACGAGCCGGTCGCGCATCGTCTGGTGCACGTGGGGGCCGTGCGGCCCGACCGTCGGCACCCGCTCGGCCACGTCCATCACGAGGTGGAAGCGGTCGAGCCCGTTGCGGACCACCATGTCGAACGGGGTCGTGGTGGAGCCCTCCTCGACGAACCCGCGGACGTGGAAGTTGGCGTGGTTCGTCCGGCTGTAGGTGAGCCGGTGGATGAGCCACGGGTAGCCGTGGTAGGCGAAGATGACCGGCTTGTCCGTCGTGAAGAGCGCGTCGAAGGCGCGGTCGGAGAGCCCGTGCGGGTGCGTGCGCTCGGGCTGGAGCCGCATGAGGTCCACGACGTTGACGACGCGGACCTTGAGCTCCGGGAGGTGCTGGCGGAGGAGGTCCACGGCGGCGAGCGTCTCCAGCGTCGGGACGTCGCCGGCGCAGGCCATCACCACGTCCGGCTCGGCGTGCTGGTCGTTGCCGGCCCACTCCCAGATCCCGATCCCGGCGGCCGTGTGCGTGATGGCCGCGTCGAGGTCGAGGTACTGGGGCTCGGGCTGCTTGCCGGCCACGATCACGTTGACGTAGTGGCGGCTCCGGAGGCAGTGGTCGGTGACCGAGAGGAGCGTGTTGGCGTCGGGCGGGAGGTAGACCCGGACGACCTCGGCCTTCTTGTTGACCACGAAGTCGATGAAGCCGGGGTCCTGGTGGCTGAACCCGTTGTGGTCCTGGCGCCAGACGTGCGAGGTGAGGAGGTAGTTGAGCGAGGCGAGGGGCCGCCGCCACGGGATGTCGCGGGTCACGTCGAGCCACTTCGCGTGCTGGTTGAACATCGAGTCGACGATGTGGATGAAGGCCTCGTAGCAGGAGAAGAGGCCGTGGCGCCCGGTGAGGAGGTAGCCCTCGAGCCAGCCCTGGCAGAGCTGCTCGCTCAGGACCTCCATCACGCGGCCGTCCGGCGCGAGGTGGGCGTCGGTCTCGAGGGCGGGCTCCATCCAGGCACGGTCCGTCACCTCGAAGAGGGCCGAGAGCCGGTTCGAGGCCGTCTCGTCCGGGCCGACCACGCGGAAGGTCTCGGGGTTCATCGCCATCACGTCGCGGAGGAGCCGGCCCATCACGCGCGTCGCCTCGGCCGTGACCGCGCCGGGCGCGGGGACCTCGACGGCGTAGTCGCGCCAGTCGGGCATCCGGAGGTCCTTCAGGAGGAGGCCCCCGTTGGCGTGGGGGTTCGAGCCCATGCGCCGCTCGCCCTCGGGCGCGAGTCGGGCCACCTCGGGGACGAGGCGGCCCGACTCGTCGAAGAGCTCCTCGGGCCGGTAGCTCCGCATCCACGCCTCCAGGGCGGCCAGGTGCTCGGGGTCGTCGGCGAGCCCCGCCAGCGGGACCTGGTGCGAGCGGAACGTGCCCTCGACCTGGACGCCGTCCACCACCTCCGGGCCGGTCCACCCCTTCGGCGAGCGGAGCACGACGAGGGGCCAGCGCGGGCGCTCCGTGACGCCGTCCTCGCGGGCGTCCCGCTGGATGCGCTGGATCTCGGAGACGGCGTCGTCGAGCGCCGCCGCCATCCGCTGGTGCATCGCCTCCGGCTCGTCGCCCTCGACGAAGACGGGGGCGTAGCCGTAGCCGACGAACAGGCTCTCGAGCTCCTCGCGCGGCATCCTCGCCAGCACGGTCGGGTTGGCGATCTTGTAGCCGTTGAGGTGGAGGACGGGGAGGACGGCCCCGTCGCGGGCGGGGTTGAGGAACTTGTTCGAGTGCCAGCTCGCCGCGAGCGTCCCCGTCTCGGCCTCGCCGTCGCCGACGACGCAGCACGCGACGAGGTCCGGGTTGTCGAAGACGGCCCCGTAGGCGTGGGCGAGGGCGTAGCCGAGCTCGCCGCCCTCGTTGATCGAGCCGGGCGTCTCGGGCGAGGTGTGGCTCGGGATGCCGCCGGGAAACGAGAACTGGCGGAACAGCTTCCGCATCCCCTCGGCGTCCTGCGTGATGTCCGGGTAGTGCTCGGTGTAGCTCCCTTCGAGGTACGTGTTGGCGACGATCCCGGGGCCGCCGTGCCCCGGCCCGGTGACGTAGAGCACGCTCAGGTCGCGCTCCCGGACGAGCCGGTTGAGGTGGACGTAGACGAAGTTGAGCCCGGGCGTGGTGCCCCAGTGGCCGAGCAGGCGCGGCTTGACGTGCTCCAGCGTGAGGGGCTCGCGGAGGAGCGGGTTGTCGAGGAGGTAGATCTGGCCGACCGAGAGGTAGTTGGCCGCGCGCCAGTAGGCGTCGAGGCGGGCGAGGGCCTCGTCTGTCAGGGGAAGCGGGTCTGTCTGGCCGTCGATGGTCATGGCGGTGGGGAGGCGAGGGCGTGGTGTGAGAAGGGCGTCAGAGGGACGATCCGGTGGAGACGGCCTCCGGGACCGGCCGCGACACGGGCGCTCCGAGGGGTGGCCGTCGGCGCGTCGTGATGGCGAGGCCGACGAGACCCGCGACGACGAACCCGATGGAGATGATCTGCGACTGCGGGAGGCCGAACGCGGCCTCGGGGTTGACGCGGATCTCCTCGATGAGGAACCGTTCGGCCCCCGCGAACACGGCGTAGAGCGAGAACAGCCAGCCGGCCTTGAACGGGTGCTTCCGGAGGAGCCACAGGGCGCCCGCGAGGGCCGCCGCCATCGCCAGCTCGTAGAGCATCGTCGGGTAGACGCCGTCCGGTGCCGCGAGCGCGCACTCGGCCCCCCGGTACTGGGCGTTGAAGACGACGGGGTCGATGGTCGTCCGCCCCGGACCGACGATGTTGCGGGGGAACGTCTCGCTCCTGAGGAAGGCCGGGATCCAGCCCGGCTTGTCGGCGAGGCTGGAGCAGACGCCCCAGTCGCCGTCGCCGGAGAGGTAGCAGCCGACCCGGCCGATCCCGTACGCCAGCAGCATGCCCGGCGCGGCGGCGTCGGCCAGGCGCGGCACGCGGAGGCCCTTGCGGTAGGCGTACGCCGCCACGGCGACTGTCGCCACGACGAGGCCGCCGTAGAACGTCAGCCCCGACGTCGAGACCACCATCCCGACCGGGTCCTGGGTGAACTCGTCCCAGTAGTCGACGACGTGGAACAGCTTGGCCCCGGCGATGCCGAAGCCGGCTGCGAGCAGCGCCATCGTCCAGACGAGCGCGGAGGGGCTCTGCGCCGTCGTCCGGGGCCTGCCCTTGGCGTCTTTCCCTCGCACCTGCACCGAGCCGACGAGGCCGAGGCCGTACATCCGGTCGAGCTCTCGCTGCGTCATCCACGCCGCCGCGAGGATGGCGAGGGCCACCATCAGCCCGAACGAGTAGAACGGGAGGGCGACGTCGACCCCGAGGAGGTACTGAAAGAGGTCGCTGATGCGGGGGTACATGCGGAGAGCGACGAGGCCGGGTCATTTCGGCCGTAGGAGGCACGGCGGTCAGGGGCCGGATCGAGGCAGGCCGTCGGTGTCGGGGTCGTCCGTTGGCCCTGACGGAGGCGACGCGGCGCGCTTCCGGCGCGCCCGCCACCAGGGCACGACGTAGAGCACGACGACGATGAGGAGGATGAGGCCGCCGAGCCAGATGGCCAGGCCGAAAGGGACGTCATGCATGGGGTCGTGGGATATGTCAGGCGCTGGGGTTGACGGCTCCGCCCTCGTTCTCCCACCGCTGCACAGCGGGGAGCAGGGCCAGGTCGGTCGCGGTGCGTTTGCCCCCCTCAGTCCGTACCTGGAACCGCACGCGGTCCCCGGCCGCCAGCGAGGCGACGCCGCAGGCGCGGAGCGTGCCGGCGTGGACGGCGCAGGGCGCCGCGCCGTCGTCGGACGAGATGAGCCCGACGCCGCGCTCGGCGTCGAACCACTCGACCGTCCCCGTGGCGTGGGTGGTGGCTTCGTCGGTCATGGGTCGTGGCGGCTTCAGGTTGGGTGTGATCTCGGCGAGACACGGGCCGCGTGCCCGCCGAACGAGACGGTCACCGTCGGCGGGCCAGAAGGCCCCGTAGCCGATGGCCGGGTGGCGGACGGGCGCGTCGAGGCGCGCACGTCCCGTGCTGGCATATGTGGCGGTGTCCTCATGGCGATGTCGAGAGGGGGTTGGCGTCGGTCACAGCCAGCGCCGAGCGGTCCAGCCGACCGCCTCGGCGGCCATCCCGCCCCACGGGCGCCTCGACCAGCCACGGGCGGTGACCTCGACCGCATCGCCCAGGTCCGTCCTGAACTGTTCCTCCAGGGCCGTGCACAGGGCGCGGTTGGCAGAGAAGAGGTTGATCTCGTAGTTGACGAAGAAGCTGCGGTAGTCGAGGTTGGCCGTGCCCACGGTTGCCGTCATGCCGTCCGCGACGGCGGTCTTGGCGTGGAGCATGCGCGGCTGATACTCGAAGACCCGGATGCCCGCCGCCAACAGCGTCCGGTAGGCGGCCCGGGCCGCCCACCGGGTGATGGGGACGTCGCTCTTTCCTGGCAGCAGCAGACGGACGTCCACACCGCGTTTCGCAGCCTGGACGAGTTCGCCCTGCGTGCCGCGATCAGGCACGAAGTAGGGGGTCGTCACGAAAAGACGGCGGTCAGCGCTCTGAAGCAACCGGGTGAACAGGCAATGCACCTGGTGCCGACAGATGCGGGAGTGGTTGGGGACAAGCGCGTCTCCGCTCGGGCGGCCCGCCAGTGGTTCCCCACGATGGTTGCCGCTCCAGGCCACCTCGAACAACGCTGACGCCCGCTCCGCCAGAGCACCGTCCAGCCTCACGTGCGTGTCCCGCCACCGTCCCGGTCCGTAGGCCGACCGGGAGCTCTCCCGGTGGATGTTGAACCCGCCCACGAAGGCCTCGTGGCCGTCGACGACGAGGAGCTTGCGGTGGTCGCGCCGGTAGAACCGGAGGGGCTGACGCCAGCTCCACCGGTGGAAGCGCCGGACCGCCACGCCGTGCTGCCGCAGGTAGCGCTCGATCTCGCGCGAAAACGAGAACATCGAGCCCGCCGCGTCCACCATCAGGCGCACCTGCAGGCCGGCGCGCGCCTGCGCCGCGAGGGCTTCCCCGAGGCGCCACCCCACCTCGTCTGCGGCGAAGATGTAGCTCTCCAGGTCTACCCGCCGCCGGGCCGCCTCGATGGACGCGACCATCGCGTCGTACAGGTCGTCCCCCTCGGTGAAGAGCGTGTACTCGTCGGTACCGCCCGTCGGCCAGGGCACGCACTCGGCCCCCGGATGCTTTCCGCACGGGGGCAGAGCGTCCGTCGCTGCAGAGGGTGCGCCGACGGGCGGCCCGCTGGTAGGGGAGACGTGAGCTGACATGGGGTCCCCTCCGAGGGGGCTAGCAATCAGGAGAGTCTGGCGTTGCCGAACCGAGCACCGTGGGCAGGACGGGCGAGAGGTGGGGTCTGCGGCGCAGGACCACGGTCCCGGCCGCAACGGCGAGCGCGACCAGCCCGGCGACCCGGAAGGGCAGGTCGGCCTGCCAGGCGAAGAGGAGGCCGCCGACGAGCGGACCGAGGATCTGCCCCAGGCCGACGGCGGCGTTGAGCAGCCCGAGCCCGGCGCCGGCCTGCGGACCGCTGCGGTCGGCGGCGAGGGTGAGGAGGTTCGGGGTGACGAGCGCGACGCCGAGCGCGAGCACGCTCACCGCCGCGAGGACGATCGGCACCCGGCTCAGGAACGGGAGCGCGAGCAGCCCCACGCCGAGCAGGCCGAAGCCCAGCGCGACCTGGACCCGCACCCCCACCCGTCCGCTCAGCCACCCGACGGCCCCGCCCTGGAACACGGCCATGACCAGCCCACACAGCGCGAAGGCGACACCGATCTCCCGCAGGCCGAAGCCGAGCTCGCGGTCGGCGTAGAGCGCGAAGACGGCCTCGAAGAGCGTGAGCGCCGCCATGCTGATGAGCGCGAGCGCGAGCACGCCACCCAGCCGCCGGGCCAGGGGCCACCACGGCACCGGCAGCCGGGCGACCCGCGCCGACGCGGCCGTCGGCGTCGAGTTCGGGGTCGAGTTCGGGAGGGAGTGGCCCACCAGCGGCACCACCGCCAGCGTCAGGCCCGCCGCCACGAAGAAGGGGACCGAGAACCCGTCGAAGACGAGGTGCCCCAGCGTGAGGGTGACGTGCCAGGCGCCCCGCGCCAGGAGGCCGCCGAGGGCGGGCCCGGCCACGAAGCCGAGGCTGACGGCCGTGCCCAGCCACGCCATCGCCCGGCCTCGCTCCCCCGCCGGGACCGCATCGGCGACGGCGGCCGTGGCCGCCACGACCAGGGCCGCCGCGAACGCGCCACCGACCAGGCGTGCCCCGTAGAGTAGCGCGAGCGAGGTCCCCAGCCCGAAGGCTACGTGCGAGAGGGCGACCCCGACGAGGCCGAGCACGACGAGCGCCTTCCGCCCGTGCCGGTCCGACCACCCTCCCCACAGCGGGGCCAGCACGAGCTGCGCGAGGGCGTACGCACTCGTGAGCGCGCCCACGTGGAGGGCCACCCGCCCCGGCGTCGCCGCGCGCCCGAGGGCGAGCCGCTCGACGAACGCCGGCAGCACCGGGAGCGTGAGGCCGAATCCGATCATGGCGAGGAAGAGGGCGAGGAAGAGGAGGAGCAGGTGACGTGGCACCGGGGGCTACCGCGACGAGCCGGGCTGGTGGTTCGGCGGTACCCAGTTAGGCCCGGTGACCACCAGGGCGGAGACCGGGCGCGTCGCCTCGGCCCGCGGCTTCGGGACATCCCACGTCGCGTCGATCTCGCGGGCCGCTCCCCGCTCAAGGCAGGTCGTCTCGACCTGGACCGTCGAGAAGTACACGTCGAAGTCGTCGCGGAGGAGTTCGAAGACGCGGCGCTGGAGCGCCTGCGTGTCGGTGCCCTCCTCGACGAGGACGT
>JACLAD010006030.1_pt1 | contig 13578 bp, 12 predicted proteins | sample 8027901 | NCBI WGS metagenome assembly JACLAD01 (sample SAMN15725071, study PRJNA655200) | protist metagenome | isolation source: fluorescence activated cell sorting (FACS) single amplified genomes of... | place: Spain: Blaines Bay Microbial Observatory, Mediterranean Sea | collected 2016-07-05
TTTCCTTTCTACATGGCCAAATCCACGTTCCGCAGGCTCGCAACAAAGAATCCCGGCGCTTTCGCGCTGTCCTTCAACTTTGTGGTCGCTGGCTTTTTCTTCGTAGTAGGCTCCTTTCTCTTCTGGCCTGGGGTCCCAGAGTCGATAGCGGAAGAATGTGAGACGGGAGGAGCTGTGCTGTTTATCGTGGGCTCGGTGTTACCGCGACGTATAGTGCCTGTTGCTTGACTACAGTGCTGTTAGGCAATGTACGCAGTGGGGGCCATCATAGACTATTGGCTCATCGGAAAGGAGCTCGAAGCTGGCAGACAAGCTGACGGGGCATCTCTTCACTGCAGTACAACCAGGCCCTGATTCGCTCTGATGCAGATTGATTTCAACACCCCACGGTCCTCTGGAACTCTCGGCGCTATGATTGAGATGTCCAACCTCAGTGGCGGAAAAGCAAAGCGGACCAGAACCGTCTCGTTAGAGTCCAATGTAATCAACCAGGATGCCCCTCCTGAAGTGGAGACTATCATAGAAGGTGGCCTTCTCTCTCAATTTTGCTCATCTTGGTGTTCCAATACCTTGCAGGCGATCCAGGCGAAATGGACGAACACATAACCACCAAGTCTGCACACGTGCCCTCCGACGAGGAACTCCGACAGATGGATCCTGGGGAAAGGCACACCATCCTGTACAAGAGATTCATCATCAAATGCCAACGCCTCAACGCCATGATATTTGCTTTTGGGGGAGTCATCTTCACACTAGGTCAGACCAGCCTGGTGCGACATGTGGCTGGTTGTAGTACCCACCTGATAGTGGCTCTTGCACCAGGCTCGGTGTTTTTCCTCCCACAGGCTGAGCACACAATCCCGAACAAGGGTAAATAAGCAACGACTAGCACCTAAAATAGTGTCACAATTTATGCCTCCTTTTAGGCATCCATGGGTGTTGGCTCTTCCTGGCGGGATCGTGTGTGGAGATGTGTGGCGCGTATCTTGGTGTGAAGACTGCACGCGAGCTCTCAATCACTGCTGTGCCGCACCTCCCCCGCTTCACAGAGAAGCAGCAGCGATGCAGGTGGACACATCAAAGCACCTCTGTTACGGCAGTACTCCTATAACACATCAAAGCACCTCTGTTACGGCAGTAGTCCTATAACACATCAAAGCACCTCTGTTACGGCAGTACTCCTATACATGCGCTGGTATGTAGGCACCTATGGTGGCTCACAGATGAACAGATAACTATGGCATCATGTTGGACATACATATGGGGATCTCTGTGCTTTGTGATTGGCACAGCAGCGTTTTTCCCTAGCATGGGAATCTTCTGGTGGAAGGTATCTCATGCCAGCCCTTTCTCTCCGCCTTGCTGGCAATTTACCCTCTGTTTTTCACCCATGAATGTAAAGGTGGGCACCATCGGTTTCACTATTGGGAGTGTTTTCTTCTTTGTGGGGGCTTTGTTGGACTATATCCGACTGGAGCGATCGCACTTTGAGGTTCTCTGTCCACTTTATGCCTGGATCTTTCACACGATCTATAAACACTAGGATGTGCCGATGACGTCTGTGTCGATGGACGAAGAGCATGAGGAGAACTGCATGTTAGGGGACATCTCGCCATTGGGGGGGCCGATGACGCCCGCCGACATGCAGCCAGACACGCTCAGCGGCTGCGGCGAGGCCGAAGTTTAGCCTTGAGCAGCGCAAGGATGTCTGGGCAGTACCAGGGAGAGTCCAAGGGAGAGCCCCGGGTATAAATGCAAGACTTCGTGCCAATGAGCCAGGCCTCCTCCACCCGGCGGCCTGGCATGAACGCCCACTGTGAGCCCTATGTGAGCCCGTGCGCCAGGAACCGCCCCGCGCCGCCCATGGCGCCGCCCGCCTGGCTAAAACCCGAGCGCGGCTTACGCTGATGAAAGCCGACCACGTCGAAAGAGGCCGCGGGTGTTGTTGCTGCGGTACCAGTAAAGGTACGGTACGAAGACTTGTGCGAACACGAACACGAACAGAGGTAAGGTACCAAAACAGCTTACGAGTGAATCTAAGCTGTGCCGGCGTGACAGTGCATTTACAGCATGTCTGTGTAATACTTGCTGCGTGTGGTCTCAAAGTCCTTTTTACCACCCATATAGTCCAGCTCAAGTGCTGCAGCAGCCCTATCACCGCACGCAGCGCTCAGTGTCGATCAGGGAGCTGCTTCGACTCAATGCTGCGAGTGAAGACAGTGTGCCCCTCTGTTTCGTGGCACATGTGCTAGCTCTCCGAGAGGCGATCAATTTGAGCATCAGATCTATGTATATCCGATCTGATGTCACCTTCGCGCCTTCTCACCCACTCGAGCCGCATTGGACGGTCGAGCATTGCCTGGATTATGCCCGAGGTGCGTGTAGTAGCTGACATAATCTTCATCCATCGTGTCGTCCTGCGACCACCACCATCACAGCTTTTCAGCGGGTCGTTTGTTGCTCACCATGGCCTTTGCCTTGGCTTTGGTCTGTGACGCTGGCTTCCATGTGGCAGCCCAAGCTTGTGGCACCAGGCCCTGCAGCACAGGACCCATTTAGTGCTTGTCGAGATGACACGATCGACGTCATATGACCTCTGCGAGGTTTATGTACTTGTCACGATAACCATCCCTTTCCGCCTCGACAGCACTGAGCTGCGCCTTGACCTGTCCCGACGACAATCTCACAGATGGGTCGGGTGGGTCAGGAAAGGTGAGATTTGTTTTAGGTCTTCTCAACAGGATGTGCAGGAGGAACTTAGCTGTTATTGAACTTGAGGGTTCGATAGGGTCTAGAGGTGCAGCTGCAGGAGGCCTTGGCCAGTTCCTCTGCGGCATCCAGCGTTTTCATGGACTGCTCGGCCAGTGCCTTCTTCAACCGGAGAGTTTCTTCACTGTTTCCAACGGGTCGATTTCGCAGAGCCTCCACCTCCATGCGGAGCCGTAGTAATTCATCCGGTCGCTCCTGTACCACCCGTGGTTTCTCCAGCACCTGAAGAGATGACATGCTGAGCCACCATGCACCATCATCTCCTGCGTAGGTGTGCCACAGATCCTGTGACTGGGTCATCGCGAGAGGTCACTCACCACTGGTCTGGATGGTGGAGCTTCAACTACTGGCGCGTTCATGGCCCAGGATCCATGATGGCCAGCGTGGTTCTGCATCGATGCAGCGCGCGCTGATCGCGGGGACAGCATATCTCTACCTCAATGTAACGCTCAGTTTTTATTTGTTTGTTGTTGTTGCTTCACGGCTTCAGTGCTGGGATGATCCATGGGATGATCAGGGGTGTGTCTCTCACAGGGGCCTGCTGAGCGGGGCTTATGCTTACTTGCGGCTTATGTGAATGAAGAAAAAGACTGGCTTTACACGCGTGAGTATATGGAAGATATGGCAATGTGCCAGATCTCCCATGAAGTAAAAGTATGGAGTTTTTTGGTGGGAGCACCCGCGCGCGAGGAGGAGCGTTGGACAAGGGGGCTGATGTGTTCCTGGATGAGGACCAATCAGAAAAGTTGTACGCGGACGCCAAGGCGCGGAATTTGGCGGCCGCTCGTCTGTCCGATCGTATGTCGGTGCTCAGCCACGGTGCTACTTATACGTACGCGTATACGCTTACACCTGCACCCGATACAGAGCAAGGTGCTCCGATCTGGAGTGTTGCAGAAATTGGGACACCGAACAGGGTGATCCGTTCCTTACTCCGGCTTTGCCGACATTGCATACTCATTTTATCTCACATTCATAATCACAGGTGGCGCCCGAGCTTTGTGCCAATCAAGTTGAGATCGTCGACGAGGACAAGTAAGTTCAGAGCTGTACAGAGCTTCATCCGAGGCCCTGTCTGATTCACGAAGGAAGACCGAGAAAGCTGCTATCATTGCGTCGAGAAAGAGTTCGTATTTACGGACATCCTCAAGTTAACACTCACAACTTGAAGGTTGCAGACTTTCAAGACTGCACTCGAGGAGGACATAACTACAGTCCTCATACAATGTCATGTAAATCGTCCCCCTCCAGTCATCAAGCTAAGGAAACATACGAAACATCGCTGCGTGCAATTAAGCAGGTGGAGATGAAGATCTTGGAAGTTTGAGGGGAAATACGCCCGCAGGGGGGTTGGGTTGCGGAAAAGTTATTGTCCTGCCCGCATGGGGTTTCATCAGCCCAATTGGTTGAGTCTGGTGCCTTGGTTCTAACAACAAACCGCGCGCAAGAGCCCAAACCCCAATACGCCGCACCATGCGGCAGCCGCCACCTACAGTTGACATACAAAGCACCCACAGTGGTAGGAACACTAGCTTCGCAGTTTTCAGGGTTTTCAGGCGTTTCAGGGTTTTTGAACAGGCCTTTTCAGGGGTATCTCAAATTTGACAAGCCATAACTTTCGAATGGCGCAAGTAATGCGGTTTCTGAATTCGAAGGCGCCGTCGCGCTGCCCATGGCCATGCCCCCCGCGTTCGAATCGTGTGCCAATATCGGGGGCATCCCCTGTGCGTTCTGATTTTACAATGCCGAAGTGGGGATTTTCAGGGGTTTTCAGGGGTTTTCGGGCCTTTCAGGATTATCAGTGGGAGCAGCGGCATGCCGGCACTACAGCAGCACCACACCGACTTGGGCCAGAACCCGCCGCCGCCGCCCAGCCCCGCCTGTCCTTTGCGGCCGCGGGGCGCGCGCGGCGCAGCCGAGTGGGCTTTTGTGCGTTGCTTCCTGTTACGGCGCTGTAGAACCAAGGCACCTGGCGGGCTGCGCGGCAGATGCGCGGCTGTTGGCAATCGCCCTCCCACACCACAGCCTGATCAGGACCACGGTGATCAGAGCGGCCTCCAGGACGACACACAGGCAGCAAGCGCAGCTACTGACTCTGACGAGACGGTCGAAACTTTCTCGAGGAAAGAAGATGCGACACGCTTTGGTCCTGGCGCTTTTCTGTCTGCTGTCATACACGAATGGATTTGGCCTACTAGAGCTCTCCATGTGCCCATACGGAGGCCTGCCGCTCTCCGGGGCTGGGGTGAGCAAATTTGGGCAATACACCACAGTGATGGCACTGCCGTCTGCATCGTCGGTGGGTCAAATATGGGTGGGCTACGACCGTCCCGGTAACACCAAGTGCCCAGAGACAAACTTGGGCAACAGCAGCGTGCAGATGTCCTCCCAGACCTTTACTATACCTAATCTGGTCATGGCTCAAAACAACTCCGGCAGCGGCCAGTATGTGATCAGCGTGCTTCGCGCTGCATCGGTACCTGCAGCATGTAACAATCCTGTAACGAAGCATTGATTCATGCATTGTGCAGGTCATCCACGCCATGATCCGAGTCGGTGTCACGGATGCCACCGGGAAGCTCCTAGTCCCGGAGCTTGAAGTGCAGCTCTACCCAGAGACCCCAGGTTCAACACCCAAACCCATAGTCGGGGGGCGCCGCTTTGAGCGGGCACCGTCGTCTGCTGAACAACCGGAGATCATGAGCTACCATCGTTGGGTCTCGATGCCCGAAGGCTCCACCATCGGTAGACGGCTGCTCAAGGGCGGGGGTGCTGCCTCCTTGTTCTGACCATATCAGCTCTGCAATCACACGTCTGGTGCAGGTGGCGGTGGTGGTGGTGGTGGCACTGGTGGACGCAGCGGTGGGGGACATGGAGGGTTCTCCAGCAGAGGATATCACCACCACCACCACCACCACCATGCACCACCACCATGCACCACCACCATGCACCACCATAATGCCTGCAGCTTCACACGGCTCTCACTCCCAAAATGCTGTGCAGGTGGCAGCAGCAGTCGTGGCGGCAGCTATGGGTATTCCAGTGGTGCCTTGGGGCATCGCTACCGAGGCGGTGCGGCACAGACCCGGTATGGCTTCTACGGCCGAGGTGCTGTGCTGGTGGGCTCTGTGTTTATCTCGTGGTACTACCTGGGGAGCATCACCAGCAGCTTCTCGCGATGCGGCCGATATAGTGGCTCCACTCGCACCAGCTGCCAGGCGCACTACAGAAGCTCGGAGTGTGTACAAGTCGGTGCTGAAGTGCAGTGTAGTGACACAGCGTCGAGTGCGCTGACGCGCGACGACCTGATGACCACAGGTGCCTGGCTCACATGCTGCACGACTATGGTTGCCTGTCACATGCGCGCTGCATGGCCTGCAGACCTTGTGTGCCATACTGAGTGCTGTGCGGTGTGAGGCTTCGATGCCAGCAGCGCCACCTTCCCGATCACGATCAACGTCACCAAGGTTCGGCGCTACCACCTGTTCCCCCGCAGTGTCTCCTGAGTGTGGCATGCACCTGTGGCAGGTGGTGGCCATGTTTAGCCAGAGCGCCGTGACCCCACAAGAGTGGGCTCAGCCCATGCACATCGGACTGTCGGAGGTGGCTCACGGCCTGCTTGTCGGGGTTTTCGCGCTCACGTGCGCTGTGCCCTAGGTGGACTTCGATGAGGCCGTGCCAGGTCTCAGTGCAGGAGTCATCGCAGCCATCGTCTGTGGCACCATCTTCGGCGTGCTGTGCATGGTCTGCACCATCTGCTGGGGCGCAGATCGTGCAGATCGTGTGGAGCATCTGGAGGAGCATAAGTGGGAGCAGGAAGAGTGGGAGGAGTGGCCGGCACAGCAGCCCAATACCGACGCCCTGCCTGCTCCATGGCAGCAGGTGCCTGAGTACAGTCCTGATGGGCAGCCCACAGGCCGCTTCTACTACTACAACACTCAGAGCAACGAAGTGTCGTGGATGCCGCCTTCTCCTGCGGCAGCTGCGGATGGCGTCCCGATGCCAGTGCATCCTGTGCCACCCAAATACGATGACACCACATCTGCGGGGCTGCAGCGCACTGCATCGGAGCTGGTGGCGCATGAGCACGATGTGGACCGATTGGCCGCCAGGGACATGATCGACCAAGGGGTGGTCACAGTCCCTCTGCAGCCCCCTGGCGAGATTGAGGCTACTCTACGCCAGCGGAGCTTTGCTCCTGCGTGACTGCGCGAACACTAGAGCACAGATCCCTGGTTAGATCCCCTGTGATGGACTGAAAGCAAGTGAACAGGGGGGGATTCAATTCTTTTAATCACGGGCTAGGCCCGTAATGGCCCGGAGTGTGGCGTGCACGTGCGCCTAGGTCGCCGGTAGGGGACCCCTCTCGGGCCGGCAAAGCAAGTGAACAGGCTGCAGTATCTGGCGGTGTACCCCGCACTCGCGCTGCCCGCCGGGTTTACCCGGACCGGGCCGGGTCGAATTTTAAAACTAAATAAAACAAGCCCCTTTGTCATCTGCCGACTTGATAATCAATTCTCTTGGGCCTCGGCTCATCGTGCTCATCGAAGAGATGCATGTGAGCCAGGCGTACATGCACAACGTGACCCTCCTTCTGGAAGGCTGTCGCCAACACCTGGTCCATGTGCGACGCCCATGATGTGCTTCCAAGCACTCGCCACTCGCTCGTTGCAGCTGGTGGTGGTGCCGAACTGCAGCACACGGCGAGCCAGGTGGTAGAGCTTGGGCGAGTGCCATGGGCAAGAAGCGCCAGCGTGAGGCCGCCATGATCTTCTTCAACCGTCGCGTGCATCATGATTGCCAAGTACGCCAAAGCTGGAGAGCAAGCCATGCACACAAAGGACCTCCGAGAACGACAGCACCAGCGACTCGGACAATGACTTTGATGACCTAGAAGGCAATGAGTGAAAATCATCAGCTATAGTATGGCGATGCGTAATTGTCCAGTAGTTGTCATACGGGATGTCAGCCCTAGCTAAAGGTAGTGCTGTGGCGCTTAGGGCCGGGTCAATGAGAAAAACCCGCCGGGTTACCCGATCGGGCCGAGTCGGCGCGCACTGGGTGTACCTGACGGTATGGCGTGGGCCACGCGGCGCGCAGGGGGGGAGGGGTGCAGCCGTTGTTTTCCAGGGAGGGCACAGCCCCCCCGCCAGCTTGCAGCAATACCCTCGCCTAGGGCCCACCAGCGCGCCAGGTGCGCACGCAGAATAATTGCAACTTACAGAAAACAAAAAGAGCACGAGCTCACAAGCATTTTTAAACGGTGCTCTGCTGGCTATGTTCCCGCCCCTTGTTGTGGAGTGAAAAAAGCTTTTGTTGTACTCTCGTTCTGTAAATACTCCTCGCGGGTGGTGATCTGAGAAATAAAAGTATCCTGTCGCCGTACCTCGGTACGTTTGATACCTTTATAGGTCGGTTGGGCTCTTGACCGAGTATATTAGATAAAACAGTACTATGAAAGAGGTTGATAGTGGGCTACGCGGAGCAAATACTACAAGTTGGCACACTCTGCACACTCTCGGTACCGGCGCCCAAGTGTGTGGGCTCTTACATGTAGTATTCCCACTTACACTTTCGGGTGTTGGGCCTGGGCCCTGCGAGTAGTGCCGCGCTCCCCTGGGTGGTGGTGGTTGTGGTGCAGTGGCGGCCTCGCGGCGCCCCTGGTCCGGCGCCCGGAGACATGCTGGGTCCCTATAGTAACTTGTACCTTTAAGCGTACTCGTATCAGCCCCCCTGGTTAGAGTATGTCGCAGTATGAATAGAAATTTCGCTTGCCATAAAAGCCCGGGGAGGGAGCCTGCGGGCAAGATCGCGACCACGTTGGTGATGTCGATGCAGTCTGCACTGCTGTCGATGTTCACCGGTTCACTGACTGTCCAGACTGTCTGGTTCAGTGATTCAACGCCGCGTTGGTTTACGCGCCGCAGTTCCATTCGGCGATATATACAAGCAGAGGCTGCAGATCCCCCGGCGCGCTGTGGTTGCGCTTGCGGCGCTTTAGTGGCGCTTATAATTAGTTGCCGCCCTCGGATCCTTGACCAAGGCCCTGGCTGTGTCCCGGCCCTCGGTTTGCCATTGTCGGTCCCACATCTCCATCCCCGTTGAGGTCGATGCCGCTCTTTTGCTCCAGGAAGTCCAACATGCCAGCGACACCATCCCCACTGCCATCGCCGAACTCTTCCACGGGAGAGCCTACTACGGGTATTAGATTGCGCTGTGCTGGAGGGGTCGAATCTCGCAGCTTTGCTCGCAAGGCTTCGTGACTCTGCTTCATGCGCTGAACCTCCACGGCAGCAACAGCATCTAGTGCACTGCTGCCCTTGCGAGACTCTTCCATGGTTTGCTTGGAAGAAGCATGTTCAAGTAGCTGCTCCAATTCCACGATGCGGACCTCAGCAGCACGGAGTTGCGTCTGTGACTTGGACAGCCGCTCCAGGGTCTCATCCAGTTGTCGATTTAGGAGATCACTTTCATGTTTCTCAACAGCTGATTCCTTGTTGCTCTTGGCTTCGTTCTTCGCCTTTCTTTCAGCCTTGATTCTTTCCAGCTGTGCTGATCGTGAGCTTGTTTCGTGGGTCTCAGTCTCTGCCTCATCAACTACCTTGGACTCTGCCTCTGAATGATTCGGCACTGTTGATTCCAGTTGATGCTCAAGTTCAACAATGCGGAGCTCTGTACCCTTCGCCAGGCTCACTGCACGCTCCAGACTCTCCTCCAGTTCCTGTTCTAAAGCAGTGAGTATGGGAAGTTCAACACTCTGAGGATCATCTTCAATGCCCGAAGAAGTCTTCATCCGCACCTCGTTTTGCAGCCGTTTGGCTTTCTTTTTGGTCTTGATTCGTTCAAGTTGTGCTGCTCGAGGGGTGAGTGGATCTTCTGGTGTCACACCTTCCTTCTCCACAATGTTAGAGGCCTGGGTGCTCTCTGCATGACTCATTCGGATCGAAGTCAGTGCATCTGACATGTCGATTCTCGTGGCTTTCTGCAAGATGAATGCCAAGTAAACACTGTGTCTCGCCTGTACCACGTGTGCGTCCGTGAGCGCAGTCATTTCTGCCTCTCGCATGGAGTTTGCATTCTGCTCCATTTCTTTCTTGATAGCTGCAAGGTCCTGTTCATGGCTTCGCGCCCTCGCTTCCGCATCATGTAGCAGCTCCTTGACTCTCTGATCTAGCTCTGCAATGCGAGCATCTGCAGCTTGGAATAGTTTTTGCGCTGTCTCCTTCTCTGTTTCGAGCAGCAGCTTCCAGCGCTGTGCTTCCTCTGCTGTGGCTCTCTCTGCCCTGTCGTTCGCCTCGTCCAGCAGCTCCCCAATTTCACTCACCGCATCTCTAGATGCCTGCGACTGGGCTTCCAGTTTCGCCTTCAACTTCGTCTTTTCTGCATCATGTTCAGCTTGCATTCTGGTGAATTCCTCCTGGAGCTTTGCTGCATGCTCTGTTGCAGTGGGTTTCTCTAAATCAGTACTGTCTACAGCTCCCGGTGCCATGTGATTGACATTCTCTGCGTAGTCAGATCCTGCTACTACCAGATTTTGTGCCCTCTCTAAGCTCTCCTGCAGTTGTTGCTCCAGGTCGCAGATTGTATCATTCGCGACAGAGTCTTGTGGCAGCTCCTTGACTCTCTGATCTAGCTCTGCAATGCGAGCATCTGCAGCTTGGAATAGTTTTTGCGCTGTCTCCTTCTCTGTTTCGAGCAGCAGCTTCCAGCGCTGTGCTTCCTCTGCTGTCGCTCTCTCTGCTGCACTTGCCTTCTCTGCCTCGAGTTTTTGCAGCAACAGCTTCCTGCGCTGTGCTTCCTCTGCCGTGGCAATCTCCGCTGCACTTGCTTTCTCTTCCTCAAGTTTTCGTATGTGTGCGTACAAGTCCTGCATCATCTCTAGGTTGTCTTGCAGTGCTTTTCTCTCCAGCTCTGCAGCATTTTCTGCCTCCTTCTTGGCATCCTCTACCTGTGCCAACTGTTGCTTGAAATCTTCCTTCAGGGTGCTTACTTCCTCTGCTTTCGCATTCTCGGACCTTTTCCTGTCCAATCTGGCCCGAAACGCTTTCCTCTCTAGTGCAGCAGCATCATTCTCAGCTTTGGCCTTCGCATCCTCTAATTTCTCGATGTGTAAGTGCTGAATGCCCTCGGCATGACTTATTTGCATCTTCCGCAGTGCTTCCGACATCTGCCGTCGCATGGTCTGGTGCAAAATCAAGGCCATGCAGACACTCTGTCGAATGTTGCTGAGATGGCGCTCGGCAAGGGCTGCAACTTGTGCAGCGCTGTAACGCTGAATCGCAGCAACCTCCTGCTCGCTGACTCGTGCTGCAGCAGCCATGGCTTCTGCATGCTTCTCGCTCATTTTCGTGGCCTGCTCCTCCAGTTCAGCGATCTGTAGTTCAGCTCCCCCGATCTTTTCGGTCTGGGCCTTTGCTGTGATGAGAACAGCATGGTGGGCACAGGTAAGCTCAGCAAGCTCCTTCTCCAGTACCCGGGTTCGCAGCTTCTCGGCGAACCCGACACGCTGCACATCCAGCAAGTCATTATTCTGCGACTTCAGTCTCTCCTTAAGATTGTGGAGTTCGTCTTCTTCGGCAGCAGCCAAGGTCATGGGCGACGACAGGGATCGCGACAGTCTAGTGACACTCAGTGCCGGCGATACTGAGGAACGAGACCGGAACAGTGGCGAGATCGGCTTTTTGTCTGAGCCCGGAGACGACGGCGAGTCTGGAGACCCTGGGCTCGATTGCTCCAGGCCAGTCCTCAGGCCCTTGTTTTCCTTCTGTAAAGCATTCAGCTCAATTGCCATCTTCTTCTGGTGCATCGTTAGTTTGTTGATGCGTTTCTGCGCCGCTTCAAGAGCAGCAGAGCTGGACTCCGCGAAGTTTTGGATCATTGCCTTGAAACACTGCTCGTACAAGCCACCTCCGCCATGGATTCGTCTCCTGGTGCGCCACATTTGGTGCACTGCGGCATCTCGAGTCCCTTGAGACCTCTCTGCACTCCTGAGCAGCTCGCGATCCAACGAGGAGGCCACATTGTGTGCTCTGGCAAGGCTTTCAGAGAGCTGCTGCTCGATATTAGCAATTTCCACCCCTGCTCTCTCTGCTGCCTTCCTGCTGTTGCGCTCCTGCTCGAGATTCGCCTCAAGGTCGGCTATGTGACTTGTCATGATTGCGTTGTCTCGCTTCACCGTGTCCACCTCCTGTGTTCGGATGTCGTGGAGCTCCAGGTCAAAGTCTGTTTTGGTATGAGTCAGTGTCTCTTGCAGTCTTCTAGATGCGAGCTGCAGTGTGATGATTTCCTCGTTCAAGTTGTCGATGTGTTGAGCCTTGGCTTCCGTCAATTTGGTTTGACGCTGGAGTTCGTTCTCCAACTCACTCTCTCTGTGGGCTGCCTCCAGTGCAGCGTGCCGCTGCTCATTTGCATCATTCTTGGCCATGTCCCGTGCAGCCACCAGCTGCTTTATCTGGTCCCCGCAAGCCCTTTTTTCCTTTGCTGTTTTTGCCAGGATCTCTTCCATCTTCAGCTTCTCACTAATCGAAGCTGAGAGCTGCTCACAGACCCAGGCACAGCGACTAGAAACTCGCTCCATTGCGTGCCGTCTTCGCAACTTGCCATATGACCTCCCTACTGTCTGAGAACATGTTGTGCACATCGAACTCACCTCACTCTCTATAGCCGATGCGACCTCCAAGCTTCCGGTCACCAACTTCAAAGTGAACTGCTGCGATATGTTCATCATTGAGCGAAGAGGAAATCTTCTGCTGCTTTCATCGCCCTGGCACAGCTTCTCTTTGATCCACGATTCAAATGCACGACAAGCAACGAAATCACCCTCTGGCATGGACCCTGTGTGAACCACATGCCTCGCTATCACGTCGCTGAAAAGAGCATCTACATCTTGACTCCTCTGCAGTGCTGGTATTATGAGCGAAAATGCCTCTTTGGATATGTGCCCTTCGGGGATGTCGTCACTGAACAAATTGGCCAAGACCAAGGATAGTCTCTTCGATAAGTGTAAGGCGTGAGTATTGGCGCATGCATGTTGGGCCCAGCTCTGCAGACGTTCTCGAGTTTCCTGCCTGTGCTTGTGCGAGACCGTGCGATGCGAAACGAGTCCAAGCGCCTTGCAAGCAAGCAGTCTTTCCTGCATATTTTGTGCCATCTGCATCTGTGTCTTGTGAGCGTCCATCTCATTTTGCATCTGTGTCTTGTGAGCGTCCATCTCAGCATCCTTTAGATGCAGCTTATACCGCATCTGCCAATTTGACAAGGCAGCTTTGCACTGCTGCCTGTCCCTTGAACCATTGAATCGAACAAGTGTGTCGACAGCTTGCTGATTGAGATCCGCAATCTTTATGTGATATCGGCAATGCATCTGCCAGCGCAATACGATGTCCCTACACTCTTCCGTGCTTTGCTCTTGCCTGAATCGCCAGACCAACATAGCTCCTTGTTTAATGTTTGCTGCATTGGTCTGTGACAGCATGAAATGGACCTTGAATGCTCCCAATGTCTGCGCTGCAGTGATCCAAGACCAGCCTATGATTGTACGCCCGATAAGCAGTGCGCCATGTGTTTTTGTTCCCTGGTTCTGCTGAGATCTCAGCTTGTGCTGCATATGCATCAGTCGTCCCACTTGGCTGTCTGCCATTCTCCTATGCCATGAGGAGACTGCAGTGGACTGGGTGTTTGGCTGGCAGAGAAGCCAAGCATTCCTGAGCTCCCTTGCTTGATTGTGCTTCTGTGACTTGAAAAGAGCTTGCTGAACATTGCCAAGATTGCCAAGCTGTGTGATTTCACTATCTGTCACTTGACGCACTT
>JACLAD010012544.1_pt1 | contig 13573 bp, 4 predicted proteins | sample 8027901 | NCBI WGS metagenome assembly JACLAD01 (sample SAMN15725071, study PRJNA655200) | protist metagenome | isolation source: fluorescence activated cell sorting (FACS) single amplified genomes of... | place: Spain: Blaines Bay Microbial Observatory, Mediterranean Sea | collected 2016-07-05
GAGAGAGAGAGAGAGAATAAAAAGAATAGCAATTAGAGTGAGAGAGAGCAACAGGAGAGAGAGACGAAGGGAACGCAATGCAAGGAACGCGGGTGTGTTCGTAACGGCTATAATCGAGAAAAAATGAAAAAAAAAAAAAAAAAATGGAAAAAAAAAAAAAAAAAAAAAAAAAAATGGAAAAAAAAAAAAAAATTGCTGGGCTACTGCAGCGCCATGGAAGGCGGCGTGGAGTGGCTCCGCGAGCACAGCGAAGGCGTAGGCAGGGAGGATGTCGCGTGGCTGGACCAGGTGGTCGGCAAGGTCAAGACGACGACCGAGTGGCAGGCGTTCACGCAGACGCTGTACATCAAGATCCAAAAGGCCTTGGAGGAGAACAAGGTGTATTACTTTTCGTCGCTGTCGGAGGACGAAAAGATGCTCATGATCGACGGTATCGAGGAGAATATTATGGACGGCAACGTGTACAGAAACTTTACGAAAATGCTCAACGACGAGCTCGAGCTGGGCATTGTCTCGCGTCTCCAAGACGACAAGGGCGTGTCTCGGACCGAGCAGATCGTCCGTTTGGCGGCAGAAGGGGCCACTTGCCTCTTGGACAGGATACCCACGACACTTTCCACCGTCCGCTTATTAATCAACCAGAGTATTCCAGCCGTGCTGCGTATCCACGTGTGGGGCATGACGCTGCACGATGAAAAGGCGCGGGACGCGTACCGCAACCGCGCGACGAACCGCAACCGCATCACGACGATATCCGAGTCCGACAAGGCCATCTCCGATCGGTGCCAAGACCTTTTTGACATGGAATTCGCAAACGTGGAGGACGCCACTTCGAGCGTCATGATTTGCAAAACGGTGCTAAGTTACCGGATGACGCTGCTAGGTGAAATCGAGGACTGCGAGTACTACTTGGCAGTTCCGCTCGCAGTGGTGCTCGCAAGATCTTACAGCGACCTGCCGCGCGTCGTGGAAGCTATGCACGTTATGACCGGCATGAAGCGCCCCCGTTGTCAATCGACCAACAGCCTCGAGGCCCAGACGGCCCTGTCGGACCAGGCCGAGACGTTTTTCCGGATGGTGGAGCGCGCCGACCCGGAGCTGCACCAGCACATCCTAGACGCCGTGCAAGCGCAAGTCGAGCAGGAGGAAAAAGACCCGGGCATGCTCGCCGAACGGCTCGGCAAGAAGCTCCGCTTCTTCCACGTCGTGGACGCGCTCGTCGACAACGTCTTTGTCGGCTCGCTGTCTCTGGAGGCGTGCCTGTACGTGTGGGACCAGTGCCTGCTGGTCGGCTTTGACAAGCTGGTGCTGCCCTTTGCCGTTTGCGTGCTGGTGCTCTTACGCAAGGAGCTGCAGGAAAAGCCGACTCTGGCGGGCATCCGGCAAACCTTGCGCCAGCAGGCCAAGTCCATCACCGTCGACCAGCTCATCAACAAGGTGGAGGAGCTCTACATGGACGAGCACGTGCGCAAGCCCCTGGGCCTCCCGCTGCGCAACACGAGCCACTTTTCCAACGACCCGACCCCGCCGCTCGAATACCAGTACCCATCCGGACTAGACGCCATCACCGGCGGTAGCAAGTCGGTCTCTTCCTCCTCGCCGCGCAACGAGGAGACAAAGGTCGACTCGGAGGGGCAAGTCAAAGAGCGCTTGGAAAAACGGCTCTCCGAGCTGTACCCGCCGCTGCCAGAGAAACCGGCGGCCAGGCCAGACCGACAAATCTCGCCGCTGGAGCCCGCCTCAAGCCGAAGCAATGACAAGCAGCCCCAGGACGACGACGACGACGACGACGACGACGATGAGAAGAAGAAGAAAGAGGAGGAGGACGAGGACGAGGACGAGGAGACGAAGAAGAAGAAGAAGAAGGCAGCAGCAGGGGCAAAGGTCGTTGACAGGAGCAAACTCAAGCTTCCAACAGTAGAGATTGCCTTTAACGGGCTATCAGACACGCTTTTGCGAGCAAAGCACCTCAACCCAGAGGTCGATATTAAAGAGCTGGAAAAGATCTTGAGAGAAGAGCACCCTGCTTTTGAAGATCACATGAGCGCGTCAGACCCTGTCCTGAGGCTCGCAATTGGTGGTAAAAAAGTTTTCTTTCGAGCATTGCACCCCTTTGAGCCGCATGACCGGGCGGCGGATATTGTAAATCACGAGCTAAACCGAGCTGGGGTTGGTCTGGAGCGAGCGGAAAAGCTCACCAACCACCTTATCAAATACTCGGAGCGGGAAAACGCAAAAGCAAAGCAAGACGGGGGCGAAGGCGACACAAAGGGTGCTGCTACTGCTACTGCTACTGCTGCTGCACAGGAAGAGAACAAGGGGGAGGACAAAAAAGACCCAGAGTCCTCCTCCCGGCAAGCAACGGAAAACCGGCCAGACAAAAATCGGGACGTCCTCCAAGGCCAGAAGACTCTGCTGCAGGAGGATACGGAAAACAAAAAGCAAGACCAGCCGCCAAAGCCAGAGTACAAGGGCCCAAAGCTGCAGCCTGAACAGTTACGTCACATCGTGTTGGGAACGTTGGACGCTTTAATATCATTGAAGAAAATATAGATTTTTGTAGAAAAACGCGTAAACACTAACAAATTCGTTTCATTTATAGCTAGCTCTCTAACAACGAGGGGTTATGATAACGCATCAGAAAGCTTGGCGCACACGGGAGGAGCTTCCTTGTCAAAACTTGACACGATCTGCTCAAGTGTTTCCCGTGAAAGCACGCTTTTTTCAGAATCATCATTCTTTGCCTCTAAAATCTTGCGCAAAGTCTCAACGCGTGCCTGGCCTGCCGTTACTTGCTCTTGCACTCTCTTCGAGGCTTGTGACAGTCGACTCAGATCAAGCGGCGCATCCAAGGGCTTGCCTTTCAGAAACATAATTGGCCGGTCACCTCTCAGCGTATCCCCCGCGAGCGGGGTCTCATGGAAAACCTTTGCAGCTACGAGCACACGCACGATGCGCGCCACCGCCAATTGCGAAGCCCCGTACCTCGACTCGGCATCGTACAACAGCTGGAACGCCGGCACCATTCCTGCCACTTGCACGTCGTCGATCACCTTGCGCACGCGATCCACATCGACGCCGTTCACACAATCCGACACGCTACAACGCGCGCGCTTCAAGCTCGGGCTGCCGTTGTCGCTGCTTCTGCTGCTGCTGCTGCCGTCGTCGTCGTCGTCGACGCCTCGCTTCATCTCTCTCTCTTCTTCTCTCTCTCTCTCTCTCTCTCTCTTCTGTTGTTCTCTCTCACTCTAATTGCTGTTCTTTTAGTTCCCCACTGCTGAAAGACAGTTTCTTCCTTTTCTTCATTTCTCTAGCATTTTCCTGAGTGATGTTAGCAGCCCAAGCCAACGTTCGTAGGTCGGGCTCGAAACTATGCTTTCATCATTATCATGCGCACGCGCCGTTGAACCCTGTTGACCGACGACATGGACCTGTTTGTCAGGAAACGCTGCAAAAACAAACCCTATAAACAAACTCAAAAAGGCACAAAAAAAAACTCTCTTTGTGTGTACGTACGTACAGATTATTTCCCTCTTTTGGGGACAGTGTTTTGCGTTATTTCCCCAATACCTCGATGTAAGAACGCACAGTTGGAGTCCTTGTGTCCACACCATAAATTTTATTACAAAATTGGGTATACAAGGTCGCTTTGGACCAGTTTGTCAAAGAAAAATTTGAACAACGTTTGCAAGTGGCGACGACGGGCTCAAACGTCTCCGTGGTCGAGTATCGCGGAAACAATCAACTCTATGTACGCGGAAACAATCAAGTCACAGTAGTGGGGAAAGACGATACAGAAAAGTACGTCCTCCTCGTGATTTTCGTTCCTGGACTTGAAACAGTCCACTTGCTCTTTTTTGTTGGGCTTTCTTTCTCTCTCTCTCTTTCTCCTCACAAGTTTCCATGTTGTGTTTCCTTCGCATCGAGAGTTGACAGAAAGCCCAACAAAAAAGAGCAAGTGGACTGTTTCAAGTCCAGGAACGAAAAACACGAGGAGGACGTACTTTTCTGTATCGTCTTTCCCCACTACTGTGACTTGATTGTTTCCGCGTACATAGAGTTGATTGTTTCCGCGATACTCGACCACGGAGACGTTTGAGCCCGTCGTCGCCACTTGCAAACGTTGTTCAAATTTTTCTTTGACAAACTGGTCACTGGTGCCTATACAAACACGACCTTGTATACCCAATTTTGGAAATAACATTCATGGTGTGGACACAAGGACTCCATCGCTCTGTTTGCCGCTTCGGGGCGGTGCAACGGCAGTGACGGCTTGTAACAAAGTCTCAGAAAACTTGTCCCAAAAATTGATATCTTGGAGGTTGTTCTGATTTTCCTTCCTTTTTGAGAGAATGCAACTGTTGTTAGCCTATATGTCGCTCGCGGCCTCGATTTCACCAAGATAGATGGACTTGTCCAGGGAGGACGAAACGATAATGCTTTGAGTTGGATGGAAATCCACACAAGTAACTGGCGCTTGATGACCTGGAAGATTGTACTCTAAAGACCCATCTTGCACGCGCCATATCGGCACGTTTGTTCTGCTACTTCCAGCACTATACCAAGTGCCGGTGGGAGAAACCGCCGCGCGCAATAGCAAAAGGTTGCGGTTGATTGGCGGGTCTTCATTGTTCAAAGAGAGCTTGCGAACAAAACGCTTATTGTCACCACCCTTGACAAAAGCCCGCGCATCCCACTCGCAAACACTACCGTCCGAAGCGTTCGTTAAAAGTTTGCCTTTTGGCCCGCACGCCAAACCAGTGATAACACCATTGCACATCTTTTGATTTTCTGCTTTGAAAAACACGCAACCTTTTCGCAGGTCCCACCCTTGCACTACACCATCAACCCCCCCGGAAAGCAAGAGAGGTGCGCCCGCACTCTCGTGAGAAAAGCATACAGAAGCTACTGGAAAGTCGTGCGTCATCACGCTCGTAGACTTTTTCCCTTGTCTGTGGTCCCAAATTCTGACAGAGCAATCGTCCGAACCGCTTGCCAGCACATCGGATGCTGATACACTGCAACAGTTTACAAACCCTTTGTGCTCTAGAAAAGACTGGATGGCCTCCCCGCTAGTTGCATCCCACCACGTAACCGATTTATCAGCACTGCTGGAAAGCAAGCAGACGTCGTCCGACGACCAGCACACTTGCGAGACGCTGTTAGAGTGGCCTTCCAGCATACCATAGTTGGAACCCGGCCCATCTGTAAACACTTTCCACAACAGCACCTTTTTATCGAGGCTACAGCTGGCCAACAGCTGGCCACTTTTCGAAAACTCCACTCCATTCACCGCTTCCGCATGCCCGCTCAGCTTGACGATCGGCGCCACCAAACTGGACGTCCGAGGAACCTCCACAAGCGCTTCACTACCACCATGGCGCTTCTTCGACGCGGAACTCGCCACCACCGCCGTCGATTCGCGCCCTCGCTTCGTGCCTCCCATCCCCTCTCTCTCTCTTCTCCTTCCTCTGCCAATAAAAACTTTTGTTCTTTCTCACTCTGTTTCTTGTTCTTATTATTCTCTCCATCTCTCTCTCTCTAGCTCTCTCTCTCCCTTCTCTCTCATGCTGTTTGTTATTCTTCTTTTTATCTCTCTCTCTCTCTTTCTCTGCTCTCTGATCTCTCAACCCTCTCCCTCGCTCTGTTTCTTCATCTTTCCAAGCATTCCTTGATCGTCGCGTCCAACTCGCGTTTCCTTTTTAGGCGTTGTGCGCCCCTCTCGTATTTAAGTTCCTCCCAGCCGTCACGGCGGCACCTGCGACACATGATAATGCACAACAAACAAACACTGAGACAATCTTTGGAATAATCACGCAGTCCTTTTGGGTTTTTAAAAAAGGGTCTGCTTGTTGGATTCTCTTCTTCTTTTCTTTTCTCTTCTATTTCGAGTTTCGACCCAGAACCGTTCCGGGAAAAGTCCCCAGAAAAATATTCATACTAGTAGCGCCCCACTCAACAATCAAAGGACTTGCACTGCATCCTGCATGCACAGTGCACTGCAGGTGCGGAGCAATCCAGAATGCCACGGTGTGAGACAACTGTCAAAGAAGAAACTGTTGATTTCTAATAAAAGATCCAAGCTCAAAATCAATCATCTTTCAAGCTAAAAAAATTATGTACATATTGAACCTCCTAGCTAATACAGCGGAATTAGATTTCGGCGATGTCCAGTGCATTTGGTTGTTCCGCTACAAGGCTATGGCCGCACTGCGAGCAGCTGAGACCAGGAGATGTCTCTCTTGCGTCACATTTTGGATTTTGACAAGATATCCATGCATGGGGTCCGATTACTTGCAACAACTCGAGCACAAGATGTCCAAGAGTGCTATCCTTGGAGGCTTTGATGGGCGCGTGGGTCACGGCTGGCTTGGCTCCTGGTCTGGCCGTCCGCGGCTTGGCAGGCTCAGTGTTGTCCTCAGCGATTTGGACAAGCACCCCAAGCCCGTCGCCAGTGAGAATACGCCTGCAATTGGCACCATGGTCGCGAACTAATACAAACATGGTCGAAAGCGCTGCTTCACACACATCGCGGCTGCTGACAACATTGACAGACATGGTATCGGTAGGGTCGCTTACGATTTGGGAATGGTCCCCAAGCCCCGCTTTTACTGCAAGCGGGTAGTGGGCGTGCAAGGCCCCAATAATCGTACGAATGGCGCCCGCGCTCCCGAATGCGTCTTGGCAGAGCTCTGTGTCGTGGCCTCCATTTACCAGCGTCCGAATGGACCAGAGCGCTCGTTGGGTCAGCTTGCGCTGGAAGGGATCCTGCACTTTCTTGTTGCCAGCAATGGACTCGCGCACTACCTGGGTAAGGACAAAATGGCCCCGGTGCTGAAATGCTTCCGCAACTTTCGTGGTCGATTGGCTGACTTCGGCATTAAGCTCGTCGCATGCCAACGCTTGCATATTGGCTTGACTTCCCATCGATGCAGTCTCCGCTTCTCCTTTGCACAATTCCACAAGGCCTTTGACGCCGTATTTCTTCCGCCGCTCCTGCAGTTTTTCAGCCCGAGACATATCTGCAAGAGTCTTGAGGACTTTGTCGGCTTGCCGGCGAGCTTCAGGGCAATCGCTCCCACCACAAAGAGCCGTCATTGCTTCTACGCCACCGCTCGACACTATCAAAGTCTTGAGCGCATCGTGTACGGCAAGGTTCCCCAGAGCAAAAGCCGTGCTGCGGTGCACCCCGACGCTCGAGCATTCTGAAGCCAGGCGCACAAGATGCGGAATTGCACCGAGAATTCCCGCTTGCATGGCCACTGCGTCGTTGTAAGCCGCGGTACCCAATGCTCGCGCTGCATTCTCGTGCACTTTGTCGGGCTGCGAGCGGTCTTCCAAGAGCTTTACAATCGTTCGAATGGCCTTGGTAAACAGTCCAAAGCGTCGACGGTTGCCTTCGTGGTAGAACAAACAGTTTGCCAGGACCGCAGTCGCTTCGGCGCGGACTTGCGGGCTGTCATCCTGGCAAAGCCGCACCAACTGGGGCAGCTGGCGACCAATCGAGTCTTGGTTGTGCGCGTTCCAAGCCAGGGACGAAAGCGCCCACAACGCGGTCTGCCGAATAGCCTTGACTTGGTTCTCGCACAACGTAAAGAGTGCCTCCACAGCGCCTTCCTCGCCCAGGCGGGCTCGAATCTGTTCGTCTTGGGCCAAGTTGCCGAGGATCGAAGCAGCCGCTTGCTGGACCGATGTCGACGGGGAGAAGCTCATTTGTATGAGCCCTGCCACGCCAAAGCTAGCCACGGCTTTTGCGTTTGCGTTTGTACTCTCTTTCGTTGCATTGACCAAAATTTCCGCCGCGTTTGTTTGAATACGACTTCCAACCTGGTCCAGAGCTTCCTGGCCAAGGTCCGAAGAGCATAAATCAACCAGCACTTGGAACCCCCCTGCGGCACCGATTCGCTCGCAGTTGGGTCCGTGAAGGGAGGTTGAATTGATTAAAACGCCGGAAGAACGTTCGAGCACGTCGACGTCGTTCGACGTGCGCAAAATTTCGAGCATGCGCTCTACGCCCGCTGCCTTGCCAAATTTGATCTGGTACTCTTCGCTTTCAAACAGTATGTTGGCAAGGATTGAAAGGCTCTGGAGCTGAATGTCTTCTTGCTCTGTCATTTTTTCTGTCGGGTTCCCAGCTTGGGACTCAAGATGCGCACGCGCTAGCTCTGGATCTCGCTGGTCGCCTACAAGGCTCGGCGGGGCGTCGTTGGATTTGCCGTCTCCTACGCCTGCGCCTGCACCTGCACCAGGTGAGTCGGAGGGCAAATTCGCGAGCTCACAATATGCGAGAACCTTTTCCATTGTGTCCTCTATGTTCAATAGTCGGTCTCGGTTTTCCGGCCGTAAAGAAAGTACCGCCAAGGATGCTGCTGCCTGCTCCAGCTCGTGCAGGTCTGGGCTGCTGGAAAATATTTTCATCAAAACTTCCGTTCCACTGGGCTGCCCCGCGAGTCCCACGCCAATACGCTCTTGATTCGGCAGGTTTGCTCCACAAGCGCCCTCGGCGACGCTCAGTGGGACCACTTTGACCTGGTTGCGATGAATGACGACCGTCATTCCAGGGTCGACCAGCGGGCAAGGCGTGTATAGCGAAGGATTGCCTGCAGCTTCTTCCTTTTGGTGTTCTCTGTACCAGCGAATCGTGGTCACCGTTGCAACGCCTGTAACCCACCGCTTCCAATCGCTCACCGCGCGATGGCTCAGAGTGCGGTAGTCGACGTGGCCATCCCACGCGCATGCTGTCAGGGCCGTGAGCGCGTTCCTGCGGATTTCTTCGCGACTGGAATTGAGCAGCGCCAAGAGCACGGGAACGCCCGAATTCGCCCCGATGCGCTGGTTATACTCGGTCGAGGCGCCTGCGAGGCGAGCCAGGCATTCCGCGAAAAAAGCAAAGCAGGCGTCTACATTGGTTCCGATCGTGCGGGCGGTCTCATCGCGTTTCCAAGCCTCCCACTGAAGCCACTGGGCACGGCGTTTGTTTTCCTGAAACACGCGCTCAGCTTCCAGTTTGTGCGCGTCGATCGTATCAGTGAGGAGCTTGACTTCTCCTTTTAAAGAGTTGACCCAATTATCTAAACGGGCTGAATGCTGTGTCATGGCTTCCAACTCTTGTCTTAGCTGATCCTTTTGCGTTGCACACACGACCAGCTCCCGGGCGCGCAGTCGCTGCAGATTTTCGTGCTGCACCTTTAAGACGCGTAGATCTTCCTGGAGGGTGTGGATCCAGTGTCGATTTTGCACGAGTGTCTGGGCCAAATGATCGATTCGGCCTTGCAGCTCACGTCTCAGAGACTCGAGATCTTCCTCCGTCATTTGGAGACGCTCTCTGCCACTTCGTCGAAGTTCAATGTTTAGCGCCTTCTCGTCGTCCAACTGCTGATGAAGCATCGCCGCTGCCTTGTCGGCAGTTTCAGCCAACACTTTGAGTTCGTGATCAAACTCACTCTTTTGGTGGACGAGTTTTTCATTCAAAGTTGCGTTTTGAGCTTGAAGAGTCTTCATGGTTTTCTCCAACCGCCTGCTCATGTCGTTGTAGTATTTTGTCGCATGGTCGGTTTGCTCTTGCGAAAGCTCCACTCGCTCTTCGAGCCTGGCGCGCTCTCTTTCAGCAATCCACAGAGGCGACAGCCCTTGCAGCTTTTCAAACGCCTCTCGACTCCACGAGCTCTCTCGCGCTTGCGCAAGTGAGCGAAGCCGAGCAAGTTGCAACGACCGCCGCCTTGTCCGATCAACAAGGGCGACTTTTGACGAATCTTTGTTGGGGGCCGTGTCCCTTGCGTCTGCTAGCGAGTCGGCTATTTCGTGCTCGAACAATGCGCGTAGTGTTTCTCGCTCTTCTACCGCTTGAATTGCTGCCCGCAGCCGCGCATATGCCTCTCGGCCATACTGGCACTGTTTTGCTGTAATTTCCTTTCGCATCCTGGTCTCGACCTGCCACTTTTCCTCGGTCCATTCCAGACTCTTTGGCACCTCAATCTCGGCAAAGTGCAGCCTTTCTTGTGCAAGAGCCTTTTCGATGTCATTGTCGGCTTGCTCAAGCTGTAGCTTGGCGTCTTCAATGCGTGCTTTCAAAACTTCTTTATGTTCCACCAGTTGTAAAAGAGCCCGATCATTGTGGCGTTTTTCTGAATCCAGTTTATCGCAGAGCTCCTTGACCGTTTGGATCACAAAGTCTTGCTCATGGGAGTGCGTTTTGAGAGCACTGACCTCGTTTTCCCAGTTTTCCTGTGCGCGCTTCAAGGTCTGCCGCTGCTGACACAAAGAAAGCAGCTTTGGTTGAGTTGCAACGAATTCTTGGTCCGCGTCCTTGTATTCATCCTCTAGCCCTTGGATGCTACGTTGACCTTGCCGCAGCTTTTGCTCCGCATCCTGCAAATTCCTCATGTGCGTAGCGTTGTTCTGAATTTTTGCATCGTGCGCGTTTTGTTCCTCTTTAAACCCGGCTATTTTGGCATCTAGTGCCGATTCCTCCTGCTTTAAGCGTTGCAGCGCACGCTGTTTTTCTTCCTCCTGTTTAGGATCGTCATTTTGGCTCTGAGCTTTCTGCTGGGCTTGAACAAAGGCCCGTTCGTCCTGCGCGCTTTTGATTTGTGATTCAAGGCCATCGCGTTTGCTCTGACAAGCTTGGCTTTCCTCTTGAGTAGCACTTAAAATTTGTTCGATGGCCTCCAGATGGCGGCTGATTACTTTGTAGACTGCGTCAAAATCGCAGACGACGCGCTTTGCATTTGTGAGTTCGGGAAAATGGTCGTCGTCGTCGTCGTCGTCGTCGCCTGTTGCCGAATCTTTTGAAAATGTAGCATCATGATCCTCTAATTGACTTGATGGAATCAATTGTTCTTTGGATACGCGTGATAATTCGTCAGTGGTTTTCTCCCTGGCCTGCTTTTCTCGACTATTGTCGCTCTTGTCGCCTCCTTGTGGCGCATCGTTTCCAGACTGGCTACTTGTGAACTCTACGCGCTGATATTGAGACCCGTTCTCAGAGCTCTCTTCTGCGGTTTGTTGGAAAGCCTCGCTATCTGGATAGAGCACATTAAGATCGTTCGACGCTCCACCTTGGGCAGCATTGGTCACAGAGCGGTCGGGTAAGCGAGCAAAGGAGGATGCAGAAATGCTTGCGCCAATTTTTGTGAATGCATTGGCCGTGATTTCAAGATCTGACGCAAGCGAGCCGGCCATTTTGGCCTTTTCGAACGCTTCGTTGAGTACTTGATCCCTGAACTGGACCAGTTTGCTAATATCGTCCTTACAATTCAGCAGTGTCGCTTGTGTCTCTTCAAACAGCTCGGAAACGCGCTTTGACTCGGCCAGCCGCTTGGTTCTGACGACCTCAAAGAGGGCAGCTTGCTTTTCTAATAGGTCCTGGTGCTCGCGCTCAAGGTTGGTTTGTTCCTCTGATAACCAAGGGCTAATAAGATTGGCTGTCGAGACACCCAATTCTTCCGCAGCGGACGAGTTTTCTGAGAATGCGTCTTCGTCCAGAGCTTGTTCCCAATCGCTTTGCTCCTCACTGCCGTGCTTGCTTTCTTGTTCTTCTTCTTCTTCTTCGCTCCTGCGGCCAGAGCTGTGGCTTTCCTCCGACTTGTCATCGTTTCCTTCTATAGTGGAGGTGGTAATCTCATACGATGTCTCCCCAGCTTGGAACTCGCGGGGCTGCTGGCTAGCTTGAGATTTGCTCTCGTCGTCATCAAATGAGCCTTGCGACGCAGTCCCATCGCTTGACGCAGAGTTAATAATAGCATCGACAACATCTTGATCATCCACGTCTTGGTAGCTGTCGTAGCTTCCGCTTTCGCTTTCGCTTTGGTTTGCGGCCGCCATCCGTACCAGCTCGTCTTTAATTGTTTTGACCGGGTCAATAGGCGCTTCCATCCGCTCCTGTGCATCGCGCCTGGACAATTCCAGAGCATGTTTGCAAACCTGAATAAACTCATCCTGCGGGAAGGGCATGGTAATATCGTCGTCTTCGTCGGTGGCTTTCCAAGCCAAATAAAGGTATTCTTTCCGCATCAATGGTTGAAGCTCTGGCGTCCCTGCAAGCAGTAAACGGACGTCAGACATGGCAGCGATGGCGTCCCAAACGGCATCCAGAGTCAACTCGCCTTGGTTTTCTCTGTCTATCATCTTGAAGAGGCGGTGTGCAGCGCGCGAAACTTGCTGTTCGGACCGCGTGCCAAGCTCACGTTTGGCCTTTTCCTTGAGTGCTTGGGCAGCTCGACGATCGATCTCCTCAAGCCCGCCATCCATGCGCCCCCGGGCACTCCGCGGCCGACGGTCAAACTCGAGAGGGAACTCGTCGTCGTAGTGCGCAACGTCGGTCTGAATCGCAACGTCTTTTTGTTTGTACATGTCTTCGGGAACCACCGCATAGCAGAAATCAAGCGAAACCCACACTGGAGGGTCGTCGCTCCCGGCCTTCCACCGAACTTCCACGAGTCGCTCATCGTGTTTCATAGCAGTCACTATAGCGTCGATGTAATCGTAACTCTCCTCCTGCCACGCTTGCACATGCGAGCCCACGCGGATTCTATCATGCTCCCTCATTTGTCTTTCCGCGGCGTCGCGCTGGCGGATAGGGATGACATATTTCCGCAACAAGGACGGCGGAGGGACGTCACTGCGCCACATTTCCGCAATTTCGGCCATGTAGTCCTCGTGCTTTTGTAGAGCGTGTTCAAGCTGCGCTTCCAGCGCTGCGATTTTGTTGGTGTCCATCTGGCGAGCCTTTTCAAGCTCAAGCGCGTGCCGCTCCTCGGCTTGTGCAATGTAGGTTTCCAATTCGGCAACGTGCTGCTCTAAACTGGCAACTTGCTCTTTGAGTTGCTTGATTTCATGGTCTCGCTCAGCAACTAGGGCGCGCCACTCTTCATTCTCGCGCTGCCGCTCTTGCTTTTCAAAAGCAAGTTGGGACTCCAAGTCTGCAATTCTGCGCTCCAAAGAATCAACGAGTTCTACATGGGCGTTGTACTCATCAACCGCTTCGCCAAGCGCCATTGTGACGACAGGTGCGACTTCGATTTGCTCCACTAGACGAAACTTTTCCATGCTCTCGTGCATGCCTTCAGTATCTCTGCTGCGCAGTGCCCGAACAATCCCAGGAATAATGTCGACGTGCTCAAAAACCATCCGCTGCATTTGGTCTTCCATGGCCATTTCGGTGCGCGCCATTTCTTCGAACGCTGCACGAACTTGACGCTCGGCTTCGGCCTTTGCGTCCGCAGCATCCTTCTTGGCTTGCCTGGTTTCAGATTTCATCTTGTTAATATCAGATTTCATTGCAGTCTCCTTGAGTGCAATTCCTTTCATTTCTGCCTCCCGCTTCTTCTCTGCCTTTTTTAATTTCTTGAGCTCTTTCTCGAGTTGGGCGACGTGGGCGCCATCCGCTTGACCTTGAGTGGGCGGCGCCGGCGGCGGCACCTCCCAGCTCGTTTCACCCGTAGCACTATTTTCAAAATACGACACCCCATCATCGTTTAACTTTTGCTCCCACTCGCTAGGCAGCGCCTGGCTCAATTTCGCGCGAAGGTCTTGCACCAGTGCCTGCAGGTCCACACCTGCACCATCATCTAAC
>JACLAD010004342.1_pt1 | contig 13568 bp, 3 predicted proteins | sample 8027901 | NCBI WGS metagenome assembly JACLAD01 (sample SAMN15725071, study PRJNA655200) | protist metagenome | isolation source: fluorescence activated cell sorting (FACS) single amplified genomes of... | place: Spain: Blaines Bay Microbial Observatory, Mediterranean Sea | collected 2016-07-05
GGAGCTCCTATCACAGGCTTGTTCTTAGATACTTTCAACGGATATGCAACTTTACCAGTTGTAGTGACGTTGAGCGCATGTTCAAGCATCATTTTCTACGTCCTGTTGTTTAGTGATGTCATGCCAGTATGGCCCTATTTTTTATTTTTAAGCTTTTGTGAAGCGGTGTTGCCAACCGCTATTATGGCATTACTACCTAGAGTATTGAGTCAAAGCGATACCTATCAACCCGGATCATCCACTCCCACGAGTCCGCCTAAAACAACAACCACTATTAGTCCTGTAGACACTGTAAGCCAGTATGAATACACTCAACTACAGGACTTGAGTCAACATGGGGGGTTACCAGGAGGAGAGGTGCGTGGATCGCCCACTCCTGTCACAATGGATTGTACATCTTCTCTAGAAATGACTAGCATGAACGAATCTAACAACATGATGAAGATAAGCAGTGCTGTACAGAGTAAAGCTGGTACAGCCAGTAACAGAAGTTCTCCATCTTTATCGAAAACAATGGCTACTACTACATTAACACAAGGACAAGCTGTGATTGTAGAAGAACCAGTTCCAATCAGTATGGAAGATCATACAAAGATCAACCATGCCAAGTTGATAACCATGCATACCGTCTTTGCATACGTAGGTATGGGTGATGCTTTAATGGCTATGATCGGGAGTGTCATTCTGGGCATGACGTTGGACGAGTCTCCAAAAGAAGCACATCATAGTGATGGTGTATATATTTTATTAGCAATGAGCATGTTGGCTACTGTATTGGCTGTAATGATGATGATTGGTAATGCTTATTGGCATGAACACCAAACACCACAAGTACCATAAGTGGCGGATATGATTTATGCGATCATGACTACCATCATCATACTGACGAATATGATGACGAATATGATGACGGATATGATGATGATGATGGAGGAGGAGGAGGAGGAGATGACAATTGTCCGAACGTGTATACAGTGTATCCTAACAATGTACATCTGATGATTATGATCGAGGGTACCAATTTGGTGACTCCAAAAATGAATTAGACCTTAACTAGAGACAACTATTACTACTACTATCATCATTGTACCACCCCTATCATGGGTCTATCGTAGTTACCACCATCACTTCCATAATAGGACTCGCATCGAAAGTAAGTAAAATTTTTGATATTGAGTATGGTTTAACGTAGAGATTTCTTTAAGATTCAATTCTAATTAGGCGAGGTCGGCAGCACACGCACCGTGTTCCGGGTCGGAAAACTCCTCTAAATCTACAAATTTGGAAAAAAGTAATATTTACAGTCATAATCTTCTACCAAGGCACCACAATAGGATGATCAACATCGATTTTTTCGATGTCGACATATAGAGCGTTTAAGCGTAGTTGGCGACCTTGGTGGTTTTCTTTGCCAAGAAATCAGTGTGTTCTTGAGCAGGAGTAGGTTTGAATTCCGTTTCCATCCACAAATCAGGTGATAAGAAACTGTATGTCTTACCCAGTGCTTCGTAGACAGCCATGGCAAGATTGCCTCTAGTACGAGAGTGACCACTAGAGGAAGTGTAACAATCTTCGATACCAGCCATGTTCAATAATTTCTTAGGAACAACAGACGCTACTAGACCAGAACCACGAGGAGCAGGGATCAGACGGATACGTACGGACCCACACTTTCCAGACACCTTACATGGTACAGTGTGAGGCATACCAGACATTAAACCCCAATAACCTCTACGTACAGGCATCAAGTTCATCTTAGCATTGATGATACCACCACGAATAGCAGTAGCAACTTCCTTAGCTGCCTTAAGACCCAAACCAATGTGTCCATTACCATCACCTACAGCGACGTAACATTTGAAACGAGTGCGTTGACCTGCAGTGGTTTGCTTTTGAACAGGAGCTAGCTTTAGAACTTCGTCCTTCAAAGCAGGACCAATCAAATGGTCAACGATTTGGTACTCCTTGATGGGAAGGGAATATAAAAAGATTTCTTCGATGGATTTAATTTTGCCTTCTTTGACTAGACGACCAAGTTTGGTGACTGGTACCCATTCTTCTTTATCGCCACCTTCCTTACGACCACGACCTCTGCCGCGTCCACGTCCACGATCTCCACGACCACGTCCACCGTCCCTATAAATGATAAATTAAATGAGATTTGTAGTGAGAGTAATAAATGGGTTAGTTTGGCATCAATAAAATGTAGACACAGAGATAAAAGGCATGCACATCGAACACTGATACGTACTTGCCACGTCCAAAACCTCCTCTTTCTTGATCAGCCATTATTCACGTAGTATAGATCAAATCGATGAATTGTTGGCTGAGCCAAGGAAAATTTGGACGGCCGACCACGGAACAAGCACTCCCAATTTTTTTAGAGCATTTCCAAAAAAACCTATCTATCGACACCATTTCTCTATTAATATTAGCTTTTGAGGCGCTTATTAACGAGGAGAGATGAGTGGTGGTGATGTTTATCTTTTATTCGGCAAGAATGGCTGGATCGGCGGAAAATTGATTGAATTATTGAAGGCCGATGGCAAGACATTTCATTTGGCCGATTCGCGTACCCAAAACCGTGGCGATGTGATTGCTGAGATCGAGAAGTACAAACCTACTCACATATTGAATGCAGCGGGTGTAACTGGTCGTCCAAATGTGGATTGGTGCGAAGATCACCGAGTCGAAACCATTCGTACTAATGTCATTGGGTGCTTGAATATGGCGGACTTATGTGATGAATACGATATCCACCACACATTGTACGCCACTGGCTGTATCTTTGAATACGATGACGAGCATACGATTGGTGGCAAAGGTTTCACTGAAGAGGATGCACCAAATTTCCATGGTTCTTTTTATTCTCATACAAAAGCTTACGTTGAAGAGCTATTGAAGGAGTATAAGAATACCTGTACCTTAAGAGTGAGAATGCCCATCAGTGATGATTTGGCTAGTCGAAACTTCTTGACGAAGATTATCAAGTATGATAGAGTTGTCAATGTTCCCAATAGTATGACCACGCTGACAGGTAAGAGCTGTCACTTCTTTCTATTAATATACTGTTTGATTAGTATTCAAAACAACTTATACTAACTTCTCTCCCCTCATTCATACTACGATAGACATGTTGCCAGTCTCCTTAAAGATGGCAGAGAAACAATTAAAAGGCATCTACAACTTCTGTAATCCAGGTGCTATCAGTCATAACGAATGTTTGGATTTATACAAGAAACATATCGACCCAGACTACACGTACACCAACTTCACTATCGAGGAACAGGATAAGATCCTCAAGGCTGGACGTAGTAACAATACTCTAGACCATACGAAATTAGTGGCAGCCGTACCTGAAATGCATATTCCAGAGATCCATGAAGCCATGGAGGGGGTGTTTACTCGTATGAGAGTAATATTGGAAAATGAAAAAGATGAGGCTGGAAATCTAGTATGGCCTGCAAACTTACCCAAGAGAACTCCCAAGTAGAAACTCTAGTTTTATGATGATACTCATCACACTTCTAATGACAATAGTTCACTCTCGTCATACCACAGTAGGGGTTACTAGGGTGGGGTAACTCTACTCACGCCTGATCTCCATGATTATTTGAAGTGTAGATATAGCTATTAAGTTTTGTTTACTGCTTCCACAATAATACTACAATCATATACTCTATATCGTTATAACTACATGATTTGATTCCCCTCTCTTTCTTTTCATTCAATCTCTCCTGAGTCAAGACAAATATACGCTTTATCTTATGCTTTTCCCTCCTCCTTCTCTCTATCTTCCACAAGCCCATCCATGACTTCTAAATCATTGATTCCGCATTCATTCAATGTCTCTACCATCAGTCTAGCCAAGATAATATCTCCTATTTCATGACTGCTATGTTCAATCATGGATGTATACTCCACCAAGTAATCATCCATTACATCAATACTCGTACTGTTCAGATAATGTTCTTTGCCATTCAACACATCAGTGACTTGTGATTGTTGAGATAAGACATTATCGACTAGAAATTTCATCAGTAACGAAGGATTTGCACTCATTGCTTCAGCTAATAATTGGGATCCTAAAGAACTACTGGTGCTTTCTCTCCTCAAACCATGATGATGACCATGAGATGTTAATGAGTTGAGCTTTCGATGCGTGAGACCATGTATATGCAACGCAATTTCATTGCAACGATCAAATACAGAGCTCACAACCTCCCTCACTACAGTCTCTTCACTTTCTTCTGTCTCACCATTACTATTTGCACTAGAGCTACTAATGTAGACTGTAGTGGCGATTGTGTCCATGAGACTTTCAGGGAAGAAAGGTCCACTGAAGTCTCGATCATTGAATTGATTGACTAGGTTGCTTGTATCTACAGTATCCAAGAAGATACTGGTAGTCATAGTGATGGTGTCTGTCCAATCTGTACGTCCTTCTGATAAATTGGAAGTGCATTTCAACACTGTACTCGCACTATCTGTAGGACTTGACTCACCTTCGGTTGTCACAGTACTAGTAGTGGATAAAGTGACCGGCTTGTCTAGCTCGAGTGGCTTCTTGTCGCTATCAAAGGAGTACAAGTCTTCTTCATCATCGTCTGTCATTGGTACGGTCGCTTTAGGTGTCGGTAATGACGGCATGTTGGCCAACGAGGATAGAGATACCTCTCCTTCTTCATTGTCTTTTTCTTCTTCTTTCACAACATCATTACCAGTACCGGGAGTACCATCTTGGGTTGAAAAAGCCTCCAATCCACTTTCGGACATCTCCACACTCCCACTATCATCCATGATCATCTCTCCTGTTTTCCCCTCTTCTTTAAAAGACACTGAATGCCCAGCTTCATCGATGCTCTCTTCGATCTCTTCCACTTCTTCGAGTACCTCATCCTCATCATTATCGCTTGATTTCATAATATCAGTCTCTTTTTCATCATCACCAGTAGTAGTAGTGGCAGCTGTAGTATCATGAGCAGCCACAGCCGAAGCTTCAGTGTCTGCCAACGGCACAGGCAATAGCCCTCTATCCTTACCCCAATTAACCGTTTCGCTTTGGCTTCCACTACCTGCTCCCATGCTGCTATCATTACCATCTTTATTAGAACTGTGTATGCTTTGACTACTCCCTTGAGACAAGACATGACTGTGACTTATACCACTGAGGGAAGTTTTGTGAGGGGACAGGGGTTTACCAGGGCTCATAGTGGCTTCACTGAGCAACTCAACATCATCGCCAATATCACTGCCATTGATAGACTCTTGAATGCTCTCATTGATACTTTCAGTACCAACAGAAGTAATCGAGATGTTCACCGCCTCACCTGGAGTGTCACTCTTGGTAGCTTCATCTTCATAATCTTTTGCATTAAAATCTCGCTGTCCCATCTCTTCCCATTCTTCTGCCTCCTCCTTCTCATGGGCGAGATCATCAACCTGATCATCACTGTAGTCGTCATCACTGTAGTCACGAGTATAATCTTGAGATTTCTCTAAATTAGCCGTTTCTCTCTCGTCATCTTCTTGGTTAGTGCTCTTTTCCATCATGGTACTTGTCTCACCCACTCCCTCTCCGTTATCTACCAGACCCTCCACAACATCCAATCCTTCACTCACAAAAGAAGCGATGCTTTCATCCAGATTGTAAACACTACTGTGAGTGGATCGCGGGGTGGGAGGCCCCTCGATATCCTCATCCTCTGTACCGTGTTGATGAGCACTACTGGCAGAAATATTTAGACCTCCACTGGCTCCTCCTGGGCCAGAGGCACCAGGAATGATGTCAGGAGTAGTACCAGCGACAGCTACGGGATGCAGATTGCCACTCTGAGAATGAGACATAGAAGTATTACTGTCGCGTGACTTGTTCATACTGTTGGCGTGACTGTTCGATAATGTGTTAGCATCACTGCTGACTTCAGGCCCTTCGTCCAAGTCCTCATCCACCTCTTCCACGATAAAATCTCCGCCCTCTATAGCTTCCACACCACTAGCACTGACAGTACTGGCGTTCAGAGTGTCAACAGCGGGTTGAGAGTCCTCAAAGGAGACAGATTCAGATTGTTCTGCTAGCAAGACTGCAGCCGTTTTGAACGGACTCTTCTGTTCTTTCTTTTCTTTTTCACTACTTTTCTCTTTTTCTTTCGCAGCAGCTTCCGCAGCACCAATAGACATGGATTCGTCGAAAGAAGAGGATTGACTGACTGTCAGAGCTGCTTGCAATCTAGACCGACCCTTGGAAGCAGAAAAAGGTGATCTTTTCATATTATCACTGCTTTGAGACGTCTCTTGTGATTCACTGACAGATATCCGCGATTGTGATGTCTGACTTGCGGTCAACGCACCACCCTTCATATTATTATTTGTAGTAGCGTCGATGCTTTCATCAGCAGCAGTGAGCTCCATGGAAGCCAAACTATTCCTAGAGGCTTCAAGAACATCATCTTGACTCGTTTCCAAACTATTGGACACTGTGATGGCACCTGTCAGGTTTCCTTCTGAACTGGACCGAGGGCTTCGGGACTTGCTACCGGTTGGTGTGCCAGCTGCACTGCTTGCTTGAGTCGACGGAATAGATTCCGGATCACCAACCGAGAACACGACACTTTCACTATCATCCACAACATCACCTTTCTTCTCATTTTGAATGTCGTGATTGTCAAAAGAGTAAGACATCTCACCCTCTGCGCTACTGACACTCACAGATATAGATGCATTACTGGTATTCAGATCTTCCTGTATCACCAGTGGGGCATCTGCTGGTAATTTGTTTTCCAGCACATCTTCAACTTGAGGTAGCACATCCTCTAGATTTTCACTGGTACCGACACTAGCAGATCCTTGTACAGAAGACTCTACAATGTTTTCTTGAACAGGACTGGTATCGACAGCAAGACCCTGTGCTACTTGGGGACTCTTCTTCGCACCGGCTTGCTTCACGATACTTACAGGAGTCACTGCGGGCGATACTACAGGGCTCACAGTGTCTGTTCTATGAGTTGGGGATACAGCCGCTTCACTCTTCGAATCACTACTAACCTTCACAGCATCACTGGTAGTTACTACCGGACTGCTGGTAAACTTTGAAGGGGAGGAATGTACCTGCACTGATCGTTCTGGGGATTGTTGCTTAGTCATAGGACCGGCTGTACTATTGGTACTCGCAATAGTAGTGCGTTCTACGATGCTGTCCAACTTCTTGGTCATGGTGGCCGGAGAAGAACCCTTAATAGACCCACTCTTACCCTCACTCCCACCCACACTTTCAGTATTTTTCGAAGGAGAGCCACTCTGGATGGCTTCCAATGCTTGTGCGATGGCATTAACTTGGTTCTCACCTTTCTGATGCGTACTATCCAGACTCTCAGCAACATTGGTGTACTTCTCTATCTCAGAAGCAATGCGTTCCTCCTCTCGTCTAATCTTTTCTTGTAATCTTTTCTTTTCTTCTTCTTCACGTCTTCTCTGCAATTCATCACGATTCTTTATGGCACTATCTAAGCGTATAATCGCCTTCTGGAGAGTTTGTGTACGAGCCTCTTCAGACTGTTCAGCACTGACAACATCTTCCGGATCTTGGAACTCATCTGATCCAAAGCTATCCTCCAACAAGGCATCTTGGGCGTTTACAACAGCCATGTGATCTTCAATCACATTCCCAGCAACTGTACTACCCGCAATGGCTTCACGTGCTTCTTGACGCAATTGCTTATAAATAGCTGCACGTTTACGTGCACAATATCCCCTGAAACAACGTTGAATCAATAGAGTGGCTGTCTCCATCTTCAATTTGTGACTCAAAACTCCGTTTCCATTCATATCGGTGATACTTCCTCTAATCATAGATAAAGTATTTATGGGCAATGCGTCATGATCACTGTGCCAACTATCATCCAAAGCATCTATCTCTTCCCGCAAGACATCTGTCTCTTCTTCATAGGGTGCTTTCGCTTGCTCTTGTAAAACTTTCAAATGCACCTTTTGTTCAGCTGTCAATTCGACTAAACGTGCCTCTTCTTGCGACAAACTGGTATTTAGAATCTCAACGATATCTACTTCTGATTCGGTATTGGCTTCACGAGCTACTAATATATTTGATACATCTGTTTGGCCTTGTAATACATGCTTCTGTGGCAATGCACCAATGTTACTGAGTCTATGAATTTGAGATTCACTCAAATCTTTATATAATTGCTGAGCTTCCATTTGCAGTGTCAAATTACGCTCTAATTCCATTAAACGTTCCCGTTCTTCTTGTTTAGCCTTCAAAAGCTTTAATCTATTTTCTTGACTCTGCATGTCTTCAATATTATTCTTCAAATGATCTATACGATTTTTCCTCTTTTCAATCGATTTCTCCAATTCAGCCACAGTGTCTGTACTATTGTGAATCTCTAACCGACTGTCATTGTTTCTCGTGAAACTATTGCCTCCTTCACTTAGTAGACTCGCATTACTACGGTTCAATTGCGTTGATACAGGAGTAGCTTGTTGTGAAGTCGCTAATGTTCCTTTATGTGGTGTGTATGTATCAACCATACCTTCATGGACACTGAAGCTACCACTCAACTCTCTATCATCATTATGATCACTCATCACCGTTGTAGTGTTTGGGAATGGGGAAGCTTTCACTTTCAAGATACTTTGGACTTGTTGATTGGGCGAACTACCTCTAGAACTATGCTTTGAAGTCGAATCAGGACTATCGAGGCTACTACCACTAGCTGAGTCGTTATCTCTGGCTTGACGCTGATTTGCATTGTTCGTATTTTGTGAAGGTAATTGCTGCAGTGTCAACTTCTCACTGGAAGTCTCTTCCATATCACTCTCTGTATTATAGGTTGGGTCACTACCTGCACGTTCACTAGTAGAGGACTCACGACCCATGTCGTCTTGTGTGCTACTCCCACCAGAATCATTCCTACGTAAAGCAATTCCACCATCATTCTTCTTCTCAATGCTGTTCGATTGATTGCCACGTGGAGGTAATAATGCGGCATGTTTAGTAGTATATGCACCCTTATTGCTGACACTGATACTACTTGTACTCATGCCTAGTTGACTTACACTATCACTAGATGGACTACTATCTAGACTAGAGTACCCGCTATGATCACTACTCTTCAATGGTGTGGATACACTCAATACTGTAGTAGAAGAAACACGGCCTTTCATAAAAGTGCGCATTTCGTTTCCTTCCATCTCCTTCTTCAATGAATTGAATTTACGCAACTCTCGATAAGCTCTAGCATTAGTTGTCCATCTTTCTTTCTCTAATTCTGCGCGGTTTTCATCATATTCAGCGTTCACACCTCGTTCTTCATCAACAAGGTCTTGCAGGGCCCGTTTATCACTCTCAAACTGCTCGCTATGCATTCGAGTACTAGAAGTACTACTTCGTCGCATGGTATCTATACGATGGGCGATTTTACTTCGTTTGTCTTCGATCAAGGCTAGACGTTGTGCTCGACGTGTTTTCAAGAAATGTAATCTCATTTTCAAAGCCTTATCTTGTGAGCGTAAACGTTTCTCCATCTCCACTCTGTAATCAGTGAGCATTTTACTAGTACTGTCCAGTCCTTCTTTCTCCATCTTCCCTCCTTTACTTTTAGAGCGACCACCAGCATATAATGCATCGCCACTATCTAATGAAGAGGTAACATGTCTGGTCTTTTCTCGTGCTGGAGAACTATACGGGGATAAATCACGGAATTGCACACCTTCATTCGATCGGACACTCGAAGTAGACCGTTCTAAGGAATTACTACTTCGATTCAATATATGAGCACTATCATTATCCCTATTCCTAGAGAGGACATTCTTCTTAAATTGGGGGGGTAAGTCACGATTTCTCTTGTTGATATTGCCTATCTCACCTTTGTTAGGATGATTTTGATGATTATTATTATGACTAGGATGACGTGTCTTATGTCTAGTGGGTGAAGTGAAACTAGCAATGGGTCGGGGTTCTCTGTTCAAACGATTGGCCTTATATCGATTATTATTATCATCACCATCTTCACTTCCACTCACAGACACACTGGAATCACTATTACGCCTTCGATTTTCGGTACTATGATGGCCAATATGGTCTTCAGCACCACTAGACAGACCTTCATGGTGCACATCATCGACAGTGTCACCTTCATCTTCGAAAACATCACTGTACTCCGATTCACTCACACCAGAGATACGACTTGTACTATTTCGCATACTCATAGACATTTCATCATCCACTTCAGCCATAGCTAAAGACCTGTCTCTTAATTCAGAATTTTCTTCAATGATACTGTAAACATGACTATCATCACCATTATTACTAGCATCCATCATATTGTAAGGAACTTCATCCAATACACTAGGTATACTGCGATTAGACTTCGATGGACTGGTATCTCTGGTATGATGACCACTATATTGAGAGTCTTGTTCAAATGCAGTGGAATAATCGTCACCACCTTCAGTCTCAATATCTTCTTCTTCTATATATGTATCACTATTTCGACTATCAATACTATCACGACGACTACGGCCACCATGAGCCATTTGAGTATAGTGCTGCTGCTGTTGTTGATATAGATGACTTGATTTGGGAGATGTACTGGTTTGACCAGGAGGACGACTGACAGGTGGGATAGGGTTTCTTCTAGCCCCTACAGTATCTTTACTTTGACGCTGAGGAACATCACGATGGGAATATTGGGACTGTGGTGGACGTGTTCCTGCAGGATCTGCAGGAGTGCCATCATAATGATATACCATAGTGGGGGGTTGAGACAAATACATGGGAATAGCAGGTGGAATGAGTTCCGGGTTGTTCTGTGCCACTCCCATACGAATTTGCTGTTCCCTTAATTGTGCCTTTTGCAACTCAAATTCTAGTGTTCTGATGGTTTGCATCTGTTTGGCATATTCTTCTTGATGAGCTCCTGTCATTTCCATCAGTGCTTCAGCTAGACTCTCTTCATATGCATGAGCAGCCATCCTCAGATTCACTCCATGTTCGTATTCTTTCATATCTGCTTCTCCTTGAGTTTGTAGACGATGGACAATATATTCAGCTGTATCAGTAGCATGTTCCTTTTCCAGAGCTTCTAACTCCAAAGCAGATTGATGTATACGTTCTTGTTTCTCTAGAGCAGATTGCAATTTGGTTCGCAGTTCTTGAGGAGAAAGGCGTGTATTGGCCAGTGGGTCATTCATATCGACACCACCCGTATCAGCATAGCTAGTACTAGCAGCACTTGCCTCTTTCTGAGCAGAGGCTGGGACACTACCACCAGCAGAAGTTTCTTTCTCATCCTCCTCCTCCACATCTTCTACCATTACATTCTCATCCAATGTGTCTGCAAACTTCACTAACTTCTCAGTACTACTGGTAGTATTATTGGCAGTACCTTTCTTATCGGGACTGGCTTTACCACCACTGGAAGGAGTACTAGTAGCCAGAGAAGCCTTAGAAGTTTTACTAGGAGTACCACTCTTATTGCCATCCATATTGAGCACATTATCCAATGTGATATTAGTCCCTTTGGCCTTTTGAATGGCATCATTAATATCATCTTGAGGATCATATGGAGCTTCTTTTCTTCGCAATTGCTTAATGAATTCTTCAGGTTGGTAGGCAGCACTCAAACTCTGCAATACGATATTTTCGACATCCACATCACCCCATAGAGGTCCCGTTGGTTCACTGCTATATGACGTGACTGGACGTTGTTCTGCATTACCGAAAGCCATTCTTTCCCAGAAGTTCAAAGTGCCTTGGTCAGATGTAGAATTAATAATATTTTCTTTGTCAGAGGCATAGAATAATTGACCTACAACTTCTTGAGGGGGTGGCACATCGGGTAGAGTGACACCTGTATTCCCATATGCTTTCTCATTCCCCAATTGAGCATGTTTCAGCCCTTCTTTAAGCAGTAAATCTTTCTGTTTCAAATCCAGCACTCGTCGTTCCTCCTCCTTGACTTTCACCAACTCATCAGCAAGGATGTTTATAATGCAGTGTTCTTCCACATCTTCTTCTTCTTCTTCTTCATCATCTTCTTCTTCATTATGAAGTAGATGTTCTTCGAAATCTTCGGTTGGTAAGTATTCCTCATCCAGTGTTGTCGCTAATTTACCAGCGTTACGCATACTTGGTTTATATGCTCCTTCCTGGAGTCTTCGAATCCGCTCCTTTTCCACTTGTGACTCATGTTCAAGACGACGTGCTTCTCGTACGGCAGGAATATCGATATGATCGATGTTTAAATTATGCCTAAAGCTGCGTTTTACTGATTCTTCTAAATCTGCTACTTCATTAGTTGTCTGTGAAGCCATTTGTTCAGGTGTGGATTCTCGGCTCAATTTGGATCGCTGTTCTCGGGTACTTTTACTCGGAGTCTTTGTAGCACTATCCATCCCCATTTCACGCACAACTTGTACTGTATCATTGAAATTACTCTCAGCAGCATCTACTTGTGCATCGAATCGACTTGTCAATGCTTCTCTATCACGAATAGCACCCATTTGCGCTTGATATACCACATCTCCTTCATCTCTTGCTTTCAATTGTGATACAAGTATACCTTCCTTCGTATCTCTGCCAGAAGAGCTGTTATGACTTGGTGTAGTATTTCGTGTGATCAAATTAGCAGCTACTGTTGTACCTAGACCAGAACTAACTTCATTGATATATTCAGCATAAGCTCCAGGATCATTCAATTGATCATCATCTTGTAAAGATTGATTGATAGAAGTATAAGTTGTATTAGCGGATTCGACAGTATGTAATGGACTACCACCCTCTTGTATTTCACCCTCAGTACCTTCGATCTCTTCCTCTATATGATCACTATCATACATATTGACTTCATCGCCTCCTTCTACTTCATCTACACTAGTGTTAGTATTATTGCTATCATGACTATCATCATTATCTTGATATAATACTTCACGAATGTACCCATCTTCATCATATTCATCCAATATTCTGTCACCATTCTCATCTTCATAAGTTATGCTTTTATTGACGTCCTGTACTTTTGGATGGGGACTGACACCGATGGTTATGGCTCCTTGAGTCATCAATTTACTCGCATCCTGGATCAATTCTTTAGGTGGAGAAGCTTCTGGAGATCGCTTGCCATAACTAGATTGAGGCCTTTTCTGCTTTGGAGTGTTACTAGTGTTACTTTTTTGACTCGTTGCACTGTCTTGAGAAGCATATATATTGTTCATAACAGCACTATGTTCCATGTCATCACTATCGATGGTGTCATCATTATCTTCATAAACATCCAAATCTTCTCCTATAGACAAACCAGAGGCTGTATAGGCTGTATGTGAATACAATAACGTATTAGCAACATCAACAGTATTACGTGCTAAATCCATTTGTTCTTTCTCGATAGTATTTGAGAGCAATGGTGATCCATTATGGATAGAAGCGGCATCACCGGACTTGACTGGTGTGTGTTGAGGACTGATAGAACCACCTTGAGAGGGCAAGTTCTTGATATAATCAGGATCCAAGCTTGCTCGTCTTTCTGCAATTTCGGCAAGGAGCGATAGCTGTG
>JACLAD010016815.1_pt1 | contig 13561 bp, 12 predicted proteins | sample 8027901 | NCBI WGS metagenome assembly JACLAD01 (sample SAMN15725071, study PRJNA655200) | protist metagenome | isolation source: fluorescence activated cell sorting (FACS) single amplified genomes of... | place: Spain: Blaines Bay Microbial Observatory, Mediterranean Sea | collected 2016-07-05
TCCAGCTGAGGACCGCGCAGGAATAATTTAGAAAGAGTGAATAGGGGGTGCAAGAGCAGGATTTGACCAGCCGTCTGATCCCATGACGTGTGCAGATTATAGATAGATAGGATACTCTCCGAGGAACAATCTATTAGCGTAGTGGTTCTACACGTAGTATGCACAACGCCCATGAGGCGGTTCACGTGTGCCAATACTCCGGGGACTAATGACTCTATGCTTCTAAAAATGTTAGTAAAAATGACATAGATTGGGCCATTATTTTAATCGGCGGCTCTCCTTACCGGAGGTGTGTGTGTGTGTGTGAATGCCTGTATAGGGCCACAGTTGCGGGGTGGAGTAATCATATTGCATAGCCGTTGTGGACATTAACATTACGTTCACGATAGATTATGCGAATAACATGATCTGGACGCCGACATTAAGACGCGATTTTTCTTGCTACCTATTATAGATGTGCCCGACTGAAGGTAGTATGCGGTATGATCGTGCAAGCAGAAGTGTGATCCGATTAAGGCAGCAACGAACTTTTATGGTCAAGCAAAGTGTGAAACCGCCTCATGGGCGTTGTAGTACAACTTGTACATATTACGTGTAGAACCAAATGGAATATAATGTTACGCTATAGCGCTAATACTATTAGTAATAGATTGTACATCGAAGAGTATCCTATCTATCTAGATATCTACGGTGTTCCATTTGTCCTACTACTAGTACTAGGACTCCTAGGAGGTGTGTTCTAAAAATCTATCAATATTATGGCATCACCTTTTGGTGTTCCATTTGTCCTCCTAGGTGTGTCCTAAAAATCTATCTATATTAGATAATATTTAATTCTGAACATTTGATTGTTTGTAAACAACACAAGACTTGGTGTCATATTGATACTAAGTAAAGTCTGGAAACTTGCAGCCACAAAAGTCATGTAAGTTTCCCCTTTCTCGTTGTGCCATTACCGGCATGGACGAAAGCAATCCCAAAAGTAACAAATCCCACAAGTAATGAGACCAGTCCTGTATAAAAGGGGTACGCAATGGGCAAAAATCTTTCGAACTCGTCATGGTTGAAAGGGCGCACCGTGACCCGTGCTATGCTAAGAATATTGCTAAACCCCGGGCGCCGATATGCCACGCGGAGACGATATACACCAGGTACATCAGGGGCGCGAAATTGACCCGAAAATGTCCCATTTTCGTTTCCAGTAAGAATGATTTGAGCTACAGTTTCCACCAAGACGACCTGGAGCTCAACATCCGTGGCTCGAAAGGGAGTTGAGCGGTTGTTAGCGATTTCTGCAATATCAATGCTGTAAGCGACATGGTCCCCTACGCGGTAAACAGTACCGTAGCTTCCTTTTTGTCTTTGCTCATCGGCAATGCTAGAATTTGTTAACCAATGACTTGGCCGGGAAACCTGAAGAACAGCAATCTCTTGAAAAGTCCAAGCAGTAAGAGACGCAATGAGAGCCGTTGTTTCGGCACCATGATCATTATTGCCCATGAGTTTGTTAGATACCATACTCATTGACCCAGTAAAAGTGACACGCGCGTTATTTCTAGCTTGCATAGACGTTACAAGCATTGTTTCTGTTCCAACATTGTCAGGATATATTTTTATGTGGCGATTCAAAGGAGCTGAATATGTTGTTGGATTGCCATGCAAGACACCTAGAGTTAACGCATTACCCCGATCGATGTTCATACCGATACCAGAATAAAGAACAGGACCTATTGTATCCCCAATGATCGCCTTGGCAGTGGGATTTAAGCCTGAAGCTTTAAAAAGAGTGTGGTCTTGCGATGCACTGACTGCTGTAAAGTGGTCAATTACTGCAGTCCGTGCATTATCAAACTCGATGCCGCATTCTCCAGCAATGTTACGAATAGTTTCAGAGATCTCGAAATCGCCTGCATAAGGTTCAAGAGCAAGCATAACGGTGCGACCGGTTTGAATCGAGTAAGGATGTATACATATGCGTGTAATGAATATATAATCAACACACCAGTGACAAAGACGTTGTGCCCACTGTCAATGAAGTCCACGACTGTGTCAACGTCAATGCTGCCGAAATCTTCCACCGATGGTGCAAGGATTACCAGATTATCGAAAGCATATCGAAAATCTTTGCGTCTAATAGAACTCGAGTCCTGGCCTGAAGAATCATATCTGGTTAGCTTCGTCTTGATTTTGAACACCAACGATGGATCGGCAGCCGAGGCAAATTTGATGTCGTGGCCAAGGCTAGTGATTTGCTGGAAAAAAATGGAGTAGTCTGTCCGCATGGAAACGTCTTCCAGTATGACCAGGGTCCTTTGCTTACGGCCGCTTTGTCTTCGCTCGGGACTCATAATCGCGCCCTCGTCCCCTAATACAGAGTATAGGATGAGGAGAACCGCGGCAAGGTACCATTCGGGGACCATAATGCCACAAATAGGTTGTTTCGGATGTAGTGTTCAATCAAGACCCAGCCCCCAGTCCTTAGAAAAACATTCACGGGTGTTGATAGCACTGGATTTATTACGGGGATGTGATGAGCCGAGCGGTGTTGGTAATGGAATCCACTCGGACAGCTCAAATGTGGGAGGAGCTGTCTTCCTCTGGCCTAGCGATTCCAGCTACCACCTAAACTATGGCAAATATTGGTAGCCAACATTACTCGCACCACGTACCACCGACTCCTCCTAATATTACAATTTGGTCCGCTTGCGGACCCCTTTTTATATAGAGAGAGAAAGAGGAGAATAGTATACATAGTTAGCGGACCTACATTATATAGAGTTACGTAGTGCGTATGTGAGAATAGAATACATAGGTAGTACTAACTAAATTAAGCTAGCGGATTAATGCTGGACACTGGCGCCACAAATTAGGGACCCACGAAAATGCTGTTTCTCGAGAACTGCCGAAACGATCGTAGAGGAATTATGCGCAAAAGTTGCACACTATGCCGCAGAGCGAGCACGGAAAAAAATGTTCCGAAAAAAACATACAATTTTGAGAAAATCAACTTTTTGTGTCAAATGTGGCTGATTTGAACCCATGTTAACCCATGTTACTAGCTGACCAACCAAGCCTCGCTTCCTAGTTTTGGCCCGCTTCTTTAAAAAATAGCGGTCCAACACGGAAGACATTGTCTGCATATTCTACTGTTAACACATGCTACTAGCTGACCAACGAAGCCTCGCTTCCTAGAACTGTTTTGGCCCGCTTCTTAAAAAATAGCGGACCAACACGTAAGACATTGTCTGAATATTCTACTGTTAACACATGCTACTAGCTGACCAACGAAGCTTCGCTTACTAGAACTGTTTTGGCCCGCTTCTTAAAAAATAGCGGTCCAACACGTAAGACATTGTCTGCATATTCTACTGTTAACACATGCTACTAGCTGACCAACGAAGCTTCGCTTACTAGAACTGTTTTGGCCCGCTTCTTCAAAAATACCGGTCCAACACGGAAGACATTGTCTGTATATTACACAGTGTGGACGAATCTCTGAGTTTGGCTTGCATTGATGTCTTTAACCTATTTATTAGATCGAACCCTAACTACGGGACGCGGAACACGGCGGCAAGGGCCGGTGATAAAACCTTTCTCGTAACAGAGCTGGGTGCTGAAGTATGGATCATCCTCTGTCGGCCGATGCAGCCCAACTAGGAGTTGATGTTAGGGAGCTAGAAAGGCTTGTGGCCATATTTGAGAAAACCACCCAAAGACCACCACTGCTTTCAGAGTTGCGTCAGCTCTTGTCGAAGCTTCGGGAACCAAAACAGCACCGATCGTCGTACATTGGCTTTGAGACTGCTCATCTCCTATTTGCAATGCCACTTCTTATGACTGCTATCACTACTTTCATGTTTGGGGAAACTCACGGTGCATTTGCCGCTAGTGGCCCATTAGCAGCCACCGCTGCCTTGACTCTCACAGTGTCAAGATGCTATCAACTTCACTCAAGACTGGAACGCATGGCACCTGGACAACGTTTTCCGGCAATTTCTCAGCTTGGTATCTTCGAGCCGGAAAAAATATTTTACCAGGTGGGCATGTGTGCCACGGCTGTTCTGGTCGCTGCTACCGTTGAGCTCATGCCGCATACCATCGGACGCCATGCCCTTTTTGGCCATATCGGGGATGAACTAGAACTTCGGGAGTCTGATATTGATGGCATTCTTGAATCGGGGCGTTTTGCAGCCCTTGGGATCTTTATCCAGGGCCTTATGACGCTGGAACCCCCACGGGATGATTCCCGACCTGGTATCCGTTCGTATCTCCATTGGTTAGGTGCCGGTCTCTTCTTCGTAAATGGTTGGCAATTTTGTAGTGCCACAAACAAGTTGTACGACGATATCAGATCTCCGCTTGCTGATGACTCGCGATTCGCTTTAGCTCATGGCATGAAGACTTTTACTTTTGGAGAATACTCGCTCTGGGTATTTCTCGCCCCTATCATTTTTCAAATTATCGCCTCTACCAGTATATACCGCACAGTTTTAGTGTCCAGAAATGATACTGCCAATGTATCAATCCGTAATACGATGGGACAAATCCAGTGGCTGATAATAGGAATTTTCCTCGTGTACTTTGCGTCTCTTGCCGTCGATTTTTACCTAGCTGTGTCTCTCTACCCTTTGGAGGTTGCCAACAGACTCAATCCTTGAAACAACCGATCCTAACCAATTTCTGGGAGAAGCTGTTATGAGAATTTAGTTTGACTTCATTTTATTAATTTAATTGCCTTTTCATTTATACAGTACATGTATAGGACTACAGTATACTAATAGTATTACTATACAGCAACATATTTACATTGTAAATTACAATGGTGTTACATAATATTAGTCTGCAAGGATGACCTGCCTCGATGGGTCGCTTCGTGACTGATGTTTTAAACCATAAACATGACATAATAACCTTGTATTATAGATAGATAGATAGATAGATAGATAGATAGATAGATAGATAGATACTATCTAAGATAGATTAATAGGATACTCTCCGAAGTACAGTCTATTGGCATATGCATTGGTTCTACACGTAGAATGTATAACGCCCATGAGGCAATTCACGTGTGCCAACAGTTTGAAACTATTGACTCTATGTGCATAATATGACATAGTTTGGGCCATTATTTTTAACCGGCAGCTTTCCTCACCGGATTGATCGTGAATGCCTGTGTAAGGCCACGATTGCGGGTCTGAGTGTCGTGTTGTTATGTTGTTGCCAAGATCGCAACGTTTAACTTAAAGAGTTTGGTTAAAGGTTAGTGTTCGATATGAATTTGCGCCATTTGTTTCTGCATTCGTCCTTTTCTTCATCAGATGTGGTGAATAGTCGAGCGTATCTTCCCCAGTTAACATGGTCATTGCAGTCACCGAATTTGTCTTGTAATTCTGGTGTGGAGGCATCATATGAAAGTTTTATTTCTTGTCTGACTCGTCTGGCGTATGATAATTGCTGGCCACCTCGTTTCCGTTTATTAGGAAGCTTTGCAAAAAACATCTGATGCGACAGGCGATGTTTGCCCATGCGTAAGAGTTGTCCAACCCATCTGAGACATCTGTTGTTGATGTAGAAATTCATTGATTTTAGATTCAGGCGTTGAAGTAGGTCTTTTGTGGAAATTCTGTTTTTGTATGACATGCGTAGTGTGACACGGCACATTAGTCTAATACATCTTCGATGAAATAGCTCAGTCAATGTCGATCTTTTGCTGATAATGTCCAGCACTCGCTACCGTATAGCAATAAGCTAAGAATGAGCGCGTTGTAAATTTTTGCTTTGACTGTATACAGAATGTTTTTGCTACCGAAAACTGTTATTCTCAATTGACCGAAGGCTGATGCTGCGGCGGCAAAACTTTTATCGACCTCTGCCGTTGATGTGAACTCAGGTGTGAGATGGAATCCCAAGTATTTAAACTTCTTTGTGAATCGTGCAATACCGTTTCCGTCATCAGCATAAATTATATTTGTGTTCGCATCATCATAATCGCATCCAAATGGTGGAAGACACATGATTTTTGTTTTGAATTTACCCCAAGTTATTACATCTGCATTATTATCTTCGACTCGACGACAAACGTGAATCAGGAGACCAAAACGTACAAAGTGTTTGTATAGTATTTTAAAGCCGTCCTCAAGATCTTTACGATTTGACAAAATTACCTCAGCGTCGTCAGCATATAATGATGATAGTAATTCTCGAATATACCATTTAGACGTCGTTCAACATTCACTCCTGATGGCCCATGGATTTTTGTACCTATGAAGTCATCTTTTGGTACCAGAAATGCCACTCCTTTTTAAGTCAATAGTTTCAGACATGCTTGAATGACTTAAAAGATTATCTATTAGATACTATCTAAGATAGATCTATCTTAGATAGTATCTAGATATATATTGATATTACTATATTATTAGGGTCCTATATCGTTACAGTCTACAACGTGTAATAAAACGGTTCCAAATTTTATGGCCCCATGGATCTTTTGACTGTCAGAAAATTACCCCATATTGAGGTAAGTCTTCCCTGTGTGCTTTCGCCGAAGACGCAGGTCTGCGCGGGATGCGCTGATCAAAGAACCATACCGATGAAGATTCTTATTCGATATATTTAGCCAATGTAGCGGAATGAAAACACGAGGAGATAAATAATGCCGTAGCTCGGCAACTTCATCCAGAAAATATGCGTCGAGAGCATCTTCAGCCTCTTGGCTCATTGGCGCGTATCTTGACCCCATTTTTTTACTTTTGCTATTCACAGACGCGACCCATATGCCCTCCTTTGTTCTATGAGCTATTTGTCGATAATTAAACTGCGGGAGACCCGCGTGAACCTGCGTTGCCCGGAGAAAATTAAATGGATTGTCAAGAAAATCCTCCACAAAGGAAATTAGCAATTGGTCCCGATCGAAAACAGAAAGCCACCGCTTAAGGTGACGAATGAAAAGACTATCTGGAAATATTTCCAATGTGTTACCCGTGTGATTGTACCCGTAATTATAGATGTAGGCATCCTCTTTTTTAGTGTAGGTGAGCATACTCTTAACAAATTGATCGAATGAACCACCGCCACATTTCTTTTTGCCTAACTCCGGCTTGTTCATGTAAAGGTAAGTGTGGCAATACCAGAAGCGACTGTAAACAAGATCAGAAGGTTTTCGAAGCATCAGCACAAGGCGCACGCTTGGCATGACCGTTTTAAGATCCATAGGATCAGCGCGTCGCCAATACCCTGGCGTTTTCTCCGTCTGCCAGATAACACCAACATCATCTGGCCCGCGCATTTTAAACTTTGGAGCAGCACGATCCATGCTCTTTAGATAGCGAGTCAGGAGTTCGAGTTTTGGCCCCCCAGGAGCGGAGCTCCAACAGTCGTTGCATATTTTGCGTCGTCGCAAATTATTAAAATATTGTACCTCGCCGACTCCACGGAGATGATAAAAGTTGAAGAATCCAGCAGTAAGGTTAGGGTGGTGAACGAGCCAGCGCTGTACTTCTCCGGTGGCAGCTTTTGTCAGACCGATTGTGACAATAAGAGGAAGGCAAAAATATTGCCTTTGCCCCTTCAATGAAGTATGTACGGCACAGTCACCACTATCGATTTGTCCTAGTTGAAGATCTTCCCAGGGTACCTGCTTAGGAGGGCGAAGGAGATTAAATTGGGGCGCCAAAAGCAAGGTCTCATTCTTCCCACGCCGATTACTTAATTTCATTAAGGCTACAGTTGTTAAACGAGTGTGCATACCACCATGTAGAGGCATGGCGTGGGCAGACCCAGTGAATTGGGTCGTGTGCAGGGATGATGATAATGCTGCATCAGCATTACCACTGACATTGATGTCATGAGGTGTTGTAGCTATTGTATTTCTTTCTGTGTTACTTCTCTTCCAAATTGAGAAATTATGCTCTTGAGTCTCTGGTTTAGACCCGCCTTCTTGAGACATGTTTTCATTTACGCTACCTCTATGCAAATCAAACTTAACAAGCGAAGTTACTCTCGTATTAGAACCTCCTGCCAATAGGTCACTCTTATTGCCGGCGGCAAGACTATCTGTCGTATTGCCTAGATGACTTGCACTTTTGTCGAAGAAATTAAGACGATGGAAGACAAACCGATCTAAGTTGACAGAAAATAACAAGGGCATAGAGATCATGATCGTATTATAGAAATGATTGAAGAGATGCGAAGCTATTATAAAGGATACACCGCAGAGTCTCGTCAAGGTTAAGACAGTACCTTCCTGCTGCCGCCGCAATCCATTATCTTCTAAATGATTTAGTGCAATGAAACCTGTGCGACAGAGAGGATAGATAAAGTTAGTTGTTCATGCATGCCCAGCTCATGTTTAGGTAATCAATTACGAACGTACCAGCAATTACACAAAAGGTAAAACCTATTATGATGATAAATGAAACAGCTCGCTGTTGAGATAAAAGATAAGGGTCACTACTGGTCGAAGCGATTTTTTATTGTATAACGAGGAAGACTTTCGAGACCGCGGCATTGCCTCGAATTGGCTCACCCAAAGGCCGGCGAGGAACCCATTGTTATGGGTGCACGGGCATGAAACTTGTACTGCCATACGGATTTATTATTGTCGGCGTTTCGTGCCAATAGGGGTGCCTGATCAAAAAGGCCAGGCTTGCTCGCATCTGAAAAGTACTTTTCTTTTGCTTGTTTTGAGAAACAGATGCGGATGCGGTTTCACCATATCACACACTGCACCGAAACGATGACTCTCATGGTCATCTTAGTTTTTGCAACTTATAATGAAGCCCTGGCCAGATCTCTACTCCCAGAAATAGATTTTGTCCTGCGCCGAGGTTATTATTGTCACTCTGTGGCCAGTGATGGCAAGGAAAGTCGGAACGCCTCGCATTCTTTCCCTTTACTTGTGCACTTGAAATTAATTTATTTTCCGCCACAGATAAAAATTGACCATATTCGTAAGCGCACAAAATATGATATTACCATAGATGGCTGCGCGAAGGTGCAAACATATTCCATGGCCGACAGGCAGTCCGCTCGCTGTGTCATGCACGTTACTGATCGCACTCTCAACGTAAATATCACCTTATGTCGTAATTAGGAATGCCGAATGACGGATCCATGTGCCGGTTTTTCATTTATGCCTGCGCCTTGGCCCAATAAAGACCTACCTTACGGGCAATGTAACATTGTCGGACCTGTTGGTACGAAATTGGGGTGGAAACTGTCAGCGAGTTCGACAGGAAAAGTATCATTGTATAGCCATCTAATTCCTTCGCCAGCTAAAAGGCAAAAGGATAAAGACAATACAATTTGCGGGATTAAGTTGATAACGGGTAAAAGATTACAATATGCGCCAAAAAGCTTAATAGCATTGACATGCAATCCTCTGATCGGACATCAATATAATTACAATTATTCTCTCTGGAGAAACGGAGCGTGCTTCTGGGGACAGGTTGGATATACCTTCGAGCATGCATGTAGATGCCTTTTTGCGTTTGCAAGTACAAAGCCTTCATATATTTCCTATCCTCGCACCACGTTGAAGCGTCTTTCAATTGGAGACCATTGCCAGATAAATCAGAGCCATATTGCCTTTTGTCCTCGTGAGACTCCCTCCCCCTCCCTCCCTCACTCTCACACACAAACAATAAGAAACGCGTGTCCTCCTGATTTTGCTTTAAACATGTTGGAACAGATCAAGAAGATGGCATCGTATCTATGCACTCTAATAAAACGGCGATAGATGTTAAAGATCCGAAGCACTCTTTCGTCGAGAGGTTTATTTACTACCGAACAATTATATTTCCCCATTTGCATCACAACACCTCATTCTGTTCTGAAAACGCATACCACATGTTTGCAGATACCCATATCGATGTTCCGGGCCACCTTCTACGCCATTACAGATGACCCATTTTTTAAACTCTAACATTGGCCATCGCATTTCTAACGTTAAGTTAGAACCTCCCTACTCTAATGTGAGTTTGCGAGGCTTAAATAGATCTCCCTTTTTCTAATTCTGATCTCTACGTGCGCCAATGAAATAAATATAGGTATATTGCAGTATTTTATGTCTGAGCGACAGTAATTGTGTGGCATACTACTGGGAATTTCTGCGGTGTTTCCTGATGGTTGGGCGGGAAAACGCCTTTGGTAATGTATTTGTAAAATCTGGAAAATTAAAATGGACCTTAAGTGCGTTTTGCCTCAATGTCCCTTCATACATTCATTTTTCTACGCACTTAATGTACCCCCCCCCCAAATACTTCATTTAATGCACAGTCCCGGATCCAAGTGCAGGTACTAGTTCTCCTAAAAATTGGTATGCGGATGGTGTTGGCGCGACTCTTTTTCGCTCTTATGGGGATAATCGAGAAACAGGTTGCTACATACGTCTCGATATCCACGCTGGTGGCATTCAATATCTTCCTCCAAATACCTCGGCATGTGGTCCCCTTAAGCTCCCCTACGAACCTCGGACTTGGGAAAATGGAGACTGCTTTGATGGCCAACGGCTTCTTCCAGGTGATGGTTGTTTTTACGGGAGCAAAAAAATTGAATCCACCGGCCTCCCAAGCCATTATGAAGTTGTTGGTTGCCCACCAGCAGCCCCCAATGGATTTCGAATATCTGGATTTGGTGCTCTATGCACCTGTAAAAATGGCGTCCCATCTTCAGGCCGGGCTTGTCGAATGGATGGGGTATGTCCATATCCTTCGCCATGATATCGCGTGTTATTGCCTGCAAAACCCTATTTAATTTGAAAAGTGTTTTTGGCACTAACCTTGCCTTTGTCTATGCCTGCCACGCCTTAAATTTATACCATGCTAGTCCATATCATGTTCGAAATGCAATGCGGGATATTCTGGCACTGCATGCAACCAAAAGGTTTCACTTTGCCCGGAGGGCTGGATTTCTCGTTCCGGCCAGTTATTATGCGAGCAATGTCCATCAGGTAAGTATGCTTCGGGGCAGAAAGAATGTAGGTTATGTGAAGTGGGCAAGTATGGCACAAACGCACAATGCGCGTTATGTCATCCAGGAACGTACCAGCTTGAAAGAGGCAAATCATTTTGTTCGTCTTGTCCTATTGGTACTAGACAAGCAAAAAGCGGGAAGACATACTGTTTGCCTTGCCCGGTTGGTCACTTCGGAAAGACAATCGGAATGTCCATGTGTCAGCGCTGCTCTAATGGGGAATACCAATCAAATAGCGGAATGTCCATTTGTAAACCGTGCCCCGTCGGAACGGCACAGGCCCTTGAAGGTCACCAGAGCTGTGTAAATTGCAACTCGGGTCAATTTACCAACGCCACTGGTCAGACACAGTGTACAATGTGCGCAGCGGGGTTCATGCAGGCGCAGTTAGGTAAAAGTGAATGCTGGAGATGCAACCCCGGCCAATCAAAACAAGAGGAGGGTAACCAACGTTGTACCAATTGCTCTGCGGGGTCGTATTCGGCAAGTTTTGCGTCAATTATGTGCACGTCATGTCATCCAGGAACGTACCAGCTTGAAAGAGGCAAATCATTTTGTTCGTCTTGTCCTATTGGTACTAGACAAGCAAAAAGCGGGAAGACATACTGTTTGCCTTGCCCGGTTGGTCACTTCGGAAAGACAATCGGAATGTCCATGTGTCAGCGCTGCTCTAATGGAGAATACCAATCAAATAGCGGAATGTCCATTTGTAAACCGTGCCCCGTCGGAACGGCACAGGCCCTTGAAGGTCGCCAGAGCTGTGTAAATTGCAACTCGGGTCAATTTACCAACGCCACTGGTCAGACACAGTGTACAATGTGCGCAGCGGGGTTCATGCAGGCGCAGTTAGGTAAAAGTGAATGCTGGAGATGCAACCCCGGCCAATCAAAACAAGAGAAGGGTAACCAACGTTGTACCAATTGCTCTGCGGGGTCGTATTCGGCAAATTTTGCGTCAATTATGTGTACACGTTGTGCACCAGGGCAGTATGCGTCCTTGCCTGGCCAAATGTCATGTATTGCTTGTCCCACGGGATTCATGCAGTTAGATGTAGGCAAGCTTGAATGTATTTTGAATCCCATCGCCATCGTTCTTCCCATACTAGCTGTATTTCTTCTCACTTCTAGTTACTTCATTGGAAGTTTGATTTGTAAACAACTAAAAGCATGGAAACCACAATCACCAGAAAATGCTGCTCTAGCGAAGCGTTTTGTTGTTCCTAAATTTTCCAAGGCGCTCAAGCCGATTGTTGAGGAACTAAAATTACATGAATTGACATTGAGAAATAATGGTTATTGGGACGAAGAGGCCGTCGTAGATCTTCATAGACAGATTGTTGATAAGTTAATCAGCCGTATCGAGGAGGCAAAAACACCCGAGCAGATGAAGATAATGTCTTGTGCTCTGAACATGGATCAGCTACATGACTTCAAAACGTTGTATGAATCTACCATGAATAACATTAAGATGAAGGAAAAACTCTATTTCAATCGCTTTCTTCGTCTTGGTTCAGATATCAGAGCATTGTGCCCGCACAAATGCCCTGCGAATGCAAATGACTTTCTTGATCTCTATAAGCAAGGCCGCGCCATCTGGTCTCGGTACCATGACTTCATTGAAAGGGCTGCAGCATTTGCAGATGCTGAGACTTATAGCTCGCACGGAGAGCGCCCGAGCATGAAAGGCGTCTACCGTGTCACAGAGAAGGGACTCTTTAAGTATAACAAGTTAAGTTCTGCTGATGACTTCAGGCACCTTAGATTCGGAAAGGTTCGCGACCTTGTTAGAGGGGGCATTATCCACGAATCAATGGCCGGGCTTTGTAAGGTGCTGGAATTCTTTCGTGATTCCCAGGAAATCGGCTGCTGTCGTGTCAAGAACCGGTTTGAAACACCCAGTGACGCAGGCTGGACAGATATGATGCTCAATTTCTATTTCGCAGACGATCCAAATCATCACGTCTGCGAGGTACAACTTATTCACTACAAGATGTTTAGTCAACGGACGACCCAGGATGGACACGACGGATACAATGTGTTCCGGGCATCTTATGAGCTCCTGGCATACCATCATGAAAAAGGTCAAATAGACTACGATGAGCTCCGTCGAATGCTTATGGCACTTGATGCCAATGGCGATGGCCAAGTGAGCCAGAAAGAAATACAATTTTTTACTGACGGTACAGGCTTTTCCAGAAAGGCCGCTGCGCGTACCGTGTCGGCCTTGGACATTGACCATGATGGTATATTGACCACTTCAGAAATTCAAAGGATATCTACAAGGAAGCTTAACGAGAACCTTGGGCTTGCCCGTGTCAAGGCCCTAGCAACCTTGACAGGGCCACAGTCAAATATGAGCAGTGTAGGCCACGCAAAAGTTGTTCCTCTTTGAATCAGAAATAATCAGAGGACTTTACATATTGTCACAATCAACATGCCCTGTTTAAAACAGTCTCATGTCAAGGTATAAATACATCTGTAGATGTCTAGATAGGTTGGGCACCTCTTACGCATGGACAAATACCGTCTCTCACTACAGATGTTCTTTGCTAAGCTTCCTCAAAAGGTCATATGGACAGTGTCTAGACGTG
>JACLAD010008831.1_pt1 | contig 13552 bp, 6 predicted proteins | sample 8027901 | NCBI WGS metagenome assembly JACLAD01 (sample SAMN15725071, study PRJNA655200) | protist metagenome | isolation source: fluorescence activated cell sorting (FACS) single amplified genomes of... | place: Spain: Blaines Bay Microbial Observatory, Mediterranean Sea | collected 2016-07-05
TCTCGGTCGACTTGTTCGTCTTCAACCTTGTCGCAACACTCCTGATCGACGTGGTCAGCCGGTTTATGGAGGCCATTACAATGGTCGTCTTTTATATGAGCTGTCAGAATATACAGCGAGGGTGGAAAGCATGGCAGGCGAACCGCGCGCAATCGCGACTGCGGGGAGTCAAGCTTAGGGCGCAGGGAGGCTGGAACTCGTCTGTGTTGGCTTCGTCGGACTCCAAGACGGGCTTCAAGGTCTCGGCTCCCAAGTTCAGGCTCACGCGCGAGGCCAAGGATGTATTGATACACACCATCGCGTCGTCGTCTTCCTCCGTGGGGTCGGGCTTTCAGATCTCGTCCAGCGCGTTTCAAATGAAGAAGAACATGAAGAGTCTCTACGCGAGGGCTGCATCCTCCGCCCCCGATGGCGCGTCTCATAAAATTCACAACGAGTCCATGGGTGGTGCAAGCGACGGCATATTGTCGGACAAAGTACACATAAGCAACTCAGATCGCAGAGAGCTCTTTGGCTCGAGCAAGTCGACCAGGTCTGGCCTGAGCAGCTCTGGCGGTACCGAAATGACGAGGCTCGATAAAAGCAAGCCCGATCTGAAGCTCGCGGCTTCCGGCAAAGATACGGCCGCGTCGAGTCGAGACCGTCTAGTGTCGGCCGATGACCGAATAATTGCGGCTCTCCCTGAGGCTGCGCGACAGGGCATCGAGCGCGCCGCGCGAGTCGTCAAGGACGATTCGCGGCGGCAGAGGCTAAGGGTGCACCGTAGGGCCAAGACAGCCACGCTTAGAGGCGGAAAGGACTCCTCCGACGCATTTCAGAAGGCAAGTAATGTAGATAGCGTCGTGGACTTCTCGAGCGAGGCAGCTCTACCGCCAAGGAGAGTATCACCCACCCGAGGAAGGCTCCGCCCCCGCCACCACCGGAATAGAAGCTCGGGGGCCCGGCGTCATGGAGTGGACAAACACCGGCGTAATCACAGCCACGGCGTGCAATATCGGCGGAAATTCAAGGGCCAAATGCATCGATTTCCTTCTCCAGCAGGTCTACCAGGCCGAGTGCGAATGCGAGGCGCAGCTGTACGCAAGGCTCGCTCGTCGCGCTCACCCTCACCTGTAGCGGGTAGAGCCCCTTGGCCCGCGCGTGGTGGAAGCCCTTCTCCGTCTTCCCGGCGGGGCGGCGAGTCTACGAATGAGGAGAAGAAGGATGAGTACAGATCTGTCCGCAAGACCCGTACCGCTCGCAGCATGTACAAGGTCATCTTCTCGCGCGATCGTGGCGATGAAATGGCAGCCAAGACGCGCAAGCACAGGAAACACCGGTCAGGCCGGTTCCAATCGACCGCTACGACGATGACAGCTGCGACAAGTGATATGGCTGACCACGAGGTGGCGTCCTCGTCTTCAGATGGAGAGGAGTGTCTCGAGTTTGACACAACCACGGCGCATCGGTGGAAGGTCGTCAAAACCAACCGCTACGGCGTTCACCAAGACCGTTTTTTGATCCTCGACTGCAAAGTGAAGCGCCTGCGCGTAGTGAATCAGCGAGGAATCACAAAGAATGAGTTTCGTCTTGGACTCATCAAAGCCCTGCACTACGTAGAGAACGACGGCGGAGAACGCGTAGTCGAAACGGTGCGCAGCCTGCGCATCGGGTTTACCAACCGCGACGACTACCGGATACAGTTTGAATCACCTGTCGACGTCAACGGCTTTGCCGAAAAGTTGTCGGCCGCTGTCGGGAAGCCACTACGCAGGACCGCTCTCGAGGCATTCGAGCGCGAGGGCGCGCACCATATCGTCGACCCGTATCGATTCCGATTTACCAAGCGCAACATGATTGGCAAGAACGTAGACAGAGTGTTTATCTTTGACCTGGTTGCTGACACGCTTACATGCTGCGACTTGCAGGGCCAGTTGCGGCACACATTTGACTACAACCACCAGATCTTGAGTTTGACTCCCGTGTCGCGCGGGCGCATCTGCCTGGCGTTTAGCCTGCCCAAAAAAGGGAGAAAGGAGTACGATGTCGCGTTTTCTTCTCACAAGCAGTATATTCGCTTCATTCGCGTGCTCTCAATTGCGACGCGGAGGCCAATTGAGACCGAAATTCAGAGCATCGAGCGCGACATTCGGCGTGCCCGGGAGCGCTCGCGACGCGTACCTAGCCGATTGAGGGGATTTAGTACGGGCACTAATGGGTCGGCAGACAAGAAAGGGGCAGCGGGGGTGCAGTCTAATAGTCCGGCCGTTTTGCGCATGAAATCTTCACTCGTGAAAACGAGGACGCGGCGGGCCACTGAAACTCAAAAACCGCGCCCTGCAATGCCTCGCATTGTTTCGATGCCAGTTGAGGATTACGACAACGCCATGCTCCCCGATCTGCATTCAGATAGACCACGAGAGGGCCGGCCCAAGAGCAAGCATGATCTAAAATGGCAAGAGATTGTGCGCAAGCAAATTGTGGCGGTGCACGAATTCCGCGCCCGCAAGTCGAACAAGCTCGGTATCAAGGTAGCCCGCGTTTTCAAGATTGACGAAAGCAAGGGCACCCTCGATAATTTTGACAAGGCTGGCATGGTGCACAAAAAATCGCACCGCCTGGCGGATATCGAGGCGGTGGACCGTGCGGTCCGATCTACGCACGTAAAGATCCATTTCAAAAAGTACACGGGGCAGCGCGAGTACGAGCTAGACTTTGAAAAGGCCTCGGACGCTCAGCGCTTCAACGAGCTCTTGTTACGGTGTGTCGAGGTTGCCAAGAAAATCGAACGCAACGAGAAATCGCTCACCCCACTACTCAACCTTCGCAAGAGCGACGGCTCGCATCTTACGCCAGAACGCATCAATTCGCTCATGCGTGGATCTATCATGTCTCCAGTCGCAAATAGCGTGCGCGAGGGAGAGCTTGGCGTCGCGGGGCTGGTCAATTTTTCGGTCCACCTGCACACGCGGCTGGGCATCAAATTGTCCCGTAGGTTGGTCGTTAACCCCACCGCTGGCTTCGTGCAAATATTTGATGGGGATTCTTTCAAAGAGTCGTTTGAGACAAACCAAGTCCTAAGGGCAAATATAGTGGATGGAAGCGGCGAAGTCACAATAGCATTGCGCAATGGGACAAAGCACGACGTGATATTTTCCACGTGGGAGCTCGCAGATGCATTTACAAAGTACATTGGCCATGGCCAGCGTAGCAGCGTGACGCCCAAAAAGGGGGTGGGCGGCGTGTTTGAGGAGTCATCCCGATCGTTTGAGTGCACGGTACTAGGGTTCATGAGTCTCGGGAATCATAAAGTTTGCGTCCGGATTGAAGACAAGGAACGAGCTCTCATTATTGCCAACGTCAGGCGTGAAAACGAAGACGGCAAACGGCTCCAACTTGACAACATTGGTAGCATCGACTCGGATAAGAAAATTGTGAAAATTTCAACGTTGCTCGGCAATCCCAGTGTGTTGCGCATGCGCTTTGACTCTATGAAGTTGGCAGAGAGATTCACCGATGCAGTGAACCAAGCAATCAAGGCGTATTCCGCTGCGAGGGTTCGGTCCATATTGGGAGCCGACTCTTTGGTTCAATCCCAGCCGTCGGCGACCGAGGATTCCGCTTCGTTTAAGAGTGAAAAGGTAAGGGAGACGAAAAAGAAAGATGACCTTGCGCGCGCTCTCGAGAAGCTAGAATCGTACAACAAAGCGGCAGAGTCTTCGGTTGAGGCGAGTCCGACTCCAAACTCTCTCGATTCGAAAATTGTCGATGAAGGATTGCCCGACGCGCTCAAGCTTCGAATATCAGCTGTTTCCGAAAGTCGAAGCACTCTCCTGCTCGGACAGAATGGGGCAGGAATTGTATCGCCGCTGAATCTTCCTCAGGCCACACCTTTAGCTAAGAGCACCAGTGATTCTACAGGTGGCTCGGAAACATTGTCCAAGAGAGCAAGACTACGTCCTGCGCACTCACGCGCGCGGTCTGCCGCCGCCTGTGGCCTGCCAACACTTTATGAGGTGGAGAATGAATCCAAAACTGCAGGCAAGGTGCGAGCTGAGCGCAAGTCACAACACAGTCGCACGCGGTCTATGGGAATCGCGAGCCCGCTGTCTATGCCACCGGAGATGCAGCATTCGAGCCCATCGACTACACCAGTGACTCGAAGCCGTGCGGGTTTCACACCAGGAACAACACCCTTGTCGCGCGACCTGAACAAAATTCTCAAAATTGCTCCGCCAGAGGTAAAGGCGCAAGATGCTTCGAAAGCATCGAGCGCTTCGCCGATGACTCGCAGTCGTGCAGGCTTCGCAGTCGGCACGACGTCGCTGGCGCCTCGCCTTGCCAAAACCAGCAACATCGACGGGGTTCGCGAGAGCGAGGATTCGGACAATTTGTCCACGCCTGCGTCGAAACAGATCCGAGACTCAGATATGTCCCAAATTGGTCTTACACCGCGACTGAAACCAAAGGATGGAACGCTTTTGGAAATTATTACACCGAGAAGTGACACGAGGGCGTCTCATGCTTTGTCTTTGGGGAGCGTTGAGATTACGCGAAGTTCTGCTGCACATCCCACACAGATGTCAATAGATAAAGTCGAGGGAGATGGCTGCGCAACAAGCATTACAGGAAATCAAGTCGACAATGTCAAGACGTCCAAAGAAGACCCCGATAACGCAGATGTAAAAATTGCAAATGCCAAAGATACGGACATGAAAGACACAGACGCGAAGGTTGACGCCGCATGCGCACCTGAGCTATCACTGCTCAAAACAAGTGACGAGAGTACGCATGTGGACATGAACAGATGGTCAGACTCATCTAAGTCGTCAGACTCATCTGAGTCTTCACCTATACGGACACGAAGGACCAGGTCATTGCGGTCGCGGAGAAGGGGGATACTGCGGCTATCAAAGATGCTGGAGATGAGCGATTCGGACACAGATGACGAATCCAACCCGTGGGCTCATCCTCGGCCCGAATCCCCGATAGACATTGGAAACCGGATGTTGGCCCCTCTCAAGAATGATCCTGAAGCCCCGATAAACATTGGCAATCGAACGTTGGCATCTCTAAAGCCGAATCGGAAGAGGCCCGGTGATGGTGGCGATGGTGGCGATGGTGGTGCTACACTCGCCAACGATGGCGCACGCACGCCAGGCGCCTTTGCAAACATTCTTTCACAGAAAACAGAGCAAGGTCGCAGATCTGGACGACGTGAGCAAGGTCGCAGATTCGGATCAAGAAGCCTTGCTACTATCGACTCTGACGAGACTGAAAGCACTGACGATACAGAGTCAGAGCTCGTTCAGGCTTCGAGAAATCCAAACGTGTCCTCGGCCCCAGTCGCGTTGGACGAGCGTGGACCAAAAGGCAGTAAGGAAATACGCCTGTCTGAACTCAAAAGACAATCTTCCCATCCACCGTTGAGCGTGGGTTTCGATTTGCGCGCAGCCCTGCGCAAGATTAAGCGCGTCGGCTACGGGCGAGACAAGAGCAAGTACGTGTTCAGCGCCTCCCGGAAATCAAGCCCCGAAGGCAATATTTTGCTGTGCCAACTTGTACTCGATTTTTCAAAGCGGCAGTTCGTGGAAATGGATAACGATGGGAAAGTGCTCACCAAGACCCAATTCCGTGATTTGGACAAGGTATCACTCGGCACGCGAGCGCAGGTGAAACTGGAATTCAACGTGGGCCCTGAAAAAGAGCTCAAGGTCTTGGACGTGGAGCTAAAGAGCAGAAAAGAACGCGAAGATTTTGATAGGCTTGTCCAAGTGTCCCAAGCTTGGGTTAGGGCGACTCGAGTCAAGACGGTAATGCCTAAAAAGCTCCCAAAGCTGGGAAAGACCAAGTCAGCTCCCTCATCCAGCAGACCCTGGGCGGTAAGGGTGGCATTGTAGGATCATTTGCACGAGCCATGTGTTCGAGGCAAAATTGTAAACATTTTTTTGGAAAACATTGTTTAGAATGACAGATGGCAGTCGCGAGCTAACCTTCTCGTGCCCTCTGCACTACGCCCATCGAAATGTGGGCAAGCCCCGCACCCAATCACGAGATAGATGGAACTGACGAACCGAGGCCCAGTATTACAGCGTTGATTATGACTGCAATATGTCCTGGCAGGGCTATCCGAGCCGATGTCGGCCGCGCAACGCCGCTGTAGCAGCTACGGTTAATGTGTGAAGAAAAAAAAACCGTTCCTTAAACGATTTACGTAATAAGAGAAGAGGTCAACTTTTAGTGTCGGGTACAAAGATCTAGAGGTCGAGATCCGGAGACGCGGACGATGCGGGCCGCAACGTACGCCATTGCGCTCACATCTACGCTGCTTACCTCGGGTATATCGCTCGACGTGGGCTTCAGCGGCGGGGCTGTGCTGCAGCGCGGTGTGAGCGTCGCAGTTTGGGGCAACGAGACTCAGCCCAATGCCAAGGTGACGGTGCTACTCGATGGCGAGGCCGTGGGCACGGCGACGGCAGATGGCGAGGGACGGTGGGAGAGCACGTTGCCGCCCCAGACGACGTCTTGGGGCCGCACATTGTCGGCTCGCGACGAATCCGACGGGCAAGCCGATTCTGCTGTCGTCAGGTTCGGCGAGGTGGTGCTTTGCTCGGGTCAGTCCAACATGCAGATGCCGGTCAACCACTATGAAGATGGCGGTTTTTCGGCTTACAATGGCACAGCCGAGGCGGCTGCTGCCGGCCGCTACACGGACCGCATCAAGCTGCGCACCCTGCAGCCTCCGTTTCCCAGGCCCACGCTCGCTCCGTGGAATTACAGCGCCTGGAACGATGTGCTCCCGGGACCCAACGGGACCGTCCACGGCTTCTCCGCGGTGTGCTGGTACACGGGCAAATTTATGTATGAGCGGCTTGGCGAGCGTGTTCCCGTGGGGCTCATGGTCGGGTCGGTTGGGGGGTCGCCCATCGAGGCGTGGATTTCCAACGCGAGCATCGCGGCGTGTGGCGGGGACAGTCCCTCTTGCGATAACCACGGACGTGTGTACGACGGTGCCTTTTACGATCAGTTGATCGCGCCCTTTGAGCCTTATACTCTCGGGACTGTGGTGTGGGACCAGGGTGAGCGTGACGTCCACTGCTTCGCGCCGGTCGGGAATCACACAGCGCAGTACCCGTGCCTCGAACGGCAACTCGTCAATAGTTGGCGCTCTTCCTTCAAGAGCGACTTTGTTTTCGTCACCGTGCAGCTCCCGGGGTACATTGGCGACTGCGATACGACATTTGCGAACCCGGACGCCACCTATTACAACTGCGTCCCGGGTGTGTTTAATATGCGCCTGGCGCAGGACACCGGAGTCGAAGGCGTCGCCGGCACAGCCACAGTTCCGACGTATGATCTCGGCTGCCCATTTGGCGTCAAGACGGGTCCTTGTCCGTTTGGTTCGGTCCACAATGTGAAAAAGACCCGAATCGGCGACCGCATTGCTCAGCAGGCGCTGCGCCTGCGCGGGCTGCTTCCGTCGGGGTCCGTCACCACGGGCCCGCGTGCTGTCGAGGCGTCAGCCACGTCCAGTGGTTCGGGTACTTGGGACATCTCTGTGCGCTTTGAGGGCGGGTCTGCGCCTCTCTACACTAACGGCACGCAGTACTGCGCCGCGTGCTGCTCAGGTTCGGTTGGTGATTTTGACGTTTCGGCCGATGGTGGGCGCACGTACGTTAACGGCACCGTGGCCCGTGTCACGGGCGGCATGACCATCAGATTCTCGGCCAAGCTCCCGTCCGCGCCCAACCGTGTTCGTTTCACAGCGAATCAAGGGTTCCCTCAGTGTGGCATCTACAACGCAGAGGGATTCCCGGCTTATCCGTTTGCGCTCAACGTCAAACAGTGATGATGGAGCTGTCAAAGCTCTCCGCGACATTTTTGCCTTGCGGGGTCAGTAGGCAAGCACACGGCATGAGCTGGAAGGTCTGAGTTATGATTATGCATACATGAGTGTTATTCTGACAATTATCCTGGTAAACGTACGGACAAATCCCTCAAGTGATGCCCGTATGAAAAAACAACAATACCTCCAGCTACCGAGTGTCGGTCCGCGTTTTTTCCATGTCGTCAAGCCGCCGTGCGACCGGTCGCGCCATTGTTTTTGTTCCCTTTGGATGAGATAAACTTAGTTGATTAGTAAATTGAGGCCAACATCGACCAAAATCTTCACAAAGAGCCGCTATGCTGTCAGGTGATGAGGTATTCGTAGAAATCGTACGTGGCGCCACAGGCCCCCGTCGTGCCATCCTTGGCGCTCGCGCCGGGGACGAATTTGTAAGTAGAATCAATTTGCGTTTAACTGCCACTTCTGCAGGGTCTTTGACCGCCGGGCCCGCAGCATCGGTGCGGAAAGTGCGCCTTGTGCGCCGGGCTGGGCTCTTAAAATCAAATATTAAGCTCGAGTGTGCATGACTTTGCAATGAAGGCGGCGTTGTTTCGCTCGGAACGCGTCTCGAAATGATCCCACCGCCCACGTGCTTGCTCCGTTTCTTTGCGATCACCACAGTGGAATCGCTTCCAGACACGCACTTCCGGCGACGCTTGGGACCCCGCGAACGGGCCGGGTTATCTACCCAAGCTTTCATGCGTCAAGCCCGCGCCGGCCGACCGTGATCGCGTGGAGCGAGTGGCGTGCGCGTGCAATTTTGTTTTTTGCTGCGCGCGAAAAAATTGAACAAGCCCGCAAGACGAAACCAAAAAATCGGTTGGATGGAGGTCGCCGGTCCGTCGAATGGCGAAAGTGCTCGCGTGATGGCGGAGAGTCGAGCGAGTGATCGCGGTGGAAGAGATGAACTAAAGGGCCACGGGCCGGAGTTCAAGGCCCCGAGTCCTTCCGAAGCAAGGGATGACAATGCAGAGGAAGAGGCAGACGTGGGTGAAGCTTCTCCAGGCCGAGAGAGTCACCCGACACTGTTCCAACGCGGCGCGATTCTTCTGTTCATGATAGTGCCGTGGGTGTGCATAGTTGCCTCGTTTCGGTTGATCCGCTCTTCGGGAATACCTCTTCTCTTATTCTTAGCTTGTACGTTGCAGCGTCGCGGTTGTGTTGCTCCTCTGATATTTGTAGAATCCACATTTGACGGACAATGCCTGACATTTGTCTCCCTTTGGCCCCGCAGACTTGACTTACATGTTTGGTTTCCAGCGTTTCCATAAGCGAGGTGGGATTTCACAAATGTGGTTCCGGAAGTTGGCTCCATTCGTTTGGTTTTGCGATTACTTTCCGATTACAATTCACAAAATGGCCGAGCTCAATCCGCGAAAAACGTACATTTTTGGATACCATCCGCACGGAATCATCAGCATGGGCGCCTTTGCCACGTTCGCGACCGAAGGCAACGGATTTTCGCAAAAGTTTCCTGGAATCGTCCCGCATTTACTTACGCTCGACATAAACTTTCGAATCCCGTTTTACGCCTTGTACTTGGGTTTGTTGGGCGTCTGTTCTGCCGGAAAAGAAAACTGCATGTACATACTGAACCAGTTAGGGGCGGGGAATTCAATCACGCTCGTTCTTGGCGGGGCGAAAGAGTCTCTTGATGCTCACCCAGGGCGATTTGATTTGACTCTCCGGAACCGAAAGGGGTTCGTCAAGGTCGCAATGCGTTCGGGAGCGAGCCTTGTCCCCGTGTTTGGTTTCGGAGAGAACGATCTGTTTGACCAGGTTGAAAACGCGAGGGGATCACGACTCCGCCGCGCCCAGAACTTTCTGCAGTCGCGCCTCGGCTTTGCATTTCCACTTCTCAAGGGACTCTTTCCACGAAAGATCCCCATTCGCGTTGTGTTCGGGGCGCCGATCGATGTGCCAAAGCTGAATGAAGACGAGATTACGACAGAAAAAATCAACAAAATCCACGCCGCTTACTTGGCTGGGCTGGACAAAGTATACCAGATGTACAAGGCACGGTACGCCAGGGACAGGCGTTCATCGCTTGTCTTTGTGCAGTGAAGAGACGTGCGCCTTGCTTTGAATGTATTATCATTGCTAAATTGTTTAATTGATGCAAAAGCTACCACCACCCTCTCCCTATCTCCGCTCAAGTGTCTGCCGTCTCGCTATCTGCCCCTTCCTCGGCAAACAGAAACTCCTGCGCACGCTTTGCAGTGGCGTCGAGAATAGTCTCTTGGCGAAGACGGAACCACGAGCCCTCGACCCCAAAGTGCCCAGCATTCGGCACAATTTCCACAGGCTTTCGCTCCCAGTCTAACAGTGCGTCGAGGTGCCTCCCGGCCTTGGGGTCCACAATTTGATTCTTGTCTCCAAAGAGGAATAGCGCCGAGAGGTCGGGCGCCGCGTGTCGCTTCAGACGCCGCGGGTTGAGCGGCATCTGCGAGTAAAACACGTGGCGTGCAATTTGTTCCCAGTATCGCCGGTGCGCATTGGTGCGGCGGCGCGTCACGGCGAGCCGTGTAAATGCGGAAAGCCACGGCCGGGCGACCGACCTCCAGCGCTGTGTCTCGAGGTAGCCGTGCTCGTCGTACCAGCCAAACAGGGGCGACTCGCACGTCGATCCCTGGCACCAATCATTGCGAAAGGCGTCTGTGACCGTTTCAAACGTAAGGGGGTTGATAAAGAGCGCGCGCCGAATGGACTTGGCCTCTTGCTTGAGTGAAAAATAGTGGAGCAGTATGCCGGCGCCGTACCCGTACCCGTACACGTCGAACCGGTCGAGCTGGAGCGCGCGCACCATGGCCAGTATAAAGTTTCCAGCCTCGGCCAAGTTGGTCCCGCGAAAGCGCGAGTCGTGCGCCCGGTTGTTGTATCCGCAGCCCGGCATCTCGAGAAGGTACACACGCTTATCGGCGGGGATCTTCCAGCGTGACACTATGGCCAAGGACTCTTCCGCGGTCATACCAAGACCGGGAACAATCAGCAGCGGCAGAGATTCCGAGCCGGCGGGCACGTCGGGTTCGCGCGCTAGATAGTGGTACCGGGTCCCGTCGGCGTCGATTTCCCGCCAAGAGAGCTTGGCGGACCAACGGCGGTCCCACGCTTCGACCTTGAGCACCATCGAAGCGATTTGCGTATCGAATCGCTGGTACGCGTAGCCAAACAGCACGGCCAGTATTGGAATCACGACCATGCTCACTGTTGATGCACGCATGGTGCCTCTGCGATGAACCAGTAATCAAGTAATGTAATGTGATGATGAGAGTTGGGTATAAGAGAGACCAATTGTGAATAATTTTTCGGTTCACGAGCCCGAGTGCCCCCCCTCCTCCCTCCAAGCATCTGCACAAAGTATGTTGCGCGTGCGTGCGCGGACCGCACGCATGTGGCGTGGCGCTGCGCTGCGGCGCGTCGGCCGGACCCTGAGCTCAGCGGCAGGAGGCGCGCGCAAGCCATTCAACAAGCTGTTAGTGGCCAACCGCGGCGAAATTGCGTGCCGGGTGATGAAGACATGCAAGAAGCTTGGCATCAAGACTGTTGCAGTGTACAGCGAGCCCGACGCCAAGGGTGTGCACGTGCAAATGGCGGACGAGGCTGTGTGCATCGGCCCAGCCGCATCTGCCGAGTCGTACCTGCGCATTGACCGCATCCTTGACGCCATCGAGCAGACAGGCGCGGAGGCCGTGCACCCAGGGTACGGCTTCCTGTCCGAAAACTCTGAATTCTCCAACGCGCTGGCCGAGCGTGGCGTCAAATTCGTCGGGCCGGGGAAATACGCGATCGACTGCATGGGTGACAAGATCGCATCGAAAAAAATCGCGCTTGAGGCCAAGGTCAACACCATTCCTGGACACGTCGGAGCCGTCGAGGGCGACTCGGAGCTGCTCAAGGTTGCCAACGAAATCGGATATCCTGTGATGATCAAAGCGTCGGCGGGCGGCGGTGGCAAGGGCATGCGAATCGCCTGGAACGATGAGGAGGCCATCCAGGGCCTGCGTCTTTCCAAGCAGGAGGCCGCGGCAAGTTTTGGCGACGACACAATTTTCGTCGAAAAATTCGTCGAGGAGCCCCGACACATCGAAATCCAAGTGGTCTGCGACGCCCACGGCAACGGGATCTACCTCAATGAGCGCGAATGCTCGGTGCAGCGGCGCAACCAAAAGGTGATTGAAGAGGCTCCCAGCGTTTTCCTCGACCCGTCAACCCGCGCAGCGATGGGAAAGCAGGCGGTCCAGCTTGCCAAGGCGGTCAACTATGAGAGCGCGGGCACGGTCGAGTTTTTGGTGGACAAAAACAAAGATTTTTACTTTCTTGAGATGAACACCCGACTCCAAGTCGAGCATCCCATCACGGAGCTTATCACCGGCGTCGACCTCGTCGAGCAGATGTTGCGGGTCGCCGCTGGAGAGAAGCTATCGATCACCCAGGACGATATCGGCATCAATGGGTGGGCGCTCGAGTCCCGCGTCTATGCGGAAGATCCCTACAGAGAGTTCCTTCCATCGACTGGGCTGCTCACCGGGTACAAAGAGCCGACGGGCGCCGGCGTTCGGACGGACAGCGGCGTGAGAGAGGGGTCCGAGATATCCATGTTCTATGACCCGATGATTTCAAAGCTGTGCACCTGGGGGAAAGACCGCACGGAAGCGCTCGCGCTCATGCGCAGAGCGCTCGACGAGTACCAGATTCGAGGCGTGCGCCACAACGTGCCGTTCCTTCGCGCGCTGTGCGACCACCCGAGCTTTATCGCTGGGGATCTGACGACCAATTTTATCGCCGAACACTACCCGGAGGGCTTCGCCGGTGTTGAGATGTCGTCCGACGAGTGGGCCAGCTTCGCCGCGTCCGTCGCGGCTTTGTACCGGGCGTCGCTCAGAGCCAAAGCGTCGCTGAGCGGCATGTCCACAGCTGATGCCGACGCGTGGGTGGCCGAGCAGATCAGTTCGTTTGTCGCACGCGTGGGGGGTGGCCCAACTCTCGCGGTGAGCTGCGAGGGCGTCAGCGGCCCGCAGGACGCGCTGAGTATAGACGTTCTTGACGAGGTGTCGGGAGATCGGTCGAGTGTCCACGTGGCCGCGCCTGGGTACACGGAAGGCGCCGCCTCGTGCGAAGCCGAAGTCTTCCGCGCCGGGTTGGACGGCGTGCGCACAGACGTGCTGGTGCAGGTCCTGGCGTCAGAGGCCCCGCGCTACAAGATGACGTTCAAAGGCGAGGAGTTTGTCGTCGATGTGTTGACCCCCCGTGCGAACGAACTCTCGCAGTTCATGCCCGAGGTAGAGGAGCTCGACATGTCGAAACTCGTGGTCTCCCCGATGCCCGGGCTCGTCTTTTCGCTTGCTGTCAAAGAAGGCGACCAGGTCAAGGCTGGCCAGGAGGTGTGCGTCGTGGAAGCAATGAAAATGCAAAACGCACTCGTCGTCCCGGTCAGTGGAACGATCGCAAAGGTCAATGTCAAGACAGGTGAGTCTGTCGACGCTGACCAGATCTTGATAGAGCTGGAGTAGTTGCGCGGAAGCGCCATGAGTAATTGACCTAAAGTAGCGCTCATTTAACATATTTAACATGTTACATAATACGCCTGTTTGCATCCAGACACGGATGGGATTGCACTGCTCAGTGCGCTTATGGTGTTGGTTTCGCGTGCGGGTGGGGGGCTTTGGGTGCGGCGCGGTGGCTTTG
>JACLAD010010387.1_pt1 | contig 13551 bp, 8 predicted proteins | sample 8027901 | NCBI WGS metagenome assembly JACLAD01 (sample SAMN15725071, study PRJNA655200) | protist metagenome | isolation source: fluorescence activated cell sorting (FACS) single amplified genomes of... | place: Spain: Blaines Bay Microbial Observatory, Mediterranean Sea | collected 2016-07-05
CCTCGTCGAAAGCTCATCGATTATCTCTATCATCTGATGTTTTCACCCTTTCTTCTTTTCTTTTGCTGTAGAAGCTCTTATTTCACCTCTTTGGACCCCCTATTGTGGATATATATTGTTCAGAATTTCGTGATGGGTTAGGGTTAGCACGATAAATGATTTAATTGGTCACTGTACATTCATGGATATGAATGTTTCTACTAAGTAAAAGGTTACGTTGGCATCCACCAAGCTACCCACATGAGCTCTATGACTGTTCCAATGGGCATATGTTCATCCTCTATACATATTTGACTCATGTGGTGAGATTTACTGAAGAGTCTATCCCCCTTGTAGAAATGCAGCCGTTAATGTTTCTCAAAATTTCCAGTCAATTAGTGATTTACTAATTAACTGGAAATTTTGAAAAATATTAACGGCTGCATTTCTACAAGGGGGATAGACTCTTCAGTAAGTCTCACCACATGAGTCAAATATGTATAGAGGATGAACATATGCCCATTGGAACAGTCATAGAGCTCATGTGGGTGGCTTGGTGGATGCCAACGTAACCTTTTACTTAGTAGAAACATTCATATCCATGAATGTACAGCGACCAGTTGCAATAGGTGCAGATAAGGTTAATACATGGGTAATTTTTCGTGAATTATCGATTTTATATATCATGTAAGCATTAATCGTACATATTCTTTCAAATTCAGGCATCTAACGATGAGCTAGCCGTTGATATAGTCTATTGCAATGATTTTCAATTAGTAGAGTAAGGTGCCTGGAATTTGACCATTTTTGGGCACTGTATTCGCCATATCTTTTTATAGATGGGTTCGTTTTCAAAGACTAAGTCATGTATGGATAGCTTAGACATGCATCTATTGAAATACGAACTTAAAATCAGTTGTTGAGGTATCTATGATGCGCTATTAGCGGAAAAGTAGCCGTTTTTTCAAATTTTTGAAATTCCAAAAACGTGAAAATTTAACGGTCACTTAGTAAAAATTTTCGAATTTTCAAAAATCGTTATGATGAATGTAGATTAGAATCGTATGCTTAGTCTAACTGTAAAGGTTTTATTTAGCTACTCCCATTTTCAAAAATCTCGCGAAAATCCCTACAAACAATTTTAACGAGAAACAGTCGATTCCATATTTGACGAGAAACAAACAGTTCGGGGAGCAACGATCCCTCGAAATGTCAAAGCTCAACTCGCAATCTGTGAAAATCCACCTGGACACCCTATTAATATTAGATAAGAGTAAGGGCATGCAGTCATAGGCATGTCCCTGCTTCTGTCGCTCGACTCGTCCCTAATCTTCACTGCAGACATGGTCATATACTTGTGAAAGTCGGGAAAGTTTACTGGATTCTCTAGCTCTTGCAACTCTGGAACGCGTTCCCTTGGCTTCATGTTGGTCTCATTGTCTGCTAGAATTACATCTGCCTCGTCTGATAGCAGCCCTGTTTTGGGCATATAGTTCCCAAGTCCATGAGGCATCTTTGAATGACGCAGTCGACTGAGCTTCTGTTTCTCGCATGATGCTGCAGGAGGCCCTGGAGCGTGGAGTAAGTAATTCCTTCATACAACTGATCAGAAGTAACAATTGAAAATTGGCCTTGTCTATGCCAACACAGCCATCTCTCTCTCCGCAATTCCCATTTTTCAACTTTGCCCCCGCATTCGATTGGAGGTCACGATGTTGAGGCGCTTCCTGAAATTTGCAGCGAGGCACAATTTGATTAGAATCCGCTCCTTGCTAAAAAAAACTCTTATCGTTCTAGGTTTCCCCGACGCAGAGCCAATAACAGATCAGGCCAAGTAGACCTGGCTGAGGGTTACCTGGAAAATCATGTGGACATTTCTGGTCGCTTAAATTTCATAAAAAGTAGCTTGTGCAATGACCATTGATACTGATGAATTAAAAATTTCCGTCCCGCATGAAACAATGCATCGAAAGTGTTACCCCATTCTGTATTGATTATCCTTACCTGATGATGAATTCATTAAAAAGAAGATACTTCCCATACTAAACAAAAACCAAAAGAGTAAACGAGGCTATTACCCTGAAATTAATAATAGAAATTTCGGGAAGAAATGTTACAAGGGTAGTTACAAATAATGATAACAAAGATTTGAAAGCCGACAGAGTTGGAAAATATTTTATGACAAAAACACGGGCTTACCCCAAGATTTTCCATGCCGTATCATGCAGTAATAAATGGAATGGTCTAGAAGGCACTCGAAATGAACCATAAGTATAATGGGGAATGCCTGATTACCAGAAGTGGTGACTCAAGCAGGTGTATATCCACCTAATCCCTTTGATATATACCCTTCAAGCACCATTGACCAGGATCTAAGATGGAGATGACTTGAGAACTTATGAAACCGTGATGTCTCCAATAGACATTTATAGTCTCGTCAGGAAATACAATATAAGAACAAAAACTTATCCGATTGGATCATCATATCTGACTCTGTGAGATCATGACTCAATTACTTCAATAATTGAAATTAAATTTGGATCCTAACTTCGTCGCAATTCTATATGATCAATTAGTAGTAGGAGTAGAAAATATTGATAGTAATGATTTGGGCATGTACTTTTGATCGGAGCTGAGTTGAGAAACTAAATCGTTTCCGTACAAGAACATCTCAAAGTTATGTATTCAATATTTTCTTACGTGACTAGATGGATGCACTCTTGACACTAGCATTCATATGGAGAGGTTTTGAGCACATTTCACATTCGGTAGCAAAATGACCATTCAAGAACGTACAATTGCTACACTGCTCCTTAAAAGCGTGGTCACTTTTCTTGGATAAATTTGGACAATCACAAAGCTCGCATTTGTCTATAGATGAAGGGTTTTCGGTGTAATAACATACGGGACAGCACCAATGGGTACGATCAATTTCTAATGGACGCCCCTTATCTAGTATCGGTGTGTTATGACCCCACATTGACACACCCACCTTACATGGCGGCGATCTGGGTCTACGAGGTGAATTATGGCTAACGCTGTTCCGTTTGTATGACCAATTTCCATCTATCGAGTCTGTATTTCCTGCTTTTGTACTCTGTTCATCATACCTTCTGTACCTTCTTCCCCGCTCAAAACGCGAAATAGACGCTGACTCGGCAACCTTTATGGGAGGGTATTCGTCGTCATTAAAAACTCTATCAGTTTGAGGAGTAAACTGTGAGTGATGGAAAGATTTTTCTGTATCTTTCTCATGCAATGCTCGAGTAGGTACACTTCGACTGTTATGTTTTCTTACCTCTTCCTCGATTGCAGCACAAAATTCTTCATAATGTATCATAGATTTATTAGTACGATTGGAGAAATCGTCTAAAACTCTTGACATTTCATGATCGTTCTGCAACAAATCAAGTCTTGATAAAATCTCCTTAAATTTCATGGCATTCACAATACCATCACAATTTGTGTCATACTTGGATAACAAATTTTTGGGACAACGATTTTCATCGCTGAGACGGATGTATCTTTCTATCACTCTCAAAGATAAGTAGGGTTTACCACCATTCACATCGCGTTTATATCGAGCACCTGATGTAGATGAGACATGCTCCATCATCCTACAGAATCTGAAGTAATCCACCTTGTCATCCTCAGGTCGACCCAGCAAATGATGAAGAACCTTAATTTCGTTGGAACTTACTGTAATCATTAACCTTTCGAGAATTTCCACAAAGAAATGAAAGGATACATAGCCAGTGTCGTTGTCAAATTCTTGAAATTGACGCAACAAGGAAAATTGATGCCCGTCATATTTAACTTTATCTTCGATCGCCGCGTTGACTCTGTCAACAATAGAAGACATTACTTTCTCCTTAGGAGTGAAATTGAAGGCTTTATGGTCATCATCATAACCTGCATATGGGGTGCTCAAATGATAGCCAGATGGTGTGGTTATGCTTGTTCTCCCATAATCAAATCCAATAGTGGATCCCATTGGCGATAATGGCAAAGGAATGTCATTATTTGATGTTCGACGAATAAAATCAACGGCTTTTCTATTATCTCCATTGTCTCGCAAATTGGTTTGCAGCAACCAATTCATTTCATTGTAGAATATGGACCCATCTTTGTTAACTGCGTTGACCGGAAGTAGTTCTTTAACGGTCTCGACGTCTGACAAGGAAATATCTGTGGCCCCTATGATGTGAAATATATGTTTCATTTCATCGCATGTGACTGTGCCTGAAAATTTGCTGTCGAATAAGGTACAAACTGCGAGAAATGATCGCCCTGCAAAACTAGATGCCATCGCTGCCTCCTGAAGACGCAAAAGGACATATTCAGCTTTGTTGAAGGAAGTACTGGACGAGTCAGATCCAAGTAATCTACAAAATTTTTCGTAGTCCACGCGGTGATTATCATGCCCTTTATTCTTTCGAATTGTATCAATCAAGCGACGTATCTCACTTGCCGTTAGTGAATCATGAAGACCACTTTTGCGACAAAAAGATCGGAATCTTTCTTCTGGTACAATACCAGATAAATTTTGATCGGTGCGCCTGAAAAATCTTCGCACAGCAGCTCGCACAGCGTCCACATGTGATTCACTACTCGATGCGCTCTCGGGGACAACATCTTGTAAAACTGTGCTCACCTTTCTGTACAATTCATGTTCAGTTATGACCTTCTTTTGAATGAATACATTATCTTCTTCATCCATACCAGTCATGTCCTTATTCTTTGGAGAATTCAATTTTTTCTCAGGGGATAGTACGTGCAACCCAAATTCCTCGATATCGAGGAGTCCATCCTTACTTCCGTCCAACTCATCGAACAATTTGCTGATCATTCTAGGCGTCCAATCTCGCTCAGACTTCAATCTCATACGCTTCAAAGCAGATTTAAATTCAGATATAGTTATATTACCGTCACTATCTTTGTCCATTCTTTTCATTATCTTCTTAAATCTCATAATTTCTGTCCCAAATTTGGACTTCATGCCATCCATCGCACCAGTAAAATTTAGTTCCTCGGATAAATTGAATTTCAATTGTTCATATAGCTTACCCTCACGTTTTTTTCGTTCTTGGAGGATTCCATGGAAGGCCCTCCCCATTCGAATTGCATTGTGGCATAAAGCTGAGTAATCCACCCGGCTTTCATTTTCTTTCCATGCCTCGCATTTCTCGATAAATTCTTCGCAACCGGAGTCAAATTGTGCTCTAGTCATGACACTTCGAAGTCCCATTTCTGTCAACAAGCTCCAGAAATCTTCGATTAAAATAGTATTCACCGAAATTCCTGGTGCAGTGATCTCATTATCAGTACAGGCCGCTTCAAGGTCAGTAATAACACCCTCAGGGTCACTTTTATCCTGCTTGTAGGCTTCTTTCCATAAGAACCACAGAAGCCAGTCCGCATCAGCATTACGCGTGATAACAACAGGAGGAGTACTACTTGTAATGCCATAATCATCATCGAAGTCTTCCAGCTTGGTACCAATTTTGTCTCCATCACCACCACCGATAGCATCGTTCTCACAAAACGCTGCGAGGTCATCTACGACAATGTAGCCCTTCTTCGATCGATCGAATAGCTCTAGGAATAATGGGAAGGCATTATCAGATAGACCATCAACTACTCGAAGCTTCATCAACATTTTCTTGAATTCATCAGCATCTACAGTTCCAGAGCCATCTATATCAAATAATCCAAAAACTGAATCATAATCCAATTTTTTCTTACCCTGGCTAAATCGTTTAACTTCTACGCGCAGCATAGATTGCAACTCTCGAGCGATGATATCCACTGGAACACTTTCACCTACCCTCGTAGACATTACATGTCCTACACATATGTGACAGATGTTATGAAAGAAAGAATTCATTCGAATACCAATACTACCAGGTTCAGCAAAAGTGTCTCCAGTGAAAATCCCAAGACTCACCCACTCTTCAAGATTCAACATCGAAGATGCCGCCAGCCTCCTTCCATTGTAGGCATCTTCTATACCATTCTTGAGTTGAACAACACTCACAACATCATGAGAAACTTTGTCAGTAGCGCCACTGGATGGATCGTAAAAACCCTTCTTGATACTGTTGATCACTTTTTTTAATTCGTTCTGAAAATCTGCTGCCAGCATGGGGTCCTCTGATCCATTCCTACGTAGGAATTCTCTGTGCACTTTATACGCTGTAACAATTTTCTCCATCAATTGCTTTTCAAGGATATTACAAATCTCTCCATATAATCTACAGGTACTGCCAGAAAATTTCTGCAAGTCTAATCGGCTTATTTTCCCCTCCTTCTCAGGGGCGATAAGGTATGCGAGTAATTTACATTCCGAAAAATCCAGTCTACACTTATTCCTCGCCATGATATTGTAGACATCTTCTGCACTAAGGAAACCGGGGAAGTCCATATGCGTAGTCTTCTGATGCATATACTTAATTTTTTTCCACACAGAATCCAACAACAGACCGTAGTCTTTGCCTTTTATTTTGGAAGAATTCCTCTGAATCCAAGAGCGCATAGTAACAGCATATTCTCTCAATCGATGGCCTTGTTTACGATGAAATTGAGGTTCTTCTCTCATGAATTTAATAAAATCCTTTTCTTCTACGCGATCAGACTCATCACCCCTCATCAATTTCAGTATTCTTCTTAATTCTTTTTCGTCCACAAAAATTTCCAGGCAATCCATTAAAGTTGCCAGATCATAGTATGAAAATACGCCGTCACCAAGTGTGTTGACCATTGAAAATACATCGCTCAGAGCTCTGTTACTACGAAGACAGGTCCTTTCTTTACTATCAATACCCAAACTCATCCCATTTCTCATCCTTTCACATACCATGTCAAGTTCAAGATCTGTCAGGCCAAGAACTTCAATAAACTCGTCCCTATCAATATGACCGTCGATAGATACATCGAAATTATAGAACACAATAGAAACATCTTGTGGATCTAAACCAATTCCAACTTCATGTAGAACATTAGCAAGACGAGCCTCGTTGAATACTCCAGTGAAAAATGACAACTTTGAAAACTTGTTATACATCGCCGCCATATCAGACTGAGAGTGACGAATTACAGACGGACTAGTACCACCATGCAAGAGATTATCCTTCTCAGAAATTATGTTTATTTGTGTTTCCTTACTTATATCACTGAGTGGAACGTAATTACGCAAAGCCATGCGTGCAATTTGTGTTATGTTGGCACGTCTATCCTCATCACTGTGCGAATTCTGTGCTCGTGAACCAGTTTGCATGTTACCAGCTACTCGGGCTCTCACCGGAAGATACCACAAAAATACATCACATTGACTACCAAACATCCTTCTGCCAAAATTTGCTCCCTCTATTTTACTCCATCCAGCACCAGGGGATAGATGAATGGGGCTGTTGTTATCTCTGATTCTACCCATGGTAGTTCTTAAGTCCAATAATGAATCCATTTCCTCTTCGTCATTTCGAGCCCGATGTATCCAAACGTATTGCCCTGAAACTGGAATCGACAAACATGTAAATCCTGCAATTACAAGTGAGGTAGATGTATTTGTATGCTCAAGCTGAATTGAAGTTATGGGCTTTAAACGACCCGTGCAAGTTCCATCCTTTCTCCTCCAAATCCAAATGCTTTGTCCTCTACCGAACGAACCAGTGGCCAATGCTTCGCCCGTCGGATTACTTTTATTGTTGTTAGAGTCGTGTGAAATGTGTGTATAACCTCTTGAGATAAGTTCTGCATCTTGCTCCCTGGAGTTGCTAATCTTTATGTCGACGATGGCTTGAGGATTCTTCCCTCCTAAAATTCTCTTCGCATCGGCCGACTGAGCCAATACAAATCCTATGAAATCTTCGAAAGAAACATTACCATCACCATCTACATCAAACAGGTCATGAATTACCATATTGTCCGCCCTACTAATGATGAATTTAATAGCATCTTCTTCACTCTCTTCATCATCGAGCATAGATTCTGCGAACTCGTGAAATTTGTCTCTGTCAGCAAATGTGTCCTTACTTTTATCACGAAGTAAATGCTGCTTGAAACAGTTCGAATATTCTTGAATGTCATCATGGTCTTTACTGTTACCATATGTCTTTATTATTTCTTTCCGCAGATTCAATGCAAGCATACGCGCATTTGTGGCATCTTTCTGTGCGAAATCAACTAATGATTGCAACGACAATTCACTATCACCTCTAGTATCACACAATTCGAAAACTTCGTCCAAATCAGACGTCCTCATTCTAATTGACTTCTCCATAGACAACATAGATTTGAAGGTTTCCGCCGGGATGAACTTACTAGTTTTGCCGTTTATGGTTTTGATCTTGGCAGAAGCACTAAATAGAGAATCAAAATACTCAGCAACTGTTTTGCCTGCATCTGCTGCAGCAATGCGCACATAATAGCGAAAATCCTCCACTATAGGATCATCAGGCTTCTTTGAATCACCCAGCAGTAAAGGCATTTTTTTAATCATGTAACGATAATATTATGTCATTATTTTTTCACTCCCTCTTTTTTTAACGATCTTTCCCTCCTCCCAACACTCTGCAATACTTCTGGGGGTACCAGAAATATAATAAATAAGAAGAGTGCTTTTTTGCTTACATTACACGCGACTTAGGTCATTTCTTAACACGCGACTTCCTTATACGGAAGTAAAAGTAAAAGTACTGTCGGAGTACCTTATAATAGACACTACTAATTAAGAGTCCGGTTTGCTCCATCTCATATCCCCAGTCAATTTTTTAATTAGAAAAAAAAAAAAAGCGCCTTTAAAAAGCGCTTTGTAAAAAAAGCGCCTTTAAAAAGCGCTTTCTTAATTAAATTATCTTATCTTGAGAACCAATTTTGAAAATTCATTCTCGTCTCTGCTGGTTTGCTTTATATACATATGGATTTACATCAGACGCACAGTCACACACAGACACACAGAGACACACACAGACACAGAGACGCACACAGACACAGAGACAGACAGAGGAGACAAAGGAGACAGAGGAGACAGAGAGAGAGCAGTGTGACCCTCTGCATCTCGAACGATTCCTTACCATTTTCTCCAATAGAGCTATCGCTCATCGTCGCTAAAACGTCCGTGAACGTGGCAGATGTCGAAACTGATATAGAACGTATCTCCCCAACCATCCAACGTACAGAGGTAAGGATTGTGTCTAATCCCCCACGTTGGTATACATTTAGCTTATTATATACATCAATAGGTGCAGTAGAGGTCGAAATAGGAGCGACCTTCCATGAATTATCAATTCAATATATCATACAAGGGTCCATAGTGTATTTTCTTTCCAATTCAGGCGTCTAATGATGAATTAGCCGTCAATATAGTGATCAATCAATGATCATCGTTCTCCGCTGTTCTGTTCTCATGTTGAAGCGATGACACCACACACCACACACCACACATACTCAAATATATAGAACTATTTTTATCGCTCTCCTGGTGAGCACGTGGCAACTTAGTGTGTTCGCACTCACCCTCACTCTCCTAAACTACTCACCCACTATCACTAATTCAATGCGCTGTTGGTGGCACGAGCAGCTGCAGGATTTTCTCACTTATATATCTAAGCACTCTTGGTCTAGGCAAAAATCCATAGAACGAACTGTTTGACTGTTTGAGCACATCATAATCAATCTTTTGTAGAGATGCCGAAAGCAGACTATCACGCCCCAAACCCCCATCAAGCAGTTTCTGTTCTTCAGCAACTCACCAACGTTGTTGTGGATCCTGATCTCTTGATATCGAATCCTAGAGGCGTTGCCATAAGCAAGGAAGAGCTCGAAAATGCCTTTAGATTTTTGGACGTTGATGGCAAGGGTACAATCAATTTGCATACACTGAGGAAGAGTCTAAGTATATTCTTTCCCGATATATCTTTGCGAGATCTTAAATTCTTAATGAATAATAGCAGGGATCTTTCTGTCGAGGATTTGTGGGAACTTCTCGAAAACAATGAAATAACCAACTTTGATCCAGTCGCTGAGGCATATTCCGTTTACGACTTGGAGGGAAGAGGAAGTTTAGATGCTGGGAAATTAAACGACCTGTTCATTTCTTTTGGACTAGGAGAAATATCTTCTCACGAGATGGAACTGTTACATAAAACGGCAGACATGGATGGTGACGGCGTGGTATCTCTCCTCGACTTCCGCTCGTTATTAGAATCGTCAAAGAATCAACCTGCCAGGAAAGGTGTGATGAGAAGGGAAGAACGATGTGGAGACACGCCAACTCAGAATGTTTTGGACGCAGAAGAATCTCAAGTAACGACAGGACATTCTCTAGATGAAATCAAATCGATGTCAATATTGGAGGTGCATTCCTTAGTGAAAATGCACGAGGAAGACGAATTAGAGAGTAAATAAGCATGTTTCTTAAGTAGACATGATATTGAAATGTAGTCTCTGTTGAGATGTTGCATGAGATACTCTGAGTAAATAGCCAGACATGTGACCTCACCTAGAGAACACAGTTTGAGAAACTGGGGCGACCAGCGCTTACAGTTGGCTATGAGGATGATCATTGATCAAATGGTACAGCATCGACAATGTATATAATGCAGTCGATGGTGGAAAACACGTCAACGCAGCCCATCTGTCTTAATGATAATAATTGTTATAGTGGTAGTAGTCAGATGAATCTACTGAATTAACTGTGAACAACGAAGGAGATAATGAAAGTCGAGATAATCCAAATAATACAGGAGACGTATCGGATGAGGAATACTTTGCATACTTCAGATCAAGATATATGTGTGTTATCATAGTGAATCCTAGTGTAACAAAAAAAGGTGAAATATGAATCGTTGGGATAATATGAAGAATACTTTACTAGCAGTGATTGTTTTGACTACTAGTATCCACGCACCTGCTTCCAAAAAAGTAATATACTCGCTGTACTGGAGCGGACTTCGAAAATGGTTGCACATAGAAGAGGCTTTGATATTGTGCAACATATAGAAGTAGATGCACCTATGTTTCGTGAAGTATATTATGCGTATGTCCTGGCACAGATACTGATTATAATTAAATGCTATCTATATTGTTATATTTGGGATATAGCATTTCTTCTTGTTATCTAGAACACATAAAGTATCTATCAGTTGCATCACAATATCCATCCATATCCCAACTTTTACCCTCAATTCTAAATTTGCCGTCTTGTTTAGTAGATGTAACACCATATGGTTGTGGCGGCGTAGTACCATTATCAAGCCATATTTTTTAAATTTATGTTTAGTTTTAAAAAATGGCTCAGTTACACTTACGTAATCTAATTTATGACGCGGGAATGGTGCAATACGGTTCTAGTTTTTGAGATTGATTTTATGGTCCGATTTGCACTTTCCACTGGTGCAGAATTCCGCCATTATTGGATTATTTACTTGGTACTCACCTACAATCATAATTGGGGTATAAAAGTATACTGTTATGAATGAAGGGGGTACGAGACTTGTTTGCCACTGATTAGAACGAGCATGTACGCTCCCTTAGTATCGCTAGATATCTGCAAACTTTGATGTATTTGACGACTTTAGATATCTTCCTCTTGGTTGCATCTCTGTACGGGTTCGCTGCTTCGATGTGAGTACACATCCCAAGACAGCCCAGATGACTGATGAATGTGTAGCAGGCTTCACTATTCCTGTTGTTAAATATCCTAAAGAACATTCAAACGGAGTCATCTAGCACACTACTACTTTTTATCCGGGAAAGTTGAATTGAGGTTGTCTATTTCCTGCTGCTTTAGATTTTTGGGGATGTTGTCAATTATTCCGATCGGAGGTAGTAGTCATCAAAGAACGTAAAGGATACAACAGTTCAATGTGGTATTTGTGATGGTTACAATTTACTGTGAGTTACCATGATGGAGTTAGTGTGAGATGCATCAGCAGGATAGATCATTTGCGTTCATGAACAAAGAACGCTATAGGAGCAACGAGCCAGACGAACTTTTTCCTGTCTGTATTTACACAAACATTGCTTCGATTTATTTGTATATCATACTGGCATTGAATATGGATTGCAATTTTCTGAGTTGTGACAAATCAAACCCCAAATCTTGCACACTTCCTTGTTGCAATTGGAGGTGGTAGTGTTACTATTTTCTGTTATTTTCACAACATCCATGATAGTTCCTCGGGTGTATAGTCCAGTTACAGGACTGGACACAATTGATGAGTAAGGAGTGGAAAGTGTGAGTCCAGAAAGTGTAGAACATAAATTTTGAGCATGTATTTGGAAATGATCCATGGCGATGTCTTGTTCTCGTTGACCCTTACTTCAAATACGAAGGAGCAGTGTATCAGTGTCGAGTACTGGACTTTTTCTCCCTGGGGGAATTTTGAGCAGTATTTTTATTCTCAGGTCATATTTTGTGCTGTAGAACTTTTATTTCGTTTATCGCCTTGCCAGCGTGTCCTTGAACTTGAAACATTGTGCTTCTTCTGAGTGAATTAAAGTGATCGGTAATTGAGGATTGAAGGGTGTTCCAACCATGTAGGCCATCATTTAGTACCTAATTGTTATTTTTTTAGACTCAGGTGCTACCAAAAGTTGTCATGGAGTTGAAGTTAAACTAAACAGTGAAAAAAAAATAAGCAAAATAGAAGAGCCTCACCAATCTAAATTGCAAACTGTTAGTACTATTGCGGACAAAATGACATCGAAAAAAGTACCGTCCTTTTGCAATTCTTGTTATCAGTAGTATGATTGGCACCATAAAAATACAAAAAAAAACATCGCTTTATATGCCATGCACCATTAAGTAAATGAATACCCGAAAGGTTTGCTAGTTTTAGTTTTAGAAACTGGGGAGAAGGGTAGTAGGTATGGGAATTTTGGAATAACGAAAGACGAAAGTTTCTAATTTCTAATTTCTAAGCTTTTTTTTTCTCTTCACAATCTATTTATTCGCATCTTCGTTGCTTACCTGCGTCTTTCCTTCTACAAATGTCAGGCACACTTCCAGCGTAGAAGATAAAAGTTTGGTCCATTGGTGCCTCCAGGGCGACTTTAGCGGATACAGGGAATCGGTTGAGGGGGGCAAGCAGGAATAGGACTTTTTTTGCCTCATTTTTGATATAGTAAAAAGTTCACACGGGACTCGACTTTTGTTTAATAGGGAGTTTTTATTGCGCAAAGATAGTAGGGTACGGGTAGGATAGGGTAGGGCGATAGTGTGAAAGCTAAGTACACTACTGTAAGCAACGTAACTTCTCGCTTGCTTCGATCCGCGCTTTCAGTCTTTCACCTACTTAACACAACTCTTTAATGGTTACTTTAGTCATGATCACGATCACGATGGGTGTGTCGATGGCCCACGTATCTGTTCTTGGACTAATGAAAATGTGACCCATATCGATAGGTATTGGCTTCTCTCATTAGGTAAGTCAAAAACTGTCGATTTAAAAGGGTAATTGTTTACATTTATGAATAGCTTATGAAGAGAGCTTTCTAATGCATATCTTCTTTACCCTTTTGAATTGACAGATCTTGAGATATGCCGGAAACAAAAGATGACAAAGCGATTCG
>JACLAD010012144.1_pt1 | contig 13549 bp, 9 predicted proteins | sample 8027901 | NCBI WGS metagenome assembly JACLAD01 (sample SAMN15725071, study PRJNA655200) | protist metagenome | isolation source: fluorescence activated cell sorting (FACS) single amplified genomes of... | place: Spain: Blaines Bay Microbial Observatory, Mediterranean Sea | collected 2016-07-05
CAAGGCGAGGCCATAAAAGGTCAAAAGGGGGCCCTCCAACGCTTTTTCACGCCAGGTTTCACCATTTTGGTGAAATGGAAAAGCAATGTAAATCCATGTCTAAATTGACATGTTGGCAAAGAGGCGAAGATTCCGTTTCGTTTGGCCTCCTCTTCTTTGTGCCCTGCTCCCCTGACCCCGCTGCGGACGATGTCAGCGAAGACGGGCACGCTGCAGCAGCAGCTGGAGACATTGCAGCAATCCCTGAAGGACAAACTTGGCGAGCAGCGCCGCTTATCGGATCGGCTGCGGGAGAAGCTGGTCGGTTCGGGCTCAGCGGGCATCGGCCTGATAGAAAATAGCCGTCTCACGACGAAGAACCTGCAGGCGGCGATCGTCGCCTCGAAGCAGCCGGGATACTTTCAGTACTATGAGGCGCCGGACTCGGTGAGGAAGATCAATCGGGAGAGGGAGGTGCACGTGCTTCAGAAACAGATTGCACGGGCGGAGCGCGAGTTGACACAGCTAAAGGTGGAGCTGGCAAAAGTAAAGAAGCAGATCAAGGCGTCGCAGAAGGGCGGAGACGCTACGATGAACACTCTGGAGCAGTGGTTTGCCTCGGGCACGACGCAGTACGTGGCAGGGAAGCCGATCAATTGTTATGGCAAGCCCGAGCGACCAGGCGTGGACGGTTGGTTGACGGAGTTTGTGCCGGCGCCAAAGGTGTATGGCGGGACTCCTCACCACCAGGCTTTTAAGACGAAGTCGTCGACCATGAAGATGGGGCGGATGATGAAGTGACGTAAAGGACAAGTGCACGATTCATCCCGTACAGTACTACATAAATCCGCTGAAAAATCAGGGCACGCGCGTGCCTTTCTCGCCTACTTTTTGGTGTCTTCTTTATTTAATACCTCAGATCCTGGTTCTAAGATCGATCACGTCGGTGTCGGGAAAAAGATGTTGGACGCATGGTGCTCCCGGAGATATCCGGGGCCCATTTCGCTGTATTCCGCCGCCGTCACGCTCGCCCGGGCAAAGAGCGAGGGCGGGAGCCGGGCCAGGGAAGCCGCGCCGCGCCAGGCGTCAATCACCGGGTCCGCCGCGGTTGTAACCCGGGAGGGCGCCCAGTGGAACGGCCGCAACGACGGCACGAGCACCCGAAGCCGCCGGGCAAGGGACGGTAGCAGCCACCCGCCACCGCAGACGAAGACATCGCTCAGCGGGTCCGCGACGAGGCCCGCTGGAAGTTGCCGAAGACGTGCTAGAACGTGGTCGTCGCCGCCGCCACGACGGCGCCGGTTACCGGCATCCTCCTCCTCCTGCTGCTGCTCCCGCTGCTCCCGCTGCCGCGATCTCAAGGCGTGCTCGATGTGGGTCTGCAGGTGGCCGAGTGTCTCCCCGAGGCCGGTCTGCTCGATGCCTGCGATGGTCGGCTGCAGCAAAATCTCCCCGGCCAGCACCCGCTCCGTGCCAAGCGTCACCTGGTAATCCTCTGCCCCGAGCACTCGCTCCTCGCGACCCCGCAGCATCTCCACCACGTCGTCGTCGACACGGCCATACGTGGAGATAGCGGTGGCGACAGCTCCCCCCGATGCCTCCCCCGCGGACGACGAGGCAGTAGAGGAGGAGGCCGCGCCAGAGGAGGCGGCAGCGGCCATAGATACATCGCCGCCGCTGCTGGCCGCGGCGGCCTCGGCGAGGCGGCGGCGGCGGCGTTCGTCGTCGTCCTTCTGCTGCCACTGTAGCACCGCATCCAACGCCCGGGGATGTGCCCGGTCGTGGTCGGCGAGCTGTTCGTTGGCCTCACCCAGGTCGTCTTCGTCCTTGGCAGTCTGCTCAAGGGCCGCGTCGCTCGTCGGCCGATCGATGGCACGGTACACGTCCCAGTCATCGTCATTTCGGCCAAACCCGTCGTCAGGCTCCTCCTTGTCTCCGCCGCCGCCGCCGCCGCCGCCGCCGCCTCCCTTCTTCCCTCGACTGCCATCCGGGCCGCGCGCCCTCTTGCGGGGTCCGCCGCGCGACCTGCCGTCTTCCCCGTCGTCCTTGCCGCCCTTCCCGCCGAGCTGTGCGATGATCCGCATGCGCCGTTTCGAGGCATCCGACCGGCGGTCGCTGAGCTCCGCGAAGTACTGTTTCCTTCGGGCGATGCGGTCGAGCACTCCCTGCCGCGCTTTGCACAGCTGCAGCAACCGCTCCACCGGATGTTCCTCCGCCCACCGCGCCTCCGCCGCCTTCTTTTTGGCGTTCTCCGCGTCCGCCGCCATCCGCTCCTCCCGCTTCTTCTGCCGCGCCGCGGCCGCCGCCTTGAGCGCACGAAGCTGTTTTGCCTTGCGAGGGTCGAGGGCGGCGATGCGCGCAGCCTCCGCTGCTTTGGCCGCGTCGTTGTCGCCCCGGTCTTCGCGCTCGCGCACGGCCAAGAAGGCCAGCAGCGCGCAGTATGGGCCCGCGGCCGCCGCAGCGGATGCAACCGCGCTTGCCATGGCTGCCGTGGACTGTTGCTGCTCCTTGTTCGAGATTGCGCGGGAGGCCTCTGGAGATCCGTCGGAGGAGGGCTGTGGGGAGGGCTTCGGGGACTGTTGCCGCCACCCATCCGTCGCCGCGGCGGCAGTAGCAGCAGCCCCCGTCGCGGGTTTGCTCGCCGGGGGCGGGGACAACTTCAACTTTAGTTTAAGACCAGCACCCCTGCCGGCGCTAGCGGCCGCTCCCGGCGCCGCCACTTTTGCGGCAGCATTGCGGCCACTGCTGCGTGCGGGCGTTACAGCCGGGGCCGCCGCCAACGACGATGACGTCGCTGACGCCGCCGCCGCGGCGGCGGCGGCGCCAGCACCACCAGCACCACCAGCACCACCAGCAGGCTTTTCGTCCCGGCGGGCCCAGGGCAGCAGGCGGTCACGCTCACGGGCAGCGTTCACCGCTCCAAGTGCCTCGGCGTGGGCAAAGCGCAGGGCCTGCCAGCTGTCGGTCACCGAAGTGGCCGGCATGCCCGGTATGGCGCCTGGCGGGGGGGCACCTGCCGCTTTCGAAGACGAGAAAGAACCGCCGCCGCCGCCGCCGCCGCCGCCGCCGCCCGCACCGTCGTTGCCGGTGGCGGCGTCCATAGCTGCCGCAGCCGCCGCCGCGCCGTATCCCCCCTTTCCGTCAAGAAGATCACCGAGGTCGTCGAGCGACTCGGAGGCTTTCTCACGAAGTTCGGGCAGCGGCTCTAGTTCCGGTGCCCCCACCTTAAAGTCGGCTGCGACAAGACGCCGCACCACTGCCATCTCGCTGAGAAGCTCGCCTTGGCCGCTGTCGTCGTCGTCGTCGTCGTCGTCGTCGTCGTCGTCGTCGTCGTCGTCGTCATCGACGGCCTTCTTCTTTTTCTTCTTCGTTTTGCGCTTCTTCCGCTTCGGCCCGTCGCCGTCATCGTCGTCGTCATCATCGTCATCATCGTTGTCGTCATCGTCGTCGTCATCCTTATCGTCCACAACCACCTGCTTCGCAATCGCCCGTGCCGCCTTCAACACCTTGGCCCCCAGAGACTCGAGCCGAATGAGCCGAGCCTCCATCCCTTCTAGCTTCTTGATACGCCGCAAACGGCCTTGCTCCTGCAGCCGCAGCCCGGCCTGCTTGCGCGCCTCCGCCTTCCTCGACTCCACCGCCGCCACCTCCGCCGCCGACGGGCCGGAAAGAGGATTCCATGGCAACTGCAGTACCACCGGGTCGCTAGCAGCCCTCCGCGGCGACGGCGGCGGCAGTTCGGCATTCTCCTCGCCTTGCCCCCCCTTCTTCATTTGCTTCATGCCCGCCGGAACCGGAACCGGGAAGACGTGCGACGGCTGCCCATCACCGGCGCCGTCACCTCCTCCTCCACCTCCTCCTCCCCCGGCACGTTTCCTCCGCCGGGCGTCAAGGGTCGCGTTCTCGGCCTGGACGGCAGCCGCGTGCGTTGCCCACAGCGACGTGGACGGGTCTAGCTCCTCCGACACGAAGGCATATTCGCTGAAGATGGCGCTGACCCGGGCGGGATGCAGCGCACCGCGGTGCTGCGGGTACCGCAGGTGCAGCCGCTGACGAAAGTACTCATGGCCATGCATAGCCCCCACGTCAATGCGCTTACACAAAGATCCGCCGTAGACGCCCCGCAGCATGCTCTGGTGCACAGCACTACTGTTGTTGCTGCTGCTGCTGCTGCTGCTGCTGGCTTCTCCGCCTCCACCTCGTACTCCACCATCACCTCCTGCTCCTCCTCCTCCTCCTCCTCCTCCGGTGCCGACGATTATGTCGTCGTCTTCGCTCATCACCGGGATAATGTAGGTGCTCTGGTAGCCGCACGACACAATCACCGACGCACCTGATGCTTCTGCTCCTGTCCCGGACCCGCTAGCGGCTAGATCCCAGACGCGCCGGTTGTAGCCGTAGCTAAAGAGCGCGTCGACTCCGCAGGCTACGGAGGGAACGCCGTAGGTCTCGTAGAGAAGTTCGTACATCTTTGACCGGCTGTGATTTGGGTTGCACAGGGCCTCGGTGATGACGATGGGATGATCCACAGACCCGCCCGCCGCTACACTTGGGGCTACCACTACAACCGTCTCTCCGTTGGGTGCAGCATCGGTAGCAGCTGCGCCAGGTACGCCAGGTGCGCCGCCGCCGCCGCCACCGCTCACTACTCCGATCGACGCAAATGCATGGTCAAGAATATGCTCCTGCGTGTCGAAATGGTATACGACGTCCTGCGCAAAAGGTGATCGCACCGCTAGCCGCGTTAAGTGCGGGTCGAAGTCGAGCACCTCCTGCCCCACGAGGTGGCCGGTCTCGTCGTCGCGGCGAACCCGGGGCTTGCCCACGATCGAGACGAAGGATGACGACGGCGACTCATCCGTGGACCACCCAGCTCGGCACCAGTATGAACCATTGTCTACAACGATTGCTCTCGTCGACATGATATATCAGGCGGTGGTTACCGTTGACCCTGCTTCAAGACAAGAGGAGGGAGGACCCGAGGGGGGAGAGACCGCGGAGGGCCTCCGGACACCCTTCTCAAGTTTGAGGCGGAAAATAAAAGCTCATTTCGGCCGAAAGGATCAAATTAGGTAGGTTGTCGGTTTTCGAAACCGAAATAAGCGGAACGAAACTGAAAATCGAAGGAGGAACGAAGGAGAGTTTGCCGAGCACCATGGCGAGGGGCCTTTTGGTTTTGGCCGCTTTTGGCCTTTTGGCTGCCCTTTGCTTGGTGGCACCTGCCGAGTCGGTGGAAATGCGCAAGCTCGTCGGCGCGCAGGGCCGACGAGTGGCCACTTCGCTGCGTGCAAAGGGCGACTCGGGGGACGGCGGCGATGGCGACAGCGGGGAGAGCGGGGAGTCGGGCATGTCGGAAGATGAGGCGGACGCCAAGGAGGAGGAGAACGCCGAGCTGCTCAACAAGGTGAAGGAGATGGCGGCGCAGCACCGTGAGGCGCAGGAGGAGCTTAGCCAGGCGCTGAAGGGCAACAACAAGATGACCGCTGAGGCGAAGGCCGTGGCGTTGAAGCGCGGCGCGACGGCCGACTCGACCGATTCTGCGCTCAAGAACTCGGTGTCGGCCAATGACGCCGCGGTGAAGGCGCTGGAGAAGTCGAAGGAGACCCACAAGAAACTGGTGGAGGCGAAGCAGGCGGCCGGGATCGCTCTCGGCGGCGGCAACAAGGCCGGCAAGATCGGTGCCATCATCTGCCGGAAGAAGTTGAAGCGCAAGGAGAAGAAGGCGATGAAGCTGGCGAAGAAGGCCCACGAGCAGGCGGCCAAGGCCTGGGCGGCGAGCCAGTTCCTGAAGCTCAAGCTGCAGAAGGCCCATGCGCTGGCGGTGGCCGCCAAGGACACCAAGTCCCGCGACAACATGGACAAGATGCTGGACCGCTCGAAGAAGGCAACGGAGGCGGCGCAGAAGGCACGGGAGGACGCCATCAAGGCGAAGGCGGAGGCCGATAAGACCCAGGCCGAGGCCGACGACCTACGCGAGGACGCCTCCCGCATCGCCGACGAGTGCGCCTTCCTCCTCGCCGAGCACAACATTGCGAGCCTCGGGTGGAAGGGCGTCCAGCTACCCAAGGGAGAGAAGACGGAGCCGGCCAGCCAGCAGGAGGAACCCACGGTCGACCAGGCCAAGACGCCCACCAAAGCCGTCGACGCCCTGGAGGCGGATGCCACCTCAAAGCTGATCGGGGCTGCGGCCCCCGCCGCGGCCGCCGACGCGAGGCCCGACGGCGTCGACGGGAGCCAGGGCATTGATCTCGGCGCGCCGGCGCCGGCCACACCCGGAGCCACGCAGCTGCCCTCGGAGTCGGTGCAGGCGGAAGCCCAGAAGTTGCTGGTGAGTTCGACGCCTTGCTCTGAGTAGAGAGTTCGTTTGAAATTCGTTGTTGGATGTGCCCGTATCAATAGAGCTCTCCCGGCTTCCGTCGCTTGTCTGGGAGCAAATTGTCTGACTCATGTCGATGTTACGTCTGCTGCTGTGCGGCGGTATTTTAAAACTGCCTTTTGTCAGGGCCAAGAGGAGGAGGCATCGCCCTCGCAGAAGAGTCCGGAAGACCCTAGCCCTGGCGCGCTGCCGAAGGAATCCATCGCTGAGAAGGTCGAAGGGGTGGCGGAGAGGGCAGACGCCGACGCCAAGCTGAAGAAGGCGAAATAGGTACTGTATCGCGAGAGTTAAGGCATTATGAGAAGCCAAAAAGGAAAGAGCTCTTTGTGGTTGATTCATGCTGGTTCTCCCTGGAGTGGAGCTATCCCGTATTCGCGGTGGTCCCTGCCGCAACCTCACCCTCGCTCTTCTTCCTCACGGTCACCACGACTGCGTCGCCCTGGCGTAAGATTCCAGCATTCAGCGGAGTCAGATAGAGCCCGAATTTGGTTCCGCTCTTGTCCCATCCTTCGTAGGCCGCATCGGCGTGGCTGAAGCGGTACTTTGCCAAGACACGGCTGAGCCACCGCGTCGCGTCGACGGCGCCCGTTTCTTGGTCTGTATGGACGAGGCTGCACCGGGTGCACGGCCGCTCGACGCGGAAGCGGATCCCTCCGTCGTTTACACCGCCGCTGCCGTCCGTCGGGCGCGCGTGCGGCGGGCCCACCCAGATCTCAAGCCACTCGTCCTCCGCGTGGGGTGGGAGCGGGATGCCGCCGTCGAGCATGCCCCCGACGACGAGGTTGGGGCGGAAGCGCGCAATGCTGACCTCCGGGAGCCCCGCTTCGCACATCCGCCGGTTGAGCTCCAGCAACGAGCTCTCCGTCACCATCAAAATGGTCCCGCCGTCGTCGAGCGGGACTGGCGGGGATGGTGCCGATGCCGTTGCAACAGGGGTAGTAGTAAACCACTGGCGCAGGAAGCCGTGGAACAGCGGGCGGGAAGGACGCCAGTCAAACCACTCGGCTTGCTCTACGGCCTGCCCATTGTTCCCCGGCACGGACATGACTAACTGGCAGCCTTCCAGACCGGAAAGGCGGTCAAACCAGGCGCCGGCGGCACTGTTCTGGAGGCTGGTAGGAGCGTCCCCTTCCCATAGATTGCACACCAAAGGAGCGGCGGAGGAGTCGCCACGCACCTGCACTTGCACCGCTAGCGGCTCCAAGCCCGGCGCGGACAATCGCAATAGCTCCGGTGGCGGGGTTATGCCAGGCATGCCGCCTGAGGTCGGCAGCGATTCGCCTTCGTCCACTCGGATCGTGGCCATCATCGGCACACCTTTGCCGCCGTTGCCCTGGCGCTTCTCCTTAACCCTTTGACTCAGAACCACGCCATCCTTGTCCACCCACATGAACGCCCTGTCGCCCTCGAGCGGGCCCAAGGCGTGGGCCACCCGTCGTGACTCGCTATCGACTCCTCCGCAGCTCTTGATCGGATAGTGGGTGATGCGCATAAGGCTCAACTGGAGTCCATCTCGCTCCTCTTCCGTGGTCGCAGTAGCAAGGCTAACGGAGGACGAGGATGCCGCTGTTCTTCGATGGACTCCGGTCGGATTTGATGCCGCTGTCAATCGATGCCGCTGTTCTTCGTCCTCGCCATCAACGACAACGAAGTCCCACGACGAGGTGAGGCCAACGAGAGATGCGACGCCAGCGGCGGCTGCAACGAGGCCGGCCGCGGGCAAAAGCCGCGGGCTCGCGCCGCGGATGAACGCCATTGGCTTTCGTCGAGCGAGGAAGAACGCGGCGCCAGCAGAAAAGGGGCTCTCGTCTCTCGTCCCACCATGAACATGATGATGTGCGGGCTCCTCCTCGTCCTTCCCCTTGCTCTGCTCCTTTCTGTTCTTGGCCGCTGGGCGCTGGTTCAGACTGTCCGCTCGTGCTGGATGCTGCCTTCGACCTGGCTGCCTCGAGAGGCCCTGGAGGCAATCGAGTCGGAGGCGTGGGAGAAATGGGAGGACGAAAATCAGCTGCCTCCCGTCATTCCGGCCTCGCCGATACCTCTGCTTCTTCCCCAGCATCGCCCGGAAGACGTCGACCTTAGCCGCCCGCTGCTCATGAAGGGATTATTTGATGAACTGGAGCTCGGGCGTCCGGACCGCAAGCTTTCGCTGGACGGACTAAGCCGTCCACCGCTTGCTGAATTGAAAATTGACTACTTCACCGACGCGAGGCGAGCCAACACGGTGCCCGATGCGGTCGCACCTCTTGCCGACATCGTCAAGAACATCACTTCCGGCGGGCCTCAGAAGTTTGGAACGCAGTGGATCGTTGAGAAGTTCCCCGAGTTGGTCGCCGAGATTGCCCTCCCTCGTGTCAGAGAGATATTCGGAGACAGATTTCGGCCGGAACACTGTGTTAAACCCCTGGGTGGAATTTTGCCGGCCTTGACGACTGTTCCCGTGTTCATGGCCTCGGGGGGGCGTAAGGAACCCGCCACTATTTCGACTACCGCCACGACGAAGACACGGCCACGCACTGATCTACATTGTGAGCCGATCGGGAACGTGGTTGCGCAGCTCTCGGGCCGGAAGAGGTGGACGCTCGTGTCCCCCCAACACTACAAACTTCTTCGGCCGGCGGTGGCGCCCGATGGCCGAGCCTACTTCTTCTCCAGGCTCGACCCGCTGGACCCAGCAGCGCTGAGCGGTGTGCCGCGATACGAGGTAATTACTGAGCGCGGCGACGGGCTATGGGTTCCGCCGTGGACGTGGCATCGCGTCGATTATGTCGAGGACGAAGTCGCGCTGTCAGCCTCGCTCTTCCATTTCCGGCCAACAGAGTTCGTGCGCAACAACCCGCTGTTTTCCGGGTTGCTGGTGCCAAACCTGATTAAGGAATTGCTGGGTGTAAAGACGCAGTGAGTGATTTGGCAATAATGATAACATCTCGATGCGAAAGCAGCTTTTTCTCCAAGTAACTCAGCCAGTGGTCGCCTTACTTGGTGTACCGGTGCCTCGAGCAACCGGTGGAGCCGGCTGTGCGCTGCCACTATCACCCGGCGCCGGGGCAGGTGCAGGAGTCGTAGAGCCGGCAGCGGCAGGGCCGGCAGCTTGCCCACCTTGGGAAGCATCTCCGTCGTCCTCGAGCCCGTCGTCCGCCGCGTCAAACGCTCCAACCCCCGTCTTAATGTCCTCGTTTGTAAGCGCGGCATCCATCTTGCCGGACTTCCACTCCGAGTCCTGGGCTAGCTCCGCCTGCGTCTCCAGGACCGTCTGCACGTGCTCCAGCGTCCCCTTTGGCACCCACCCGCCGTTTGGGCCCTTGATGGTGACTGGCGGCCGTACCCGGGTCGCCGCCCAGTCCGCGTCGTCGGCTTGCGGCGTAAAACTAGCCGCCGTGCCGTTCTTTTCAACGCAGGGGACGCCCGGCAAGGCGGGACCTCCGATGCACTTGTCCAAGGACCACGCGTAGCAAAAGGCGAGGTAGTCGTACCAGTGACGGCAGCAGTGCCTCACCCTATCGGTCGCCGGACATCGCGGTGCAAACCGCGCACGGCAAGCCATGGTCTTCGCCTCGACGCAGCGGGCATGGCAGGCCGCCGCCTTTTCCTGGATGCATTGTTCTGCCTCCTCCGTGCACCTCTTCGTTTCCTCGTCAATGCATCTGCGTTCGTCCGGCAGCTCAGCGCCAGGCAGAGGGCCCGGCACCTTGGCCTTCGGCACCTTGGCCACATGCTGCGTAAAGTTTCGGAGCACCTTGGCGACCACCTTCTCGCCAATGGCGCCTCCGGTCATGCCCGTCGCCCCCGTCGCTCCCGTCGCTCCCGTCATGCCTGTCGCGCCAGTCATGCCTGTGCTGCCTGTCATCCCACCGGTGGCTCCACCAGTCATGCCGCCGGTTGCGCTGCCGCCCGCGCCGCGTGGCCCGCCGGGTTTCGCAAACCGCAGCTTCTTCTTACCGGAAGCGGCGGCGTTGGTGGCAGTTGCGTTGGCCTTGCCCTTGTTGGAAGATGACTTTTTGTACTTCTTTGGCGTCGTCGTCGTCGTCGTCGTCGTCGCCTTTGCAGCGGACGGCCCAAGGCCACGCTGCTGCAAGCCGTCTCGCCGCGAGAGCAGCAGCCGCCGGAGGTCAGTCACGGACGTCAAAGACGCGGACAGCGCCGCCGAGTTCGAGGACCGCGCGTGGTGGCGTGTTGCATGCGTGCTCGTTGTCTCTGCAAGACTGTCTACTGACAGGGGAGACGATGATGGTACGAACAGAAGGACCAGCAGGAGGGCGAACACACACCCAGCAGCAGGACGAGAGAGGACGGGAGGGCGGCCCATCTTCATTTTGGGCAGCCTCTTCGATTCCTCCCTCGTCTCTCCGAAACAGCTGAAAATCAAAATCCAAAATCGAACTCAAACTCGGTTTCGATTTTGCGAGGACCGCAACCGAAAAAAAAAGGGAGCAGAACACACGTTGAGAGCCGCTTGGCTTCTGGCAAAAAAAAGCAGCTCTCTCGTTCCGCCATGGCCTCACGGCGCAAGCGGCATGTAGCCAAGACTTACGTATCACCCTATGTGCAGCGCCTAAGCGCCCGCAGGGACTTACCTCCGGGCATTTTCCCCCGGGTGCCGGCGTCGAAGCAGACGAGGAGCCTGCCGGCGCTGGACCGGGTGGGGCGGCGCTCATCGCAGGACGGGCAGTGGCAGCTGGCAGGCGACCGAGCAATAGACGAGGACGACGGCGGAGATCCGGCAGGTATGCGGGGCGGGGCCTCATTGTTGGGTCCGGCGTCGTCAGTAGTGGCAGCAGCGCCGGCGGCGGCAGCGGGGAATCGTGGTCCGGTGCGGGTGCCTACCGGTGAGCTGGAGATGAAGGAAGGCAAGAGCGGCGGCGCTGCTGCGGGCACACCTGCGACGACGACGAATCGCGGCAAGAAGGAGCGCTCGCGGTCGCCTTCACCGGCACCTTCGCCCGATGGCGGTGTCGGCGACGAGTCCATGGATGGCAATCTCGCCGAGCTGGAGCGAGTGCTTCAGGACGCCGGGGGTAGCGACGGCAACGGCGGGAGCCGTGGTCGCCGTCCCTCCGACGAACTCGACCCCATGTTCGTGACCGCCCAGAACGTGCCGAGCGACCCGCAGTCTCGGCGCGCCTCGACGGTCTCGACCCATCGTGCGAGCGCGCCGCTCATCCGGATCGAGGAGGGGCTGATGGAGCAGGTCCCGGCGGGGGGCGACCCGAGGAGCGAGCGTGAGCGGTTGGTGGCGGCGCTGAGGGAGCGCATTGGGTACATCAAGGACCGGTTCATGACGCTCCGGCACATCGCCGCCCTCGACGCCGCCACGGCGAGGGAGGGCGGCTGGGACGCGGAGGCCATCGAGATGGAGATGGTGTGGCTCAAGGCTGAGCTGAAGGACCAGAAGGACAAGCTGATGGCGGCCCTCTCGGCCGCCGCCAACGGCAGCGACCCGGCGGTCGAGACACCGCGGTTGCGGCTGCCGGCCCAAACGCGCCGCTACGCGGGGCAGCCGGACCTGACCGACCCGGTCAACGCGCAGCTGTGGCGCCTGTGCAAGGATCTCGACTTCCACCTTGCGGAGCGCCAGGCCCTCGTCAACGCGCCCTATCTCTCCGAGGACGGGGGCGTCACACCCATCGGGAGCCTTGGCCGCTTGGACGGAGGCGCATCCGCCGTGTCGATGGACGGCGGGATGAGCGGGATGATGGGCGGCGGCGGATATTCCTCCCCGTACGGAGAGGGAGCGGGCGTGTCGCCGCAGCGCAGCATAGATGATCATGTGGTCGCCGCTAGCGGCGGCGGCGGCGGCGGCGGCGGCGGCGGCGTCAGCGCACCGGATAGCCTCGGCTCCAATTTGTCACTAGTCCCCAGGCGGGAAGGAGGCAGCGGCTCCCAATTCGACTCTGTGACCCCGTCCTCATCCCTGGGGTCGTTGCCCCCGCGGGGCAGCATATCGTTGAGGAGGTCGCGTGGGTACGGGGGGGCGCGGCGCAGGGCACCGGACCGGGGCTGGGGCACCCGCCCGCCGCCTCCCTTCCTGCCGTACTCGCCCTCCGTCATCGTGCACCTTCCGAAGTCGATCTCCAGCATCCAGCCGGCGACACCCATCGCCCCCCTCTTCGCGGATCGCGCCACCACCGGCGAGTACTCCCCCACCTACAAGCAGCGGGCGCGGCGTTGCGATGAACAGACCCTCAGCAACATACGGGCCTCGTACCACGCCCTAAAGAAGATCGCACGGCTCCGCGACGAGAACACGCTGGCCGAGGCTGGATGGGACGCCCAAGGGATCCAGGTAGGGAATCATGAAGGCCGATGATGGAACGGCAGCGTAACTTTGCCGCCCTGATGAAACGGCAGGGAAAACTCCCCCGCTTGAACACTGCGATGCGTGTGCCCTACAACTGCTGCTCCACACACAACTGCAGACACTGACGCTGGCTCTTCTTTGGCTTGTGCGCATTCTAATTTGAACCTTGCGCGTGCTCCTACCAGCGAGAAATGTGGAAGCTAGAGGCCGAACTGGTAGAGTGCGAGCGCGAGAAACGGTTCCGGATGCGTCGCAGAGCAGCAAGGCTTGAAAACCATGGGAAGGAGTGGATATGACTACTGCCGTTCCGGGGGAGAGCTGTGGATAGATAGATAATAGTACTTGACTTGTGTCATCTGCCTTCTGCCTCCCTCGTCCTCGTCCTTCTCATCGCCGGGCTCTGGCCTTGAACGACGCAGGCGCTCGGCTTGAGCCGGCGTCACCACTGGTGGTAGCAGGAAAGAGTTGATCGAAGAGCTTCCGTTTGCGTCTCAGATGGGCTTCCATCACGGTCTCGCTCGTAGATGACGACGACGACGACGACCCGGCGGCGCCGCCGGGCCCTCCTCCGCCCTTCGTGCGACCGTCGCCGCCGCCTTCCTCATCGTCTTCTTCGAGGGCACCAGCGGGGTTCGCCTGTGAAGGGAAGGAAAGGAGGGTCGCGGATCCCGTTCCATGGTTTCCCGAGCGGCAGAGGGCGAAAGCCAAAGAGATCAAAACCAGTTGCATGCCGGTCAGATACAAGGATACAAATGTCGCGAGCGCGGCGCAACGATAGCGATCGGGCTTCAAGCAGCACTCTCGCGAGCCCCGCGCTCCTCCTACCAGTGCTTACAACTCACGTCCGGGACTGGGTCATTCGAGAGGAAGACCAGTTCCCCCGGCTGCTGCGGCGG
>JACLAD010006031.1_pt1 | contig 13540 bp, 13 predicted proteins | sample 8027901 | NCBI WGS metagenome assembly JACLAD01 (sample SAMN15725071, study PRJNA655200) | protist metagenome | isolation source: fluorescence activated cell sorting (FACS) single amplified genomes of... | place: Spain: Blaines Bay Microbial Observatory, Mediterranean Sea | collected 2016-07-05
TCCAGCGAGCCCGAGGAGGAAGGACAGATCGCGAGTCCTTGACTCCCTCGTTCGGTGTTTTAGCTTCAAAATGGTGCGCGTGCTATCATGTTGTCCTCTGAAACATCGAGGCTGACCTGCGGGATCTGAAACTGTGCAGGCTGATGCTGGGCACTCCAAACGATCAATTGCGATGTGCAAGCGGAAAGAAAGGTACACTACCCACCGGTAGTGTGCCAGCTACTGGGCTCATCGATACTCACTAGGGCGACAACAAGAGGCTGCTGAGAGCACTACTTGAATGCATCGATCTCCTGTATGAGTCTGGAGCTAAAGTCTGTAACCTGCGTTGAGAGAAATGAGAGCTGTGGAGCATTCGCAGCATGGGAAACTAGGCACCGACATGGCCCCGAGCACTGTTCCATCTTCGCGAAGTCTCACGTGGACAGTGTCCTCCTCCTCCTCCCTTTTGCCGACCATGATGATGTAGTTGTACTGGGCAATCTGTAAACATACATCATTTAATCACATTTGTGGCTGTGATGGTCTGGCCTGAGCTTCACGAACTTTCTTCTTTACGGTGTTTGCCTGCAAAGACATGCAACCACGATGAATCATCATCAAACTCCCACAGCACGAGCTACTGACAGCACACCGAGTCATCCACATCAACATAGATTCGTGAAGCTCGAAGCGCATCTGCAACTTGGTGTGCGTATTCGTCCTGATTCTGCGATACCTGCATCGATCAGCGCGATGTCAAGGTCGGACCACGACTTTTCTGGTGTTCGGAAACAAACACATTACCGTACACACACAAACTTGACGGGGACTGAGCCATAGTGGCCACCTGCCAGCGAGGCTGCATCAAGCTGGTCGAGTAGGCACTCTTTCTCAGTCTTGCAGGTGAAGCAGCTGCTGGTGCACCTTCCTGCATAATGCTCAGCCAGCATCGCTAGCATTCTCTCCACGGATCCCAGTAGAGCACGATGAATGAGTACGGGAGTTTTCATACCACCGTCCTCGCTGTCATAGCGGAGGTCAAATTGCCGTGGAAGCTGAGAGTGCACCGAATGTCAATGATGACTGATCCAATGTCTGCATTGTGCACTGCACCTGGAAATCGAGTTGCACGGTAGCACATTGATGCTGACGACCTAGAGCATCGGAAACCGCTACATCGATTTTGGGACCATAGAATGCACCATCGCCTGTAAGGGCCACTGTTTTTGGGAGCTTCGACAACGAATCGAGGATTAGACCACATGTATAGGCATGGCAGCCCACCAGGATTCAGCTCCCAGCTAGTTCCAAAACCAGCCAGAGACTCCTGCAGGGCATTCTAGGGGACAGGCACGCGTGGTTAGTAATGACTGATTCTGAAGAGGCTGTGCAACCTCGGCTGCATCCCAAAGGTCAACATCTCCCACAAAACTGCCACAATCGTGAAATGAGCGCGACGATGCTGTGCTCAACGTTGCCCCCAAAGTTTTCGCTACATGCATGTGGTGCACCTTTCTGGACGGGTCGACAGTCGCAACTGGAAGTTGTCGCCAAACCCAAGAGTCGTATACGTCCATCTAAAGCACAGAGAAGTCACGAGGGGGCAGGAATCCCAGCAGTATTGGGAGAGGAGTGAGACCGTAGGAATTCCAGCGTGGAAGTTACTTCGTCCGCCACCTGACGGCATCAAGCAAAAAGGGTTGTTGCACTCCATACCGAATGAAACGCTGAGACCTGATCGTCTCTACAGAAGATATGGGCGTCGTCTTGGTGAAAACTGCGCAACCTGGTGAGTCCCCGCAGAGCCCCAGACACCTATGGGCATTGTCACAGGATCGACATGGGTGAATCTGCACGCTCACCTCGTTGCGATGCAAGGTTCCGAAATCTGCTAGACGAAGCGGTAGTGCCCTATATGACCTGTGGACGTTGTGAGGGTGGGTCGCATCGCGCAGTGGAGCAAATACAGTACCACACACCTTTTATGTGCTCCGAAAATGAGGCAATGAGCGGGGCAATTCATCGGCTTCAGCCCATACTCGACACCTTCGTCATCGACACACATGCCGTCAACAACATGTTATGCAGTGTATTGATGTGCTACCCTCTGCGAAGTCTTCCTCTGCTGCTCCCACCACACCAAACATGTCGTCGCGATAATGCTGCATACGGCACCAAATGTGAGGCATGGGTGCAAAACACATGGCGCAGCGATGACGCCTGCCAATGTCCAGATGTCTCCCAGAGCTGCGGAAAATAAAAGTGAGCGGCGGTGTTGGTTCAGGTGAACTCGTCGCTGGGGAGCTCGGGCCTGCGTGTCGAACAGCTGGGGCGTCACCACCTCCACCGGGCGAGCAGTGAAGAGCATAGGCACAAGAGGGCACCAACACCTCCTCGAAGCCACGATCTCTGTAGGCTCGTCGCATGAAATCAAGCAGAGCATTTCTTATTCGTGTACCATGGGGAAGAAATATGGCGTTCCCAGGACTGCCAAACACACAGAGCACCCTGGTCATAGCAGTTTGGACCACCGATCACGACTGCGAAATTCGGACCTATGTGGATGAAACATCCAGAGCTTCTGTGCCGTACCGATCCGACGATGGTCACGCTTCTCTGCCTGATGAAGGCGTGCTCACTTACGGTATGTCCTACAGGGAGGGGGGACCTCTTCTTGGAGATGCTGCCACTCCTGCACAAAACATAATCAGCGAGCATCAAATAACGTTAACCAGCAACTCTTGCATCGCTCTGATGAAGGCGTCACGACACCAACGAGATTATGACATGTCTGAAGACCTTCAGCTCTGATGCTTTCGGGAATGCAATGCCATACACGCGTTGTAGTTGCATCTATCACATCAATCAGCACAAGCCACCTTCAGTGTGCATGTGTGCAACTGCTCCATTTCACCTCCTGATCACCACCTTTCCAATGTACGGCTGATAATCGCAGCAGTGAAATTGCCTTCGTGGCAGTGTTGAAAGACGATAGCATTCGCGAGCCTGAGAAGAAGAAGGAGACTGAGAAACTCATCAGCAGTATGCCCCAAGAGAAGTTCGCAAAGCTTATGAACCTCGGCAAGAAAATCACTGATTTCAGTCTCGACACGACAGCCCAGTTTGCTGAGGATACACTCGAGGAGGAAGGACAGATCGCGAGTCCTTGACTCCCTCGTTCGGTGTTTTAGCTTGAAAATGGTGCGCGTGCTATCATGTTGTCCTCTGAAACATCGAGGCTGACCTGCGGGATCTGAAATTGTGCAGGCTGACGCTGGAGGTGCCGGAGGGCGCAAAGCGCCGATGATCAATAAGCAGATCTATGAATATCGTGCGGTGAGCAGTCGACCACAGCCCTCGACCGACCTGTGCGCTGGTCGCTCACCTCGACTACTGCTGCCAGAATTCCAACCTTGTGCTCACCACCGATCAGCGTCACTCTCGCAACGATGAGCCTTCCGGTGAGGTCGAGACCCTGCACGGCAAGATGACGGGGTGAGTCGCTCCCCCACCAGCGCCCGGCGAGGCACCTCACGACCTCTGCCGTTCATAGGATGAAAATGGGAGACCGCGTCGCTTACGGACGATCCATGGAGTTCAAGGAAATGCAGGAGGCAGCAGAGGCGAAGCGGAACAAGAAGCGGGAGAAGGGTGAGCGAGTGGCCAGGGCCGGTGCGAAGCGTGCCAAGAAGGTCAGTGCTGGGGTTCGACCCTTGAACTACCAGTGACGAGAGAGAGAATAGCACGAGGCACTGCAGTGCTGACCAGGTTTTGTCGTTGCAGGAAGAAGCGACCGTCTTCGACGATGTGGAGGCGGGCACCTACCGACCCAAAACAGAGGAGACGCGGGGTGCATACGAGTTGATGCTCAGTTTCGTACAGGGGCAGCTCGGGGATCACCCACAGGAGATTCTTCGTGGTGCAGTGCACGAGGTGCTGGCAGTGTTGAAAGACGATAGCATTCGCGAGCCTGAGAAGAAGAAGGAGACTGAGAAACTCATCAGCAGTATGCCCCAAGAGAAGTTCGCAAAGCTTATGAACCTCGGCAAGAAAATCACTGATTTCAGTCTCGACACGACAGCCCAGTTTGCTGAGGATACACTCGAGGAGGAACTCGTGAGTGTTGTTTTCAATGACGACGACGATGACGAGGACGACGAGGAGGAGTACGACGAGGCCGGAAATATCCCATGCTACCCCGTGGCCCTCCGAATGAATGACTGTGCTGGTGACAGATCCGCGACGACGAGGAGCGTGGTGCAGATGCACTCGACAAAAAAGCTGGAGATGAGGATGGTGAGGAGGAGGATGCGGCACTGGAGATGAATGTCGATGACGATGACGACGACGACACCAGCGGCATCCCCAACATTCCTGCTCGCGACATCGATGCATTCTACTTGCAGCGCGAGATTGGTGAGTAGATGAGCGCCACCATATGCACTAATTGTGGTGGTTTTGTTACAGGTAAGTACTACCCTGATGCTATCGAGGCACAGAACAAAACGAAGGAGACCCTGGATGTGCTCGCTGAGGACGATGCTCGTGAGTGCGAGAACAAACTGGTGATAATTCCCGAATGTGCTTTTCGGCCTGTTGTGATGCTGTCCCATTGCACAGGTGATGCTGCTTGATTTCGACAAGTTCGATCTGATCAAAATGCTGATGAAGAACCGTATCAAACTCCTTTGGTGCACGAGGCTTGGGCAGGCACAGGATGAGGCAGAGAAACAGAAGATTGAGGACACCATGCGCGAGAGCGACGAATTGCAGCCCATTCTCGATGCTCTGCACGACACACGTGACATTGGCAAAGTCAACAAAACTCGTGATGCGGAAAAACGCACTCGCAGGGAAGCCAGAGAGGCCCAGCGTGATGCCGACAAAGACAAGTCGTCCAAGACCATCAAGGACCTCGATGTAGAACTCATTGATGGTGAGATGAAAGTTGCTCCTCGTCAAGTCGTCGAGCTGGACAATCTCGAGTTCGAGCAGGGAGGTCGCCTCATGTCCAACAAGAAGTGTGAGCTACCCGAGGGTTCTACTCGCACACAGCACAAAGGTTACGAGGAGGTCAATGTCCCCGGTTTGAAGGCCGCACCAATGAGACCCGACGAGAAGTTGAAGGCCATCGTTGACCTTCCTGACTGGATGCAGCCAGCTTTCAAGGGTATGAAGAACCTCAATCGTGTGCAGTCGAAGGTTTACGATACTGCTATCAATTCGCCGGAAAATATGCTTATCTGTGCACCAACTGGAGCAGGCAAGACAAACATTGCCATGCTGTCCATGCTTCATACCCTCATGAATCATCGTGACGAAGAAGGCAACTTCAACCTGGATGGGTTCAAGATCGTTTACATTGCACCGATGAAGTCTCTCGTCCAGGAGATGGTGATTGGTTTCGGCCAGCGCCTGGAGCTCTTCGGAATCAAGGTCAAGGAGCTTTCTGGTGATAATCAGCTCACAAAGCAGCAGATTGACGAGACACAAGTCATCATTACCACTCCAGAGAAGTGGGATATTGTCACCCGCAAGAGCGGCGACCGCACTTACACCCAGGCGGTGAAGCTGGTCATCATCGACGAGATCCATCTGCTCCACGACACTCGTGGAACTGTTCTCGAGTCCATCGTTGCGAGGACGCTCCGTCAGATTGAATCCACTCAGGACCTCGTGCGTATCGTCGGCCTCTCTGCCACTCTGCCCAACTACGAGGATGTGGCAAAATTCATCCGTGTCAAACCCGAGTCTGGCCTCTTCTACTTCGATGGCTCGTACCGCCCCGTCCCTCTGCAGCAGACTTACATTGGGGTGACAGAAAGGAAGCCCCTCAAGCGCTTCAATCTCATGAATGAGCTCACCTACGAGAAAGTTATCGAGCATGCTGGCAAGAATCAGGTCCTGGTCTTTGTGCACACACGAAAGGACACTGGCAAAACTGCTCGCATGATTCGTGATATGGCACTGGAGCACGACCAGCTGGGCACGTTTCTGAAGGAAGACAGTTCGCGTGAGATTCTGCAGACTGAGGCTGAGAATGTCAAAAGTTCCGAGCTGCAGGATTTGCTACCCTATGGTTTTGCCATGCACCATGCTGGTATGACTCGCACCGACCGCACCCTGGTCGAAGATCTGTTTGCAGACAACCACATCCAGGTGCTGGTGTGCACTGCCACCCTGGCATGGGGTGTGAATTTGCCAGCACACACAGTGATCATCAAGGGAACCCAAATCTACAATCCAGAGAAGGGTGCCTGGGTGGAGCTGTCTCCACTGGATGTCATGCAGATGATGGGACGTGCTGGCCGTCCTCAGTACGATGCTGCAGGAGAGGGTATCATCATCACAACTCACAACGAGCTGCAGTTCTATCTCTCGCTTCTGAACCAGCAGCTTCCCATTGAATCGCAGTTGATCAGCAGGTTGCCTGACATGCTGAATGCTGAGGTTGTCCTGGGCACTGTGCGAAGCATTGATGAGGCCGCTGCTTGGCTCGGTTACTCCTACTTGTATGTTCGCATGCTCAAGAATGCCCCTCTGTATGGTTTCTTGGATGAAGATCCTCAGGACCCATCCATGGTGCAACATCGTGTTGACATGGCGCACTCTGCTGCTCTCATGCTGGACAAACACAATCTGCTCAAGTATGATCGCCGCAGTGGTGTGCTGCAAGCCACAGACCTGGGACGTGTGGCATCCCACTTTTACATCACGCACAAGACCATGAACGTGTTCAACTCATTCCTGAAGCCCACCACCTCCGATATTGAGCTGTTCCGTGTATTTGCCCTTGCCGACGAATTCAAATATCTGGTCGTGCGCGAGGAAGAGAAGCTGGAGCTGCAGAAGCTCCTGGATCGTGTGCCAATTCCAGTGAAGGAATCCCTGGACGAGCCTATCGCCAAGGTGAACGTGCTGCTTCAAGCGTACATCTCCCGATTGAAGATGGATGGCTTTGCCCTCGGGTCCGACATGATTTACGTTCAGCAGAGCGCAGGTCGTATTATGCGAGCTTTGTACGAGATTGTGATTCGTCGTGGATGGGCTGGCCTTGCCAACACGGCATTGAATGTCTGCAAGATGATTGATAAGCGAATGTGGAGCACCCAGTCTCCACTGCGTCAGTTCCGCGGTATCCCAGAGGATATCATCAAGAAAATCGAGAAGAAGGACTTCCCATGGGAGCGCCTGTACGACCTGCCACCCGAGGGAATTGGTGAGCTTATTGCTTTCCCCAAGATGGGTCGCACCATCCACAAGTACGTTCACCAGTTCCCTCGCCTCGATCTGTCTGCTCACGTGCAACCGATTACACGGGGTATCCTTCGAGTGGACCTTACCCTGACTCCAGATTTCCAATGGAATGCTAAGGTGCATGGTGTTGCCGAGACCTTCTGGGTCTTCGTGGAAGATGTGGACGGTGAAACAATCCTCCATCACGAGTATTTCATCCTGAAGGCCCGCTTTGCCGAGGATGAGCACAATCTCACCTTCACAGTGCCGATCTACGATCCCCTTCCACCACAGTATTTCTTGCGAGTGGTATCGGATCGCTGGCTGAACTGTGAGGCCTTGCTGCCCATCTCCTTCCGTCACCTGATTCTCCCAGAGAAATACCCACCTCACACCGAGTTGCTCGATCTTCAGCCTCTGCCGATCAGCGCGCTGCGCAACCCCAAGTTCGAAAAACTCTACGAGGGCAAGTTCGAGCATTTCAATGCCATCCAGACACAGGTCTTCACGACACTGTACACAACTAGCGACAATGTGCTCATTGGTGCTCCAACCTCGTCGGGAAAGACCTGCTGTGCTGAGTTCGCGATTCTGCACATGCTCCAGGAGAATCCCGAGGGGCGCTGTGTGTACATTGCACCACTGGAGGCAATGTCGACAGTGAGATACAAGGACTGGGTCGACAAGTTCAACAAGAATCTCGGTGTCGAGGTGGTCGAGCTTACTGGGGAATCATCAGTGGACTTGAAGCTTCTGGAGAAGGGCCAGATCGTGATTGCCACCCCTGAGCGATGGGATATCATGTCCCGACGATGGAAGCAACGCAAGAATGTCCAGAATGTGGCTCTGTTCATTGTGGATGAGCTACACCTTATCGGTGGTGCCCCTGGCCCCGCCCTGGAGGTGGTCACGAGCAGGATGCGCTTCATCGCCTCCCAGACTGACAAGCCAATCCGCGTTGTGGCTCTGTCTGCATCCCTGGCCAATGCGGGAGACCTCGGTGATTGGATTGGTTGCTCATCACATGGGCTCTTCAACTTTGACCCCTCAGTGCGAACCATCCCGCTCGAAATTTCGATTACAGGAAACGACATCCCCAACTTCGGTGCGCGCATGCTCGCTTTCTCGAAGCCGACCTTCAACGCAATCTGGCACCATGCCGAAGACAAGCCAGCAATTGTTTTCGTGCCGAATCGGAAGCTCACAAGGTCGTACGCGCTGGACATCATGACATTCGCTACTTCCGACGGAAAGCCCAAACAATTCTTGCATCTTCCAGAGGATGACATTCAGCAATACGCTGACAAAGTGAAAGACAAGGCACTGAAGGAGACACTTATTGCTGGTGTGGGCTTCCTGCATCAGGCCATGTCTGTGGAGGAGAGGGACCTGGTGTCGAGCCTCTTCAAAGCTGGAGCTATTCAAGTTCTTGTGGCCGAGGCTGCTCTGTGCTGGGGCATGGACGATGAGAGCCACCTCGTGGTCGTTGCCGGTACTTCGCACTACAATGGCCGCGAGCAGCGCTACACCGAGTACCCGATTGCCGATATGCTCCAGATGCTCGGTCGGGCATCCAGGCCGCTGATCGATGCGAGCGGCAAGGCTGTGGTGCTTTGCCATGGGCCTAAGAAGGATTTCTACAAGAAGTTCTTGTATGAGCCACTCCCAGTAGAGTCCCATCTGGATCACTTCATCAATGATCACATGAATGCAGAGGTTGTGACCAAGACCATTGAGAACAAGCAGGACGCTGTAGACTACCTCACATGGACCTTCGTGTACCGACGGCTCACCCAGAACCCGAACTACTACAATCTGCATGGTGTCTCTCACCGTCACCTTTCGGACTTCCTGTCAGAGCTGGTCGAGAACACTATCCAAGACTTGGAGGAAGCCAAGGCCATCACTGTGGAGGACGATGTCGATGTGGCTGCGTTGAATCTGGGTATGATTGCCGCATACTATTACATTAAGTACACAACACTGGAGCTCTTCTCATCGTCGCTTACTGAGAAGACTAAAATGAAGGGGCTCATTGAGATCATGTGTTCGGCAAGCGAATTCGAGGACCTCGAGATCCGCCACACCGAGGAAAAGACCCTGAAGCAGATCGCAGGGCATCTGCCCATCAAGGTGGATGTAGGCAAGCGCATGGAGCCTCACACCAAGGCCAACATTCTCCTCCAAGCACATTTCAGTCGCCTGGATTTGTCTGCAGATCTGATGCTCGACCAGAAGAAGGTGCTGGAGGATGCCTTGAGGCTGTTGCAGGCAATGGTGGATGTCATCAGTAGTAGTGGCTGGCTGAACCCAGCATTGGCAGCAATGGAGTTGTCGCAGATGATCACACAGGCCATGTGGGACAAGGATAGCAGCCTGCTCCAGTTGCCATTCTTCGACAAGGACCTGGCCAAGGCCTGCGAGAAGGAGAAGGAGGTGGAGAGCATCTTCGATCTCATGGAGCTCGAGGACGAAGACCGTAATAACCTACTGAGCTTCGGCAGCCGAGAGATGTCGGCAGTGGCGAGGGCATGCAATCGGTACCCCAACGTGGATCTCAGCTTCGAGGTGGAGGATAAGGACGAGATCGGCGAGGGTGACCAGGTTGTGATTGTCGTTGAGCTAGAGCGCGAGGCAGAGGAGGCACCGGGACCAGTGATTGCGCCTCACTACCCTAAGCGCAAGGACGAGGGATGGTGGGTCGTGGTGGGTGATGTAAAGAAGAACTCGCTGGTGGCCATCAAGAGGGTGCCGCTCCAGTTGCGCTCCAAGGTCAAGGTCGACTTTGTTGCTCCAGAGCAGGGAGTGCACGAGTATGTGCTGTACTTCATGTGTGACTCGTACCTCGGATGCGACCAGGAGTACGAGTTCAAGCTGGATGTGGGAGAGGCTGGAGAGGACGATGACGACGACGACGACGAGGATGACGAGTGAGAGCCCGCAACTGGTCGCCCCCAGCCCCGCGCCCCAGGGAGGGGGCGGCGCGCGGCGGCGTAGCGCAAGAGCCCCACCCCCGGGCCAGGGCCCTATGTACCGGGCGGGCCCCCGGTCGATAGATCCGCAGTAATATGCCATCCCTGATGTTTTCCGCGTGCCGTGACATTGTACCTTTAATACAGCTGATGATGGCGATGTCAGATGGAAGAGCAAATCTTTCTCCTCAGCTCGTGAGTTCGACGAGCAACGCGTGCGAATGCCAATACGCGTTGAAGAATCCTGATCATGATTCGAACGTCACCCGCGACCTCTCGCACACGAAGTGGGAATCTAACTGCCGGGACAAAATGGCGCGAGTTTTCAATGTTAATGGCTTCGAATTCACAAAGCACCCCAGGAGCCCCCATGGTGCACCCGGTCTTCCGCGATGAGCTGGGCAGTGCGTATGCGTTCTGGCCGCATAGAATAAAACCCATCTGGACTACATTAGCTCGTGCAGTGCACACAATACTTGAGATGCAGACTCCACATGTGCCTTCATTGTAGAAAGTGATTGCCTTCAGCTACCACATGGCCTCGCACTCTTGCATTAAAGGGTTATTACAAGCGCTCAGTGCCAGCGTTGGCGATCTGCCCGCGGGCTAGACCACAACAATGTGACAACATACAGGCGTTGTATAGCCATGCATACCTTTATAGTTATGGCAGTAAGTGTACCCCTGCCGCTGCGCGGTTACCCACCGGTCTCGAGGCCATTTTCATGACCAGACAGTGGCTTGGCCCTGGAGTTAATTAAGAAACTCTACAACGAATTCAAAAAAGGAGACACAAGCATCACAGATCTATGAAAAACATGATCATGAAGTTACAATCTAAGACCGAGCCATACATATGGCTTTAATATGTGCGCTTTGTGATATTGATTTCAAGTTTGTGAGCGACTTAAGCTTGAATTGGGACACGGGGGGGGCAAAACTTTCTGCGCCCCTCGACCCCACCACATGCCAGCCCAGCAGGCTCCTTCATTTCGGCCATGCAGCGGCTAGCGTACGGCTAGCGCTGGGTTTCTTATCTGGAGTTTCTTAGAAACACGACAGCACTGTATACACACGTGGATAGAGACACGCGTCTCTCACCGGTAAAGGTACATACATGTGCAGAGCCAACCTCAGTCTTTGTTATTAAATGTAGAAAGAGATTGATTCTATACTTGCGAATAGAGATACACTTCACGCAATACGCGTGAACCGCACGGATTTCCACGGTATAGATCACCCCACCCTAGGCCTGCCCCCTAGTCATCTCACGTCATAAAGGCTGCCCCCGCGCAGGCAGTGTCTTTCTTAATATATGTAGACACATTAGTATATGTGTGAACATACGGAGTACGACACACGTGACGATACATTACTCGTAACGTGATGTGAGAGACACATTAATGAATGAAGGGAGAGATTTGCTCCACACATGTGCATAATTATTAATCACCGCCGGCGTTACGCCATACCACCACGCATGGGTGCCGGTAAATCCACCCGGCTGAAGTCCCTTTGACAGGCTTTTGTCAAGTTTATTTTTCTTGCTTTTGTGTTTTCGAGCTGCTTTTTTGAGAACTCTTTAGCGCGTCGCTGTGCTGTACCCGCTAACAACAGTTCATGAACAACGACTCTATAGACTCGCTTCCCCCGGCCGAGGTCAAGCAGAGATTTGCTGCCAGGTACCGGTTCTTCAGGGAGCTTGCGAACTCACACAGTGTCAACACGAAGGCTGTAGACTCTCTGTCGGTTGATGAGATGAGGACGATGCTGAAACGAGCAGGAGCTGGTTATACAGGCGCCACGGTACAGGAGACCAAACAGGCAGCACTGGCTTCTGAGGCTGGCGCAGCTCTGCATCGGCGTGACCCAGACAAATGGGCTAGTCCCGAGAAAACACAATGGAGTCCTCCCAGTGACAGCAGTCTGGAGGGCAAGATAAGGAAGTCCCAGGTGAGGCCTGCACAGCATTCAGTGTGGCAGGCAGAAGGACCTGGAGGCATGCACCATTCATCCCATCATTCACATCGCCGAAGTGGCATGTGGGGAGAAACTCAGATGCAGGCCGTGCATTCGACAACTTATGTGCACGGCACAGGAAAGGGCGAGGGCGGTAAGGGGTCTGGCACTCGCCATGCAATCAGGAAAGAGATGCCAGTGAAGAAAACAAAGCAACAGGCATTGGCCTTTCCTCCAAAACCAGAGAAAGAAGATCCTACGCCCAAGGGTAGTGTCACAGCGGCCAAAAGCACACAAGATTCTGCTGCAAAAGGGAAAGGAGGCAAGGGCAAGGGCGGAAAGTGAGTGAGGAGAGAGGAGAGGGGACGGCAGGCAGCACACGACTTCTTGTTAAGGATAAGTTGCATAGTTCCCAGATAAAGATACATCCTTGGACATAGCCAATGAGGCAACTGCTGCAGGTCAACCGGCAGAGCTGACAGCAGGTAGAATGTGCCCCTGGCGCTGTTAGGGTTTCTGGCGCTGGCTGCACTGGCGCCTCCGCCCGCTCTGGCGGCTCTTGCGTACTACCTTGCGTACCCCCCCCCCCCATAGCCCGGGGGGCGGGGGGGTTTCTGGGGCGCACCGCGCCATTGCTGGGGCTCCCATTCCCATGCTGTAACCCACAGTGCAGCCCTAAGTGCAGCCCGTAGTGCAATTTCGCCTAAAGTGCTACGCTTCTAAAGTGCAACTCTAAAAATTACCTTGAAACTCTGAATCCTAGTACTTTAGAATTCACATTTCGGGAATTTCCAAAGGTACACCTTCGATGCACTTCCACGCGCTACTGGAGGTGCCTGTGTCATGCGCGCACCTCCCATCGGGATGAACTTGCCCAGGTCTACCCAGGTCAACGTTTTCTCTGACCGTCAAGTACTTAGCTTTCAAGCAAGGACCAAGGGACTATGCCAACCAGGAGGGGTGGAAGAATACTTGTCAGTAGTCCCTAGGAGCCCTTAAGGCCACGGGCTAAGCAGTTGCAATCCCGATGGGGATTGGCAGTACATAGGAGTCCCGGCGCCAAACAGAGTTTTGGCCAAACTCTGTTTGAGTGTGAGTGGGAGCCCAAGTAGAAACCTACTTTAGGCTAGCTCGTGTGCGAGCTCGCGTGTGAATGAGCTAAGTGAAGGTGTGCCGCGCGGCCGCACCACACGCTGGCCCCTGGCGGGACTCCATGCAGGCGCCGGCACATTGTAGGCACATTGTTACACAGTGTGGGGTAGTGTTGCATTGCATGCATGCTGGAAGTCGTGGGGGGTATCTAGTAGGGCCGCGCCCCTAGGGGGTATCGTGGGGGGGCGCATCAAGGTTGCCATGTGCGAAAATCCGGCAGCCACCGCCGCCCGTGGTAC
>JACLAD010009281.1_pt1 | contig 13537 bp, 12 predicted proteins | sample 8027901 | NCBI WGS metagenome assembly JACLAD01 (sample SAMN15725071, study PRJNA655200) | protist metagenome | isolation source: fluorescence activated cell sorting (FACS) single amplified genomes of... | place: Spain: Blaines Bay Microbial Observatory, Mediterranean Sea | collected 2016-07-05
ATTCTCGGCGCACGTCCTCGCGCGCCTTGAGTTCGGCCGGTGTGCCTTCGAAGACGACCTGGCCGTGGCCCATCACGTAGACGCGGTGGGCGATGTCGAGCGCGATCGCGAGTTTCTGTTCGACCAGCAGCGTGGCGATGCCGCGCGCGGCGATTTCCTTCAGAAGGCCCGCCACCCGCTGGACCATCTGCGGCGACAGGCCCTCGGTCGGTTCGTCGATCATCACGAGGTCGGGGTCGCCCATCAGCGTGCGGCACATGGTCAGCATCTGCTGTTCGCCGCCCGAGAGGACCGATGCCTCGACATCGGCGCGTTCGGAGAGGTTGGAGAACATGTCGAACATGTCCTGCATCGACCAGCGCCCCTGCCCGTCCTTCTGGCCCGGCTTGAGCCCGAGGATCAGGTTCTGGCGGGTGGTGAGGCCGGGAAAGATGTCGCGGTTCTCGGGCACGTAGCCGATGCCGAGATTGGCGATCTCGTAAGCCTTGCGACCGGCGATCTGGGTGCCCTTGAAGACCACCGAGCCCTCGGGCGGGACCTCGCCCATGATCGCCTTGCAGGTGGTCGACCGGCCGACCCCGTTGCGGCCCAGCAGCGCCACGATCTCGCCTTCGCGGATGGTCAGGTTCACGCCCTGCAGGATGTGGGATTTGCCGTAATAGGCATGCATGTCGGTGACGTCGAGCATTACTGTTCCGCCTCCAGCGCGGCGCCGAGATAGGCTTCCTGCACGCGGGGATCGCCGCGCACCTGTTCGGGGGCGCCGCTGGCGATGATCTCGCCGTAGACGAGCACCGAGATCCGGTCGGCAAGGCCGAAGACCACGCCCATGTCGTGTTCGACCATCACCAGCGTCTTGCCCACCGTCACCTCGCGGATCAGGTCGACGATATAGTCGGTCTCGGAATGGCTCATCCCCGCGGTGGGTTCGTCCAGCATGATCACGTCGGCGCCGCCGGCGATGGTGATGCCGATTTCCAGCGCGCGCTGTTCGGCATAGGACAGCAGCCCCGCCGGCAGGTCGCGGCGTTCGGTGAGGTTGATCTGTTCGAGGATCCGCTCGGCGCCTTCGGTCAACGCGCGCGACCGGGACACCATGTTCCAGAAGGAATAGCGGTAGCCCGTCGACCACAGAAGCGAGCAGCGCACGTTCTCGAAGACGGTCATGCGCGAGAAGATGTTGGTGATCTGGAACGACCGGCTGAGCCCCATCCGGTTGATTTCATACGGCGCCTTGCCGCTGATTTCCTCACCGTGCAGGCGGATCACGCCGCCCGATTGCGGAAAACGCCCGGTGATGAGGTTGAACAGCGTCGACTTTCCCGCGCCGTTGGGCCCGATCACCGCGTGGCGTTCGCCGGGCTGGATGTCGAGGTCGACGCCGCGGATGATCTCGGTCTGCCCGAAACTCTTGCGCAGGTCGCTGATGGCCAGTGCCGCGGTCATGTCCGGCCTCCGTCGGGTGTGTTGGCGTCGTGCCAGGCCTCGGCCAGCTCTGGCGCGCCGCGGCGCACCAGCCAGAAGCAGACCAGTGCGACGCCGCCGGTCAGCAGCCAGGGCAGGATATTGGTGTGGTTGAAGGTCACGCCGAACAGGGTCATCGTCACGTCGCCGACCGAGGCATGGCGGGCGTGGAACATGATTTCGACGAAACAGGCCGCGGCGAGGATGCCCACCAGCGCCGGGATCAGCGTCTTGACGTAGGGCATCGCCAGCAGCCGCGCCTTGCCAAGCGCGAAGGGCGGGACGTGCATCATGAGCACTCCGGCCAGGCCGCCGGGGAAGTACATCACCGTCGCCACGAACAGGATGCCCACGTAGAGCTGCCACAACTCGGTGTGCAGGCTCAGCACCGTGCCCAGCAACGTGAAGACGATGGCGCCGATGATCGGGCCGAAGAAGAAGCCGACGCCGCCAAGGAAGGTCACCAGCAGGATCGCGCCCGAGGTGGCGAGGTTGAGGTTCTCCTCGGTCAGGATCTCGTAGTTGATGGCGAAGAGACCCCCGGCGATGCCGGCGAAGAAGCCCGAGGCCACGAAGGAATAGTACCGCACCCATCGGGCCGAATAGCCCAGGAATTCCGCGCGCTCGGGGTTGTCGCGGACGGCATTGGCCATCCGGCCCACCGGCGTGCGCGAGAACAGGAACATCAGCAGCGCCGAGATCATCAGCCAGAAGATGGTCAGGTAGTAGACCTCGATCTGCTGCAGGAACTCGATGCCGAAGAAGGGAAGTCCGTAGGTGCGGTCGCCGCTCACGCCTTCCTCGCCGCCGAAGAAGGCCACGATGATCACCGAACAGGCGGCGATGAGTTCGCCCACGCCGAGGGAGATCATGGCAAACACCGTCCCCGCCCGCCGGGTCGAGAACGATCCCACGATCAGCGCCAGCCCCATGCCGAAGAGCCCGCCGAAGATCGGCAGCACCGGCAGCGGCAGCATGGCGAAGAAATCCGACCAGTTCATTACGTGCACGCAGAGGAACCCGCCCACGCCCATATAGACCGCGTGACCGAAGCTGAGCATGCCGCCCTGTCCCAGCAACATGTTGTAGCTGAGAGCGAAGACGATGGTGATCGCCATCTGGTTCATGATGGTGATGGCGCTGTTGGACTGGAACACGAAGGGCATCACGACAAGGAAGATCGCGGCGATCAGCCATGGCGCGGCATTGGCCAGCGTGATCCCGCCCTGCCGGATGGTGTCGGTTGCGGGTTTCTGAAGGGTATCGGTCATACGTCACGCTTTCCGAACAGGCCGTAGGGTCGGAAGATGAGGATCAGCACCATCAGCAGGTACGGCAGGATGTCGGCGATCTGGGGCGAGGTGATCGTCCACAGGTCGCGCCATGCGCTGTCCCAGACCGGTTCGGGCTTGTCGAAGCCGAGCCCGGACAGGATGTCTTCCATGCGCACGTTGTAGGATTTGGCGAAGGTGGTCATCCAGCCGATGATCAGCGATGCCACCAGCGCCCCGCCCAGCGAACCCAGACCGCCGATGACGATGGTCACGAAGACGATGGAGCCCAGCACGATGGCCATGCCCGGGAAGGTCGACAGCACCGGGCCCGCGATCACGCCGGCAACGCCGGCAAGGGCCGTGCCCACGCCGAAGACGCCCATGAAGACCAGCGGCACGTTGTGGCCAAGCGCCTCGACCGTGCGGGGATAGCTCAGTGCGGCCTGGATGATCATGCCCACCCGCGTGCGGGTCAGCACGTACAGCAGGGCGCCGAAGATCGCCAGCGACAGGAAGATCATGAAGACCTTGTAAAGCGGGATGGCATTGCCGGCGATGGCGAAGGCCGCGCCGTCGAGTATCTCGGGGATGCGGTAGGGCATGGTGTCGTTGCCCCAGAAGAACTGGACCACCTCTTCGATCAGCAGCGCAAGGCCGAAGGTGAAGATCAGTTCGGGCACGTGGCCGTACTGGTGGACCCGTCTCAGCCCGTAGCGTTCGACCAGCGCGCCCAGCACGCCGACCAGCACCGGGGCGATCAGCAAACCCATCCAGAACCCCAGAACAAGGCTGATCTGGTAGGCGAAATAGGCGCCCAGCATGTAGAAACTGGCATGGGCAAAGTTCAGAACGCCCATCATGGAAAAGATCAGCGTCAGGCCGGCGGACAGCATGAAGAGCAGCAGCCCCGTCACCAGCCCGTCGATGAGATTCACCAGTACGAGGTCCATGCCCCCTCCCTGCTTTGCTTGTTCTTGTTTGCGTGTCGCCCCCGCGCGGCGTGGCGCGGGGGCGAACGGGGCGCCTTATTCGGGGCGTTCCATTTCGCAGGTGGTGGGCGAGTCCGCTCCGGCCATCTCGATGGTGGCCTCGGTGAACATGCCGTAGCCCGAATTGTCGAGGTCGTAGTCGACGCCTTCATCGGTGTGCACGGTGATCACCACGTCCTGGATCAGCTGGTGATCCTCGGGCCGCATGTAGAGCGTGCTGCCCCACATGCTTTCGTGCTCCATCCCTTCCAGCGCCTTGCCCACGGCGACCACGTCCGTGGCGGTGCCGGCCTCGTCGATGGCCTTGGCCAGCATCTCGATCACGTTGGTGATGCGCGTCTGGCTCATGTTGCCGTCAGGATACTTGGCCTTGAACGCCTCGATGTATTCGCCGGCACGATCGTTGGGCGCCGGGTTGGTCTGGCCTTCGGTGACAAGGCGCAGACGGTCCTTGCCGCTTTCGCCGAAGGCGGCGGTGATGCCGTCCGAAGCCGCATAGTAGGTGTAGATCGGACCGTCAAAGCCGTTCTCGATCACCGACTTGCCGAGGTTCAGCATGTCGGAGCCCCAGTTGCCGGTGATCACCGCATCGGCACCCGAAGAGACGATCTTGCGCGAATAGGGGGTGAAGTCCTTCACCTTGCCGATCGGGTGCAGCTCGTTGCCGACGATCTCGATATCGGGGCGCTTTTCGCCCAGCATCGAGGTCGCGGCCGCGGCCACGGCCTTGCCGAAGGAATAGTCCTGACCGATGACATAGACCTTCTGGATATCCTCGTTCTCGGCGATGATGTCGGTCAGCGCGTCCATCTTGATGTCGGCATTTGCGTCGAACCGGTAGTGCCAGAAGTTGCACGCCTCGTTGGTCAGCGCCGGGTCCACGGCCGAGTAGTTCAGGAACAGCACGCGGTTGTCGGGGTTGCGCCGGTTGTGCTTGTTGATGGCATCGGTCAGCGCGTGCGCCACGCCCGACGAGTTGCCCTGCACCACGTACTGGATGCCCTGGTCGATGGCGACCTGCAGCTGGATCAGCGATTCCTGCGGGCTGGTCTGGTTGTCGAAGCCGACGATCTCGAACGTGTCGCCGTCCAGAACCCCGCCCTGCTTGTTGACCAGTTCCTCGGCCGCGAACTCGAACTGGTGCAGCCCGTTCGTTCCGGTCGCGGCGAAGGCGCCGGACAGCGGGTCGATAAAGGCGATCTTGATGGGGTCGGCGTGACCCGCTGTCGCCGCCATAGCGGCAACCAGCGCGGCACTAAGGCCGAACCGATTGATATTACGCATGATTTCCTCCCTAGGATATACCCGGCGCGTTGCGTTTCTTGGGTTCTGCGCCGGTCCCTGACAAAGCCTTGCACAACCGGGTTCAAAGTCAAGCGCCCCAGCGGCCCGATCCGGGGCGAGGCGGGGGCACTTTGCTGACACTTTGGCGATGGAGCGACGGCACCGTCGCGCAGGCAAATCGATGCTTGAGGACAGGCCTCTAATCCACTGTAATATAGGTGATTTTCATGATCGAAAGGTGCCGATTTCCACCCGTTCCGATGCGCGCGAACGCCCCCTGTTCCGGCCTGGCGCGGGGCCCGTTCGCCCCCCAAATTACCGCTCTGGCCGGGGCTTTTCACGAAGGGGTATTCCGCAGTGCGGAAATAGATTTCGCTAACGGCAAGCGGTTGATTTCAAAGCGATTCGGGATGAACGGGACCAAGCGCCTGCGACGCCTCGATCAGGCGCGGCGCATAGGTCTCTTCCAGCTCTTCGGGCGAGACATGGAAGGCCGGTCCGCCGGCATTCAGACCCCAGACACGGTTGCCGTCCAGCGCCCTCACGGGCACGGCAATGCCGTTCACATCCTGCCGCCAGACGCCGTGACAGGCAACGAAACCGCGCTTGGCATGGTCCTCCAGTGCCTGCGCGACGGCAGCACGCTGCTCCGGCCCCAGCTCGGGGGCCGTGGCCTCGCTCGCGGCCAGAACCGCCTCGCGCTCTGTCTCGGACATCGCCACGAGGATCGCCAGCCCTATGGCCGAGCGGAACAGCGGCAGCCGCGAGCCCACGTGCAGGTGCAGCCCCACATCCTCGCGCGAGCGCACGACCGAGACATAGACCGCGTCGAACTTGTGCCGCTCGGCCAGGGCCAGGCTGACATAGCTGTTGGGCCCCGCGCCCAGCGGTTTCATCACCGCCTGCGCCCGTGCCGCGATGTCCATGCCCGCAAGCACGCCGAAGCCCAGCTTCAGCACGCCCGCCCCGAGCCGGTAAGCGCCGGTGCGTTCGTTCAGGACCAGGTATTCCAGCTGGCAGAGCGTGTAGGTCAGCCGGCTGACCGTAGGCTTGGGCAGCCCGGTGCGGGCGGCAAGGTCGGTATTCGACAGCTCCACCTCGCCCGAGCGGTAGGCGCGCAGCATGTCCAGCCCGCGCGCCAGCGCAGTGATGAAGTTGCGGTCCTTGCTGGCCTCGGTCGGGATGATGTCGTCTTCGGGGTCCATGCGCTATCCGTTCAGCGCCCGGACGCCCTCTTTGGCGTAGACCGGGACATAAGAGCCTAGCCGAAGCGCCCGCTCGGGGTTCGACGCGTTGCCGTCCAGACCGCGTTTCAGCACGCCCTGGATGATGGCGGCCATGCGGAAGAAGGTGAAGGCCAGATAGAAACCAAAGTTCGGTATCTCGGGAATATTTCTGCGTTCGCAATATTTTGCGATGAATTCTTCATCCGATGGCAGCCCCAGAGATGCCCGGTCCACCCCGCCCAGCCCGCGACCTTCGGCGCCGGCCGGCATCCGCCATTGCATGATCACCGCGGCGAGATCGGCGAAGGGATGGCCAATGGTCGACAATTCCCAGTCCAGCACCGCCAGACAGTCCGGGCCGCCCGACGCGAAAATCATGTTGTCGATGCGGTAATCGCCATGCACCAGCGTGCGCTGCCCGTCCCCGGCCGGGGTGGCGGCGACAAGTTCTTGCATCAGTTGGTTCATCGCCGGAATGTCTTCGGTCTCGGAGGCCCGGTACTGCTTGGACCAGCGTGCGATCTGGCGTTCGTAGTAATTGCCGGGCGGGCCGTAATCCGACAGGCCCACCGTGTCGATGTCCACCTCGTGCAGCGCGGCGAGCACGCGGTTCATTTCGTCCACGACGGCGCTGCGGGTGGCGTCGTCCTCGCCCGGCATCACCGGCGTGTCGAAGTTGCGGCCGACCACGTGCTCCATCACGTAGAAGATCGACCCGATCACATCGGCGTCCTCGCAAAGCAGGTGCATCCGCGCCACCGGCACGTCGGTATCGGCCAGCGCCTTCTGGACCCGGTATTCGCGGTCGACGGCATGGGCCGATTTCAGCAGAACGCCCGGAGGCTTGCGGCGCAGCACGAAGTTGCGCGCGGGTGTCTTCAGAAGAAAGGTCGGGTTCGACTGCCCGGTCTGGAACTTCTCGACCGCCAGCGGCCCTTCAAAGCCTGGCAGATGCGCCGACAGATAGCGCTGGACGGCGTCGGTATCGAGGCTTTGGGTGTCGGTGGGCATCGCGTCAACTGTAGCTGAGGAAGGGGGCGCGGTCGGCGGCGGTCAGGTGTGGAGTCGCATTGAATTCATGTAGATAGAACGCGCCCTTGGCAGAAAAGATGAACCGCGTGAGCGAGGTGTTCTTCACCTGCAGGTTCAGCGCCACCATCATCGCGTCGGGCGCCTGCACGGTGCTGGCCACCAGCCGCGAGATCGGCCCGCCGGAACTGACCGCCAGCACGCGCTCGGCACCGGGCCGCGTCGCGAAAAGCCGCGCGGCGTCGACGCGGGCGGTGAACGCCGCCCAGCTTTCGCGCGCGCCTTCCAGCCCGCCGGCCTGCCAGTCCAGCAGCACCTCGCGCAGGGTGCGGAAATGGGTCTTGCGGTCGCTGCGGACATCGGCCGGTATCGCGCCGTCGTAGCGGACGCTCAGCAGGTCGTGGAAGTTGTATTCGTCCAGACCGGCATGTTCCTCGGGCGCTCCGTCAAAACCCATTAATTCCAGCGTCTGCTTCTGCCGGGCAAGGCTGCCGGTGATCAGCCGGTCGGGGATCCAACCGGCCTCTCGCAGGCTTGCGGCGACCAGTTCGGATTGCTGCCGGCCCAGATCGGACAGCCGGTCATAGCCCGACGCGCCGCCCGCCCCGAACGAGGCCTGTGCGTGGCGTATGACCAGAAGTTCCGCCATGGGTCAGCCTCCTGTGAACTCGGCGGCCATCGCGGCGCCGGCGTCGCGGTATTCACGCTCCAGCCGGTCGACCATGTCGCCGGCGCCTTCCACCGCCTTGACCGCACCGATGCCCTGACCCGAGCCCCAGATCGTCTTCCACGCCTTGGGCTTGGACGATCCTTCGGCGAAATTCATCGACGACGGATCCGCCGATGGCAGATTGTCGGGATCCATGCCCGCCGCCTCGACCGAGCCGCGCAGATAGTTGCCGTGCACGCCGGTGAACAGCGAGGTGTAGATGATGTCGTCGGCCGTCGACTGCACGATCATGTCCTTGTAGCCCTGTTCGGCATTGGCTTCGTGCGTGGCGATGAACGGAGAGCCGATATAGCCCAGATCCGCCCCCATCGCCCGCGCCGCCAGCAGCGACGGCCCGCTGGAAATCGCCCCCGACAGCAGGAGCGGCCCGTCGAACCATTCGCGGATCTCCCGCACCAGCGCAAAGGGCGACAGCATGCCGGCATGGCCGCCGGCGCCCGCGGCCACCGCGATCAGCCCGTCGGCGCCCTTCTCGATGGCCTTGCGGGCAAAGCGGTCGTTGATGATGTCGTGCAGGGTGATGCCGCCGACCGAATGCGCGGCCTCGTTGACCTCGACCCGCGCGCCCAGCGACGTGATCCAGATCGGCACCTTGTGCTTGACGCAGATCTCGATGTCACGTTCCAGCCGCGCGTTCGACCGATGCACGATCTGGTTGACCGCGAAGGGGGCGGCCGGGCGGTCGGGATTGGCCTGGTTGTGGCGGTCCAGTTCTTCGTTGATCCGGGTCAGCCACGCCTCCAGCAGCGGCGGCTCGCCCGGCTTCTCGCGCGCGTTCAGCGCCGGGAAGGAACCGACGATGCCGGCCTTGCATTGCGCGATCACCAGTTCGGGGCCCGAGATGATGAACATCGGCGACGCCACCAGCGGCAGGCGCAGGTTCTGCAATTGCCGGGGCAGGTGGTCGTCCTTGTGGGTGGCGTTCCAGGGCCGGGTCATGGGGCGGTGTCCTTTCGTTTCGGTCGCGGGCAGGCCGGCCCGCGGGGCGCCCTGCCCCTGCGGACCGGCAGGCTCGGCCCCTTTGACCATGCCTGCCGCGCCATTGTCTTGGCGGCGCTGCATTTCCGTTGCGTCCCCCGCGGCTCAGAGCACCTCGAACAGCCCGGCCGCGCCCATGCCGCCGCCGACGCACATCGTGCAGACCACGTACTTCGCGCCCCGGCGTTTGCCCTCGATCAGGGCGTGGCCGACCATGCGCGCGCCCGACATGCCGTAGGGGTGACCGATCGAGATGGCGCCGCCATCGACGTTGAGGATCTCGTCGGGAATGCCCAGCTTGTCGCGGCAGTACAGCACCTGCACGGCGAAGGCTTCGTTGAGTTCCCACAGGCCGATATCGTCCATCTTCAGCCCGTGCGCCTCGAGCAGTTTCGGCACCGCGAAGACCGGCCCGATGCCCATTTCGTCGGGCTCGCAGCCTGCGGCCATCACGCCGACATAGCGGCCCAGCGGCTGCAGCCCCTGACGCTCGGCGGCAGCGGCCTCCATCAGAACGGCCGCCGAGGCGCCGTCGGACAGTTGAGAGGCATTGCCCGCGGTGATGTACTGGCCTTCGCTGATGTGGATGCCGTCCTTGAAGACCGGCTGCAGCCCGGCCAGCGACTCGGCCGTGGTGGACGGGCGGTTGCCTTCGTCCTTGTCCAGCGTCACCTCGTGTTCGGTGATCTCGCCGGTTTCCTTGTTCTGCATCTTCATGATCGTGGTCAGCGGCACGATCTCGTCGTCGAACCGGCCGGCCTGCTGGGCGGCATGGGTGCGCGCCTGGCTCTGCGCGGCATAGGCGTCCTGCGCCTCGCGGCTGATGTCATAGCGCGCGGCCACCGTCTCGGCGGTTTCCAGCATGGTCATGTAGATTTCCGGCTTTTTCTCTTTCAGCCAGGGATCGCGTTCCACCCGCATCTGCTGGGTCTGCACGGTCGAGATGCTTTCGACCCCGCCGCCCACGACCACGTCCATGCCGTCATGCACGATCTGCTTGGCCGCCGTGGCAATGGCCATCATGCCGCTGGCGCATTGGCGGTCCAGCGACATGCCGGCCACCGTCACCGGCAGCCCGGCCCGCAGCGCCGCCTGCCGGCCGATGTTGCCGGCCTGGAACCCCTGCTGCAGCGCAGCCCCGATGACGCAATCGGCCACCTCGGCGGGGTCGACGCCGGCGCGGGCGACGGCCTGTTCCACGGCATGGCCGATCAGCCGTTGCGGCGTGGTCGCGTTGAACGCGCCGCGATAGGCCTTGCCGATCGGGGTGCGGGCGGTTGAGACGATGACGGCATCGCGCATTGGGGGTCCTCCGTTGGGTCAATCCTCGGCCCAGGGCGGGGTCAGGCCACGGGCCTCGGCCGCCTTTCGGGCGAAAGTTCGGGTCTGGGCAAAGGCATTCGGCAGCTCGCGCTGGCCGTCCGGGTCCCGGATGGCCTCAAGGCGGTCGGCAACCGCCTCGGGCGTGTTCGCCGCGCCGTCCAGATGAATGCCTTCGGTCTCGTAGATGCGGATCTGCGTATAACAGCCGGCGCCGGCGCCCAGAATGGTCCGGGTCGGCGCATCGTCCGAGCAGAGGAAAAGCAGCCCCGGCGTGATCGTCTCGGGCGCGAGAAGCTGCAGCGCCTCCTGCGGCAGCAGGTTCTCGGTCATGCGCGTGGCCGCGGTGGGCGCCAGCGTGTTCACGCGGATGTCATCGCGCGCGCCTTCGAGGCACAGCACGTTCATCAGCCCGACCACGCCCATCTTGGCGGCGCCGTAATTGGACTGGCCGAAATTTCCGAACACGCCGGAATCCGAGGTGGTCATCACGATGCGGCCGTATTTCTGCTGGCGCATCACCGGCCACACGGCATGGGCGACATGGACGCTGCCCATCAGGTGCACGTCGACCACCTTGCGGAAATCGTCCAGCGTCATCTTGGCAAAGGTCTTGTCGCGCAGGATGCCGGCATTGTTCACAGCGATATCGACGCGGCCCCACGTATCCATCGCCTGCGCCACCATCGCGGCCACCGCCTGCGGATCGGCCACGTCGGCGCCGTGGGCAAAGGCCTCGCCACCGGCGGCGCGGATCTCCTCGACCACCTGTTGCCCGGCTTCCGAGGCGGCCGTTTCGCCCGAGGTCGACACGCCCAGGTCGTTGACCACCACCCTGGCGCCGCGCGCGGCAAGGCCAAGCGCGTGCGACCGCCCCAGACCGACCCCGGCGCCGGTGACGATGGCCACGCGGCCGTCGAACCTGATCGTGTCGCTCATGCGCCCGGCTCCTCTTCCAGCGCGGGGGCAAAGATGTTGCCGGCGGCGACCACGTTGATACCGCCGGATACCGGGATCACCCCGCCGGTGACATAGGCCCCGCCCTGCCCGGCCAGAAACAGCACGCAGCCGGCAATGTCCTCGGCCCGGCCCACCCGCTTCATCGGCACCGTCGCGGCGACCTTGTCGCGCTTGGCTTCCTCGCCCACCGCGAATTCGGTCATGTTCGACACGAACGGTCCCGGCGCCAGCGCATTGACCGTGATGAAATCGCCCGCCAGTTCCTGCGCCAGGATTTTCGTCAGGTGGATCACCGCCGCCTTGGACGCAGCATAGGAATAGGCGTTGCCGCCGATCGGCACCTCGCCCATCACCGAGGCGAGGTTGATCACCCGCGCCGGATCGTCGGCGGTGGCGGTCTGGCGCAGCAGCGGCAGCAGCGCCTGCGTCAGCTGGAAAAGCCCCGACACGTTGACCGACATCACCTTGTGCCACGCGCCGTGCGGGAACTGGCCCAGCGGCATCCCCCATGACCGGCCGGCATTGTTCATCAGCACATGCAGCCGGTCGGTACGCGCCGCGACCTCGGCGGCCAGCGCCCGGATGCCGTCATCGGTGCCGACATCGCCGGCGAACCCCACGGCCGACCCCGGCACCTGCAGCGCGTTCAGCTCATCGGCCACGGCTTCGCAGGCCGCGCCCTTGCGCGAGGCGATCAGCACCCGCGCCCCGGCGCGTACCATGGCCTCTGCCGCCATGCGGCCGATGCCGGTGGCACCTCCGGTGACAAGGGCGGTCTTGCCGTCGAGCGAAAAGAGGGTGTCGGGGGTCATGCAGAGTCCTTTCCTGGCGCGGTGGGTGTTCGTCGAGACGACCGAACCCGGCAGACCCGGCGCGGTCAAGCACCTGTCCCCGTCTCCGGCCCGCACCATCCTCCCTGGCCGTGGCCTGTTCCGCTGTGCAGAATTGCATTTCGAAATTCGATTGACAAGCCGGGATGCGCACGGGATGACTGGACGTCACACGGCGCGACGCACAGGACGCGACGCGCGATCAGGGAGGCCGCCATGAAGGCATTGCTCAGCACCGCCGCAGGCGGTCCGGAAACGCTCGAACTGCGCGAGGTCGCCTCGCCCGAACCCAAGGCAGGCGAAATCCGCATCGCGGTCAAGGCGGCGGGCGTGAATTTTCCCGACACGCTGATGATTCGGGACCTCTACCAGATCAAGCCGCCCCGCCCCTTCGCCCCGGGCGGAGAGGTCGCGGGCATCGTCGACGCGGTGGGCGCCGACGTGACCGGCTTTGCCCCCGGCGACCGGGTGTTGGCGCTGACGGGCTATGGCGGCTTTGCCGAAGAGGTCTGCGCCCCGGCCACCGGAGCGGCCAAGATCCCCGACGGCATGCCTTTCGAAGACGCCGCCTGTTTCGTCTTTACCTATGGCACATCCTATCACGCGCTTAAGGATCGCGGGTATCTGAAGTCGGGCGAGACGCTGTTCATCCTCGGCGCTTCGGGCGGCGTGGGCGCGGCGGCGGTCGAGCTGGGCAAGGCCATGGGCGCGCGCGTGATCGCCGGCGTGTCGTCCGAGGACAAGGCGCAGTTCTGCCGCGACATCGGCGCCGACGACACCGTCATCTACCCGCGCGAGATGGACCGCGACGCGCAGAAGGCGCTGTCGGGGCAGCTCAAGGAACTGTGCGGCGCCTCGGGGCTGGACGTGGCCTATGACGCGGTGGGCGGCGATTATGCCGAGCCGGTGATCCGCGCCATGGGCTGGGACGGCCGGTTCCTCGTGGTGGGTTTTCCCGCCGGCATCCCCAAGATCCCGCTGAACCTGACATTGCTGAAAAGCTGCCAGATCGTCGGGGTGTTCTGGGGCGCCTCGGTGCGTCGCGACCCCGCCGGCCATGCCGCCAACCTCGACGATCTCTACCGCTTCTACGGCGAAGGCCGCATCAAGCCGCGTATCACCGGCCGCTACACGCTGGACCGTGCCGGCGATGCGCTGGTCGCGATGCAGGACCGCAAGGTACAGGGCAAGCTCGTGGTGACGATGGACTAGAGACCGGCCAGATGCGTCGCGTCGTTGAACCCCCGCACCACATAGCCCGAACGCGTGACCACCAGACGGCTGATCGCACCATTGTCGCTGCCGTTGAAGGCGAAGCCGCGGGCGCCGGTTGCCAGCGCCAGGGCCGCGCCGACGATGCCGCCGTGCACCACCACCGCCACAAGCCGGTCGGGATGGGCGGCGGCGATCCGGCGCAGGGCGCCGTCCACGCGCGCATGCAGCGCCGCGGTGG